>Ga0302225_10000460_pt1 | contig 29717 bp, 27 predicted proteins | sample II_Palsa_E3_2_FD_193515 | JGI IMG/M metagenome (GOLD analysis project Ga0302225, IMG submission 193515) | Peat permafrost microbial communities from Stordalen Mire near Abisko, Sweden - II_Palsa_E3_2 | ecosystem: Environmental > Terrestrial > Soil > Palsa > Peat permafrost | place: Sweden...
GAATACTCCCGCAGATACTGCAGGTTTTCGGAAGCCTCCTGCAGGAAGAGTTCGACAGATTCTTGGTCGGGCCCGTTCACAGGTTGCCCTCCACGAGCACCGGCGTCCGCCGGGCCTCTGCCGAAACCGGCTTGCGATAGATCATGCAATCTCCCAGCACGATGGGCTCGAATGCGATGGGCACGTTGGAAAGCGTCTCCGAATGGCCCAGAAGAAAGTATCCGCCGGGTTCCAGCGCGTCATAAAAACGCCGGAGAATCGCCACGCGCCTGGCCTCCGAAAAATACATCAGCACGTTCATACAGAAGATGCAGTCGAGTTTGCCGACGTACACCGGCTCGGCCAGATTCATCTGCACGAATGAAATCATTTTCCGGATGCGCGGCTTCACCTGATACCCGCGGTTCGTCGCCGAGAAATGCGTTTCCACCTGCCCGGGCGATACGTCCTTCAGGCTGCGCTTTGCGTAGGCGCCGTGTTCGGCATGGCGCAGCGCGCGGCGGCTAATGTCGCTCGCCAGAATTTCGATCTCCCACGCTTCCGGGAATTTCAGGGCATCGCATACCGCCATGGCGATCGAGTATGGCTCCTCGCCCGTGGAACACCCGGCGCTCCAGATGCGCAAGGCTCGCGGAACCTGCCAGAATTTGCGCTCCTGTATTTCCGGCAGAATTCTTTCGCCCAGGGCCGCAAACACCGCGGGATACCGGAAGAACGAAGTCTCCTGCGTGAGCATCTGTTCGAGCAGCGCTTCGTATTCTCCGTTCGAGCCGCGCACGCGCTTTAGAAGTTCCGTTCCGCTCGAAATCCCATTTTCCCGCAGGTATTCGTTCACGCGGCCGGAGAGAAAGCGTTCGCGCGAAGAATCCAGCAGGATCGCGGAGCGCTGTTCCATGAGCGCGCGAATCTCCCCGAGTTCGATGTCGGTGAGGGCCGCGGCAGTGGCTGGATGGTGTCTCATGTTCGGCACGCGTCAGCTGCCGGCGCTCTTCACCGGCAGAAACACCGAAACATCATCAGCGGTGCGCGCCCACCGGCGCAGCCGGCCGCGTCTCGTCGCTTGCCGAGGCTTCTGCCGGGCGCCCCGATTGCGACCGGAATTGCGCCAGCGCCTCGTTCAACTGCTCCGAGAGCTTCACCATGTTGCCCACCGTCGAGGCCGTCTGCCGCGCGCCCTGGGTGGTCTGGCGCGTGATGCCCGAAATAATCTGCATAGCGTTGGCCACGCCTTCCGTGCCGCGCACTTGCTGCTTCGAGGCCAGCGAGATTTCCTGCACGAGTTCGGCAGACTGGCGCACCACGCTTGAAATCGCTTCCAGCGCCTTACCGGCCTGATCGGCGAGCCCGGCTCCCACTTCCACTTCGCGCGTGCCTTCCTCCATCACCACCACCGCTTCGTTGGTCTCCGCCTGAATGGCCTTGATGAGCGCGGCGATGTCTTTCGTCGCGCTGCGCGAGTGTTCCGCGAGTTTGCGGACTTCGTCGGCGACCACGGCGAAACCGCGGCCGGCATCGCCCGCGCGCGCCGCTTCAATCGCCGCGTTCAGGGCGAGCAAGTTCGTTTGTTCCGTGATGTCGTTAATCACGTTGATGATTTCCGAAATTTCCAGCGAACGATCGCCGAGCGACTTGATTTTCTTGGCCGTGGCCTGCACCGAGGCTCGAATGCGCTGCATGCCTTCGAGCGTATCGCGCACGGCGCGGTTGCCTTGTTCGGCGGCGTCCAGAGCGCGGCGCGCGGCTTCGGCGCTGGCTTCCGCGTTGTTTGACACCTGCTTCATCGAAACCGTCAGTTCTTCGACGGCCGACGAAGTGTTCGTGATTTCCTGGTCCTGTTGCGTGGCGCCCGCGGTCATGTCGTCCGCGGCTTCCAGAATCTGGTTGGCGCTGGTGCTTACGTCCACCGCCGCCTTGCGCACCCGCTCGAGAACTTGCGTGAAGTTGTCGAGCATGAAGTTCACCGAGTCCACCACGTTCGCTAGCGCGTCGTTGGTCACTTTCCCGCGGATATTCAAATCGCCGCGCGCCACCTGGCTGATGGTGTTCAGCAAGTCGGTGATGCTGCGCTGCAGCGAATCCTGCGCTTGCTGGCTGGTCACCGCGTGAGCCACCTTGGCCGCGCTGCGATTGAAGTTTTCCGCGATGAATCCGAATTCGTCGCCGGACTGGATCTCGACGCGCGCGCGCACGTCGCCCGCCACCAGCCGCTCGGAGAATGTGGCAATCTCCTCCACCGGCTTCAGCACGCGCTTGCTCAGCACGTACACGAGCGAGATCGCCGCGATCATTCCCAGCACCGCGGCGCAGACGAGAGCTCCGCTCGCGCCTCCGGGAAAGGATGTGGCGTCGTGCCCATCGGCATGGGAACCCGCGTAATACGCCAGGCCCAGGACGCCGAGGAGCGATAAGCCGGTCCAGAAGACCAGCAACCAGATTGTCGAACTCAAACGAGCTTTCATGACTTCCTCCCAAAATCGTTCGCGCTCATCGCCGTCGGCGGGCCGCCTAGCAGGTCGCCAAGGGACGAGCGGACCATAGATCCCTCGAACTCAACTTCGCGCACAAAATTTCGCAACGGGCCGGTCATATCACCGGCACCGGAAAGACGTCGGTCAACCGCCGCAAATCGACGACCAGCGCCAGGCGATCGTCATGCCTCAACATGCCGCGGCAGTGGGGCACGTCATGCGGCGCTTGGTCCAACAGCGCTTCTTCGTTCGCCGAATACGTGCCAATCACTTCGTCCGCGGCAATTCCCAGCCGTAAATCGCCGCGCTGCGAATCGCCCTTTAGCGCCGCCACCACCACGTGCTTGGGCAGCAGCCCGGGACGCCGTCCTTCCGTGAATGCAATGTCCACCAGCGGTACAATCGTTCCGCGCAGATTAAAAACACCCATCAGGAACGCGGGCGCCAGCGGAACGCGCGTCACGATCGGCCAATCCACCACTTCCTCCACTTCCAGCACGGAAAAACAAAAGCGTTCGCGGCCGGCGCGAAAAACGCAATATTGCCGCTCCGGCAGGCGCTCCTCGAAGAACGAATCGTTTTCAAGAAACTCTCCACCGTCGAGTTCCGGATGCGTGGCCGTGATTTCGCGCTCGTTCGGCATCAGGTAAACCTCTTCACCGCGCTCAACAATTCGTCCGGCGTAAACGGCTTCGCGACGTAGCCATTGGCGCCCTGCTGCTCGCCCCAGTAGCGATCGCTCGGCGCCGTCTTGGAGGTCACCAAAATCACCGGAATGTTGGAGTACGATTTTTGGCTTTTCAGGTCGCGGCAAGCCTGGAAGCCGTTTCGCAGCGGCATCACCACATCGAGCAGGATCACGCTCGGGTGCTCTTCCTCAATCGTCTCTTCGATTTTCGTGGGGTCGGATATTCCCACCGAGTGGAAGCCCCCCTGCTGAAGCATGGATTGCATCAAGCGAAGCTCCGCTTGCGAATCATCCACGATCAGAATTTTCTTGAGCATCGCTGCGCCCCCCCACCGAAATCCCCAGAAAGAATTGCAACCAGGGAGCCACCCGCCGCATCCATTTCTCGTACTGCGACCAGCTTGCAAAGGCATTCATTTCTGCTGTTTACGACATCCCGAGTGCCTGTCATGAGCTGGACCCAAAACGATGAGATACGGTCGCCGTCTCAGCTTGAGAATCTTTCTCGCCGGCCCTCATCTCCGTCGCCAGCGATGAGAATCGCTGCATAATCTCGTTCAATCGCAACGCCATGGTGTGTACCGTGCGAATCTGATCGCGGCATTCCGCGCTGGCGTGCCCGGGTTCGAGAAGCAGCAAATCAGCGTTGCCCAAAATCGACGTTAGCGCGTTGTTTATGCCCGGCCGCATATCGAGCATGTACAGCCCGAGCGTGGCATGGCCCTGGCTCTCGATGGCCAGGCGTTCGGCGCGTTGCGCCCGGACCACCGCTTCGGTCCGGCGCAGCGATTCACTCGCGATGAGAATCAAAGTCGAGGCCCAGCCATCCCGCCGCGGAACCGTCGGGACCTGCGGATATTCCGCTTGCAGCCAGGAAATGTCCTTCTCCGCGTCGAAAACAAGAACGGAACTGGTAGCGGGGTAAGAGCTGAGCGCGGAGAAAATCGCGGAAACTTTTCCGTCACGCACGGGTCCTACGATCACGAGATCGTAGCCCGCGGCGCTCGAAGCATTCCACACATCGCTCGTGACGAGCGTAATTTCCGGAACGTGCCGCTCGGCCTGCCAGCGTGCGGCGACACTTCTCGCGAATTCGGTATCGTCCGAAACAATTAGGACGCTCGAGTGATGCAAGTGATCTCCCATCCCGATTGCGCCTCAGGGTTGAAGTTTTTCCGATTCCTCGATGAAGGAAAGCAGGCGCTTCGTGCTGATGCCCAAGTTCACCGCGGCTTCGATGTTTTTTGCTCGCTTGGCCTGTTCCACACGCCCCTGGAAATAGGAAACTTCGGTTCGGGCCAGCACCAGAGCAGATGCCAGCTGGCTCAAATCTCCGGAACGCTTGCGCTGATCCATGGCCAGCGCCAGCAAGGCTCGCGCTACAACTGCGCGCCGCAAATCCTCCGCGTCCTGGTCGCCTTCGGCCACGAACGCCGCAACTTCCCACGAAGAGAGCAGCACTTTCGTATCCTGCAAGACGACGGTGGACATCGAGCGCCCACGTGATGGCGGCGCGCCGATGAGTTGCTCCCAGATGGCCTCCAGGCACTTTTCCATTTCCGCGGCAGCGGTGGGCGCAGCTTGGCCGTCGAGCGTGGCCGTGGGAGGCTCGCTCGTTTTCTTCGAAATCGTCGGCGGCGTCGGCTGGGATGGATTCACCGCCCCGTTCATGTCCAATTTCTTCGGAGCCGGCGAATTGGATGGAGACACTTGCACCGTCGCGGGTGCCGGAGCGTCCGCATCAGCGGTCTTGGGCTCCTCGGTTCGCGCTGCGGGCGCTTCAATTGCGCCGCTGCGCGCAGAACTCTTATCCGGCCGCTCGCCCGCCTGCGTGCGGCCCACGGCTTCTTCCAGGTCCGCGCGCAAGGCCAGCAGCTGCTCGAACGCGCGCCTCACCGAGCTCGAGGTGTAGTCCTTGTGAAACGGCTGGCGCCAATTTTCGTAGTAATACTGCAGTTGCGTGGTGGATTCCGCGGCGGATAATCCCGCGCGCCGGCAGTCCACTGTTTTCACTCCCGCGGCATCGAGCGCTTCCACCGCGTGTTGCACCGCTTGCAAGTCCGCGTGAAGCAATCGAATGAACGCGCGCCGCAGCAGGAAATTGAAGCGGCAAAATGCCACCAGCGCCGCCGGATCGTAGAACATGTCGCCGGCGGATTCCTTCAGCAAGCGCCCTTGTTCCAGCAGCCCGTTTTCCATCATGTCGCGCAGGCTCTGGCACTGCGAGATTTTCTGCAGGATTTCTTCGAGCGGTTCGCACCACGCGAGCGGCGTGGGTTCTGCCTCTTTCAGCACCGGACGCAGAACGTTCGCTACATCTTCCAAGCTGATGTCTTTTCGATAGAGTTCTTCCGGCGCGCACAGCGCGAAATACTGCACCAGCAGAAGATCAATCTTGTCGCGCTCCTCCGTCTTCTTGTCCTGCTTTCTCAGCTGCCGCTGCAGGAATGCGCGCAGCGATTCTTCGCTGGCATTCAGAACGTCCGGAGGCAGCTGGCGAATCTGAAAGGCGCGAAGATTCTGGTCGATGCTGTCGAGCCACTTGAGGTCGGCGTCGAAGACGTCGCGCGTGGGCCGCTCCGGTAGCGGCTCGCCGGCCGGATGCGGCAAGGGCGCCAGGTTGAACTGCGTGGCCAGCGCGGCGTACAGCGGATAAGCCAGCCGCGCCTCGCTCCATTGCGTGGGTCCGGCGGAAAGCGCTCCCGCATTTTTCGTGGTGGTGACGTTCGTCTTTAGGCTCATGGCTTCACGATCCAGTTGTCCACCTCTCCGATAAAACGCGCCGCGACTGCTTTGCACCCGTCGTGGTATCGCACCGCCACCACCGTGGCGTTGGCATCGAGCGAGCCATCGGAGTTCAGCACACGGACGCGGTCTTCGAACTCGAGCGGCAAACTTGAAAAAAACAAGATCTCCTGCGCGGTGCCAAACTCAATTACGGTTTGCTCCTGCAGCCGGCGCCGTCCCGCGCCGAGAGTGAGCACGCGCACCGGGATGCGCACGGGCGACGCACTCGGAAAAAGTTGAGCCAGCTTCTCCACGCACGTCGGTGCCGCTGAAACCGAGGCCACTCCTGCTTCACTGATCACGGGTCCTGATCCTTTCGCCGTCTCGGTTCCCTGGCCACTCGTCGCTTTGGTCAAGGGGCGTAATTGCGCGAGCCAACCCTGTAGAACTGATGAAGGCGGAAAACTTCCCCAGGGTGTGAAAGCACACGGACAGCCAAAGATTTGCAAACGGCTGGAATACTAAGTGATGTTATTTCTTGGCGTTGCGCTGAGTCAGTCGGAGCCCACTTCTTGCTTTCGTCTCAGTGTGCGACGTTGCGTCTCACGGGCGGGCGCCAACCAGGATGCCGGTGAAGAAGCATGGTGCATCCGCGCGGAAACGTTTCAACACGGTTCACGATGCCATGCTCACGCTTTCCTTATGCGTCGGACGCAGCGGAATGTTGTATTGCTTGAGCTTGCGGTACAGCGTCGCGCGGCTGATCCCCAGCATTTTCCCCGCCAGCGCTTTGTCGCCGCCCGCTTGTTCGAAAACGCGCAGGATGGTCATGCGCTCCAGATCGGCCAGCGCCGTGGTGGAAAGCGCCGCGGCATCCGGCCCCGCGCCGCCCGGGTCCTGCGCCGCGCGAATCGTTGAGGGAAGATCGCCCGCATCAATGGTGTGATGATCTCCCAGCGCCACCGCGCGCGCGATACTGTTCTCAAGTTCCCGCACGTTTCCGGGCCAGTCGTACTGCAGGAAACTCTTCATGGCCTCCGGCGTCACCTGAATATTTTCATCCGGCGCATAGCGGTCCAGGAAGCAGTGCACGAGTTGCGGTATGTCCGACCGCCGCTCCCGCAGACTCGGCAGATGAACGGTGACCACGTTCAGCCGGAAATAAAGGTCCTTCCGGAAAGTCCCGGCGCGGTAAGCTGCTTCCAGATCGCGGTTGGTGGCCGCAATTACGCGCACGTTAACCGGCACTTTCACATTGCTGCCCACCGGCCGCACCTCTTTCTCCTGCAGCACGCGCAGGAGTTTCGCCTGCAATTCGAGCGGCAATTCGCCGATCTCGTCCAGGAAAATCGTTCCGCCGTTGGCCGCGTGAAAAAGACCGGCCTTCGATTTCAAGGCTCCCGTGAACGATCCTTTCTCATGCCCGAAGAGTTCGCTTTCCATCAACGTCGGCACGAGCGATCCGCAATCTACAGCCACGAACGGCATCTGCGCCAGCGGCCCGCGGAAATGAATTGCACGCGCGGCCAGCTCTTTTCCCGTGCCGCTTTCTCCCGTGATCAGCACCGGCGTGCGCGTTTCCTTGAGTCGCGAAATCATGCGCATCACGTCTTCAATCTTTGCCGAGGTTCCCACAATGCCGTCGAGCTGCGTCTCCGTGTCCACGCGTTCGCGCAAGAATTGATTCTCCGTCACCAGGCGCACTTTTTCGGCCATGCGCTGCAGAAGCTGGCGCAGCCGCTCCACGCGAAACGGCTTTTCGATGTAGTCGTAGGCGCCCTGGCGCATGGCTTCCACCGCCGATTCAATCGAACCGTGTCCCGTCATGATGGCGGTCTCGGCGCGCGGCAATTGCTCGCGGATCTTGCGCAGCAAATCCGTGCCGGAAAGGCTGGGCAATCGCAAATCGGTCACCACGATGTCCGGCGGGCTTGTTTCCAGCGATTCGAGCGCGGTCTCGGCGGTCTCGGCCTCGGCGCAAATAAATCCCAGGCCCTGGCCCACCGTCATGCACAGCCGGCGGATGCTTTGCTCGTCGTCCACAATCAAAAAGCGAATTCGCGTTTCGTCTTTCATGGTTTTCCGATCGTTTTCTCTACCGCGGCCATTAGCTGTTTGACGCGGAAGGGTTTTTCAATGCAAGGCGTTCCGGCTTGCGCGAGTAATGCGATGGTCTCCGCGCTGGCCGTATCGCCGGTGATGAAAATAATTCGCGAGGCCAGCTCCGGCCGGTGTCGCTGGAGCCAGTCGTGAACGTCCGCGCCCGTAATCCCTCCGGGTGTGCGGAAGTCCGAAATCACTCCCCCAAAATCGCTTTTTGCCAGCAACTGCAATCCCTCCGCCGCCGATGCCGACGAAATCACTTCGTAACCTTGCCGCACGAGAGCCGTGCGTAAAAACGCCGCGACCGACGGCTCGTCTTCGATCAGCAGGATGCGAGTCGCGGTAGCCGCCGCACCAGAACGTGTCATGGCCGTCTGACCGCGTCGTGCGATTCCTCAGCGTCCGGTGTCACCGGCAAGAGCACCATAAACGTCGTGCCGATGCCGTCAGGATTGTTCTTGGCGGAGATTTCTCCGCGATGCGCGCGCACGATTCCGTAGCAGATGCTGAGCCCCAGGCCGGTGCCCTTGCCCACTTCCTTCGTGGTGAAAAAGGGATCGAAGATGCGGTCGGGATGCGATATGCCGGGTCCATTGTCGCGGAAGCGAATTTCCAAATGGCCGGACCGCAGCGATGTCCTGATTTCGATTTTTCCCCGGCGCCGCGTCTCGCGCACGGCATCGTAGGCGTTGTTGAGAACGTTCAGAAACACCTGCTGCAATTGGTGTGGGTCGCCGATGATTTCCGGCAGCTCCCCGGCGTACTCCGCGGTCAGCTCCACGCCGTGATTTTGGAAATCGTACGCGCGCAGTTTCAGGGTCTGCTCCAGTATGGAATTCACCTGCACCGGCTCGCGCTGCGCCGGCATCTGGCGCGAAAAGCTCAGCAGGTTCTGCACGATCATCCGCGTGCGCTGCGCTTCCTGCAGAATCACGCGCAGCTCTTCTTTGGCTTCTTCCGGCACTTGCGGATTTTCCAGCAACAAATCCGTGAACCCCACGATCGCGGCCAAAGGATTGTTCACTTCATGCGCCACGCCGGAGACGAGCTGCCCGAGCGCGGCCATTTTTTCCGTCTGCATCAATTTTGCCTGCAGGTCGGCCGCATCGGTAATGTCCGTCATCACCACCACAATGCTGTTGATGCTTCCCTCTTCGTCGCGCATGGGGCTCAGGCTCACCGAGAATTGGCCGATGCTGCCGTTGCCGCGCGAGATCGGAATTTCCAGATTGTCGATCGCCGCTCCCTCCAGCGTTCGATCCAATCCCTCGACGAGCGCCGGACGCCGAGCCGCCGGAACCATATCAATCAGCAGATGGCCCAATAAATCCTGCTCGCGATAGCCTGCTTCAAAACACCGCCTGTTGGCGTAGCTCACCAGGCCCGCCGTATCGAGCACCAAAATCATGCTTTGCGTGTTGTTCAGAATGTTTTTGTTGAAATCGCGCTCGCGCCGGTAGCGTCGCTCCGCCGTGCGGCGGTCGGTGATGTCTTTGAGCACGTGAATCGTGCGCAAATCCTCTTCCGGGCCGCCGTGGATTCGCGAAGCAGAGACCAGGAACGTGCGGTCCTCCGCCTCGTGAATGAATTCCTCCTGCGCCGCGTGCGGATTGCGGCAGAACGGGCAATACCCTTCTTGCGCCGGAGATCCCAGCAGTTCTATTTTGCCGATGTCGAGGCCGATCGCTTCCGCGGGCCGCATTCCCATCAAATCCGCCAGCGCACGGTTCAGCCGCAACACCCGGTTCGTCGCATCGTGCACGATGATGAAATCTGAGATGGCGTCAAAATCCTGCACCCACTGTTTTCGCGATTGCTCGATGCGCGAGAAAAGTCTCACATTCTCAAGCGCGACCGACGCATGGCTGGCCAGTGCTTCCAGCAGCTGGCGTTCTGCGGGGGTTAGCTCGCGCGACAAATCCACCAGGCAGAGCACGCCCAGAAGCTCGCCTCCACTCCCGGAAAGCCGGGTGAGAACGAGTTCGTGCCAACCCAACGATTCAGCCAATCCGGCGCCCAGCATCCTTCCCGCAGGCCCGGTACGGACATCCTCTCCCGGCACGCTTGCCTGTTCGGCCAGTGTCCCGGCCAGACGATGTTGCGTCATGGCGTCCCAGCGATGGGCCGGGCCGCTCAGCCCGGCAATTTCCCATTCCGAGCCCCGCGCCAGCACCAGCACGGCTGAGCGTCCGCCCAGCATCTCGGCCGCCCGCGCCGTCAGTTGCCGCGCGAACTCCGGTGTGCCGAGCGAAGGGTTGAGTTCGAGCGTGGTGGCGGAGAATTGCGCCAGCAGGCTCTCGAAAGAGCCGTCTAGACGAGCAGTGACTTCTCGAGATCTTTTCAAAGCACGCATCAAGGATTGGGTGTTGCGCGCGCGATTTACTCTTACAACGCATGACGTTACGTTCCTTTCTCATTTTGAGTCAAGAACGCTGGTCCCGAGTGTTGCGTATCGGGCAATCGTCTCGCGTCGCAACCTGAGACGCAACTCCGCCCGCCGCCAGCGCAGTGAGACGAGTTTGCCAATGCCGCCTGCCAACGCATGAGCTTTGTTCTGCCCACAAGCCTATCCATATCAATAGGTTAGAGCCATCATTGACCTATTGCTCTGCCCTCAAAAGAAGTGTGCCCTCATGGCACCCTCCGTGCAATTTCCGGTCTTGGAGTTGTCTCTTGAAGCACCTAGTTCGGCGCCATTTCTGCGGTTGGCCAGGTCACGGGGACGAAGGCAATTGGGGGCGCCCGCCGTTGGTCAATGCCGCAGTGGCCGCGCTCAAGGAATGGCGGTTTGATGCCGCTGCTGCAGATCCAACGGAAATTATCGAATTCGATTTCGGCAATCTGAACTAGCACGACTCGGCTCGCACGGCGGGCGGAGGTCCTAACGGACGGGGGAGCGGAGGCGTTTCACATGACCATTGGAAAGAAGCTCTATCTTGGGTTCGGCGCCATTTTGGCCATTATGCTGGTCCTGTTCGTCATCAACCTCTTCACCGTGCGCCGCGAGTACGCCGCCCGGTCCAACGTGGCCGTCACGCTTTCCAACGTCCAGATCATTGAGACCGTCCGCTTCCGCATGATGGAGAACCGCCTGTTCCTGGGAAATTACCTACTCAGCGGAGATTTGCGCGACGAAGATAAAACCAACAAAGGCTTCACCGACCTGGCCACGATGTTGAAAGAATCCGAAAGCAGGGTGAGCGACCAGAATCTCCGGTCCGCGCTTTCCTCCGTCGAAGAAAACGAGCAAAGTTGGTTCGAAAATTTCGCTAAGCAGATGATCGCCAAGCGCCATCAAGTGGACGCCGGCGATGCCACCGTTTCCGATTTGCAGATTTATTATCTTCAGCACGACCCCGCTTCCTGGGTCAATAAATCCTCCGGCGTGCTGGACGACGCCGACCGCGCAGTCCGCAAGGCCTTGGACGATTCAAACGCCTCCGCCTCTGCGGCAACTTCATGGAGCACGAGCGTTACGATTATCGGCACGTTTCTCACCATCCTTCTGGGCGGATGTATTGCTTTCTACACCGCAAAATCAATCAAAGAACCCCTCTATCACCTGATTGATGTCGCCCACCGCATCGGCGAGACCGGCGACCTCGAGCAGACCATTGACGTTCACCGAAACGACGAAGTGGGAATCCTGGCGCAAAACTTCAACAAGATGATCGTGCACTTGAAAGAGATGGCCGCTGTATCCGCCTCCATTGCCGAAGGCCAGCTTTCCGTCAGCATCCAGCCGCGCTCGCAGCAGGACACCATGGCCCGCGCATTTTCGCGCATGACCCAGGGGCTTCGCGAGTTGGTTCGCCAGGTTCGTGACAGCGCCGCGCAGGTCGCCAGCGGTTCCGGGCAAATGGCCGGCGCCTCGGATGAATCAGCCAAGGTCAGCGTGCAAGCGGCTTCCGCCATTGACGAAGTCACCAGCACCATGCACGAAATGAGCATCAACGTGCAGAACGTGGTGAAAAACACGCAAGTGCAGGCTTCCAGCGTGGCCGAAACTTCCGCGTCCATCGATCAGATGGTGACCTCCATCCAGCGCGTGGCCGATACCGCCAAGCTGCTCGTGGACATTTCTCATCGTTCCCGTGAGGAGGTTCAAACCGGCATGGTCACCATGGACAAAGCCACCGAGGGCCTGAACCGCACCAGCCACGCCATTCAATCTTCGGCTGAAATCATTGACGTGCTCGGCCGCCGCGCGGACGACATTGGCAAGATCATCGAAGTGATTGACGATCTCGCCGAACAAACCAACCTGCTCGCTCTGAACGCCGCCATCGAAGCCGCACGCGCGGGAGAACACGGCTTGGGTTTTGCCGTCGTGGCCGAAGAAGTCCGCAAGCTCGCGGAGAAATCCACGCAATCCACCAAGGAAATTTCCGAGCTCATTCAGGGCATTCAGAAGGAAGCGCGGGAAGCGGTCGAGAACATGGAGAAGAGCACCACCATGGTTCAGGAAGGGCTGCTCTTGAACAAGGACCTCAGCTTCGCGCTCGAGAAGATCTCCGAGGTGGTCTCCGAAGTTTACAGATTCTCCCAGGAAATCGGCGCGGCCACCACCGAGCAATCCAGCGGCTCCTCGCAAATCGCCAAGGCTACCAACCGCCTCACCGAGATTACCCAGGAAATCAATTCTTCGGTTGAGGAGCAAGCTTCCGGAGCGCAAGCGGTCGTCCGCGCGATGGAAAAAATGCGCGAACTGGTGCAGCAGTCCACTTCGAGCTCCACGGAACTCGCCGCCGCTGCGGAACAAATGTCCAAGCTTTCCCGCGCTCTGCTCGAGTCCATGGATCGCTTCGTACTCGACGAAGGTTTTGCCGATAATCGGCGCCCTGTGGGCCGGCGCGGCGGATTTGGCTCTGAACGCCAATCGCAGGCGGAGTACGCGGAAGTGGTTCGGTCCTGAGGACACGCACTTGGGCAAAATCGACAAAGAACTCCAGGTAGTGGGCTTTCGTATCGGGCGCGAGACGTTTGGCCTGCCCATTTCGATGGTCCGCGAAATCGTGCGCGTGCCGGAAATCACTTCCGTCCCCAATGCGCCCGACTACATCGAGGGCGTCATTAATTTGCGCGGACGCATTATTCCGGTCGTGGATTTGCGCAAGCGCTTTCGCGAAATAGTAGGCGAGCCCAACAAGAAAAACAGGATCGTTGTAGTCGAACTCGAGCAGCGCCTCATCGGTTTGCTGGTGAACACCGCATCCGAAGTCCTGCGCATACCCCCGGCCGATATCGAACCGCCCCACAGCGTCTTTCAGGAAGGCGAGTTGAGTTACATCACCGGCGTGGGCAAGTATCGCGGGCGACTCGTGATCCTGCTGGACTTGAACAAGATCCTGCAGCGCGGCGAGCTGCGAAGTCTCGACGATCTCGCCGAATCCGCTGCCGCTGTACCCGCCGGCAGGGAATCCTAGGCCATGTCCGGAAGCGCGAAACCGAGGAGCGCATGTCCACAACAGTCGTAGCGCAGGTGCCACTCACCGATGCCGAATTGAAGCTTCTGCAGACCCTGGTGTACCAGGAATGCGGCATGTATTTCGACGAGCGCCGCACGCACTTCCTGCGCGACCGGCTGCAGCGCCGCTTGAAAGCTTGCCAGATGGATTCCTTCTACAATTACTATCGGCTGCTGACCAGCCGCGAAGGCAAAAAAGAGCTTGTCGCGTTGCTCGAGAATCTCACCGTTAACGAAACCAGCTTCTTCCGCATTCGCCCGCAGCTCGATCTTTTTCAGAAAGTGGTCCTCGAGGAAATTCTGAAGCGCAAGCAGGAGCGCCGCGATTGGTCCCTGCGCATCTGGAGCGCCGGTTGTTCCACCGGCCAGGAGCCCTACACCCTGGCCATGATGGTCTGCGACGCGCTGGCGTACTACTACCTGCGCAATCCGCTCCCTTTCGAGATGCCCACGCCCAAGCCGCTCATCCCTCCGCCCTGGAAGGTCGAGATTCTCGCCTCGGACATCAGCTACTCCGCGCTGCTCACCGCTCAGCAGGGCATTTATACCGAGTCGCAGATGGAAAATGTGGACTACACCTGCCGCCTGCGTTATTTCGAAAAAGCCGGCGACAAATATACCGTCAAGGCCGCGCTCAAGAGCCTGGTCCAATTCGATTTCCACAATCTAAAAACGGAATATCTCCCGCAGCGCAACGACGTCATCTTCTGCCGCAACGTCATGATCTATTTCGACGAAGCGGAACAGAAGCGGCTGATCGACAAATACCACCGATGCCTCAATGACGACGGCTATCTTTTCGTCGGCCACGCCGAAAGTCTTTTCGGACTCACCACCAAGTTCCACATGATTCACCAGAACAACGCAACCGTGTATCAGAAAATTGAAGGAGCCGTTTAGTGACGCTTTTGCCCGACGATCGTGCTTCCGAGCTGCGCGACCTCTTCTTCGAGAGCGCTGCGGAAATCCTCCAGGCCATGAACGAAGCCGGCCTAGCGCTCGAGGAGCATCCCACGGAGAAGGAAAATCTCCGCAGCGTGCGTCGCGCCGTGCATACGCTCAAGGGCGATTCGGCCGCCTGCGGTTTTCGCGAGCTCAGCGAACTCGCGCACGAGCTGGAAGACGTTCTCACTCCCGAACTCGCCCGCGAAAATGCCGGATTGATCGCCGAGGTGGTTCTCACCGCGGCGGACACCTTTCACGAAATGCTCGCCGCCTATCGCGATCATCTTCAGCCGCCGGATGGCGGCGCTCTGCGCGATCACATTAATCGTCTCCTGCGCCGGCCCGATCCCGACGAGCGGCCGGCCGCCGCCGCGCTCGAAGCCAAGTTCGAGTGGAACGAGTACGAGCGCTTGATGATCGCCGAGGCCTTCCGCCGCAACGAGACTGTTTACAACGTGGCCTTGCACTTGGATTCTGAGACGCTGCTTCCCGCTGCCGCTTTTGAACTCGCGCGCAAGGCGCTCGAGGGCGCCGGGAAAATTCTGATCCTGCGCCCGGAAAGCGCTGCGCAGGCCGCCAACACCAATCTCATCGAAGCCGCGCTTTCGAGCGACAAGCAGCCGGAATGGATCCGCAAACGCTGCCAAGTCCCTTCCGTGGTCACCCGGATCTCTATCGCCAGGGTGCCCGAGAAGCAAACGAAAGCGCGCGATCTCCTCGAAATTCTGGTCGAGTCGGAAGCTGCCGCCGTCTCCGCGGGCGTCGGCTCGGGCGCGCCGGATTCTCTCGCGTCCCACGACGACGAGCCGCACGCCTCAGGTACGCAGGCTGGCCTGGCTCACGCCGCCGCGGAAAATACTTTGCGCGTGGATGCCGACCGTATTGATGTGGTCATGAATCTCGTCGGCGAGCTCATCATCGGCAAATCCATGCTGCAGCGCACCATCGCCGAATTTGAACGCCGCTTCGCCAAGGATCCGCTGCGCGGAAAGTTTGGTGACGCGCTCGCTTTCCAGTCCCGCGTCTTGGGCGAGCTGCAAAAGTCCGTGATGAAAATCCGCATGGTCCCGGTGGAGCAGCTTTTCCGCCGCTTCCCGCGCGTCGTTCGCGACGTGGCCAAGCAGCGCAATAAAAATGTCGCGCTGGAGATCGCCGGGCAAAACACCGATCTCGATAAGGGCATTCTGGACGCGCTCGCCGAGCCCCTCGCGCACCTCGTCCGCAACGCCGCGGACCACGGCATCGAAAATCCCGCCGAGCGCCTCGCCGCCGGCAAGCCCCCGCGCGGAACGGTTCGCTTGGACGCCTATCATGAGGGCGATCAGGTCGTCATCGAAGTTTCCGACGATGGCCGCGGCCTCGACCGCGCCAGGATTCTAGCCGCCGCCATTGAACGCGGCATCATCACCGCCACCGGCGCCACGCAGCTGAATGACGCCGAAATCATGCACTTGATCTTTACCGCCGGCCTCAGCACCGCCGGCGAAATCACCGAAATCTCCGGCCGCGGCGTGGGTCTCGATGTAGTGAAAGCCGCGCTCGATAATCTGAAGGGCTCCATCGAGCTCGAAAGTGAACTCGGCCACGGTACAACTTTCAGACTAATGGTGCCGCTTACTCTTGCCAGCATTCAATCGCTCTTGTTCCGCGTTTGCGGGAAGCTCTACGCCGTTCCGCTGGCCTCCGTGGTCGAAATCACGCGCATCATGGACGCCCAAATCCATTGCGTGGACAATCACGAAGTCTTTCAATTGCGCGAGGAGGTCCTCACGCTCGTCCGCTTGGAACGTCTGGAATCCTCCGCCGCGCACGAGCGCTCCAAGCGCGTGTTTGTGATCGTCATCGCCTCCGGCACCCGCAGGTTTGGCCTAGTCGTTGACACCCTGATCGGCGAAGAAGAGCTGGTCATCAAGGCTCTCGAGGATCGCCTGGTCACTTCTCCTCTCGTCAGCGGGGCTTCGATTCTGGGCGATGGCACCGTGGTCTTGATCTTGAACATACCGGCCGTCGTGGCGCATTTGTCTCGCATCCCGGCCGTGAGGGCCATCGCATGAACGACAAAATACGCGTTCTCGTGGTGGACGATTCGGCCCTGATGCGCAAGCTGATCCCGCAGGTGCTCCACCGGGATCCTTCCATCGAAGTCGTGGGTACGGCCATGGACGGCGAGATGGGCCTGAAGAAAATCGAAGAGTTGCGCCCCCACGTGGTCACTCTCGATCTGGACATGCCGCGCATGGACGGAATCGAAATGCTGCGCCAGATCACGCGAAAGCATCACGTCCCCGTGATTGTCTTCAGCACGCAGACCGATCGCAGCGCTTCGCTCACCATGAAGGCGCTCGCTTTGGGCGCTTTCGATTTCGTGGCCAAGCCCGAAGATGCTGCCGCCGGCCGCATCGAACAGGTCGCCGCCGAGTTCGCTTTGAAAATCAAGGTCGCCGCTTCTTCCGGCGCGCCGAAACTGATCATCACTGTGCCCTCGGCGAAACGAAAGGAACGCCGGCGCGCGGCCATGCCCAACTGGCCTTCGCGCATCGTGGCCATTGGCATCTCCACCGGCGGCCCCAACGCCCTGCAATATCTTTTCTCCCAGCTGCCCGAGGATTTTCCCGGCTGCATTCTCGTCGTGCAGCACATGCCCGAGGGATTCACCGATATGTTCGCGCGGCGTCTCGATGAATGCTCCGCCATCGAAGTGAAGGAAGCGCAATCGGGCGATTTGTTGCTCGCCGGACGCGCGCTCATCTGCCCGGGCAATCGCCACATGAAAGTGCGTCGGATGGAGCACGGCAATATCGCCATCCTGGTTGACCAGCCGCGCGTGAACGGCCACCGCCCCTCCGCCGACGTCCTGTTTCAATCCGTGGCCCAGGAATTCGGCAACCGCTCCATTGGCGTGCTGATGACCGGCATGGGTGACGATGGCGCCGTCGGCTTGGGCACCCTGCGCGATGCCGGCGCCATGACCATCGCCCAGACCCCTGATACCTGCGTGGTGGACAGCATGCCTCGCGCCGCCATCTCGCGCGGCTTTGCCACCCGTGTCGTTTCCCTTTCCAATCTCGCAAGCGTTTTGCAATCCAAGTGTGCGCCGGAACGGTCCGCTGCTGACCCGGACCTAGCAGCAGCGTCCCCTGCGGATGCCGTCGCCGGCGAAGGGTCCGCCCGAAGGAGATAGTTATGAAACAGTTCGAAGCATTGACGCGGAAAAATGACAATGGAGCGGTTCGCTACCTGATCGTGGACGACTCCGTCTTCGCGCGAAAAAGTCTCGCGAAGATGATTGAGTCCTTTGGCGGCCAGGTGGCGGGTGAAGCCGGCGACGGATGCACCGCCATCACCGAATACGCTCGCACCAACCCGGACATCGTGCTCATGGATATCACCATGCCGCAGATGGAGGGCATTGAAGCCGTCGAGCGTATCGTGCACGAGCATCCCGAAGCGCGCATCGTCATGGTCTCCTCCGTCGGCTATCAGGACAACATTCTCGCCGCGCTGCAGAAGGGCGCGCGCCATTTCGTGCAGAAGCCGGTGAAGGCCGACGCGCTTTACGAAATCATCCGCTACGTGCTCAATGACGACGGCGTCACCTCGCCGGTCGGCGCCGGAAAGGAAAGCTCGCGATGAGAATGGATCTGATCCAGCCGTTCATCGGCTCGCTGGACGCCGTGCTGGCCGAGATGATGAATGTCCCGGCGAAAATCGTGGACCTCACCATGGAAGAGGAAGGCTATCGCAAGAAAGGCACCGCCGCGCTGGTCACCTTCCGCGGGCAAATTGAAGGCCGCGTGATTCTCGATATGGAGCCCAGCGCCGCCGCGCAAGTCGCCGGTTTTCTGACCGGAACCGAAGTGGATTCCAAGGCCCCCATCGTCCCGGAAACCGTGTGCGAGCTAGCCAACATGGTTATCGGCAATGCCGTCACGCAACTCAACGACGGCGGATTCCAGTTCAAAGTTTTTCCGCCGGAAATTGTCACCCAGGAGCAATCCGAAAAAGCCGGCCAGGATTCCGAGGCCACCATCCTCTGCTTCGAGACTCCCAGCGGCAACGTGTACCTGAATATCGCTATGAAATATCTGCAGCGCCGCGCTCGCGAACGCTCCCCCGTGGTGGTCGGCTAGCCGCTCGGCGAATCTACTTCGCCCGCGGACCTACTTTCCGGTATTCCACGCCGTGCCGGAACAATCCCGCCTTCGGCATTTCCTCCGAATAAATCACGTCCGCCGGAAGAAAAATATTGGCCGCGTCCGGCGCGTAGGGCACCGCCACTTGAATCACCGACTTCGGCTCATAGCGCCGCTTGCTGCGAAAGCACATGCCCACCGGCGAAATATCCTCGCACACTGCCAGCTCGTCGTCCGTTTCCGGCTGCCGGATGCACGCCGTCAGCCGCGTTCGGATTCGCAAGCGCTGGCGTTCTCTTTGTTCCCCGCTTACCGGAATCGATTCCGGCGCATCCGCGGCGCGGCGGCCGCGTGCGCCTCGCAACGCGCCTTTCTTTTCGTCTTCGTGCGGTGACTGTATCCAGATGCTCGGCACGCCGCACGTCTTGCAGTGCCGCGCGATGCCTCGATTGGTCTCGAACCCGCGAAGCTCCATTTCATTCAAATACACCACTTCGCGCGCCCGGCAGTACGTGCAATCGAGCAGCATCCGCGCCACAGCCTCGGCCGAAAGCGTCATCTCCGGAAACTCGATCCCCCAAAGATCCGTCTGGCCGTCCAGGATTTCGATTCCGTAAAGGTATCCGTCCTTTTGCTGTCCGAATTGGCCGACCACGCGCACCCGCCCTTGCCGCTGCGAATCCGCCGGCGCCTTCCGCCGCACCTCAATCTGCTGATCGGTCCTCAGCTCGCGGCCGAGCACGATCACCCCGCCCGTGCGGTTGATCATCATCGTGCGGCTCGGCTCCTTGAACTCCTGGCCCTTGCCGTCCGTGCCGGATACCTCCAGCAGCAGGGTCAGCGAGACGCGATCGCTGCGACGCATTGCGGGTGATGCCATTCAACTCCTCCAGGAGAATTCGGTTTCCCACTTGCCAAGATAGCATACCCCCGCCCGCGGTTGCCCGCGGCGAGGCCGCCCGTTTCCTCAATCGGAAAAGCCGCCTCCCTTCCCGTTATGAGAACAAAGGAGTTATTCCTTCCCCGCGCCGCGCGCAAGCTCCATTGACGCCCCGATTTCCCCGTGTTACGCTTGTTTCGTTCTCGCTGCCATCAAAGCTTAAAAGCGGCAAAGGAGTCGGGACAATGGAATGGGTAACCCCTCAGCACGAAGAAATCGACCTGAACTGCGAAATTAGCTCCTACGCGAACGCCGAGCTCTAGCGCGAATGCGTGTCAAAGTCCTCGGCTCGGCAGCCGGGGGCGGTTTTCCTCAGTGGAATTGCGGTTGTTCCAATTGTACTGGCCTGCGCGCGGGCAAACTTCGCGGCGCTCCCCGCACGCAAACGCAGATCGCCTTCTCCGTAAATCCTGATGCGTGGTTCCTCGTGAACGCTTCGCCCGACCTGCGCGCGCAGATCCTTGCCGCGCCCGAGCTCGCGCCTCCGCCAGGCTCGCGCCAGTCGCCCATCGCCGGCGTCTTTCTCCCGAGCGCTGACGTCGATTCCGTCATGGGCTTGCTTCACCTGCGCGAATCCACTCCTCTCAGTATCTTCGCCACTTCGGCGGTGCAGCGCATACTCCGAGAAGATAACTCCATGTTTCGCGTTCTCGACCGATCTTGTCCTCCCGCTAAATGGTTTGATCTGGCGATCGCGCCCGAATTTGGCTGCCCGGTCGCAGCGGATGATCCCGAGGCTTCTTCCTTCCGTTACTCGGCGATCCCCTTGGGTGGAGGTTATCCCGACTACGTGAGCGACAAACTGCGCCGCACGCTGCCTGCGAACGAAGCCGTAGTCGGTTTTCTCATCGAACACGATGGCAAGCGCCTCTTTTTCGCGCCTTCTCTTCCCGCCAGCAATCCGGAATGGAAAAAAGTGGCCGATTCCTGCGACCTCCTATTCTTGGACGGCACATTCTGGCTCGATGACGAACTCATTCGCGCCACAGGCTCCGGCAAGACCGCAGGTTCCATCGGCCATCTTCCGCTCTCCGGTGAGGACGGCTTGCTGCAACAGTTTTCCGGCGCGAGTCGCGGCCGCCGCATTCTCATTCACATCAACAACACAAATCCCATCCTGGACGAAGAGAGCCCCGAGTATCGCCGCGTCCGCGACGCAGGCTGGGAAATCGCCCACGATGGCATGGAGTTTGCCCTGTGAACGCGCGTCCCGCGGAATCCTTTCTTCCCGCAGCGGAATTCATCGCGCGCTTTCACGCTATCGGAGAGGAGCGTTATCATCACAAGCATCCTTTCCACCTCTTGATGCACGAAGGAAAACTTTCGCGCGGCCAGCTCCAGGCTTGGGCTCTCAACCGCTATTACTACCAAAGCCGCATCCCCATGAAAGACACCATCGTTCTCTCGCGCAGCGACGACACCGATTTTCGCCGCGCCTGGCGCAAGCGCATCCTCGATCACGAGGGTGACGCGACGCATCCCGGCGGCATCGAGAAGTGGCTGCGCCTGGTGGCGGCGACCGGTCTCACGCGCGAGCAGGCCCTGCGCGAAGAAGGCATTCTCCCGGCGGTGCGTTACGCCGTGGACGCCTATCTCGAACTGGTTCGCTCGCGCACGTTCCTCGAAGCGGTTGCATCCTCGTTGACCGAACTTTTCTCTGGCAAGCTCATCGCCCTGCGCATGGACGCTTTGAGAAAATATTATCCCTGGCTTTCCGGCGGCCTCGATTATTTTCAGGGCCGCCTCACGCAGGCGCCCGAAGACGCGGACTTTGCCCTGGCCTGGGTGGTCAAGCACGCTCGAACGCGCGACCAGCAGGAACTCGCGCTCGGCGCGCTGCGCGCGAAGTGCGATATCCTGTGGGCCCAGCTCGATGCGCTGTATTTTTCTTACGTGTCGCCCGGATGGCCGCCGCCGGGCGCTTTCACGCCGCGGGCGGAATAAATTATGAACCCTGAAATGCACGCGCGTCCGCGACTCGCCGCCGGTTGCCGCCTGAGCGAACCCAATCGGGATCCGCGCATGTTGCTGATGCCCGAGCGCGCGCTGCGCCTGAATGGGCCGAGCCTCGAAATCGTCCTGCGCTGCGACGGCCGGCACACCGTTCAGCAAATTATCACCGAGCTGCAGAAGATTTATTCCAAGGCCGTGCCCGAGCGCGTGGAAAAGGACATTCTTGGATATCTCACGCTGCTCCACGATCAGTGCGCCCTCGATTTCACCATCGAAGACGCCGCCGCCGCGCCAAAATGACCAGCACCATTCTCAATCCCCTCGCGCTCATCGCCGAGCTCACTCACCGTTGCCCTTTGCACTGCGTCTATTGCTCGAATCCCCTGGAGCTCAAGTCCCGCCGCGGCGAACTTTCCACCGAAGTATGGAAGCGCGTGTTGCGCGAGGCGGCTGCCGCGGGCGTCCTGCAAGTGGATTTCACCGGCGGCGAACCTCTTGCGCGCCCCGATCTCGTCGAACTCGTTCGCGCGGCTCGCGCCGCCGGACTGTACGTGAGTTTGATCACCTCCGGAGTGCCGCTCGATGAGCGCCGGCTCGCCGAACTCGTCAGCGCCGGACTCGATCACATGCAGCTTAGTTTTCAGGGCGCCCAGGAAGAAGCCGCGGCCGAAATTGCGGGAGCACGAGTGCTCGCGGAAAAACTGCAAGTGGTCAAATGGGTGCACGCGCATCGCATCGGCTTGACGCTGAACTTCGTGATTCATCGCCAGAACCTCGACCGCCTGGAAGAAATGATCGCGCTCGGAGAAGAATCCGGCGCGGGCCGCCTGGAATTCGCGCACGTGCAGTATTACGGCTGGGCTTTTGCCAATCGTGAAAATCTCCTGCCCACCCGCGAACAAGTGGACCGCTCGATTGCGCTGCTGCAGCAAGCCGAAGCGCGGCTGCGAGGAAAAGTGCGCGTCGAATACGTGGTGCCGGATTACTACGCCAAATATCCCAAGCCCTGCATGGGCGGCTGGGGACGCAAGCTCATGCTGATCACGCCGGCGGGCGACGCGCTCCCCTGCCACGCCGCGCAGGTGATTCCCGGCCTGCGTTTTCCGAACGTGAAGGACCAGCCGCTCCGCGAGATTTGGACGTCGTCCGAAGTTTTTCGGAAATTCCGCGGCGAGGAGTGGATGCCGGAGCCCTGCCGCAGCTGCGACCGTCGCGCGCAAGATTTCGGCGGGTGCCGCTGCCAGGCGTTTCTTCTCGCCGGCGATGCCGGAGTCACCGATCCGGTTTGCACGCTGTCGCCCCACCGCGCGATGGTGGACGAAATAATCGCGGCCGCAAACGCGGCCCCCGCCGAGGCCGCTGCGAAACCAGATTGGCTCTACCGGCCTAATCCCGCCTGAAGCAGCCGCGGCGCGCTGTGCGGATCAATGGCCGCTCGAGAGATCGGGCGGCGGATATTCCGGCAGCTTGGCGTTTTTCTTTTCGGTGCGTTTCACTTCGAGTTCGTCGAATAAAATAGAAGGGCAAATAACCGTGCTGGGAATGTTTCCCTCGCGGTTGCTCACCAGCGGATCGTCTCCCGCCGCGGTCAAATCGTTGCGCAGCGTGCGCGTGTCGAGTTCGTTGAACACGGCTCCGCGCACGAGCTCTTCGTGCCCATCGTCCACATAGACGCGATAGAGCAAGCGGGGATCTTGCCCGGAGAGCGTTTCGACGTAATAGCCGTAGGGCTTATTTTCCTGCTTGCACATCTCGATCAGTTTTTTCTTCAGCTCTTCGGGTGAGACCGGCTCTTTGGGCTCCACGATCAAATTTCCGATGCTGGGCATGGGCGCCTGTCCCGGGCCGCCGCGGCCGTGGCCGTTGGACTCCGGGAAATCGCGAATGGGCGTGCGGCCGAGAAGGTAATTGACCAGCATGCCGTCCTTGACCACGGAAACGGAGGCGGCGCGAACCCCCTCCTCGTCAATCTCGTAGCTGCCCACCAGAGTTTTTCCCTGGAACGTTTTCATGGTGGGATCGTCCACCACGGTTAAAAAGTCCGGAAGCACGCGCCCCTTATAATTCGAGGAGAATTTCCCGGTAGTGCGCGAGGAATCTCCGGGTTTCGGCCGGTTGCCCAAAATATTCCTGCCGATCATGCTGTCGAAGATATCGCTCGCGGCATCGTTCGAGAAAAGCACCGGGCCGCGGTAGTCCTCTTCGACCAGCGGAGCCTCGCGCAGCTGCTTGAGCGTCGCGAGCATCTTGGCCGTGTCCGCTTCGAACTTCGCGGGTGCGGGCAATTCCGCGGCAGTGCCTGCCACGTAATAGGGCGAGCGGCCGAGCTTCATCCCGTCGCTCGCCTGCGTTTCCGCGGAAAGCCCCAGATAATAGGCAGCGTAGCCCTCGCGCGTAATGGTTCCTTCGGTGTTCACGAAATACTGGTTCACCGCGCGAAAGCGGAGGATGGCGGAGAGCGACTGAATTTGCGGATCCGTGCGGAAGAGATCGGTCGTTTTCGCCAGTGTTTTTTTCCAGTCGTCCGCCGAAAAATCCAGGCGCGCGAGCGGCCCGATGGATTGCAACGCCGGAGCCTTGGCGAAGTCATCAAAGGGCTGGTCCGCGGAATACTTGCTCAGCTCCGCTTTTTTCGTGGCCAGAGCTTCGGACGCGGCTTTATAAGCGCGGTCCGTGGCGGCCCAGAGCTGGCGGCGGAGGGCGATGGCGTCGTCATCGAGCGGCGCGAACTCCACTACGCCCTGGCCCTGCTGGTAGTAGCTGTCCTGCTCGTAATCGCCGACGCGCACCACGACGCGCGCGCTTCGAATGTGAGCCCGCTGGTCCTGGCGCAGCGCGCCGAAGGCGGCCTCGGCATCGAACTCCTCGACATCGGAAATCCGGTACTCGATGTAATACGGTGCGGCGACATTCTCCATCTTGACCTGTGATTTCGAACGCTCGAGCTCCTCGAGCATGGCCTTGATGATGGGATCGGAAGACGCCGCAGCGGAGTTCGAATTTTTCTCCTGCGCCGCGGCCAGGCCCGCACAGCAGACGGCGACGAACGCGATCAGGAAAAGTGGCGTAAGAATCTTGACGCGGCTTCTGATGGCGCTCACGGCCGGTTCCCTCCAGCTGTCTTCGTTTTGGAAGCAGTCGAAGGAGCTTCGGAACCCGGCGGCGGCAGAATCGGCGGGCGTTCCGTTCCGCGCTGCCGCTTCTGCACTTCGATTTCGGAGAAGAGCATGGCCGGCGCCGCAGCAGCCACCGGGACTTGCCCCGATTCTGCGCCGCAAATGCCGTTGAACACCTGCAGCTTGTCACCGGTTACCATAATATTGTTCAGCGAAAGCAGCGGCGTGCCGACTATATCCACGCCGCGCACGAGTTCATCCGGCCGCCCGTCGGCGTAAACGCGATAGACCATCACCGGAAGTACCTGGAACGCCTGCGGCATGGAGCGTTCGGTGATGGTGAACCCGCCCTGGATGTCGTCGAAGTAGAGCCCGTAAGGCTTGCCCTGCTTTTTGATTTCCGCGATGAATTTCTGGCGCAGCTCGGCGTCCGTGACGGAGTTGGTGGAAGTCACGATCAGATTGCCTTGCCGGCCGGTGGGCATCAATCCCGGCTGCCTGCGGCCGTGTCCGTTCGAATGATCGAAATCCTTGACCGGCATGCGCGACATCAGGAAATTTTTCAGCACGCCGTTTTCCACCGCAATCACGCGCTCGGCCGGAACCCCTTCATCGTCGAAATCATACGATCCCGCGAGCTTCACGCCGTTGAGTTCGTGAAGCGTGGGGTCGTCGGCGACGCTCAAAAACGCGGGAAGCACCAGCTGATTTACTTTTTTGGTGAAGGTCTGCCCTTCGCTCTCGTCGCGCTGGCGATGCCCTTCGAGCCGGTGGCCCAGGACTTCGTGAAAAAAAACAGCCGCGGCTCGGCCCGAAAGCATGGCCGGCCCGGCGTAGGGTTCGGCAGCAGGCGCGGCGCGAAGGTCTTTCAGGTCCTCGGCGATCTTGACGACCTTGGCGGCTAGTTCGGTGTCCGACGGAAGCTCGGCCGGCGACGGCGCCTCGAAGGATTCGACGCGCATGAGTTCCATTCCGTCATCCGCGCGCGTTTCGGCCTGAATCACCAGGCGGCTGATGGCGCTGGGGCGTTCGACGGAAGCGCCGTCGCTCGTCGCGAGGTAGCTGCGGTTTTCGCTTACCTGCAGCGAAACGGCGGAGTCGTACACTTCGGGATATTTCAGGAAGCCAGCTGAAATTTTTCGCGCGCGCTCCTCCCATTCTTTCAGCTTGAGTGAAACGGGAGGGCGCGCCGCGCCGATATGGGTCTGCGGCGATTCCTCGGAAAAATCCGGCGACTTGTCTTCCTCTTCTGACTGCACCGCCTTGCTGGTTTTCACGGTAAGAAACGCGGAAGAGGCTTGCTCGTATTCGCGATCGGTGAGCTGCCACAGAACGCGGGCGATGGCGTCGGAATCGTCGTTCAAAGGCAGGAACCCGGTGGTGATACCCGTCGAGCGGCTCTTGTTGTGCGTGTTGTCGAGCGCGGCGGAGCCCACGCGCATCATCACGTCCACCTGGCGCCGCTGCGCGCTGGTGGAAAAAAGCAGGCCGCCATTCTCGGCGTAGAGCACGGCGGCGTTGGTGTCGGTCACCGCGTAGCTCAGGTAGTAGGGAGCGGGATCGGATTTGGCGAGCGCGGCCGAGGCGCGCTTGAGCTCCCGCTGCATGGTCTGCATCACGGCGTCGGACCCGGCGCTGGATGAAAATGCGGGGACCGCGCAAAAAATCAGGAGGCAACAGAGCAGAAAGCGTAAACGGAAGTGGGTCATTCGGCTATTAGACACTCGCTTGGGTCGAAAGTTAGTACGTTCGCGACCCCCCAAATTTGTTGCGATTAGAACGGATGCCGATCCTTTGTTTTCAGTAGCTTACGGCGATTTCTAATAAATGTTGTTGCGATTAGAAAATGCGTGGGAAGCTGCGTTTTGGGTGAATCTGAAGTCTGCCCGCGCCGCACATTTTTTCTGGCCGTCAATATCATGCGCGTTTATCCTAGAGATATTACATGCAAAGCGCAATAGGTTGGAGACGGTGGACGAAAGCGCGCGGCGCGCGAAATTAGTCGCCGGTCAGAGCTTTGTACTGCGCGGCGGTCAAGGGCACGACGGAGAGCCGGCCCTGGCGGACGAGGGGTGAATCGGAGAAAAGCTTGTTGGCTTTTACTTCGGCCAAAGAGACGGGCTTCGAGAGCGCGCGGCCGGCTTTGATGGTGACCTGCGGTTTTTTCGGGTCGGTGACTTTGACGGAGACGACGGTGGCGGTGCCCACGGCGGTCTTGCGGTCGCCGGTTTCGTAGATGATCAGGCGCGCGCCGGGCTCCATTCCCGCGAGATTCCTGACCGCGACGGGATTTTTCACGCCGTCCCAAAGCGTAACTTTGTCGCGCTGGAGATCGGCGAAGGAATATTCGGAAGGTTCGGTCTTCAGCAGATAATCGGACATGGCAGAGCACCTCTCGCGTGGAACGCCGCAGCTATTCTACAACGGCACGGAAGGCGATGTCCTGAAAGTACCCTGCCTGTCGAGTTTCCAAGTGCGATGCCGGTATGGGCGATGTATCTTTTGATTATCGGCTGATTATTGGGCGATTATCGGGCGAATTCTCTTGGGAGCTCGGCAGCCTTGGCAAAACTGAATTTTCTGGTCTCACTCACCACGCGGGACAACGACTACCAGCAGGAACAGGCTAGCGCGGCGGAAGAAACGGCGCTGCGGCTGGGCGTGGGCGTGCAGGTTGTTTACGCGGAAAACGATGCGATCAAGCAGGGTGCCCAGATCTTGAGCGCCATCCAAGCGCCGGAAGCCGCGCGGCCGAACGCGATTATCTTCGAGCCGGTGGGCGCGTCGGCGCTGCCCCAGGCCGCCCGGGCGGCGGCAGGAGCCGTGATCGGATGGGTGGTGATTAATCAGGAAGCGGATTACATCCGCGAACTTCGGCGCACGGCGCGCGCCGCGGTTTTTTCGGTGAGCTCGGACCATTTGGAGATTGGGCGCACGCAGGGGCAGCAATTCGCCGCGCTTCTTCCGCAGGGCGGAACGGTGCTTTATATCCAGGGCCCGTCGGACAATTCGGCCGCGCGGCAACGCACCACGGGGATGCAGGAAACCAAGCCTGCCAACATCCGCATCATCGCGCTCCGGGCGCAGTGGACGGAAGAGAGCGCGCAACGCGCGGTTGCGTCCTGGATGAAGCTTTCCACTTCGCAGAAGCAGCGGGTGGATTTGGTGGGAGCGCAGGACGACTCCATGGCGCTCGGCGCACGGAAAGCCATGCAGGAAGAACCCGATGAGGTGGTGCGCGCAAAATGGCTGAGCTTGCCGTTCACCGGATGCGACGGCCTGCCCAAAACCGGCCAGGAATATGTGCGCAAAGGTTTGCTCGCCGCCACCGTGTTCTGCCCGCCGAATACGACGCTGGCGCTGGAAATGCTGGTGGCCGCCATTCAATCGGGAAAGCAGCCGCCCGAGCTTGCGCTCACGCCGCCGTCATCTATTCCCCCGCTCGATGATTTGGTCCTTTCCGATTAGCCTCGAAGACCTTACTGCCCGCCGCGCCGTTAGCGAAAAGTCTAATTTGAAGGATGTTCAACCCCGTCGCCGTTGATGGTATTGAAATTCCAGGGTGCCGGCAGTACCCTCCAAGGCTGCGCAAGGCACTTAGGGAAGAATCCCACCCAGAACCGAAGCCATGCGTTCAGCAGCCCGGCAATCGGTTTCGACCGCGGATGCGGACGAGCGTGGCCAGACGAAGACCTTGAGGACGTGAAGCATGTGGATCGTCAGGCTGGCACTGAGGCGGCCCTATACCTTCGTGGTATTGGCCATACTCATCCTGATCCTGGGGACGCTCGCAATCGTTCGCACACCCGCGGATATTTTTCCAAACATCGACATTCCTGTTGTAAGCATAATCTGGAGCTACAACGGTCTGGTGCCGGAGGACATGAGCGACCGGATCGTGAGCGTTACAGAACGCGCTCTGACGACAACCGTCGATAACATCGAGCACATCGAATCGCAGTCGCTGTACGGAGTTGCCGTTGTTAAGGTGTTCCTGCAGCCTACGGCAAACATTCAACAGGGCATTGCGCAGATTACGGCGATTTCCCAGACGCAGCTGAGGCAATTGCCCGCGGGAACGACGCCGCCCCTCATTCTGGCCTATAGCGCATCGAGCGTACCGGTCCTGCAGTTGGCGCTTTCGGGCCAAAATATGTCGGAGCAAGACCTCAACGACTATGGACTGAATTTCGTTCGCACGCAGCTCATTACGGTGCCGGGCGCGTCCGTTCCTTATCCCTATGGGGGTAAGCAACGCCAAGTGCAAGTGGACCTGAATCCGACAGCATTGCAGTCGAAGGGGTTGTCCGCACTGGACGTAGTGAACGCTATCAGCAATCAGAATCTAATCCTGCCTACCGGAACGGCCAAGATTGGCCCCACGGAATATGACGTTTCCATTCCCAACGCAGCACCTAAAACAATTGAGGATCTGAACCGTATCCCGATCAAAAACATCGGCAGCACTACGATCTACATAAAGGATGTGGCCTGGGTGCGCGATGGCTTTCCCCCGCAGACCAATATAGTAAAGGTCAACGGGCAGCGGTCCGTGCTGCTGACGGTGCAAAAGGCGGGAGCTGCATCGACGCTGAACGTCATCGCGGGCATCAAAGCCCTCTTACCTCAGATCAAGACTACGGTTCCAGCCCAGCTGCAAATGGATTCCGCTGAGGCGCTGCACTTCTCCGAGGCGGATATTGATCGCAACCTGGATCGGGTTGTACCGCGTGTTCCCTGAGGCGCTCGTTTCACCGGGCACTGGCGAGGAGATTCCGACGACGGCCCATGTTCAGTGGAACAAAAAGTCGAAACCTGCGGCCATCGTGCTGCAGGTTCGGCGTCGCTAAGAAAAGCGCAAGCCGTTGGTATCTTTTGTTGATCGCCGTTCTCGTCGCGCTCGCGGCGTTGCCTGCCGGCGCGCAGACGCCCGATCCGCAGCCGCCTGGCCCGCCTCCCGATCCGTTGCGTCCACCGCTCAATCCTTTTCCTGCGGAGCAGGATTGGAGTTTTCTAGCAGATTCTTCGAAGCGCACGGATTTTTTCGATCCGGTGAAGTACATTGCGGTTGGCGACAATCCGCAAATGTATCTTTCGCTGGGATTCGAGTACCGCATCCAGTACGAATATTTCGACAACTTCCTGTTCGGCGCCGGGCCCCAAGACCACAACGGATA
>Ga0302225_10000471_pt1:0-2500 | contig 29464 bp, 30 predicted proteins | sample II_Palsa_E3_2_FD_193515 | JGI IMG/M metagenome (GOLD analysis project Ga0302225, IMG submission 193515) | Peat permafrost microbial communities from Stordalen Mire near Abisko, Sweden - II_Palsa_E3_2 | ecosystem: Environmental > Terrestrial > Soil > Palsa > Peat permafrost | place...
ATAGGGACCGAACTGTCTCACGACGTTCTAAACCCAGCTCGCGTACCACTTTAAATGGCGAACAGCCATACCCTTGGGACCTGCTTCAGCCCCAGGATGTGATGAGCCGACATCGAGGTGCCAAACACCGCCGTCGATGTGAACTCTTGGGCGGTATCAGCCTGTTATCCCCGGCGTACCTTTTATCCGTTGAGCGATGGCCCTTCCATTCAGAACCACCGGATCACTAAAACCTACTTTCGTACCTGCTCGACCTGTCCGTCTCGCAGTCAAGCACCCTTATGCTTTTGCACTCATATCATGATTTCCGACCATGACGAGGGTACCTTCGCGCTCCTCCGTTACTCTTTAGGAGGAGACCGCCCCAGTCAAACTACCCACCATACACTGTCCCTATCCCGGATTCACGGGATGAAGTTAGAATCTCAAGTTCCTCAGGGTGGTATTTCAAGGTCGACTCCACGCATTCTAGCGAACACGCTTCATAGCCTCCCACCTATCCTACACAGATAAACTCAAAATCCAATGCAAAGTTGTAGTAAAGGTGCACGGGGTCTTTCCGTCTTGCCGCGGGTACACTGCATCTTCACAGCGATTTCAACTTCACTGAGTCTCGGGTGGAGACAGTGTGGCTATCGTTACGCCATTCGTGCAGGTCGGAACTTACCCGACAAGGAATTTCGCTACCTTAGGACCGTTATAGTTACGGCCGCCGTTTACCGGGGCTTCGATCGAGAGCTTCGCTTGCGCTGACCCCTTCAATTAACCTTCCGGCACCGGGCAGGCGTCACACCCTATACTTCCTCTTTCGAGTTTGCAGAGTGCTGTGTTTTTAGTAAACAGTCGCAGCCACCTGGTATCTTCGACCCCCTCACGCTTCAGCCGCTAGGACTTACACACAAAGGGGCGCACCTTCTCCCGAAGTTACGGTGCCATTTTGCCGAGTTCCTTCACCCGAGTTATCTCAACGCCTTAGTATTCTCTACCTGTCCACCTGTGTCGGTTTACGGTACGGTTTGTCTGTGTTTATGCTTAGAGACTTTTCCTGGAAGCGTGGCATCAACTACTTCTGTCCTTACGAACTTCGTCATCGCATCTCGAAGTATTGGGTTCCCGGATTTGCCTAAGAACCCCTCCTACTTGCTTAAACCACTACTACCGTTCAGTGGCTAGCCTAGCCTTCTCCGTCATCCCATCGCAACACATACAAGTACAGGAATATTAACCTGTCTTCCATCGACTACGCCTTTCAGCCTCACCTTAGGGACCGACTCACCCTGCTCCGATTAACGTAGAGCAGGAAACCTTGGACTTCCGGCGTGCAGGTTTTTCACCTGCATTTTCGTTACTCATGTCAGCATTCGCGCTTCTGATACCTCCAGCAGGCTTCTCAGCCCACCTTCAACAGCCTACAGAACGCTCCTCTACCGCTTGCTTTTCAGCAAACCCGTAGCTTCGGTGTGTGATTTTAGCCCCGATACATCTTCCGCGCAGGCCGACTCGACCAGTGAGCTGTTACGCTTTCTTTAAAGGATGGCTGCTTCTAAGCCAACCTCCTGGCTGTCTATGCCTTCCCACTTCGTTTCCCACTTAATCACAACTTTGGGACCTTAGCTGACGGTCTGGGTTGTTTCCCTCTCCACGATGGACGTTAGCACCCACCGTGTGCCTCCCAGGCTCTACTTCTTAGTATTCGGAGTTTGCCTCGGGTTGGTAAGACTTGACGTCCCCCTAGCCGAAACAGTGCTCTACCCCTAAGAGTAATCACCTGAGGTACTACCTAAATAGCTTTCGAGGAGAACCAGCTATCTCCGAGCTTGATTAGCCTTTCACTCCTATCCACACCTCATCCCCTAATTTTGCAACATTAGTGGGTTCGGGCCTCCACTGGGTGTTACCCCACCTTCACCCTGGACATGGATAGATCGCCCGGCTTCGGGTCTATTCACGGCAACTCTACGCCCTATTCAGACTCGATTTCTCTGCGCCTACCCTATTCGGTTAAGCTCGCTGCCGAAAATAACTCGCTGACCCATTATACAAAAGGTACGCAGTCACCCCTTTCAGGGCTCCCACTGCTTGTACGCATACGGTTTCAGGTTCTATTTCACTCCCCTCTCCGGGGTTCTTTTCGCCTTTCCCTCACGGTACTTGTTCACTATCGGTCGGTAAGGAGTATTTAGCCTTAGAGGATGGTCCCCCTATCTTCAACCAGGATTCCACGTGTCCCGGCCTACTCTTCGTTACCCCTTCTAAATGGTGTTTCGTGTACGGGGCTATCACCCTGTGTCGCTAGACTTTCCAGCCTATTCCACTACAGCACTTAAAATTTTGGTAACTGGGCTGTTCCAATTTCGCTCGCCACTACTCTCGGAATCTCAATTGATTTCTTTTCCTCTGGGTACTTAGATGTTTCAGTTCCCCAGGTTCGCCTCTCTACCCTATGTATTCAGATAAAGATCTCCGATTACTCGGAGGGGTTCCCCCATTCGGACATCTT
>Ga0302225_10000471_pt1:5000-29464 | contig 29464 bp, 30 predicted proteins | sample II_Palsa_E3_2_FD_193515 | JGI IMG/M metagenome (GOLD analysis project Ga0302225, IMG submission 193515) | Peat permafrost microbial communities from Stordalen Mire near Abisko, Sweden - II_Palsa_E3_2 | ecosystem: Environmental > Terrestrial > Soil > Palsa > Peat permafrost | place...
CCTCTTAGAGGCGGTGAGGCGGTAGCGACGCCACAACGCTAGAATCTATATAGACAGTCGCCATTGCAGATGTTCGACCGAAAGTTTTGCTAGTAAGGGATACCATAGCGGTTGAGGGATCGGTGCTGGCTGCGGTTGAATTATTTTTGGCTTCGGCTGAAAAGACAAAATAAGGCTGGGACTTAAAACAAGGTTGTCCTGTGGGTTTGAAAGCAGCAGGGCAAAGGCCTAGTATTCCATGTATTCAATTTTTTGGCATAAAGGTATTGCAATAATCGATTTATCGATTATCTCCTGAGTTGTGGTTAGCGCATCCTGCAAACATCGATTGTATAGCAAGAAACAGATACTATATTTTTCTAGACATTAAGATCCCCTGTCCTACTGGAACCACCATAGAGTCAACCCTTTCATCACTTAAGGCACGATCGATCATAGGTTGAAGATCTGCTTGATGCGAAATCACATTGTCTGCCAACAATATTCCTCCTGGGATCATATTTAGGATTATTTTTTCATAGCATTCTAAATAAAGCTCTTTTTCGGTGTCAAGAAAGCAAAAAGATATTTCTGTATAATTTGACAACTGCTCTAACACATGGCCTTCAACTAATTCAATATATTCCTTAACATTACATTGCAAAAATGTCTCATTTGCAAGCTCAATTTTTTGAAGATCTAATTCGAAAGTAGTTAATTTAGTTCCCATATTTTTACATGCTAAAGCTAACCATAGAGCTGAATATCCAGCACTGGTTCCTATTTCTAGCCAGCGGCCCTTGGGTGAACAGGCTGCAATTAAACTAATAAATCTTCCCGTTTCAGGCGGGATCTGACGTAGCTTATCAAAATGTTGTATATCTACTTTACCTAACATTTCTTTTTTATCACGATCTTCTAAATACTGCATTCGCGCTAATATTGCAGATGGGATTTGATTAAACATGAATAGTTCCTTTTGAGATATGAACATATGTACCGATGAGAGCCAAACTTTAACATTACCAAGGCCCGCCTGCCTTTTTAATTGACCAGGGCTGGCAAGGCTTTAACCGTGATAAATAAGATCAGCGGAATGGAAATTAAAATAGTTTTAATCATTTGCAAGCATAGAGCCAATTTTGGGTAACCAAGCCGGATCGCTTGTTTTTCAACGATGATGGGCAAGGCCAATCCTATTGCTACTGAAAAATAACAGCCGATACTGGGCTCATCAAAACAATGGCATTCATGGAGGTGCTCTGTATTCACTCCCAGCCACAGAGCGTTTACCAGATAAGCACCCAAGATTGTGCCTAAAGGTACAGATATCAGCAGATAAAATACCTGACTTATCTTTAATATACTTTTAAATATAGAGCGCTTGTTCATAGTTGCCTTGGAAAGCGTTAAATAAAGTTTACCCATCAAAACTTAAGCCTCAACAAATAAAGAAAAGGCAACGAGTAGTGGGCTGTTTTATTCAGCTTTTAAAATTACTTTGGCAAAACGACGCTTACCCACCTGAAATATATGACTCGTGCCCACGGCAATTGCCAAATCTTTATCTTCCACTCGCTGGCCATCAATTTTGACCCCACCCTCTTTGATTAACCGCAAAGCTTCTGAAGTACTTTGCGTTAAGCCACTTTGTTTTAAAAGCTGAGGGATCGCAAGGCCATTGCCAGATACACTCAGGATCACTTCAGCAATATCGGTCGGCACAGCTCCTTGTTGAAAACGGGCGATAAATTCTCGCTGCGCCTGTATAGCTGCTTCTCGACTATGAAACCGACTAATAATCTCTTCTGCCAATTCAAATTTTATATCTCGAGGGTTTTTTCCCTGAGATACGGCTGTCTGCAAGCTTTGGATCTCCACCAAGGGCCGAAAACTCAATAATTCAAAATAGCGCCACATCAAATCGTCAGAAATCGACATCAATTTACCGAACATATTATCCGGACTTTCGTCAATGCCAATATAATTGCCCAAAGATTTAGACATCTTTTGCACCCCATCCAGGCCCTCTAAGAGAGGCACAGTCATCACCACTTGGGGCTTTTGACCATATTCACGCTGTAATTCTCGGCCCATCAATAAATTAAATTTTTGATCCGTGCCACCCAATTCAATATCTGCTTTTAAAGCCACGGAATCGTAGCCTTGAATTAAAGGATATAAAAATTCATGGATAGCAATCGGCTGATTGGCACGATACCGCTTGTGAAAGTCGTCTCGTTCTAACATCCGAGCGACCGTATATTGAGAGGCTAATTGAATCATGCCTGCCGCCCCCAGGGGCTCCATCCAGGTCGAGTTAAAGACAATCTCAGTGGTATCGGGATCTAGGATCTTAAAAATTTGAGTTTGATAACTTTGAGCATTAAAAGCCACTTCTTCCCGAGTTAAAGATTTTCGAGTGATGGTTTTCCCAGTAGGATCGCCAATCATGCCGGTAAAATCTCCGATTAGAAACAAAATATGGTGACCTAGAAGCTGAAATTGCTTTAATTTATTAATCAGTACCGTATGACCCAAATGAAGATCGGCAGCGGTGGGATCAAAGCCCGCTTTTACGCGCAATATTTTGCCTTTTTTTAAAGCAGTTTTAAGCTCCTCAATCGGCAATATTTCTTCAACGCCTCGAGATAACTCGCGCATTATATTGTCAGAAGATGTTTCTTCTATTTCCATAACTACCTCATTGCGATTATATTAACGCTATATTGGCCTGCTACTTTTTGACCAATCATTGCGGGGAAACTATTTTTAAAAGATAACCCCAGCATAACAGAAAGTTTATGAACTTACTAAAAGGTGTATTGCTACTGTGATAAAAGATTATAAACCGACCTTACAACAATTTGGGCCATCTTGGGCGCGACGCAGCATACATTTATTATTAGGCGGCATTGCGGCCTTCGCTTTAACCATGGGCATGGTCAATCAACGCCTGCATCGCGATCAGGATGCTTGGGAAGAAAATGAAAGCTGGTTAAGCTCTCCTTTAGATTTACCTTTAACAGAAAGCTACCTTGAAGATGACATGGATAACCTCGAAACGCCAGCCGTTTCAAAATCAAAAATTCTAAATAATAAAAAAATTCAGCTCGTTAAAGTTCTAAAGGGTGATTCTCTCTCAAAAATTTTTTATCGCTTAGGCTTATCAGCCAAATCTTTAGATGCGGTGATGTCTTTAGGTGATGAGACCCAAAAATTACGCAATTTATCTCCAGGCAAAACTTTGCGCTTTAGCTTAACTGCAGAAGGACAACTGCTGGGTTTAAGTTATGATATTGGGCCTGGCAACAGCGTGGAAGTTTGGCAAGAAAATAATGTTTTCCGGCTAAAACATAAGTTGGCACCGATACAACAACAGATCAGCTATAGTTCTGGAGATATTCAAAACTCTCTATTTATATCAGGGAAACGTGCGGGCTTAAATTATAATTTGATACAGCAAATGGTGGATATTTTTGGTTGGGACATCGATTTTGCTTTAGATATTCAACCCAATGATAGTTATCATTTGATTTTTGAAGAAAAATACCAAGGTGGTGCCAAGATCGGCAGCGGCAATATTTTAGCCGTGGAATTTAACAACCATGGAAAAACCTATCGAGCCGTTCGCTACACCGATAAAAATGGCCAAGCCGGTTATTTTTCTCCAGATGGTTTTGGCATGCACAAAGCTTTCTTAAGAACACCGGTTAATTTTTCTCGTATCAGTTCCCATTTTGGTAATCGCCGACATCCCATACTGCACCGCTTGCGTCAGCATAAAGGCGTTGATTATGCAGCGCCTCAAGGTACGCCGGTCAAAGCCACCGGAGATGGAATTGTCACCTTTGTCGGCACCAAAGGCGGCTATGGTAAATCTATTGAACTGCGCCATGGTAACAAATACAGCACCTTTTACGCGCATTTGTCTCGTTTTTCCAAAGCGATCCAACCGGGTACGCGTGTCAAGCAAGGTGAGATTATCGGTGCTGTCGGCCATACCGGTCTTGCCAGCGGCGATCACTTACACTATGAATTCCGTATCGATGGAGTTCACCATAATCCGTTGACGGTGGCATTACCGCGCAGCATGCCCATCCAAGGACTGAACAGAAAAGATTTTGTCGCTCATGCCGATAAAATGATGAGCCTTTTAGAACAGCGTAAAAACACAAAAATTGCAGCCAACGCGCATCCCGTCAAAAAAGCGGTTAGCCATGAGCCCTAAACACAGCCAGCTGCCCATAGCCGATCAACCCCTGATCGTCGGTCTGATGGGTGGCAGCAGTTTAGATGCAGTCGATGCAGCCATTGTAGCTTTTGACAACCCCGCCCAGCCCAAGATCTTGGGGACTTATCAAGAGCCTATGCCAGCAGCCATTCGTAAGCGCTGCTTGAACATCACTCAATCAGGCTTCAGTGATATCGATATATTGGCAGAATTAGATGTGGCCATCGGTGAGCTCTGTGCCAAAGCTGTGCTACAGGTTTTGGCTGAAAATAATTTTCTCCCAGAACACATTTTGGCCGTCGGAAGTCATGGTCAAACACTGCGCCACCATCCCAGTGGCAGCTATCCTTTTACCTTGCAGATCGGTGATCCCAATATCATTGCCGAACGAACTCAGATAATGACTGTCGCAGATTTTAGACGTCGCGATGTTGCAGCAGGTGGCCAAGGAGCCCCTCTGGCTCCCGGCTTTCATCAAGCAGTTTTTTCTCATTTAAGCGAGCCGAGAGTGGTGCTCAATATCGGTGGCATTGGTAATATGAGTTATTTGCCTTCTCGCAGCAGTCACCAACCAGTTTTAGGCTTTGATACCGGGCCTGGCAACTGTTTGATGGACGCTTGGACAGAAAAAAACTGGCAACAACCTTTTGATAAAGATGGCAAGATTGCAGCTGCTGCACATCCAGAGATGCAGCTTATCGAAGTTTGGCTTAAAGATGCTTATTTTCAGCAGCCCCCTCCCAAAAGCAGCGGCCGAGATTATTTCAATTTAGGATGGTTGGAAAAACTGACAGAAAATTCGGGGTTATCTTTGGGAAATTTCTCTGCAGCAAATATTTTAGCCAGTTTAAATGCCTTTACGGCAGTCTCTATTGCTCGCGAGATCCAAGCACTCCATTCGAAAGCTGCGGTGTTTGTCTGCGGGGGTGGCGCTCGAAATCCTCAACTCATGCTAAATTTAGCCACTGAATTAAAACGACCGGTCCATCAGACAGAGGCTCTTGGCATTGCCGATCAATGGGTGGAGGCGATGCTGGTAGCCTGGATGGCCTATAAAACTTTATGTGGCCAAACCAGTAGTTTGGCTTCGGTAACTGGCGCAAAAGCAGCCCGGGTGTTGGGCGGTATTTATGGTTTTAATCCCGCAATCCTGCATCGTTTCAAGCCCCAAAATTACCCTTCGGCAAGCGAGAAAGAAGAACCGCAACCACAAGTGCTCTGAGCCTGGGGATTGGTGATCACAAAACGGGCACCTTGTAAATTTTTCACATAATCGACCGTCGAGCCTACTAAATAGGGCAAGCTCATCGCATCAACCACACAGCTTGCCTGACTGGAATTGGCCTGATTGGCTTCAGGAGGTAGATCAAGCTTGATGATGGTATCATCAGGATATTCTGTTTTATCAAAAGAAAACCCATACTGAAAGCCCGAACAACCGCCGCCGACAATATAGATCCGCAAGCAAATATGTGACTCTTCTGCAGCTTTCTGCAATTCAGCCAAACGACCTAAAGCAGACGAGCTAAATTGTAAAGGAACAAAATGATCAATTTGCATATATTTCTTTAGAATTCCCATTAAAGCAATTTTTAAAGTTTATTTAAGCCATTATGCCATAATAAGACGCAACTCCAACCTTTAAGGATCCCTGATGCTCTGGATCAAAGCTTTTCATTTAATTTTTATGGTCATTTGGTTTGCAGGCTTATTTTATTTGCCCAGGCTATTTGTTTATCATGCCATGGCCACCGATACCTTAAGCCTTGAACGCTTTAAAATTATGGAGCGTAAATTATATTATGGCATTATGACGCCTGGTATGATCTTGACCTTTGTTTTTGGAGGTTGGCTATTATACGAATATGCATGGCTTGCCTATCGCTCACAAGGCTGGTTACACGCCAAATTAGCGTTGCTACTTTGCTTGGTCGCCTACCATCTTTACTGTGGTCATTGCCGAAGGAAATTTGCCCACAACCAGAACCAACATTCTCATCGGTTTTATCGAATGATGAATGAAATGCCAGTCTTAGGTCTTATTGCGATTGTGCTATTGGCCGTAGTCAGGCCGTTTTAGATTTCCATCATCTCGAAGTCTTCTTTACAGGCACCACATTCTGGGCAGCGCCAATTGACAGGGACCTCTTCCCAGAGCGTGCCTGGGGCTATGCCATCATGTGGCCAGCCCAAGGCTTCGTCATAAATATGTCCACAAAGCAGACAAATATAGCGCTTCATAGAAAAACCTTCTTAAGCTGCAACGCTTTCTTTCTCTTTAGCGAAGTTGACTTGCAAGGATCGACCCTTGAAATCAGCACCATTTAAGAGAGACAAGGCTTTTTCGGCTTCAGAAGGTGTCGTAAAGGTTACAAAACCAAAACCACGGGCGCGTCCATTGTAGCGATTGACAGGAATATTAACAGCTTCAATCACCCCATAGACAGAGAACAAATCAGCCAGTTCTTGTTCCGTAGCGGAATAATCCAAATTGCCTACATAGAGCTTAGTGGATTGACCATCATTGGTCATCGTGCCTGCTGCAAAGGGTGAAGTGATCGCCATTTCGTTAAAATGACTGACAGCAGAAAAATTATCCCCCAGATCATTTTGTAGGATACGAGCCAACAATTTATTGTTGCTGTGTAGCAGCTGGGTAATAAGATGTAATTGTTCTTGTGTTTTAAGATGCAATTGCCTAGCTTTATCGGTTTGCTGCTTTAAATGCGCTTTAGAATAAAAATACACAATCAGCACACTCATGACGCACAGAAAAGGTAAAGAGAAAACAGTTATTAAACTTAGATTGTCCATTTTGGTAAATTACTCACTCCGGGATAAACATTAGGTTGAAATTATGACCTGTATTGGCAAAATTTGGCAAATTTTTCTTTTCACCTGGTTGATTTCATTAGATATTTTTAAGACAGCAGCACTAGCCCCCTGGTGAATTCTCAGTATAATAGCGACTGACCTCTGTATACTGAAAAATCTTTTAGCGCAGTCATGCAAGCATACCACCAACCGCCAAGGATATTTCCTATGACAATTGCCAGCCAAGATTTATGGACTGAAGCCCAAAAAGTGATACCCGGCGGAGTCAATTCACCGGTACGTGCATTTAAGGGGGTTGGTGGCAATCCACTGTTTATAACCAAGGGTGAAGGGCCTTATATTTTTGATACCCAAGGAAAGCGCTATATAGACTATATCGGCGCTTGGGGACCCCTGATCTTAGGCCACGTTCATCCTGTGGTGGTGGCAGCGGCTCAACAAGTTTTGACTCAAGGTTGGAGCTTTGGTGCTCCAACACCGATCGAAGTAGAAATGGCCCTCTGCCTCACTCAGCTGATGCCTTCACTTGAAATGGTCCGCATGGTGAACTCTGGTACCGAAGCAACTTTAACGGCTATCCGGCTAGCCCGCGGGGCCACCGGCCGGAAAAAAATCTTAAAATTCCAAGGTTGTTATCATGGCCATTCGGATTGCCTTTTGGTACAAGCAGGTTCTGGGCTTTTGACTTTAGGCATTCCTGAATGCCCAGGAGTCCTTGAAGACACGGTACAACACACTTTAGTTGCCTCTTTCAATAATTTGCCCAGCGTGGAGACTTTGTTTCAAAAACATGGTCACGATATCGCCGCATTGATCGTCGAGCCTGTAGCGGCCAACATGAACTGTATCGCTCCGGAACCAGGATTTTTGGCAGGTTTGCGCCAAATCTGTGATCAATATGGCTCTCTATTGATCTTTGATGAAGTCATCACCGGCTTTAGAGTCGCTTTAGGCGGTGCTCAGGCACGTTATGGCATTAAGCCGGATCTCACTTGCCTCGGAAAAATTATTGGTGGTGGTATGCCGGTCGGTGCTTTTGGCGGCAAAAAATCCTTGATGCAACTCCTGGCGCCCATGGGCAAAGTTTATCAAGCTGGAACCTTATCGGGAAATCCTCTGGCTTTAACTGCAGGTCTGGCAACTTTAAAAGAATTACAAAAGCCGGGCACTTATGAACTTTTAGAAAAAAATGCCCAATATTTAACGGCAGGACTCAGAGCGGCTGCGGCTAAAAACAAAATCCCTGTGTTTGTTCATCATATAGGCGGGCTATTTGGCCTATTTTTTAGTACTACAGCGGTACGTTGTTTTGAAGAAGTGATGGCTTGTGATGTCGAACGTTTTAAATGTTTCTTTCAAGGAATGTTGCAAAAAGGTATCTATCTGGCCCCTTCAGCTTTTGAAGCAGGCTTCTTATCACTGGCCCATAGCCAAGAAGTATTAGACGAAACCATTCAAGCTGCAGAACAAGTGTTTCAAACGCTATAAAAGCTTTTGATTAAGAAGGGCCATAACTTAACTTAAACCAGCTGCTAAACCTACAAAAGGCAGCCGGATATCAAGCTCAATGCTTTGTAAGTCAACCCGGCCTCGATACACCAAAACCTCGACCCCACGCGCCATGGCTGCTTGTAAAACATGGCCATAGTTGGGATCCACCGCAGCTGAGGGCCGTAAGCGTTGTACCCCATTGTGGGGCACACAGTAGAGCATGACTGCACGATGCCCCTCCGCTCTGATCTGCATCAATTGAAGCAAACGCTCGGTTCCAACAGCCTGAGAATCAGGGAACTGCCCATCTCCAGTGCTGGTACACCAAGTGACTGCTTCAATATTGATAAAACATGGCTCACCCTGTTGCTTTAAAATCAAATCAACAGCGATATCAGCACCATAGACGGCATTGGCTTGTAAAAAATTGTAACCTTGTAATTCTTGAATCACGCCGCGGGTAATGCCTTCCACCACCAAAGGAATACGGTGTTCTTTATTCACACAGGCCAAATGGCCGCCATCCGCTTCGACCAGCTCCCAAACAGGAAGGCAGTCTTTTTGAAAATCTAAGGCGCGAGCAAACCACAGCCTACTTCCCAAAAGATCACAGCTCACCAAAGGGCCGGTATTGGGACAATAGATCATCATGCGTTTCTGACTTTTCAAAGCGATCTCTGCCAGAAACCGCCAATGGCGCTTCAGCAGGATGGCTTCGGTTAAAGGGCTTCTGAATCTCATACAGAGTCTTTCGGCAAAAAACAGCAGAAGATTAGCCATAAATATGACCATAGCAGATTAACTGAATGCCTGGTTTGTTTTGGGTCAGCGTTAACCTAGCTTGTCCTAAAAAGAATTTTTTGCTATAAGAAAGTGTTTAGCACCCCGGAGGGAGTCCACAAAATGGTCGACAAAGTTAAGAAGAAGAAAGGAGACTCTACACCTACCACCGTAACGGCCAGCGGCTATACAGCTGAGCAGATGGTGGAAATGGAAAAAATCTTGAAGCACGCTTTGGAAGAGCTGCAGAACAGTGTTGATCACACTATCTCCCACCTTCGTGAAGCTGAAGTACCACCTGATGCCAACGATAGAGCAACCCAAGAAGAAACTTTCAACTTGGAATTGCGCACCCGGGATCGGGAACGCAAATTGATCAAGAAAATCGAAGAAGCTTTAGTGCGTCTTGAAAAAGGTGAATATGGTTACTGTGAATCCTGCGGTATAGAAATTGGCATCCGTCGCTTAGAAGCAAGACCCACAGCAACGATGTGTATCGATTGTAAAACTCTGGAAGAAATCCGCGAACGTACTGGGCAATAGTCAGATCTTTTCGTCATTTCATTTTACCAAAGGCGCAATGCATGGACGTATTACAAGCCTTAAAAGAGCGTCGGTCTTGCCGAGCTTTTTTAGATAAAACCGTCACCCTTGAACAGGTGGCAGAGATCTTGAACGCCGCGCGTTTTGCGCCTTCGGGTGTGAACACTCAACCCTGGCAAGTGATAGCACTGGGGCCCACAACCAAAAGCAAACTTTGCCAAGGCATTATCTGCCAACGTGAAGCGGCTATCGCTCCCAATCCCGACTACGACTATTATCCCAAAGAATGGTTTGAGCCTTATAAATCGAGGCGCAAAGCCTGTGGACAAGCTTTGTATGGAGCTTTGGGCATTGGCCTCGAAGAAACCGAAAAACGCAAAATCGCTTGGTATCGCAATTATCATTTTTTTGGAGCTCCGGTTGGGCTGTTATTTATGGTTGAAAAAAAATTGGCTTTAGGCTCCTGGCTCGACTCAGGCATGTTTATTCAAAGCGTGATGCTGGCCGCCCAAGGTTTGGGTCTGGCCTCCTGCCCTCAAGCGGCCATGGTGGAATATCCTGATTTGATCCGAGCACTGATCCCTGGGCTTGAACCCTATGCTTTAATTTGTGGTATGGCCATTGGCTATGCCGACGAAACCGCTGCTGTGAATCGATTCCGCACCGAGCGTGTTGGCCTCGAAACTTTTTTTCGTTTTGTTGAATAATCGCTTTCCTCAACGACAAACAACATTACTGATTCTCTCTACAGTGATAATGTTTATCCGACCTTAGATGGCAAGCCACGCAATCGGTTGATTTAAAGAATGAACAAACATTATAAACTAGGAAAAATATGAACCATTCCAGCCAGCTGAACAAAAAAATAACTGAGCTGATCACTGTTGAACAAGCAACCATCGACGATGTGTCAGCTATCAGTCAGGTCCACTCAAAAGTATTTTTACGGCAAATCGAATCAGAATTATGGATACAGAGCAACTTAAGCGCTTATCCTCGGATCATTATTTTTAAAGCTCTGTGGAAAAATAATATTGTCGGCTATATCCAATGGATATTTAAAAGTGGTTTTCGAACAGATGCCATCATCGAGCTAGAACAAATCGCTGTGTTACCATCCATGCAAAGAAAAGGTATTGGCAGCAAATTGATCGTAGATTCTTTAGAAAAGATAAAATTATATTTATCTTCAGAAACCAGAACACTCAAGGGTGTTTTGATTTCAAGCCGAACAGATAACCACGCTCAAAAAATCTATCATGAATTATTAAGCGCCAAGCCTATAGTCATTATTCCCAAGCTTTATTCAGAAGATGAAGTCATTATGTACGCTGATTTTTCTATAAAAGTGATAGAGGGGGTGTAAATTTCTGACTTCCCTAAAGCGTTTGTGAAGATTTTTATTTTTCTCTAAAATATCAAAATCAGATATTGCTTGTTCGGTGAATATACTGGTTCTAGTTTGGTTTTAGGCAAGGCGCCAAGCCTGGAGCTACCGGAGTTTACATATAGTAAATGAGGGTAGCGACATGGCGTAGGCAACACCGCCTAAAAAATTGCCTGGAGCAATTTTCCACGTCAGCCCGAAGGGGCTGGAGCATGGATGCTCCAGATAAAATCTAAATGGAACCAGTATAATCATTTAAACATTATTCGATATCACCATCTGCATACTGAGCAAAGCTGCTTTTTTCAACAAGTCGGCCAGCAGCCGCATCTTCTAAACCCTCCTCAACTTTTTTCAATATTTTTTTATTGTCAAATAACCATTTTTCACTTAACGGTATTTCCGTGTAGAGTACCAATATAATTTGGTGATCGCTGGTTTCTGTGACGGAAAAACCAATAACCTGTACGGCCCCATGATAGTGGCTCTATTGTTTAGGCTGAGAGCCGGTCAAATAATTTTTTTTTAATCTTCAATCGCTTCAAATTGATGCCTTGAAGAGATTCTTGAGGCGATAAAAATCATGCTGACGCTTTAAACTGCTGCTCGAGAGTGCCATGAATAGGTAGTTCTTGTATACACACCTAAATTTAGTTATTTACTTTGTTAATACAGTTTGATATCATTCGATTATTAGAAATTATCATTTATTTAAACCCCTGGAGATTTAATATGTCCAATCTAACCAGACTCCCCCTCGTCGAACGCGCCGCCGATGCTTTTTTCCTTTCACTCAATCGTTCACTCAAAGATGTTTATTTCAGTCCACCGTCATTGACTGCTATGACGGCCGTCGTCGGCATCGTTATTGTCGCTGCACCTGCAATGGCATTAACCTGGCTCAAACGGCAGTTTTTTAAAGAAGCTTTATTACCACCAAGCGATCCAGATCTTGCTATAGATCAGCAACTCAGCGTCGAACGACGCGAGAAATTAGTGGAACTTTTTAGGGCTGAACGCGGCAGGGAAGCAATCGATAAATTAGTAAAACTTGAAATTGAAAAACGTCCTGAATTCTTCAAGGAAAAATACGATAATGAATTTCTGGAACTTTTGAAGACTGGCAGTTCTGTTGCTAATATTGGTAACCCAGTGGCCATCCGGGACCTCGTACTGGAAACCATACCTAGCGCCGATTTCATTTCGCGTAATTATCAATTTGTCCAAGAACAGCGTAGTAGTTGGAAAAATTATTGTGCTTCATTTTTTAAAGGCTACAGCGATGCTGGTTATCCGACCGTCGATGGTAAGCCCCGCAATCGGTTTCTCTAAAAAAAATATTAAACTATAGAACTAGAAACAACAAAGGCAGCTCTGAGCTGCCTTTGTTGTTTCTGACACTGGAATGCCAGTAATATTTACAGAGTTGCTTTAAGAAACTTCAAAACTTTCTTCAGTGATGGCTTTTAAAAATTGCAGCAAGCCTTGGGTGGATGAATCATCCATAGCAGCATCTGCCTGCTGACTTTCACCGACAATTTGTTTGGCCAGCTCTTTACCCAGCTCAACGCCCCATTGGTCGAAAGGGTTGATATCCCAGATCACGCTTTGAACAAAAACTTTTTGCTCGTAGAGAGCTAACAGTGCACCTAAGTGAAAAGGCGTTAATTTTTTAAACAGCATCGTCGTGCTGGGGCGATTGCCCGGGCAAGCTTTGGCATTGGCTAGAATACGGGCTTTTTCTGCTGGATAGTGTTGCAGCAATTCAGGGTATAGATCTTCAGCACTGCGGCCCTCCATCAAGGCTTTGCTTTGGCCCAAAGCACTGGCGAGCAACCATTTTTGTTGCTCGGGATAGGCGGGATGGCCTGCTGCAGCGATGATAAAATCTGTTGGGATCACGCTGTGGCTTTGGTGCAAAAGCTGCATATAGGCATGCTGGCCATTGCAACCCACCCCCCCCCAAATAACTGGGGAGGTATGATAGTCTAAAGTGTGACCCTCTATAGAGGCCCCTTTACCATTGCTTTCCATTTCCAATTGTTGCAAATAATTAGGTAATAAATGCAAGCCGTCCAAATAGGGCAAGACCGCATGAGTTTGGCAGCCCAAAAAGTTGATATTCCAAACGCCAAATAAGCCTAATAATACCGGTAAATTTTTGCTTAACGGAGCTACTTGAAAATGTTCATCCAGAGCCTCTGCACCTTGAAGAAATTCTTTAAACAAAGCAAAGCCCAGCATGAGGGCAATCGGTAAGCCGACAGCAGACCACACCGAATACCGACCACCCACCCAATCCCAGAATTCAAAAATATTGGCGGGCTTGATACCAAATTGAAGCGCGGCTTTGGGATTAGCCGTTACAGCCCAGATATGGGTTTTTAAAGCAGCCTCTTCGCCCAAATGCTCGCTAAACCATGCTTGAACCGAGCGGGCATTTAACAGAGTTTCGGCTGTGCTAAAAGTTTTTGAATTCACGATGCACAAGGTGGTCGCAGGATTTAATTTCCCTAAAACCCGGCTTAAAGTCGCACCATCTAAATTTGAGATAAAAATCGTTTCAAAAGGGGCTGAATGATAAGCTTGCAAAGCTTGACAGACCATACTGGGGCCTAAGTCGGAACCCCCAATACCCAAACATAAAACAGTTCGAATTTCTTCATCAGTCACACCGCGATATAAGCCTTCACGTACCTGCTCGCTCATGGTGGCAATTTTTTTGAGCATAGTTTGAATGCCCGGCTTGATGTTTTCACCGTTCACCCATACAGGCTGATCATTTAATGCACGCAAGGCGGTATGCAAAGCAGGTCGCCCTTCAGTTTGATTGACGAGCTCACCGCTAAAGAGGTTTTTGATTTTAGCTTCTAAACAGCGTTCTTTGGCCAAAGCCAGCAGCAATTCTTGAGTTTCTTCAGTTACCCGCTGTTTTGAAAAATCAAAAATGCCATCTTGCCAACGCAGAGAAAACTTTTCAAAACGTTGAGCATCTGCTTTAAATAAATCTTTGAGCTGAATATTGTGAAGCTTTTTTGCTTCTGCTTTTAAGGCTTGCCAAGTCTGAGTCATCTGTCTTCTCCGTGAGAAGTAGAGTCCACTTTGGGTTTAGGTTTTTTAGGGCTTCTTCTTTTTCTTTTTGAATTGGGAGCAGCCACTTTTTTCAAAAGCTCTACCCGCTTGTCTTCATCGGCTTCTAAAAAGGCTGACCACCATTGAGCCAAGGCCTGTACAGGACCACCTTCCGTAACCGCTCTCAACAAAAGAAAATCATAAGCGGCTCTAAAGCGTTGATGCGCTAATAATCTTTGTACCCGACGAGGTATTCTTTTTTCAAAATAAAACTGCAACAACCAAATTTCTTTTACCACAATAGTATAGCGACGAGGGATAGACAGCGTTTTTTGCCGTTGGCGCAAAACCAAATCTTGAGCACCATGGAAAGCGGCATATTCCGACATGTCACGGCCCACCCCTTCGCGTATTTCATGCTGTAAAGCCGGCCAGAAAAATGCCGCCAACAAAAAGGGAGGCGCTACTGATTTATCAGCCGCTACTCTAGCATCGGTGTTTTCTAAAGCATGTTCCCAAAAACGGTAAACCTGATCTTTAGTCTCACCACTTAATACCGGTTCCATTTGAGGCAGTAATTCTTCTAATAAACCATAATGTTTTAATAGTTTAAATCCTGCCAGAGCATAGCCGCCCATAAACAGTTTTAAATATTCTTCGAAAATTCGTGCTGAAGAAACATTCTGCAAAAGATGTTTTAAATGCGCAATAGGCTCTTCGGTCTTTTCATGCAGGGTAAAGCCCAATTTTGCGGCAAATCTCACCGCTCTCAGCATCCGCACTGGATCTTCCCGATAACGAACTTCAGGATGGCCAATCAGCCTTAAACAACGGTTTTTCAAGTCTTTCATGCCGCCGACATAATCGACAATGCTAAAGTCAGCAATATTGTAATAAAGAGCATTGACGGTAAAATCGCGCCGCCAAACGTCTTCTTCTAAAGTGCCATAAACATTGTCTCTTAAAATCATGCCTTCATCGGAGTGCAAAACATCGCTGGGGGATATGGCATTTCGGACTTCTTCTTGGCCTCCCCTAAAGGTTGCTACTTCTACCAAATCATTGCCAAAATACACATGAGCCAAACGAAAGCGTCGCCCTATCAAGCGACAATTGCGAAATAAATCAGCTACTTCTTCTGGAAGTGCATTGGTTGCAATGTCAAAGTCTTTTGGCCTTTGCCCTAAAAGTAAATCGCGCACACTGCCGCCCACTAAATAGCCAGCATAATGCGCATCTTTTAAGCGATACAAAACCTTCAGCGCAGATCTACCAATTTGATTTCGAGAAACGATATGCTCAGAGCGGGTAATAATACGAGGCAGTGCCCCCTGCTTCCCGGAGGAAGATTTTGGCGACAACCTTTTAAAAAGTTTAAAAAAACCAGTCAACATTATAAATCTCTTAAGTGACTCAACAAAGCCCCTGTTCTTTAAGCCCGATATCATACCATCCTTGTGTCTTATAAGCCCTATGTGGGCAATAACACAAACGCAGCTGTTTATTTGCAGCAGGCCTTGATAGATCCTCGTAAAGCAGTTACATTAGCCAATTAACTTTAATAAAACAAGCCCTATACTTGGCTTTATTTTTAAAGTTTAGCCTTGAGATGAGCCACTTGTACTCTAAAAGCAGTTTCAGCCTCAGATAGATCCATATCCTGATTTCCCCTGCAAAGATAAACTTGAACCCATCGACGGTGAGCTGCCCCAATGACTTGCACCCGACTGGGGAGATCAAAGATAGAGCTCACATTTAACTTTTCTTTCAGCTCAACACTCAGCTTGGGAGTATTAGTATAGTTAATGGCTAAATCAATATAGCCTTGCTCAAAATACGCTATGCCCAGATCCGCTAGGGCTTGTGTTCAAGGGCTCAATCAGATAGGTTTGTTTGCTGCTCTCTTTGTCAGCCGCTGCACTTCGGATGCGGATCACAGCTGAGCTCTCTGCCATCTTCGATTCAATCCTTAAAATCATCCTTAAAACCTGCCATTCAGCTCTGGGTTTAAGCTTTGGAGCCTTTACCCAAAAGCCAAGCAGGAATGCATAAAAGTAATGCTCCCAGAGCCATAGACCAAGCATATTGAGCACTTTCTTGTACAGCCGTTTCTTCAGGAGCGAGCAGACTTAAAGCTAAGACCAGCACACAGGTGATGATGCCACTTAAAGCCACCAGCCACATGCCCCAATTGCCACCAGGAATGCGAAATGGCCGGTGAATTTGATCTTTAGAATAACGCAGCTTTAAAGCTGCAGCAAACATCAGGAGATACATAAACAACGCCAAAATTGCGGTTAAAGCAATAAGTATCCAATAAGATGCTTCTACGGTTGGGCGCAAAACATAGGCCAAAGACAAGATAGTCACGATGCTAGCCTGTGTCCACAGAATACGCACGGGCACGCTGTGTCGATTAACCACAGCAAACCATTTTAATAAAGAGTGATCTTGAGTTGAGGCCAACAATGCTTTGGTTGGTCCTACTATCCAAGTTGCAACACTGCCTATGGCACCGATAATCACCAAGGCTGCCACTAAAGGCATCCAGCTACTCAGCTTTAAATGAGTTAAGAATTCATTAAAAGCCTGCATCACCCCGGTCACCAAATCCAATTTACTTTGAGGAACGACCACGGCTACCGCTAAAGAGGCCACAACCAAAAAAAATACAATCACAGCGGCTGACAAGCCCAAGGCTTGAGGATATTGTCGTTTAGGATCTTGTACTTCTTGAGCATGAACCGCTGACATTTCTAAGCCCATCAAGCCAAACAACAAACCACTGAGCAGGGCCAAATGAGGCAGGTTATTTTTTAATTCATCGACGCTTGGAATAATGCTCTTGGCTGTAAAGCTAATTTGGACAGTTTGACCCGACCAAAACCAATAGCCACTGAGACCAATAATAAACAGCATGGGGATCAGGGTGCCTATTAAGGAGCCAAAGGTGCTGATCCAGGAAGAAATCTTCATCCCAAAGGTGTTAACAAAGGTAGATAACCAAAAAATAATCAGTATGACCGCTATCACAAAATAAGGATCTGGGGCTTTTGTGGGATCTTGGACATAAAAAAGGGTGCCCGCGACTGAACCCAATATGGTCGGGTACCAAACAACGTTATACAGCCACTGTAGCCATACAACTAAAAAGCCAATTCGAGGGCCAAATGCCTCCCGAACCCAGATATAGACACCTCCGCGTTGTGGCCAAGTGGTCGCTAATTCAGCTGTGACCAAAGCAACAGGAATCAGGAAAAATACCGTGAAAAGTGCATAATAAAAAATTAAGCTGGCACCAAATTTGGCACTATTAGGTAGAGTTCTTAAGCCAGCAACTGCAATTACATTGATCATCACCAAAGAAAAGAGGTTTAAAGTCCTTGCTGGCACCTGGGAACTAGCCTTCTGGCTGCCTATTGTCATGAATTTTACTCTCCAAACCGTTAATTTCTAAAATTCTTTGCGGAGAATTTAAACTAACCTCTGTGCTGACACAGAAGCATTGGGTTATAATAAATCGTTCTCGTAGAAGTTACGAGAGATGAGTGACCCAAGTTCCGATGAAATAAGCATCCTGTCAGGCTCTTATTTCCTGGGTACAAGAGTCGTTGAAATAGGGGTATGCAGGAGAATTTTATGCAAAATCAATTATTTATTGGCAATCTAGCCTTTAGCACCACCGAAGCGGACTTAGAAGAGGCCTTTGCGGGCTTTGGCGAAATTCAAGCCATTAAGATCCCTACTGACAGAGCAACCGGTCGCGTACGCGGCTTTGCTTTTGTTACTTTCAATACCCCAGAAGATGCGGAAAAGGCATTGTCTTTAAATGGGACCGAACTGAACGGTCGTCCTATTCGCGTTAACTTGGCCCAGGAAAAGAAAGAAGGTGGTAATGGCGGTGGCGGTTACGGCGGTGGCGGCAGTCGTACCGGCGGCGGCGGCTTCGGCGGCGGCGGCGGTGGACGTACTGGCGGCGGCGGTCGTACCGGCGGCGGCAGTGGCGGCGGTCGTGATAGCGGCTGGCGTTAATTGATTGTCCAAGTCCTGCAACTCTAAAGAGCTGCAGGACTTGTTTGTTTTCTGCAAGGCGTCTTATCATTCATGTATAAAACCTTAACTCCCGGTCCTGATGTCCCTGACGAATTCAATGTTGTTATTGAAATCCCAGCCCACAGTGAGCCAGTTAAATATGAAATCGACAAAGATTCAGGGGCCCTGTTTGTCGACAGATTTATGACAGCGGCTATGCGCTATCCCTGCGATTATGGCTACGTTCCTGGCACTTTAAGCGAAGATGGCGATGCAGTCGACGTCTTGGTTATCAGCCCTGTTCCATTGATCAGTGGCTGTGTGATCACAGTACGTCCCATTGGTATGTTGCGTATGGTTGATGAAGCTGGCAAAGATTTTAAAATTTTAGCCGTGCCTACGGATAAACTGACTCCTTTCTATAGAAACATCCAAGAACCCAGTGATCTGTTTCCTTTGGTATTGGAACAAATTGCTCACTTCTTTAAACATTATAAAGATTTGGATGAAGGGAAATGGGTATCTATTGAAGGTTGGGAAGGCCCCGATGCTGCTAAAGCTGAAGTGTTATGTTGTATTGATCGGTACCAAAGCCAAAGTCCGGCAGCTCAAGAATTGGCATTGCACTAATACTTCATAAGCGACATTCTTTGAATCATCTTCTTTATTGAAAATCTTTCAACAAACGCTGAAAATTTCTGCGCCAAAAATAATCATTGTTTACGACAACAGGGTTGGGAGCTGCAATATAAGAGCTCATCAACCAAATCTGCCTCAGTTGTACCAAAGATTTCATCAGGCTTAGTTCAATAACCGTTAACCGGCTGATAGATTGATACCCTTTTAAATACGCTTGCCATAAAAATAATCGACCCCGATATAAAGCTTTGAAATATGTTTGCCCCACATCATCATCACTTACTTGTAGCCATCTGAAAATAGCTAAATCATATATTTTCCAGCCATAGCCGCATAAATCAAAATCAAAGAGGTGAAGTTGACCGGCTTGATCAAAATGCTGGTTAAACAGGGCCATCTCCCCATAGGATACCTGAAAAACTTGGCTCTCTTTCCAAGACTGATAATTTAACCAACAATTCATCCTTTAAAAACAGGAGACTTTGTTGCTCATGGGTATAACGATCTTTTAAATACCCAACAATGCGTTCAATAGGCTCTAACAACAAAAATTCCAGATCCAGCTTCAGACTTTGATGAGAAGATTTAAATGAACCCGCCAACACATGAAACTGAGCCAAAGCCTGACCCAGAGCAAACACTCTTTTGAGTGTTAGTGGGCCGGTTTCTCCCTCCACAAAGCTAAACAACACCCAGTAGCGCAGTCCTTCAGGGGCATAAACACTATTAAGAAATTCGCCATTTTTGTTGTTGATCGGATAAGAAACCGATAAACCCTGTTGTTGCAGATATTAAAGCAGCTCTCCCTCAAACAAATAATCCGACTTATTTTTTAGCCAATACTTATTGCGCTTATAAATTTTTAAAACATATTTTTTATCAACTGTTGTAACAACATAGTTATCATTATCGCCAATGCTCAGTATTTGTAGATCTAGTATTTGTTCAATATCATAATTTTCTTGTAACAGTGTTTTAAGCGCAGCCGGAGCTATGATGGAATGCAATATTTGAATGTCAGCAACAGTGGTCATTCAGTTGTCCTTTTGGGCAGTATCGGTGACTGAGGCTAAAAGGCATTCCTGACTATTTTAGCGTCTGTCGCTAAAATAGTCAGAACTAGCCTCGCCTTTTTCTCACAGATTTTTTAAGCCTCGCCCCCCCAGAGATATGGGGGCCTTTGCTAAAATTTATGGCGCAGGAAGCGTGAGATCCCCTCCACAGCACTGGCGGCTTGAGTTTTTAATTGTTGATAATTTTTAAAGGCAACATAGAACAAGCAGGTACCAGCTAGCCCTAGAACAATGTTCGCAGGAGAAGGATCTTGCAGATGGATCTTGCTGCTATTCTCTGGGGAGCTTGAGGCTGCTGTTGCTTGCTGGGTTGCTAATGGGTGAGATATTATGAAATTAGCTTGTACTTGCTTTAAGCGCTCTAAAAAGATTGCGGCATTGTTTTTACAAGCCGTGCTTGTATCAAAACATTTATCGAGTTCGAGGGTAACCGGCTCTCCAGTGTCATGGACTGCTAATAACCTTGTATAATTTTGTATTCTTTCCTCATAGAGTATAATCAATTCTCTATATGCAGTTTCATCTATAAAACACATACCATCTAATGTGGTAGTGCCCATTAGCATGTCCGTATACCTTGTTAACCTAAGCCCACAGAACGCTAATCTAGACTCCAATTCAGCACGAACCAAATCGTTCGCACTCTTAGATGAAGCTATTTCTTGCTGCATCTTTGTTTGTCTTTGTCCTACAGTTTCACTTAGGCTTTGATGAATTTTATCACTTCTGCTGCTCGAATCAAAGCTCACTTGGGGACTCCACATAATATCTCCTCATGTAAATTGGTTTTTAATTTAAAAAAATAACAATATATTTCCTAGCCTTTTTCTAATAAATCCCGTAAATCAATCAATGCGGCATTGGCTTGAGCTATATAGGCAGTCATCGTTAAAGAGTAATTGGCAAGAAAGCCATAACCGCTGCCATTTAAAACAATCGGGCACCAGAGAGTATCTTGAGTCGCTTCTAAGTTGCGAATAATTTGTCTCAAACTGATAAGGGCATTTTTTCTTTCTAGCACTTCATGAAAATCGAGTTCGGCCGCTTTTAAAAAATGAATCAATGCCCAAGCCGCACCTCGAGCTTCATAAAACACATCGTCAATTTCCCACCAAGGAGTTTGCACCACTTCTTCTTTGGTGGTTATTTTATTGATATTTTGTTCTGTCGTCAGTTCAGCTTGAACTTGCTTTTGGCCAACGCTGGCACTGAGGCGTTGCGATAACGAACCCAAACGTTTATTGACTTCCCCTAACCAGTCCGCCAAGTTATCGGCTCTGGCATAAAAATGTGCTGTATCGCGCTGTAAACCTAGCAACCTCAGTTCATAAGCCTTTAAAGCATTAATTCCTTTTTGAAATTCAGCTTCCGCAGAAGGTAGAACCCAACGTCTGGCATCGGTATTAAAATGCGGTTCTGCAGCCATTAAATCTTTATCTTCCAGCGACTGTGATTGTGAGCGGGCAATGCTGCGGCGCATCACACGGACCAAATCACGGATTTGGGTTAAAACCCCGAGCTCCCAATGGGGCATATTATCAAGCCAGATCCCAGGAGGAAATCTATCGTTGAGTAAATAGCCGCCGTGTTTATGGATTAATGTATCCGACACTTTGATTAAAGTCGCTGTGGTGACAAAACCATGAATCTCTTTGTTTGCACCCAGGCGACGCAATTCAGCAGTCGCTTCGGCTTCTACATCAAAAGGCTTGGGCGGAATGCTCCAATAAATACCCAGTAAAACCAGGCTGCTGCCAATGGCACCTAAAATATAAAGGATATAACGATAGAAAGGTGATAAAGCGGCAATTTTGTCGTAGCCGCTCCAAATGCTTAAACGCCACAATAAGGTATCTTTCACGAGGTTCTCCTCATCCACTATTTTTGTTCTATTATGCGTATTTCAGTATACCTTCTTTAAGATGAGGGAGGGAAATAGCTCAAAACTGTCCATATCATATAGCCGCCTTACCAAAACTCTCCAATACCCGAGGTTCTATATTTGTCCGGATCCCTCCCTGACAGACCCCTAGAACTCTTTTAGCTAAGATTTCATCTACACGAACCATAAAGGGATGGATCATGATACTCACCCCCCCATCTTCGACCAACCCCCAGAGGGTTACAATCAAATCCCAAGCAGAGATCAAAAATGGCCCGTGTTAAAACAACGGGGCTAAACGAAAAGCCCTTTACAGTCATCAATTCGGTTTTAATGGGAGAGCATACAATGGGTTGTGGATTTTTTCCTGAAGATCTTGTCCCTCAGGACAATGATAAAAAAGACAGAAAAGTCTTCGGAATTGCCCGGGGAACAAGCCTCTGACACCCCAAAATTTGATGAACTTTTTACCAATTATCAAAGTACATCAAGATGGCTCTATAAGTCTGCTGTGTGATCAAGTTGATTATATAACCTTTTGCATGCAGTATGATGGGCAAAAAGTCTATTCCTGCGAAAAGAAAGCAGTACTCAATCCGGAAAGCTATTATTTTCTATGGGAACCCAATTTGCCAGCTTTTCCGGTGTCTTTGGCTCGGGAATTTAATATCGCCAATGGACTCTGTTTTGTCGAACGTCATTCAGATGCTTATGAACTCATCGCTTTTGCAACCCCGGTAAATAATTTGCAGGCAGTAGACATCTATCTCAATCATTTGGAATTACTGGGAAACTTTATTCAATGTTTTCGCGAAACCAAAGCAGGCTTAATCAAAATTGCCGATAAACATAGAATTGTTCTGGGGCCCGACGAGGAAGACATCAATAAAAATTCCATGTTTCTTCATTCTCAAGTTTGCAAACATAAAACTGTTTATTTTCAAGAAAAATGCCACACCATCACCTTGCGGGAATACGATTGTTTAACCCATTTAAGCCTTGGTAAAACTGCCAAAGAAATAGCCAAAGCTCTGAATATTTCTTTTCGCAGTGTAGAAACCTATTTAGAAAGAGTTAAAATTAAAACCGGCTGTCGAACCAAAGTTGAACAGTTCAGCCTACTCTCTCGCTCGTGTTTGTCAGAGATCAACTGACGGTGGCTTGTTCCACCGGTGCCTCTTCAGCTCCACGAAACGACAATTGGGAAACGTTACCGTAGCCCAAAATTAAATCGCAAGTATTGCGGTTTCAAATGCGTATTGCCAAGGCAGACAGAGAAGGAAGAAGAGGCAAGGTGAAAGCTTTGCAACGACTTCTAACCACCTCGTTTTATGCTAAATGTTTAGCAGTGAAACGAGTGACAAAAAATACTGGCAGTAAGACCCCAGGTGTCGACAATCAATGATGGCGAACACCGAAACAAAAGATAGAAGCAGTATCCAATCTGAAGAGGAATGGTTACACACCATTACTCCTAAAACGGATATATATCCCGAAGAAATCTGGGGGAAAGATGCGCCCACTCTCAATTCCGGCTATGAAGGATCGAGCAATGCAAGCCTTATGGTACGCAGCACTCCTCCCCATTGCAGAAAACAGAGCTGACCCAAATGCCTATGGCTTTCGCCCGAAACGTTCGACGCACGATGCCATAGAACAATGTTTTAAGACGCTCAGTCGCCGTAAAACAGCAACATTTGTGCTAGAGGGCGACATCAGAGCTTGCTTCGATTCGATCAGCCATCAATGGCTTGAAGATAATATTCCCATGGATAAAATAATCCTAAAGAAATTCCTTAAAGCCGGTTTTATGGAATTAAAGTTGCAAAAGAAGCATTAGCAAAAATTAATATTACGCGACATGGGGAATTGGGACAATTAAATTATACCGTGGCACCGGTGACGTAAATGTTAGAGCTATTACGTGCATCATCCTAAGGGTGTAACGGTGGTTAGAACACCAACCCTACTTTCAAGGTCGCTTCATAGTTGCGATAACCTTGACCCATTTCTGAGTTAAGCTGAGTGCTGATAAAGCCCCCATTGTCGTAGTGAAAGGCAAGACCTAGGCCGGGAGCAATGTGTTTGGAATTTTGATTGTAACCATCGATCGTAAAGGAGCCCGGTTGGCCCACAAAGTTGCTGGTGAGATTTCCTTGTTTGATAACCCTTTTATTGATCCAGCTTAAGTTAAGGCTAGGGATCACTTTGCCGGTAAAAGAGCAATGACAAAACCGTCGGGTTTTAGAGAGCTTAATGCCATATTCAGCTCTTAATAAAGCGGAACGAGTGCTGGCGATGTTTTGATTTAACGAATCGGCGCCGATGGTTTGATACCCCTGCTCGTAGACTGAGCTGTAATCCAAATTGATAAAAGGCGTGAGACTGGCAAGCGGCAACTTAAACTCATAGCCCGCTCCGAGGTGAGGGGTAAACTGAAATCCATAGTGTTTACCCACAGCTGTACGATTAAGGGTTAAGAAGCTGATGACTTGATTGGTCTCATAGCGGACTCGA
>Ga0302225_10000472_pt1 | contig 29406 bp, 22 predicted proteins | sample II_Palsa_E3_2_FD_193515 | JGI IMG/M metagenome (GOLD analysis project Ga0302225, IMG submission 193515) | Peat permafrost microbial communities from Stordalen Mire near Abisko, Sweden - II_Palsa_E3_2 | ecosystem: Environmental > Terrestrial > Soil > Palsa > Peat permafrost | place: Sweden...
GACTCCGAGAGCAACCAGGGGCCCGGCGGGGCGTCGATCGGGCAGGAATACCAGATCCTGGACGACGAGACGAACCCCGACGCGAAGCTCGGCAGGGACGGCAACCGCACGCTGGGTTCGCTCTACGACCTCTACCCGCCGCTCCCCGGCAAGAGGCCCAGCCCGATGGGAGAATGGAACACGGCCCGGATCGTCTCGCGGGGCCCGCGCGTCGAGCACTGGCTGAACGGCCGGCTGATCCTGGCGTACACGCGGTTCACACCCGAGTTCCGGCAAAGGGTCCTGGAGAGCAAATTCAGGAAATGGCCGGGTTTCGGCGAGCTCCGCAAGGGCCACATCCTCCTGCAGGACCACGGCGACGAGGTGTCCTTCCGAAACATAAAGATACGCATCCTCACGCCGGACGCCGCGCCGGCACCGAATTGAACCCCGAGCAGACCAACACCCATGAACACGCCAACCGACCGCCGAGAATTCATAAAGACGGGCGCAGCCGCCGGCCTGGGCCTCGGCCTCGCGGCCGCGCTTCCCACCTGGCTCAGGGCCGACGCCCCGACGAGCCCGGCCGCCCGCACGCGGCTGGCCGTCATCGGGACGAACAACCGGGGCCTGGACCACATCCAGATGCTCGGGGGGATAGACGAGGCGGAGATCGCCTACATCTGCGACGTGGAGGACGGGGCGCTGGCCAAGGGAATGGCGGAGGCCGGCAAGGCGGCGCCGGGCTCGCAGCCGAAGGCCATCAAGGATTTCCGCAGGGCGCTCGACGACAAGTCCGTCGACGCCATCACGATCGCGGCGCCCGACCACTGGCACACCCCGATGTCGATCCTGGCGCTGGCGGCGGGAAAACATGTCTACGTGGAGAAGCCGTGCAGCCAGAACCCCCACGAAGGCGAGGTCCTGCTGGCGGCGATCGCAAGGTACGGCCGCCTGGTCCAGATGGGAAACCAGCGGCGCTCCTTTCCCAACATGCAGGTCGCGATCAAGGAAATCCGCGGGGGGGTGATCGGCAGGGCCTATTACGCCAAGGGCTGGTATGACAACAACCGCCTGAGCATCGGCCATGGCACGGTTGTTCCCGTCCCGCCCACCCTCGACTATGAATTGTGGCAGGGACCGGCGCCGCGCCGGCCCTACCGGAGCAATGTCATTCCGTACAACTGGCACTGGTTCTGGCACTGGGGAACCGGGGAGGCGCTCAACAACGGCACCCATGAGATCGACGTCTGCCGATGGGCGCTGGGCGTCGACTTCGCCACGAAGGTGACGTCCACGGGGGGCCGCTTCCAGTTCAAGGACGACTGGGAGACCCCGGACACGCAGGTGATCGGCTGGGACTATGCCGGCGAAAAATCGATCTCCTGGGAGGGGCGCAGCTGCAACGGGTTCAGGACCGAGGGTCTCTCGCGCGGCGCGTATGTCTACGGGACCGAGGGGACCGCCCTCCTGGAAGGAAACAACTACACCGTGTTCGACGGCAAGAACAGGAAGGTCAAGTCCTCGGCCGAGGCCGAGGAGGGCGACGCCACGAACACCCGGAGCGCCAATGGGATCCGCCTCGACCGGATGCACATGCAGAACTTCATCGACGCGATCCGGACAGGGTCGCCGCTGAGCTCCCCCATCGCCGAGGGACACAAGAGCGTCGCGATGCTTCACCTGGGCAACATTTCCCAGAGGGTGGGACGCGCCCTCGACTGCAATCCCGCGGACGGGCACATCTTCCATGACGAGGAGGCGATGAAGCTCTGGCGGCGCGACTACGAGCCGGGCTGGGAACCGGGCGCCTGAAGATGGAGCGCCCCTTCCCACCGCAGGTGGCGCGCAGGCTGCCCCGCCCTTGAGAGCCTGGAACATCCTCCTGGCGGCCCTCATGATTCCCACCGCGATGGCCGTCGCCTCGGGCGCGGCCGGGGACTTTCATGACTGGGCCCGGACCCCGCCCATGGGCTGGAACAGCTGGGACTGCTTCGCCACCACGGTGACTGAGGCGCAGACGCGCGCCGAGGCCGACTTCATGGCGGACCAGCTCGCCCCGCACGGCTGGCGGTACGTCGTCGTCGACATCCAGTGGTACGAGCCGGGCGCGACCGGCTACGGCTACCACGCCGACGCCCGGCTCACCCTCGACACGTTCGGGCGGCTGGTGCCGGCTCCCAACAAGTTCCCGAGCTCGGGTGGCGGCCGCGGCTTCACGCCGCTCGCCGACTACGTCCACGGAAAGGGCCTCCGGTTCGGAATCCACCTCATGCGCGGCATCCCCCGCCAGGCGGTCGAGGGGAACCTGCCGATCGAAGGAACCCCTTACCGGGCGTCCGCCATCGCCGACCGCGTCCGCGTCTGCCCCTGGAACAGCGACATGTACGGGGTCGACATGTCAAAGCCGGGCGCCCAGGAATACTACGACTCGGTCTTCCGGCTGATCGCCTCGTGGGGGGTCGATTTCGTCAAGGTCGACGACATCTCACGGCCCTACGTCCGAAACGAGCCGGAGATCGAGGCGGTCCGCCGGGCGATCGACCGCTCGGGCCGCGCCATGGTGCTCAGCCTCTCGCCGGGCGAGACCGACATCCGCGCCGCGGCACACGTCGTGGAGCACGCCAACATGTGGCGGATCTCGGACGACTTCTGGGACCACTGGTCGCTGCTCGACGCGCAGTTCGAGCGGCTGAACCAGTGGTCCCGCTGGCGCCGCCCCGGGGCGTGGCCCGACGCCGACATGATCCCGATAGGCACGATCGAGATGGGTCGCGGGACCTGGTTCACGCACGAGGAGGAGGTCACCCTGATGACCCTCTGGTGCATCGCCCGCTCCCCGCTGATGATCGGCGCCGACCTCACGAAGCTGGACCCGCGGACCCTCGCGCTGCTCACCAACGACGAGGTGCTCGCCGTGAATCAGGCCAGCTCCGGCAACCGCCAGCTCTTCCGCAACGCGGACGGCGGCATCGCGTGGATCGCGGACGCGGCCGACGGCCACGGCAAATACGTGGCGCTCTTCAATGCCCGCGACCCCTGGGTCCTGGGCGATTCCAGACGGCTGTGGCAAAGCGAGTCCGTTTCAATGCGGACTCCCGGGCAGGCCGTGTCCTTCGAGGTGCCCGTCGCGGGCCTGCAGACGATCGTGCTGGCGGCCGACGACCGGAGCTCCCCCCGCTTCTGGTGGCCCTCGATCTTCCGCGAGATCCGCTGGGTCTACGCCGACGGCCGCGAGGTCCGCGCCGACCGCGAGTACGGCAGCCACGGGGAGCGCGTCAGCGGCCTGGCCGTGCCCGCCGGCGCGACCGCGATCCGGGGGGAGGCGCGGCTCGACGATGCCGCCCGCGAGAACGCGAAGGGCGAGGGCATGGTCTTCTCCGCCTACGGCTACACGGCCGGCGACCTCGGCGCCACGACGCAGCGTGTCCCGCTGGAACTGGTCCAGCTCGGCATCGGCGGGAACGCACGCATCCGGGACCTCTGGGGCCGCCGCGACCTTGGCGATTTTTCCGGCACCTTCGCTCCCGACATAGAGTGGCACGGCGCCCGCCTCTACCGCGTCGCGGCGGCGGCGCCGTAGGCGCCGGCCCTCCCGCGGGCGGGCATCGGCCCGGGCCCCGCCCATTTGTCCCCGGGGTGCTTCCCGGGCGATCGCCGCCCGCTACTGGACGCTGATCGTCGCCGACACCGCCAGGCATTCGATGTCGATCTGCAGGACGGCGCCCGGGATGACCGCGAAATCGATCACGTCGCCCTGCGCGACCGCGGCCACGAAGTCGAACGAGGTGACGGCCGCCCCCCCGCCGGCGCCGATGATGGGCGGCGTCACGACCGACCTCCCGTTGATGAGGACGGTCCCGCTGGCGCCCCCGCCGGGCCGAAGATCCTGGAATGATCCCACGACGTGCACGTTCCCGGTGTAGTCGCTTGTCCAGCGCCGCACCGCGGCGACGCCGCCCAGGCCGTTGAGCCCGATCGCGGCATGCTGCGTCGCCTCGGCTATCGCCAGCAGGGCGTACCTGCCGCTCCAGGCGTTCGACGCAAAGATCGTGGCGGCCTCGAATCTCGTGGTGCTCCCCCCGGCGTAGTCCCCGTAGGACCAGCCTCCCTGCCCCTGTGTGCCGGAGAAGTCCCGGGCGGAGTCCGCCAGCACCGTGCCGCTCGCAAGGGGCGTCGCCGCGGAGGCGGAACCCGATCCCGCGTCGGTCGGGCTCGAGGCCGCCGCCGCGCCGTTGGCCAATATCTGCACCGAGAAACTGGTCGCGTCGTAGTTCATGTTTGCCGCCGGCCCCACGTCGACCACGAAGTCGACCGTGCTCCCCACGCTGACGGTTTCATAGAGGTCAAAGGACTCCGACGCGGGGTTGGCCGCCCCGATGAGCTCGCGGGCGAGCGCCGGCTTGCCGTCCAGTAGGATGGCGACTCCGACGCCGTCGCCCTGGCTCGTGCCCTGGAAGTCGCCGACGAGGTGAACGAGGCCCGAGACGGCGCTGGTCCAGCGCCGCACGACGCCAACGGGGCTCGAGCCGTCCAGCGAGGGGTGCATGTCGGATGCGGTCACCGACAGGTACGAGAAATCGGCCGTCCAGTAGTAGCTCCATTCGTCCGAGGTGTACGTCGGCATCTCGGTAAAAGGGCCCGCTCCGTCGACATAGCCGTAGGTCCAGCCCCGGTAGCCCTGCACCCCGGCGAAATCCGCGGCGGAGGAGGTCAGGATGACCTCGTCGGAGGGCGACGGGGCCGGGACCCCCGTGACGCTTCCCTCCACGAATATCGGGGCGTCGGAAAGCGTGTAGCGCCCGGAGGTGCCCAGGGAGTTCCCCAGTATGTCGACGGCCTTCGTCACGCCGCCGAGGTCGACCGACCGGCTGGAGATGGACCACAGGATGCGGACCTGCCTTCCCGTCGTTCCCTGGAAGAGCATCGAGTAGACGTTGTCGGGGGTCGTCTCCTTCCTCACGAAGGGGGCGCCGCCCAGCTCGCTGATCAGCGTGCCCATGGCAAACGCCGCGGACTTCGGCGTCCCGTCGGAATCGTACAGGCCCATCGGCTCGTCAAAATCGTCGTGCAGGAGGTACCAGTACGCCTTCTCGACGCCCGCCGAGAGGAGGAGCGCGTAGACGCGCGTCACGTACTTTGCCAGCGTGGCGTCGTCGACCAGGAGCGGGGTCGCCTGCTCCTCCCAGCCGATCTCCGTCACCCAGATCGGCTTGGACTGCCCATTGTTGCTGTTCTTCACCAGGGCCTGAAGCGAGGCGACGTCGTTCTCGATCCCCTCGGGGGGCGTGTCATAGCGGTACGGGTGGATGGACAGCGCGTCCATGTAGGGCAGCGCGCCGTCCGCCACCAGCTGCTGCCAGTACGGGATCGGCGTGCCGGACGTCGAGCCGCCGAGGACGGTGACGTCCGGGCGCGCCGCCTTGATCGCGGAGTAGGCCTTCTTGAGCATGGCCGCATAGGTCCCTGCGCGGTCGTTCGTGGCGGGTCCCGTGCAGAACGAGCCGTTGTATTCGTTCCATATCTCCACGGCCTCTATCTGCGGACCGTAGTGTCCGAGCACGGCGACGCAGTACCGGGCATAGGCGGCAATCCCCGCCGCGGTGTAGGGGGTGTTCCCGCCGTCGTAGAGGGGGTTGGCAAAATCCAGGATAACGAGCGGCGAGATGCCGTCCCGCTTGAGCCTGGCCATATAGGCGTCGAACGCCGCCGGAAACAAGTAGACGCCGGGGGACGTCTCAACCTGGGCCCAGTAGATCTCGTCGCGCACGCCGCTGATCGAGATGCCCCCCGCGGTGTCGGCCCAGCTCGTGTCCCAGCCCTGGGCGAAGTGCGTCATCACCCCGATGCTCGCGTCGGCGGCCCCCCCCTGGGACGAGGCCATCAGCAGGGCCACGCCCGCCGCCGGGCCTTTGCCAAAGAGGTGCATGAGGGACAGATCGCCCATCGCGTGCCGACTTCAACGCATTGTTCTCGCCGCGCCGGGATTTGATACATTTTTATCATGGGCGGTTGCAAAATGCATGACTGTATCTCAGTTATGGATACAACCGGCCCGGAACGCCGCCCGGCGCACTCCCGGGGTCAGCGGGCCTGCGCCGGGCCCGCCACCGGGTCGTAGGCGTCCCAAAGCTTGTTCCTGAACTTGTGCCCGGGATCCACCCGCTCCTTGAGGGCCACGAACTCCCCCACCCTCGGGTAGGCCCTCCGGAACTGCTCCGGCGTGGCGAGGATCTGGTAAGGAAGATAATAGCTCCCGCCGGCCGATGCCGCGGCGTCGATGAGCTCGCGCGTCCAGGCGCGCACCTCGTCCCTGTCCGCCGCCGAGGTGCCCTGCTTGTAGTAGAGGACGAAGGCGAAACACTCCCACCGGGCCCACGCCATCAGCGTGCCGGGATCCCTGGGCGCGTGCCGGATGGAGATGTTCATCACGTTCACGCGGTGCCGCCTGAGGATATCCGCCATCTTCGGGTGAAACTCGTCAAAGCGGCCCACGGGCACGAAATATTCCTGGAGGACATACGTGTCGGTCTTCCGCGAGCCGGGCTCCAGCTCGGCGACGTCGTAGCTCGCCTCGTGGTTGCGCCATACCACCGGCGACCACAGGTAGATGATGGGATCGATCACGTGCTGCCGGAGCCACTTCCCGAACGGGAATTCCGAGATGATCCAGATGAGCTGCCGGTCGAGCCAGTAGCCTTCGTGCCGCCCGATCAGGCGTTCCTTGACCGTCACCGGCCTGTCCGTCCGGCTCCACGTGACCGCCCGGACGGTGTCATACCCCGGCGGATAGATGTCCCCGTTGTGGAACACGGCATCCGGGGAATTCCTGACGTGGCGGAAGAAGTAGTCCCTGTAGCGGCCGATCGGCATGACCTCGTCGCTCCGCGCGACCTTCACGTTGTCGGTGAGCTTGAGCGTGGCCTCGGCTATCACGCCGATGCCGCCGTAGCCGCCTATCGCCCCGTAGAAGATGTCGCTGTTCGATGTCGGCGTCGCATCGACGACGCTCCCGTCGGCGAGGACCACCTTGATCGCCTTCACCGAAAGGACCAGGGGGCCCGCGTTCACGTAGCGGCCGTGGCAGTTCACGCTGAGGGCCCCTCCGATGGTGAAGTTGGAGTACGTCTGCATGATGCTCACCGACAGGTTGTAGGGATCGATCTTCTCCTGGATATCCCTCCAGGTGGCGCCTGCCTGGACCGTGATCGTCTTCTTCTGCGGGTCGAACGCCACGACCTTGTTGAAGCCCCGCATGTCGATGTGCAGGCTTCCCTCGGTGGCGATCTGGCCGCCCTGGCTTTTGCGGGCGCCGCCGATCGAGACGGCCCCGCCCGCGCCTTTCACGGCGGCGCATATCTCGTCGATCGACGTGGGCGCAACGACGCTGCTGACGACGATGGGGTTGAGCTCCGTGACATCGTTGATCACCTCGTCCGCCGCCAGGGCGAGCGGCACGCAGAGCAAGAGCGAGAACGCGGCGGCCCTGCTCATGTGGGCCATGGGAAAGGGGGTAAGCCTGGCATCTGGCGCGAATCCGAGGAAGATCGGCGGCCGTCAAAAGGCGACAACAACTGTACCGAACGGAGGCCCCGCGAGCCCGCGGCATGCCGATCGCGGGAATTGCGGTAGGGAGGCTCTCCCTGCTAGTGTCCCGGCCCTGGATTGAAAACCCCTCCCCTCATCCTTCTCGACCCCCACCCGCGACGCGTGGACTCTATTTTCGACCGGCCGACAAAGGAGCGGCTGGAAAAGCTGGGGCGGGTGATCTGGCACGACGGATCGCCGGCGCCGGCAGGGCACATCGACAGGTTCCTGCCCGAGGCAGCCGCCATCATCGGCCAGACCGACCTAAACCGGGAGCGATTGGACCGTGCGCCGAATCTGAAGGTGGTGTTCAACGTCGAGAGCAATTTCCTGCCCAACATCGACTATGCCGAGTGCGACCGCCGGGGAATCCCGGTGCTTTCCACCGCCCCGGTTTTCGCGAAGCCCGTCGCGGAAATGGCGCTTTGCATGGCCCTTTCGCTGGCTCGGCGCGTTCACCAGGCCGATGCCTCGATACGGGCCGGGACCGAGACGCTCTACGGCGAGGGCGACAACCATGACTCGATCCTCCTGCACGGAAGGCCCTTCGCCCTCGTCGGCTGCGGGAATGTCGGACGGGCGCTCCTGCCGCTCCTCCGGCCCTTCGGCGGCGAGATCCTGGTCTGCGATCCATGGATTCCCCCGGGCGTCCTCGTTGAAATGGGGGTGATCCCAGCCGCGCTGGACGAGTGCTTCGCCCGCGCAGCCGTGGTGTTCCTGCTGGCGGCGACGACCACGGAGAATGCCGGACAGATCGGCCGGCTCCAATTCGAGACCATAAGGAAGGGTGGCATCGTGGTGCTGGCGAGCCGCGCCGGCATCGTCAAATTCGACGAGCTGCTGGATGCGGCGGAATCGGGACACATTCGCGCCGGCATCGACGTCTGGCCCGAGGAGCCCATCCCCGCAAACCATCGGGCACGCAAGACCCCGAATACGCTCCTGCAGGCGCATCGGGCCGGCAACATCCCTGAGATATGGCCCTGGATGGGACAATTCGTCGTGGACGATCTTGAGAGCGTTCTACGCGGCATGCCGCCGCAACGATGCCAGCGGGCCATGCTGGAGACAGTCATTAAGCTTCGCAGCAAGCCAATCAGCTGACCAATACCCGACCCAAAAAATGTCGCCTTTTCTTCAAATACTTGGGGGACTATGTGCGTCGGAATGATGAAGGACGCGTAAGAGATCGGAAACACGAGCTCTTGTGCTTCTTGATGTCATCTCCGTTCACGGGCCTATAGCTCAACGGTTAGAGCAGAGGACTCATAATCCTTTGGTTCAGGGTTCGAATCCCTGTGGGCCCACCAAACCCTCCGATGCGCCGGGGCGTGGTGGGCTGTCGAATGGGATCTGCCCCGTGCCGCTCGCCGTTCTTGCCCCGGATTCCCTGCATGCCGGATGCTCTTCGGTCTTGCCTCGGCCTGTTCGAGGCTGCCAGACTCGAGCCCATGTTCCGCTTCAGCCCGGACCTCCGCGTCGCCACATTCCTGTTTGCGATCGTCCTGCAGACGGCCAAGGCAACCCCGGGCGGGGAGTCTACGACGACGAGCCTCTCTGCACCGCCTTTCGTCGTCTACGGCCAGCAGGTGACCCTGACCGCGCAGGTGTCGGTTGTGATCGATGATTCCCTTGGTGGGCTCTCTGTGCCCACGGTGCCGACGGGTTCGGTGCAGTTCAACGGTGTCCCAGGGGGAAGTGAACCTGTGACGCTGGACGGAAGCGGCCAGGCTCAATTGGTTGTCAACAACTTGCAGGTGGCTGACTCGCCATATACCTTTACGGCCACGTACAACCCCAGTGGGCCGACCTTCCTTTCCAGCACCTCGGGGCAGTCCCTCATAACCGTGACCGCGGCGTCCACGTTTATTCAGGTCACCACATCGCAGACTCCCTCGGCGAGCGGTCAGTCCGTGACCTTCACGGCGACCGTGTCGGCCGAGGCTCCGTCGTCGGCCATCCCGGGGGGGGTGGTGGAATTCTACATCAACCTTGGTGGGTTCGGACCGCCCGTGCCCGTGAACAGCAACGGGCAGGCGACCCTGACCATCTCTTCGCTCGCCGTGGGTCTCAACCTGGTTTCGGCGCAGTTCGGGGAGGTCGGCGGGAACTTCCTGGCAAGCGCCGCACCAAATATCGACCAGGTGGTGAACCTGAACAATTCGAACCTGTACTGGACGGATCGGAACACCGGCGACCGCGTGGTGTGGGCGATGAACGGCACCTCTTTCTCCTCGGGGGTTCAATTTACGACGTTAGGCAGCAACTGGGAGATCGACGGCACCGGCGATTTCTCCCTCAACGGCCAGACCGACATCCTCTGGACCAACACGACGACGGGCGAGCGCGTGATCTGGATGATGAACGGCAACAGCTTCTTGCAGAGCTATTCGCTGGGCACAGTCCCGACCAACTGGATCATCTCCGGGGTCGCCGACTTCAACGGCGACGGGTATCCCGACATCCTCTGGACCAACACGACGACGGGCGAGCGCGTGATCTGGCTCATGAACAGCGCCTTTTTCAGCTCCTCCGTGTCGCTGGGAGTGGTGCCGACCTACTGGTCGATCTCCGGGGTCGCCGACTTTAACAACGACGGCTCCCCCGACATCCTATTCAGGAACACGACGACCGGCGAGGGCCTGATCTGGCTCATGAGCGGCACCACGCACACCACGGACGAGTCGATCGGGATCATCCCCGCGAACCTGCGGATATCGGCGGTCGGGAATAATGGTGGAGGCGGCGTGGCGGATATTGTCATGACCAACGCGGAGACCGGCGAGCGGACGGTCTGGGGGGTGCTCGGCTCGCAGCTTGTCGAATCAAACACATTGGGAACCGTCGCCGCGAACTGGGTCCTGTTCCAGTCGGGCGAGGAACCGGTCGAGCCGGCGAAGAACGATTTCAACGGCGACGGCAACCCGGACCTCTTGTTCGAGAACACGACCACCGGGGACCTCTATGTCTGGCTGATGAACCGGACCAGCCTCTCCTCCAGCGCGTTCATCGGCAACGTCCCGACCCAGTGGCAGGTCGTCGGCACCGGCGACTTCAGCGCCGACGGGAGCCCCGACATCCTCTGGCAGAACAGCTCCACCGGTCAGGTCGTCATATGGGTGATGAACGGCACGAACTACGTCTCCACCGTGCCCGTCGCCGTGGCGCCGGCCGGGTGGTCGGTTTCCGGGGTCGCCGACTTCAACGGCGACGGATATCCCGACATTCTCTGGACCAACACGACGACCGGCCAGAGGCTCATTTGGCTCATGAACGGCACCACCTACGGCTCGAGCGTCTCGCTGGGCATTGTGGGCACCCAGTGGCGGATCGCCGATACCGCTGACTTTACGGGCGACGGCCAGCCGGACATCATCTTTCAGAACACCTCCACAGGGGATTGCTACGTCTGGTTGATGAATGGCGCCACATACGAGTCGTCCGTCTACCTGGGCAACCCCGGCACGCAATGGCAGCTTTCGGCGACCGAGGATTTCGCCGGCGTGGGCCAGCCGGATCTTGTATTCTCGAACACTTCGACCGGGGACCGCTACCTCTGGCTGATGAACGGCACCGCCTTCGAGTCGTCCGTCTACATCGGGAACGTGACGACGCAGTGGCAGATCAGGAACTAATATGGGGAGATCCCCGTCAAGCCGCTTTTAAGGTGGTTTGAACATTGGGGAGTACATTGGGAAAGGGTTGAAGCGGCTCCTTCGCGAACGGCGTGGGTCATGCGACCGTGCCTTATAATCTCGACCGTTACGATGTGACTCGGGGCCTAGGCGAGGCCAATCTGCTGCGCCCGAAGAGCTGGGTCCACGAAGACGTACTCTTCGATGAGTTCGTCTCCCTCCCACCGGGCGGTCGTGCTGAAGATGAGGTCGAACGCCTTTCCCGTCGGGGCGATCACCTTGCCATTGGGCAGAGTCATCTTCCCATTGAATGTCCCGGTGGCGCGGGTGATTACGGTGATCCAATCGCCGCTTCCGAACTGGGTTGGGTATGGGTCGTTGTGGACGTGTATGTCGGGGAACACGCCAATCATCTGCTGAATCATCGCGGCGTGTGCTTTCCGCCCTTTGATCGGCTTTGCGATCCCCATGATATGTGCGACTATGTCCGGGTGATTTGTCGCGTTCATCACTGCGACGTCGCGAGAGTTGAAGGCGTCGTCGCCCTTCTTCATGAGCTCGAGTAGATGTGTTGTCCGGTCGGTGACAGTTGAATTCATATATTTTTCCACAGCCATCCCATAGGATTGGGTCTCTCGTGAGTGCGGGATCATATTTTCGTCCACCGTTCGATCTCACGGCTGCTAAAGACCAAGCCTGATATGCCGAGTTGTAGAGGTTGGTGTGGGTCCCACGGGTACTCAGGAGTGCGCAGCAACTCGAGGATGCCGGTGACTGCCGAGCGCTCGCCGCGAAAGCAGACTTCGACACGCTGGCCAAGTGGCAGACTCCATGCGGCAGCAATCTCATCGCGCAGTGCGGGTACCCCCGCAGGTTCGGTGTTGTAACCGACATCGAGACCGAGACTGATTTGATGCTCGCTCAAGTGAGGACGGGGGCGGTTAGATTTTGAGACCTTTGAGCAGCTTGTTGAGGGTGACCAGGCTGAACGCTTCCGGGTTGTAGGGCCGTCCGAGCCACTCAAGGAGTTGCTCGCGTTCGGGGTGCTCCGGGTCTGCCATGGCTTCGACCAGGTTTTCATATCCGGGAATGCTGCCGCAATCATCCGGAGGGCCGGCGCGGGCGCCGGCAATGCAGGAGACCACCTTGGTCGTGGCGCCGGGAAGTATTTTTTCGACCAGGATCTCGTGCTGCCAGCTGTCGCCGAAGTCGTACTCGTAGATTAGAAAGTCGTCTGGGGCATGCAGCAGGTCGCAGAGCCGGAACTTCTTCTCGTCATGGCGTTGGCCCGGGCCGGAAAAGTCCTGACTCCAGTCGTCAGCGTAGATTGCCTCATAGGAGTCCTCCTCCAGGCGAAAGGCGTGCAGGTGGCTGTTGGTCCAGCCGAAGGAGAGCTGGAGCACGGTGTGGAGCTTGGGCAGCTTGATCGTGGCCGGAACGAGCAAGCGGCGCCAGATGGCGGGCTTGATGTCGAGCAAGGCAACCTTCAGCTGCATCTGGACGCCGGTCGGATCTGGCTTGGCTCGGGCTTTGACCATGGGGGAAAGGAAGTGGCTCGGAGGCTTCAGGTTTACCTGCCACATGGCAGGGTGTGAAAAACAAAAAACAGCCGAGCCGCCGGCAAGCTACCGTGCTGCGGCAATTGGTCGAACTGATTCCTTCATATCTGGTGCCGAAATTGGCCCGCGTCCACGGGGTTGACCGACGGGCCCGCACCTTCAGCCCATGGAGCCACGTCGTGGCGCTGCTCTATGCCCAGATGGCGCACGCGCTCAGCCTAAACGACGTCTGCGATGCCCTGCGGCTGTGGGCGACACCGCTGCGGGCCTTGCGCGGAGCAAGTGCGCCCTCGAGAAACAACCTTAGTCACGCCAACAAAACCCGGGACTGCGCCATGGCTGAGGACCTCTTCTGGAAGGTGCTTGGCCACCTGCAAGGCACCTTTCCGGCCTTTGGCCGTGGTCCGACGAAAGGCCTAGCTTGGCGGTTCCACCGGACTATCCACGTGGTCGATGCGACCGTTATCCAGCTGGTGGCTTCCTGTTTGGACTGGGCCAAGCATCGGCGCCGAAAGGCCGCCGCCAAGTGCCATTTGCGGCTGTCGCTGCGCAGTCTGTTGCCCGGCTTCGTCGTCATCGACACGGCCCGGGAGCACGATAGCCGTCGTGCCCGACAGCTTTGCGCGGGACTGCGCGAGGGCGAGATCGTCCTCTTTGACAAAGGCTACTACGAACTCGCTCACTTCCAGGAGCTGGCCGAGAGGGGCATCTCCTTCGTGACCCGGGCCAAGGACAACATCGCTTGTCGTGTGAAAAAACGGCTGCCCCGGGGCAATGACCCGCGGGTGCTCAAGGATGAACTTATCGTGCTTAAGGGGCACTACGCTCGACAGGACTATCCCGGCGTACTGCGCCGTGTCACCGCCAGGGTGAAACTCGACGGCCAGGAGCGCATCCTCGTCTTCTTGACCAACAACCTGGAATGGACTGGTGGGAGCGTGGCGGACCTCTATCGCTGTCGTTGGCAGATCGAGGTCTTTTTTAAACAGGTGAAACAGACACTCCAGTTGGCCGACTTCCTCGGCCAATCGGCCAACGCCGTGAAATGGCAGGTCTGGATGGCTTTACTCGTCTATGTCCTCCTGCGCTTCCAGGCCTGGTGCAACCACTGGGCCCATAGCTTCTCTCGACTGCTGACGCTCTGCCGAGCGGCCCTCTGGCTGCCCCGCGACCTCGGTGACCTACTCCTGCGCTATGGGACAGCAGGAGGGCGAGGCGGAAGCCTAGCACCACCGCGCCAGAGTGAACTGCCCGGCTTCTCCGCCTATCTCATGGGACAGCACGCGTGAAACTCGACGAGTAGACACCGCTACCAACCTAAAAATCCTGCATCGTTGTCCGCCACACCTACCCCGGTCTTCCCTCTGGGATCACCGCGAAATACCTTATTGCTCATCCGCTATGGGATGGCTGTGATATTTTTCCCTATTTTTGTACCTATTCCCGCAAGGGTGATGGCAAAAACGGTCTGCCGTTCATTTACTTCCCTAACATTACGGCATGACCCCATCCCTCGCTACGGGGTATAACCCGCACAAAGACAATCAGTCATCGCGGCCGGCCCGCCAAATTTCCCCGAATTTGCCCCGAAATGGCAGCGCTAAGTTGAGAATAATTCGCGTCGGAGTCCTGCGAGCACCTAGCCTAATTCTGTGTCGTGTCTCGGCGCTCACCTCGTCATTTCCTGGGATAGCGGCGCCGATCATTGCTCCGAGGCTGTTTATGGCTTTGTCAGTCCCATTTGCTTTGCGAGGTAAGCGTCGAGCATCCTCGTAGGAAGAAGCCTGGGCAAAGTCCAGTTCTTGAAACGCTGCGGAACGACTGCGTAGCGTGCTTTCGGTTTCGCCTTACTGAGTGCCACACAGACCGCTTCGCCTAGACGCTCAGGGGATAGGCCGTTAGTTCGTGCCTCGGTGACGATGTACTTCTGGAAGCTCTGCACTGCCGCCCAATACTCGGTCGGCTTGAATTCGCTCAGATCCTCTTTTTCGCCCTTGTCGTACATCGACGTATTCACAGTGCCCGGTTCAATGATCACGACGTCGATGCCAAATAACATCAGTTCTTGCCGCAGTGCGTCCGACATTCCTTCAAGACCCGCTTTGGAGGAGCTATAAGCACCGATAAGTGGGATAGCCACTTTGGCTCCGGTAGAGCTGATGATCACGATGCGCCCGGCAGGCCCCTGCCTCTTCTTATCCGTTCCCAAGAGAGGAGCGAAGGCTTGGATTACGACGAGCGGAGAGATCATGTTGACCTCCAACTGCCGCCTGTACTCGCTCGGCCTCAGATAAAGCAGTGGCCCACTCACGACGACCCCCGCGTTGTTTACTAGGCCAACCAGATTCCTGTCGCCCATCATGGAGCCGACCTTCTGGGCAGCTTGATGAACAGCGTCGGCGTCCGTGATGTCCATCAAGAGAGGCACGAAGCCGTTACCGAGTTCTCTTTTCAACCGATCGGCGTCAGCCTGCTTGCGTACCGAACCGAACACGCGGAATCCCTTTGAAAGAAGCACCTTCGTGGTGCCCCTACCAATCCCGGTGGATACCCCGGTTACAACGACATCGTTGCCGTTCGCGCCAGCATTTCCCTTGGAATGATCGCCGTTCATGTCGGTGGTGGAATTCATATTTTGAACCTTATAGTTCTTGTTTGATACCGACAGCGGACGGCAAAAGTGTCGTGGGACTAGCTCCCCAACCAATAGTACGGCGTGACCAGGTCCCTCTCTATGGGGTGTAACCCACGCCTACATGCGAATTATCCCCCGGACTGGCAGATGCTTGGATTCGCGTGTCCGAATCACCTTATTTGCCCACCACGTTCCGACTACCCAGCTCGCCAAGCCACATAGTCAGCGCCTTGCACAGATCAGTCAGATCACCGACCCCGGCTTCGCCCTCCCCCGGGACAACCCGGATTCCCGCTCGTCGCGGCGGCATGCAAAGGAAGGACGCCGGGTCCTTTGGGATTCCATGCGGCTTGAATCCTGCTTTGACTGCAATCCAACGGTTCCCCGGCAAGAATCCCTTCCCGCAAGAATATCACCGTACATCATCCCGTCGAACCAGGTTTCGGGACCCCGGCAAGGGCCATGACGGGACGCATGCCTAGATTCTTAGGAAGATCTCCGCGCTCCCATGGGCGAAATGCGGGCCATTCGGGGATCCGTGCCGGGCTCGCGGCCTGCCTTTTTCTTGCCGCCCGGGTTCTTGCCCAGACGGCTCCGGACGCCCCGGCGCCGACGCCCGTCGAAGGCCCCATCGTGACGCTGCCCAGGATGACGGTCGTGGGCGAGTCGCTGAAGGACTATCCCCTCTTCCCGAGAGCCGAGATCACGCCCCCCAATTTTTCCGAGAAGAGCGCCCCCATCGACCTGTTCTTTCCAGGGGAGGCCTACACGGAAGGCATCGGCGAAGGCACCGCGGTCGTCGGCGTCTCGCTCGATGCCAAGGGCAACGCCACCGACTACCTGCTGATAAAGTACACGAAGAGGTATTTTGGCGACGCGCTGATGAGGGAGGCCCACCGCCAGGAGTTTGCGCCCAGGACGGTCAAGGGGGTGGCCGTTCCCGGGCGTTTCATCTTCAGCTACCGGTTCGCGCCCACGATCGTGCTGGGAATGAATAACTTTGAGGCGATGGAGGAGCGCGTGATGGAGGTCGAGGGCGGCCCGCGGTTCCTCTACGAGCCCCACCTGGAGCGGGAGATCGACCATGGCGGCCTGGAGTTCACGCAGCCCACGGTGGCGTTCATCCCGGCGGGATACGAGGTGCCCAAGGGAAAGGCGGTGAAGGCGCTCGTGTCCTTCTACGTGGATGAAAAGGGGCACGCCCGGCTGCCGAGCGTGGAGTCGGCCCCTTCGCCGCTTCTCATCCCGAATGCGATCAAGGCGGTCGAGCATTGGGAGTTCAAGCCGCCGACGATGCACGGGAAGCCGGTGCTGGTCTTCACCCTGTGGACCGTGGGATTTGAGGCGTTTGTCCCGGAACCTGCCCCCGCGCCGGCGGGCCAGAAGCCGTGATTCCGGCGGCCGCCGCGGCGGCCCGGAAAATGCCGGCCAAGGCCGGTTCCCCCTCTCATTGCGCCTTGGGCGGCGCCTGCTCCGGAGGCGCGGGTGCCGCCCCGGTCGCGGGAACCTCCACGGGGTTTCCGACGAGCACCTTTCCAGGGGGCACCTGGTACGTCTGGAGTCCGTTCGTGGTCTCGCCAAAGTACGGCGTGGCGGCGTGGACCATGGTCCGGAGCATGCTGGAGAATTCCTGCCCTGAATGAAGGGGGACGGCGATGAAGGTCGCCCACACGCAGCGCGCGCCGTCCTTCTTCTTCCATACGTCTTCAAACCTGAAGGCCTCCACCACCACGAGGCAGTAGGTGCGCCTGACCACACCGTCCGAGAAGCCTTCGCTCGCGTAGCTTGCGCCCTGCGCGGCGAAGGAACTGCCGTCACCCATGGTGCCGGCGGAGTTCTGAGTCTGCAGGAGCATCGCGAGATTGATGGCCTCCTCCGGGGTTTCGCCGGCGCGGGAGTCCGGGTTCGCACCGGGCCCCGAGAGCAGCGCGGCCGCGCTCCGCGGATCGCGGACATTGCTCGAGAGCCCGTTGTCGCCCCACGTCACGTGGTCGATCCTAACCGTCGGGATGGCCCATGGTCGCACGCCGCAGTGCACTTTCAGGAGATAATCCACCCGCTTGGGCAGGAGTCCCGCCTCGGCCTGGTAGACGATGTTGAAGTAGCCCCGGTGCGCGAGTGCGACCGCCAGCTCGCGGTACACGGTCTCCAGCGGCGTGTCGCTGTCGAGGATTTCGCCGGGGACAAACCCGTAGAAGACCGGCTTGGACGGCACGGAAGCCTCCGGGGGCATGGGATTGACCTTGCCCGGATCGTTCACCGCCAGGAAAACCTCGGCGCGTGAATGCTCGGAATAGTTGGCGGCCGAGACCGAGACGGCGAGCGGCTCCTTGGACCAATCCTGGGATGCGCATCCCGCGACCCCAAGCGAGACCACCGCGAGGACGAAGGCTCCGCGGATCGCGGGGGATGTTCCCAAAGTTGAAATGGACCGGTCCATAACGGGATTTCACATTAGAAAGACGGGGCTCGGCCGTAAAGGATGTATGCGGACGCGTCGTCACGGTCGAAGGCCCTTCGGGATCATGGCTTACACTACGGGCATTGGGCGACGCCGGCTTCTGCCCGGCTCCCGAATGCGGAAGGAAATCCGCGGACCGCGAGGAATCAGCGCCGCTTTTCGCTCCGTCGTGCCTCGGCGCCCGTCGAGACAACCCATTTGTGGCCGTCATTCATCAACAGGGTGTCCGCCGCGGAGGGCCCCCACGTGCCGGCCGCGTAGTTCGGGAAGTTTCCTGGAACGGTCGAGCTCCAGGTCCCAAGCACCGGCATGAGCGCCGCCCAGGCGGCCTCCACCTGGTCGCTGCGCATGAACAGCGTCGCGTCATTGGTCATCACATCGTGCAGCAGGGTGGCGTAAGGCGGCGGCGACGGGACCTTGAACGTCTTGCGGTAGCTGAACTGCATATCCACGAGACGCAGGCGCATGAGGCCGCCTGGCTGCTTCGCATGGAATTGGAGGACGATGCCCTCGTCGGGCTGGATGCACATGATCAGGCGGGCCGGCTGCCAGTCGGGCATGGCCGCGGCCGGAAACAGTCGGTGCGGCGCCCGCCGGAAATGCACCACGATCTCGGTCAGCTGCCGCGGCATCCGCTTGCCGGCGCGAACGTAGAACGGCACGTCCTGCCAGCGCCAGTTGTCCACGAACATCTTGAGCGCGGCGAACGTCTCCACCTGGGAGTCCGCCGCCACGTCCTGCTCCTCGCGATATGCGGGGACGCCCTTTCCCTGGACGGTGCCCCTGTCGTACTGGCCGCGCTCGGCGAGGGCGCCCACGTCCTCCGGGGGGAACGTGCGGAGCGAGTGCAGCACATCGACCTTCTTGTTGCGGATCTCGTCCGCGCCAAAAAACACGGGCGGCTCCATCGCCACGAGGCAGAGCAGCTGCATGGCGTGGTTCTGCACCATGTCGCGCAGCTCGCCGGCCTTCTCGTAGTAGGCGCCGCGACGCCCGATGCCCAGCTCCTCGGCGACGGTGATCGTCACATACTCCACGTAGCGCCGGTTCCAGACGGGCTCGAACATCGGGTTCGCGAAGCGAAACGCCATGATGTTCTGCACGGTCTCCTTTCCCAGGTAGTGGTCTATGCGGAATATCTGCGGCTCGTGGAAGCTCTCGGTAAGCGTCGTGTTCAGCCTGCGCGCGGACTCGAGGTCCGAGCCGATGGGCTTTTCCACCACGATGCGCGCGCGCTGCCGCTCGCGCGCCAGGCCGACGGCGGCCAGGAACTTCGGGATGACGCCCACCAGGGACGGGGGTGTCGCCAGATGGAAGACCCACGTCGGCTTCGCGTTCCAGGCCCTGTCCAGCGCCTTGAGGCGCCTGGCCAGCATCCTGTAGGTCGCGATCGATCCGAAATCGGCCCGCTGGTAGCTGATGCGCCCGGCGAACGCCTTCCATTCCTTCGGCTTGACCGCGCCAAGGCCGGAAAACTGGCGGACGCCGTCCATCAGGCGCTTGCGGAGCGTCACGTCCGAGAAGGGCGCGCGATCGACCCCGATGATCGCAAACTGTTCCGGCAGGCTGCGATTCACGTGGAGATAGTAGAGGGACGGGACCAGCTTGCGCCAGGCGAGGTCGCCTCCGCCGCCGAAGATGACGAAGATCACGGGGCCGGGTGCGGTGGGCATGTTCACGGGTGTGTCGATTTTCGACGATGCGGTCGCCGGGGCCCGGGCCTTCATTCCGGCCCCCATTGCGTGTGGAATACGCCCTTGGCGTCGATGCGCTCGTAGGTGTGCGATCCGAAATAGTCGCGCTGGGCCTGCACCAGGTTGGCCGGCATCCACGCGCTGCGGTAGCCGTCGAGGTAGCCAAGCGTCGTCATGAGCGCGGGCGCCGCGATCCCCCAGGCCGCAGCCGCGCCCACGACGGTACGGAGGCTTTCCTGCCGCGCCATGACCGCCTTGCCGAGCCCGGGATCCAGCAGCAGGTTCGGCTGGTCGGGTTTCGCGCGATAGGCCGCGCGGATCGGCTCCAGGAGCTGGGCGCGGATGATGCAGCCGCCGCGCCAGATGCGGGCGATGGTTTCCAGGTCCAGGTCATACTTGTAATGCTCGGACGCCTTCGACAACAGCGCCATGCCCTGGGCGAAGGTGGCGATCGTCCCCGCATAGAGTGCGTCGCGCAGCTGGGCCTGGAACGCGCCGCGATCCCCCGAAAACTTCGGGATCGGCCGGGCAAAAAGCGGCGCGGCGGCCTCGCGCTCGCTCTTCAGGGCCGACAGGTTCCGCGTCGACAAGGACACGTCGATCGTGGGCAGCGGCACCTGGAGGTCCATCGCGTCCTGCGAGGTCCACATGCCGGTGCCGTTCTGCCTCGATTCATCGAGGATGACGTCGACCAGCCGCTTGCCCGTCTTCTCGTCCTTCTGCCGGAATATGCGCGCGGTGATCTCCACGAGGTAGGAGTTGAGCTCCCCGCGATTCCAGCCGTCGTAGACGTCCCCCATCTCGTCGTCGGTCATGCCCAGCCCCCGCTTCATCAGGTCGTAGGTCTCCGCGATCAGCTGCATCAGGGCGTACTCGATCCCGTTGTGGACCATCTTGACGTAATGGCCGCTCGAGCGCGGCCCAAGCCAGGCCACGCAGGGCGAATCGTCGGCCTTCGCCGCGATCGCCTCGAACAGGGGCTGCACCCGGGCGTAGGCCTCGCGCGGGCCGCCCGGCATTATGCTGGGACCGTGGCGGGCGCCGTACTCGCCGCCCGAGACGCCGACGCCGATGAAGTCGATTCCGCGCTCGGCGAGCGTCGTCGAGCGGAGGTCCGTGTCCTTGAAATGCGAATTCCCGCCGTCGATGATCAGGTCGCCGCGGTCCAGGAGGGGCAGCAGGTCGCGGATCACGGCGTCGACCGGAGCGCCCGCCGGCACAAGCATCATCACCGCGCGCGGCCTGCGGAGCAGCCCGGCAAACTCCGGCATCTTCTCCGCGCCTTGGACGGTACGATCGCCCGCCTCCTTCCGAAGCGCCGCGACCTGGGCGGAATCCCGGTCGTAGCCGGCCACGGAATGCCCGTGGTCAGCCAGGTTGAGGACGATGTTTCGGCCCATCACGCCCAAACCCACCATCCCTATCTTGCAGTCTTGTGTTTTCATAATGTGTTCTTTTTCCAGCCGCTCTTGGGTGACATTGGTTTCCCGGACCCGCCCCGGCCTTCGCCGGAGCCGCCACACGTTCGCAGCATCATCCCGTTTGCGCGACTTCCACGACGAAGTTTTCGCCCTCCCACCTCTCCGCGTCGATCCAGTTGAAGGTGAACTCGATCCGGCTGCCGTCGGCCCGGCGCCCGGCGGACAGGCTGGCGATATGGTATCCGAACCCGGTGTCGCGGGTCATGGTGTCGTGCACCGTTTTCCAGTTGTCGTCGCTCCAGCGCACGGATGCGGCGGCCCGCACCTCCACGCGCAGGGTCGTGCCGGGCTGCAGAATCCGGCATCGGTGGTTGAATCTCCAGAGCGTGAGGGACGAAGCGACCTTCCGGGTGAGATAGCGATCCGCCGATGCCGCGGGCAGGTCCCAGACGCGGCCGTCCTCGAGCGAGCGGCGCAGCTTGAGGTATTCGGCGTGCGCCCAGACCAGCGGCATGGCCGAGCCCGACGGCCGGCCGGGGAGCAGCTCCCTCCCCGGGATGGCCGGGCAGTCCCAGATCTGTTCGGAAAGAAGGCCGCTGTCGCTCGCCATCGCCTCCATCGCCCGCAGCAGCCGCGCGGCCTCGGGGACGCGGCCGGCCGCGAGCTCGAAGTGCGCCCGCTCCCCCACCAGCAGCGGCCATCCCCGTCCGATGCCCGTGCCGTCGAACGCCGCGCCGTCGGCGTGCTCGCCATAGCCGTCGCCGTTGTAGCGGTGCCAGACCGGCCCGGCCGGCGTCTCCGTCCTCAGCAGGGCGTCGATGACCTTGACGGTGCTGACGATTCTGGGGCTGTCCGGCGCCCGCAGGCCGAATCGCACGAGCGCCAGGGCATCCGGGCTGACGATCTCCCAGGCGGGGTGATCGCTTTGCGCCTGCGGCCGGTTCCGGAGGGCGATCATGTCGCCCGCCGTGGAATCGGACTCAGCCGCGCCCGGCGGAGCGACCCGAACGTAATACCCCTCGACGCCGACCCGGGCCGCCAAACCCGTTCCCGTCACGTACGTCCAGCGCTCGATGCCGTCGTTCCAGAAATCCGCCGTCTCGCGCAGGAACACCGCGCCCCCCGGTTCGCCCTGGGCCTCGGCCATGTCCGCCGCGGCCAGCAGCGCCGAGATGGCCGCCCCCAGCGTGAACGCCGAGTAGCCCGCGTCCTCCTCCCATCGATCCTGGGCGGTGACGGGGCCGTTGCTGACCAGGAAGGCCGCGGCCCGCCGGACCATGGGCCACAGGCTTTTCAAGCCGGCGTCGTCGAGCGTGCCGCGCGACCGGGCCATGGCCACGAGCAGGATCGGGAGGGCCGTCTCGTCCAGCTGGACGCCGTTCCGGAAGGGGCTCCCGTCCATCCACATGTTCTGCGGCCAGTGGCCGTCCTGCTGCTGGGTGCGCTCAAGGCATCCCAGCACGCGCCGCACCCCGTCGTTCTCCCCGATCGCGAGCAGGCCGCCGGCGGCCTCCACCAGGTCGCGGGGCCAGATCATGTGGTAGCCGCCGATGTCGTCGTCGCCATGGGCGAATCCCCACGGGATCGACAGGCTCGCGGCTATCCCTCCCGCCGTCTCCTTGCTTTCATGCACCCGGATCATCGCCGCGGACGCCAGGTGCAGGTCGCGGCCGGCCGGAGCGGCCGCGGCGGGGCGGGTCAAGCCGCGTTGCCACGCCTGCCACCCGCTCACGAACGTGCCGCGCGCCTTTTCAAAGCCGTCGGAAAGGCTCGCCAGCGCGCAGTGGGCCGCCTCGGAAGGGCTGCCGCCGAACCCGAGCGTGAGCACGAACGCCCCGCCCGCGCCGCCCAGATCCACCTCGCCCGTGAGCGCGACGTTGCCGTTTTCCGCGCGTTCATATTGCCAGGTCATTCGGCCGTTCTGCCGCAGGTCCTGCCAGCCGTCCGAGGTCCCCACGAACCCGGCCGACGCCTTCAACCACGGGGCCGAGCAGGCAAGGGCCAGCGACAGCTCCCCGCGCCGGGCCATCAGGAGGACCCGGCCGCCGGTCTCGGCGACCCACGCGGTGTTGCCCTGGCCCCGGTTGCCGAGGTGCGGCGCCAGCAGCACATGGAGCCGGTAATCGGCGTGAAGGCCATGCAGGGCGGTGAACCGCGCGCGCTGCATCAGCGCGTCGCGGCGCGGATCGGCGAGTATCTCCTTCTCGATGCGGTAGAGGCCGGAGCGCTGCGTGTTGACGAGGCGGAACGCGGGGACGCCGGGCTCCATCCAATCAACGCGGCTCTCGGCGTCGCGCTTCTCCTCGGAAAACAGGCCCCGCCCATCCGTGACGATCAGCCCGAGGTCGCGGGTGCAGGCCTGGTCGATCCCGGGGTAGTAGATCTCGTTGCAGATCCCATGGCTGAGCGTGAACCATACCCGGCTCCGGTCGCCGATCGCCGTGCCGACGCCGCTTTTTGCGCTCGATGTCCAGCGTGGCTCGATCCCGGGCCAGCCTGGGGCATGGGGGGCCGTCGGCGTGAATGCCGCGGGGGCGCCTTGCCCGGGTGCGCGTGCCCGCGTTGTCGTCATCGCGCTCCCGCTGCGGGACCAGGTTCTGTGGGATGGCGCGAGATATTCATGCCCATGCGGTTGCCCATCAAAGGTACCTCTTCATGACCGCCGATGGAATGGGGTGTTTCCCCTCGCGAGGAGGCCCGCCGTGCGCCGGCGATTCCCATCTTCTGCAACTTCCCGCGCGGGGCCGTGTTCTCTGGGCAACAGCACCCCCTCCCTCACAATGAAAACCCTCCTCATCTCCATCGCAGCTCTCCCGGTCGCAATCGCCGCCCTTTTCTTCCTGCCCGCCAGCAGCGCCCCCCTCGCCTTCACGGTGGCGGGCCTCCTCCCCATCTTCGTCGCCGATTACGGCCGCGCCATGAAGCCGCTAAGGCTCCCCGCCCGGATCATCCCGTTCACCCCGGCCGGCTGCTCGGCGGCCGGGATGAGCAAGGCGGCCTGATCCGGGACCGGGGCATGGCCGCCCCGTGATCGCGCGTGCCGGAGGGCCGGGCCCGCGCTTCCCGTTGAATTCCCGTCTTCCCGGCCATCGCCCGGCGGACTGGGGAGTGTTTTCAAAATGGGGTTTTGGCATATGGCATCGTTTTTATACCAAAAAAAGTATCCATATTATGGATATATTGCCTGATATTTCCCTTTCGATGTGTGCTCATCCCCGTGTGAACCAATAGCTAAGGCTCGTCCTGTGCGATGCCCGGCCACGCACCTTAAACCCAATTGCTTCGCCATCATGGATAAGGGCGCTTTCTCGCTCGTAGTCCGGACGGCAGCGATCGTATGTTTTAGGTATGCGACTTGGACGGGCGCTGCCTCTCTTTCCAGTTTTGGCGTTTCTTGCACCCCCCCAAAGCGAAGCGTCCGACTTGGCCCTGGTTGGTGCGAAGATTTATCTCTCACCATCTGAATCACCCATCGAAAGCGGCACTGTCCTGGTACACGGCGGCCACATTCTATCGGTTGGGCCGATTGCGGAGATCGAAGTCCCGCGCGCTGCGACCGTAATCGACTGCAAGGGCCTCGTCGTGACTGCCGGTTTCTGGAACAGCCACGTGCACATCCTTCTGCCAGGGTTGGTTCATGCAGAAAAAGTCCCGCCCGACCAGATTACGTCACAACTTCAACAGATGCTCACACGGTGGGGATTCACCACCGTCTTTGACATCGCTTCCGTGCTCAAGAACACCAATCTCATCCGCCATCTCATAGAAAGCGGCGAAGTGAAGGGACCGCGGATTCTCACCGTCGGTGAGCCCTTCTGGATGAAGGGCGGAACACCGATTTACATCAAGGGGTTCCTTGAGGCCAATCACCTCAGCATTCCGGAGGTGGAATCAACGTCGCAAGCGATAGAGCGGGTGCGCCAGCAGATCCGCGACGGCGCGGACGGCATTAAGATCTTTGCGAATTCCTCGGAGCGCGATGCCACCTTGACGATGCCCTTGGAGTTGGCCAGGGCGATCGCCGCCGAGGCGCATCGCGCTGGCAAACCTGTTTTCGCACATGTTTCGAATAATCAAGGAACTGAGGTAGCGATTCAGGGTGGGGTCGATATCCTGGCCCACACCACCCCCACCGACGAGCTCTGGAGTCCGTCTTTCGTCCAGCGCCTGACGGCGGCGCACATGGCCCTTACCCCGACGCTCACCCTTTGGGACGTCGTATCCAAGCAGAGCAATAACTCGCCTGAGGAAATCGAGAAGGGGATGGGCAGGGCGGCCCAGCAGCTGGGCGCTTTCTCGCGAGGCGGAGGACAAGTACTCTTCGGCACCGACGTTGGCTTCATCCTCCAGTTCGACACGTCTGAGGAAATCATGTGGATGTCCCGTTCCGGAATGAGTTTCCGGGAGATTCTTGCTTCGCTCACAACCAACCCCGCCCAGCGCTTTGGCTACGCAACTCAAAGCGGACGAATCGCGAAAGGCCTGGACGGCGATCTTGTGGTCCTGGGTGGCGATCCGGCTCAGAATACCTCAGCATTCTCAAGAGTTCTCTATACGATCCGGGCTGGAGAGGTCATCTACGCAGGAAATTGAAATCCTGCTCACCCCCCCCGGGCCGTCTTCTCGTATTTCGGCCAGTTCGCCAGGAGCTCATGCGCGACCGCCGCGCCCGTCCGGTAGGCGGCCTCAAGGGCCGCGTTCATCCCCAGCGATTCGTCTGCAATCGTTGACGTCACGTCCTTTCCCGGGGGCGGCAGGCAATAGTTGCCCGCCGTCCGCATGACCATGACGCGGCTGATGTCGAGAAAGCCCCTTGCCGCCATGCGGGTGAGGGTCCCCACCTAATCCTGCGCCTCCAGGGAGGTCGTCGCAAAGGTGCCGGTCCCCTGGGTCCACGCCTTGACCCAATCGCCTGCCCATTGGGTGCGCTTCGGGCCATGCCAGTAGCGCACGGAGCCGAGCGCGTCGCCCATCATCGACATGCGGCGGCAGGAGCGCCTGCGCGCACACGGCGTACTTCTCCCGCCGAGCCAACAGCTAATGGTCTCCCTCGCCTGCCTATTCGCATGGCTCAAATAATGATGACCATTTCGCAAACACTGCCTAATGGGATTGCAACTCCAGCCGCCAGCCTTGAACTCGCCGGGATGAAGCTCGGGTCCAGGGCGATTCCCGGGGTCGGCGCGGGAATCTTTGCCGGCATCGTACTTGTCACGCTCGGATGGGCGGCCTACACGCACCATGTCTGGGAGGACTTCTACATCACCTACCGGGCGAGCAAGAACCTCGCGCTCGGAAACGGGCTCGTGTTCACGGTGGGCGACCGCCTCCAGACGTTCACCTCGCCGCTCCAGGCGCTGCTTCCCGCGCTGATCGCGTGGATGACGAGCTGCCGAAGCGACGAGCTCGTCATCTGGATCTACCGGGTGCTCGGCGCATGCGCCCTTGGAAGCTGCGGGGTGATCCTGTGGAAGATGTCCGTGCATTCCCGGTGGCCGGCCGCCGCCACGATGGCCTGCATCGGCCTCTTTGCATTCGACGCCAAGACCATCGACTTCACGGCGAACGGGATGGAGACGCCGTACCTCCTCGTGTTCCTCGCGTGGCAGGCCTACCTCGTCGTCTCGGGAGGCGGGGCGCTCTGGCTGGGCGTGGCCTGGGCCGGCATGATGATGAGCCGGCCGGACGCCTTCATCCAGATCGCCGCGTTCTACGCCGCCGTCCTCCTGTTCGCCGACGGCTGGGGGAGCCGCCGGGAGCTCGTGCTGAGGGCCGTGCGCGCCGGCGCGGTGACCGCCGTCCTCTATCTGCCGTGGTTCCTCTGGGCCACATGGTATTACGGGACGCCCGTCCCCCACACGGTCGTCGCAAAGGGGCTGGACATCCCGTCGGGCCTGGGGCCCGTCCTCCATGCCATCCTGAGGGCACCGCAGCAGATCATCACCTATGGCGCGTTCCACCGGGTCCTTTTCGCGCCGACCAACATCGAGATGGCTCCCTGGGAGGAATGGGGCTTCACGGCGAACAGCGTGTGGCGCCTCCTCGCGATGCCGGTCTGGTGCTACTGGATCAACCCGTGGGGAGGGCGCTGGGCTCGAACCGTGTCGCTTTGGCTCTTCCTCGATTCCGTCTACGCGATCTGCGTTCCCGGCGCCCCCTGGTACGTCCCGCCGTACGCCCTCGTGGCCATGATCGGGTGGGCGTTCATGATAAAGGACCTCTCGAGCCTCATCGGGTCGAGCGCGGGTTCCCCCCGGATGCCGACGGCGCCCGCGCTCCGACGGCTGCTGGCGTACGTCGTCGTCGGGGTACTCGTCTTCCAGGCCGGGGTGAGCCTCCTCATGGCGAACGCCATGCGCCTCCAGCAGACCATCATCGAGGAGGGCAACCGCCGGCCCATCGGCCTCTGGCTCCGCAAGACCGCCGCTCCGGGCGATACCGTCTTCCTGGAGTCCCTCGGGTACATCGGCTATTTCTCAAACCTGCGGATGCTCGACTTTCCCGGCCTCTCCTCCCGGGAGGTCGTGGCCGCCAGGAAGAAACTCGGCGTGGACGAGTTTGACGCCCTCATCAGCGAGGTGAACCCGGTCTGGATCGTCCTGAGGCCGAACGAGGTGTCGCGGATCGAGGCGAGGGCGCCGGGGTTGCTGTCGGACGACGGCAAGGGCAAGTACCGCCTGGCGCGCATCTTCGACCAGTCGGCACGGGTCTCGGCCCTGGTGGACGTCCCCGGCCGCTCGGTCCTCGAATACGACCAGACCTTCCTGGTCTATCACAGGACACGCTGACGGGCGACCCTGCGGCCCGCACCCCGGTATTCCGGGCGAAAATACCCGCTTGACTATTCTGGAATGCCTGTTCTTGTATCCGTCATGCCCCGTGCGAAGGAGTTTGATGAGTCAGAGGTTCTCGACCAGGCGCTCGAGGTCTTCCGCGTGCGCGGCTTCAAGCACACCTCTTTCGAGGACCTGACCCAGGGGCTCGGCGTCAGCCGCCAGAGCATCTATGACACGTACGGCGACAAGAACGCGCTTTTCCACGCCGCCCTGCGGCGCTACCTCGAACGGGGGCTGGAGTTCGTGGGCCGCAAGCTCGACGACCGCTCCCCCATCCGCGAGGTCCTGGCCGGCCTGTTTGAGGGAATGAACAGCAACAACTGCGGCAAGAGCTCCCCCGGATGCCTCATGGTGAACTCCATGGTCGAACTGGCTCCCCATGACGCCGAGGTCCGTGCCCTCGCGCAGAAGCACGCCCGGGGCGTCGAGGGCCTGCTCGCGTCGCGGATCGGCATCGCCCAGCGGGAAGGCGAGATCGACAAGGCCAAGGATCCGGTCGCCCTCGCCCGCTTCTTCTACCACACCATGCTCGGGCTCGGCGTCGCCTCCCGCGCCCTGGGCGAGCGCGATTCCCTCCGGGACAGCGTCCGCATGGCGTTGCAGGTGCTCGGATGATTTTTTCGCACCTGTATTGGAACGTTTATTCCATATCAATCGACCGCATTTCCCTATGAAAAACAAAACCATACTCATCACCGGCGGCACATCGGGCATCGGCCTCGCCACCGCTCAGCTCCTGCAAGGCGAAGGCGCCCGGGTCCTCGTCACCGGCCGCAATCCGGAGACGCTCGCCGCCGCGCAAGCCACCCTCGGCCCATCCGCGATCGTCATTGCGTCCGACTCCGGCTCAATCGGCGGCGCACGGGAACTCGGCGCCGCCGTGCGCAAGCACGCGGACAAGCTCGACGGCGCATTCCTGAACGCCGGCGTCGCGAGGTTCGGCCCCATCGAGGACATGACGGCGGAGATCTTCGACCAGATGTTCGGCGTCAATGTGCGCGGCGTCTATTTCCAGCTGCAATCCATCCTGGGGCTGCTCACGAGGCCGAGCTCGGTCGTCTTCAACGCCTCCGTGGTCGCGCAGCTGGGCCTTCCCACGGCCAGCATCTACTCGGAGACCAAGGCGGCCGTCGTCTCGCTCGGCAAGACCCTGTCGGTCGAGCTCGCCCCGCGCGGAGTCCGCGTCAACACGCTCAGCCCCGGGCCCATCGCGACGCCCATCTACGCCAAGCTCGGGCTTCCCGCGGATGCGCAGAAGGGGTTCGAGGAGCAGATGGCCTCCCAGTCGCTCTTCAAGCGCTTCGGGACGCCCCACGAAGTCGCCAAGCTGGCGCGCTTCCTCCTCTCCGACGACTCCAGCTATGTCATCGGGGTCGACGTGACCATCGATGGCGGCGTCCGGCTGACCTGAACCCTTCGAGGACACTCCCATGATCACCGCAATCACCGTCCTGGCCGCCCTCTGCCTTCTCGTGGCGGCGGACAGCCAGGATTCGCAGAGTTGATAACCCGCCGCAGCGCGCGGCCTCGGGCCGTCCGCGGCCCCCGCCCCGTTTGCATAACGGCGCTTCGCACGCTCATTTGAGGCATGATGGCCTC
>Ga0302225_10000481_pt1 | contig 29103 bp, 20 predicted proteins | sample II_Palsa_E3_2_FD_193515 | JGI IMG/M metagenome (GOLD analysis project Ga0302225, IMG submission 193515) | Peat permafrost microbial communities from Stordalen Mire near Abisko, Sweden - II_Palsa_E3_2 | ecosystem: Environmental > Terrestrial > Soil > Palsa > Peat permafrost | place: Sweden...
TTTTGAACTCAAATGCGTCCGCCACCGATTGGTGATGCGGACCGTTGTCCTCCGATTGGTTCTTTTTCATCAATCCCAATCACTTACCAATCGGTGGCTCCTTTCAACTGCATCATTCCGGCTAAGTTCATGAGCGAATCCACACCGACCGGCGCGCAGGCGCCGGGCACTCCGCAAGGTTTGGACGCCCTGACCGAGATCGCCATGGACCTTCGCTGGTCCTGGAGCCATTATTCGGACGAGCTGTGGCGACGGCTTGATCCCACGTCTTGGGCTCTGACGCGCCACCCTAACGTGGTGCTTCAGAACGTCCCGCGCGAAAAACTCGCAAGCGCACTGGCCGATCCGGAATTTCGGAGGCTGCTCGAGCGCGTGGTTCAGGCCAGGAAGGAGGGCGCGTCGGCGCGACGCTGGTTTCAGCAGAAGCATCAAGGGGCGACCCTCTCATGCGTCGCCTACTTTTGCATGGAATTCATGTTGACCGAGGCGCTGCCAATCTATTCGGGGGGTCTCGGCAACGTGGCTGGCGATCAGCTCAAAGCCGCAAGCGACCTCGGGCTGCCAGTGGTCGGCGTCGGGCTGCTCTACCAGCATGGGTATTTTCGGCAGGTGATCGACCAGAATGGGGCACAGCAGGCGGTCTATCCCAATAACGACCCGGGACAATTGCCTGTCGCGCCGGTGCGTCAGCCGAACGGGGAATGGCTGCGCCTGGAGATCGCTCTGCCCGGCAATTCCGTCTGGCTGCGCGCCTGGCATGTCCAGGTCGGCCGGATCAGCCTCTTCCTGCTCGATAGCAATGACGCAGCCAACATCCCCGCTCATAGGGGGATCACCAGCGAGCTCTATGGCGGCGGCTCCGAATTGCGCCTGCAGCAGGAGATTGTGCTCGGGGTGGGCGGCTGGCGATTGTTGACCGCGCTCGGGATCAAGCCGGACGTCTGCCATCTTAATGAGGGGCATGCGGCCTTCGCCCTGCTGGAGCGTGCCAGGAGCTTCATGTCCGAAACCGGACGGCCGTTCGACGTGGCCTTGACGGCGACTCGATCCGGCAACCTTTTCACCACCCACACGGCCGTCGCCGCGGGATTCGACCTTTTTTCGCCGGAATTGATGGAGCAGTATCTGGGACGGTATTCCCAAGACGAGCTGGGCCTTTCGATGCGGGACTTGCTGGCGCTGGGGCGCCGGGATCCCCACGACGCGGGCGAGCCCTTCAACATGGCTTACCTGGCGATTCGCGGTAGCGGGGCGGTCAATGGAGTCAGCCGATTGCACGGCGAGGTGAGCCGCCACATATTTTCGCCGCTCTTTCCCCGTTGGCCGGAAGCCGACGTGCCGGTCGCCCACGTGACCAACGGGGTGCACATGCCAACATGGGACTCGGTGGCGGCCGACGATCTCTGGACGGCCGCCTGCGGCAAGGAACGGTGGCAGGGGCTGTCGGCGACGCTTGAGGCGGACATCCGCGCGGTCCCTGCCGAGAGGATATGGGCAATGCGCGTTTCCAGCAGGCAATCACTAGTGGAGCGTGCCCGCGAGAGCCTCGGCAATCAAATGGCCGCCGTGGGGGCGGCGCCCGAAGCAATCGCGCGGATGCAGGCTCGGCTAGATCCCGCGGTGCTGACCCTCGGCTTCGCTCGGCGCTTTGCGACCTACAAGAGGCCCAATCTCCTGCTCCACGATCCCGACCGGCTGCTCAGCATCCTCAAGAACAAGCAGCGGCCTGCACAGCTTATCCTTGCAGGCAAGGCGCATCCGGCTGACCGGGCGGGACAGATGCTGATTCAGCAGTGGACGCATTTTATCGGCCAAAGCGACGCGAAGCCGCCCGTGGTCTTTCTGGCAGACTACGACATGCTCTTGGCGGAGCACCTGGTGCAAGGGGTTGATGTGTGGATCAACACGCCGCGGAGGCCTTGGGAAGCGAGCGGAACCAGCGGCATGAAGGTGCTGGTCAATGGCGGCATCAATCTCTCGGAGCTGGATGGCTGGTGGGCTGAAGCCTATGCGCCGGAGGTAGGCTGGGCCATCGGCGACGGCCAGGAGCACGGCGATGATCCCGCATGGGACGCCGCCGAGGCGGAGTCGCTTTACAAGCTCCTCGAAGAGGACGTGATACCTGAGTTTTACTCTCGGGACGACAAGGGCATACCCGCTGCGTGGGTGGCGAGAATGCGGGAGAGCATGGCCCGGTTGACCCCCATATTTTCCGCCTCGCGCACCGTACGCGAATATGCAGAGAAGCACTATCTGCCCGCCTCGAGCGCTCACCGGGCTCGCGCCGCCAACAAGGGCGCCGTTGCGGGGAGGCTCGTCGATTGGCGAAACGCGCTTGCGTCAAAATGGGCGTCTCTGGGTTTCGGCGCGGTGAAGTTCGAAACCAAGGGGAAGCAGCACGTCATCGCGGTCGAAGTCCTCTTGAATGGCGTCAGCCCGGACACGGTCCGCGTGGAGCTGTATGCCGACGGGCTGAATGGCGACGCCGCGGTTCGGCAGGAGATGACGCTTGCTCGGTCACCGACAGATGCCGTGCGCTCCCACACCTACAGCGCCGTCGTTTCTGCCGGCCGCCCGGTGACGGACTATACGGCAAGAATCGTCCCGCAATGCGACGGCCTCGCGGTGCCGCTGGAGTCCGGCTTGGTCCTGTGGCAGAAATGAACGGTGAGTCCTTTGGCGGCCGGGAATGCCGGTAAGGCTCACTTTTTCTCAGGCGGAGGCTGGTCGCGAATCGTCCTCTCGAGGTCGAAATCGATTCCGACAAGCGCCGCCTCGTCCTTGGCGGCGCGGGCGCATAGGGCAACGCCGCGCGACATCCCGCGGTCCAGCACGTTCAACGTGAAGAAACCCAGGACACCCACCCACAGGACGCGCAGCAGGAATCGGCTGTCCAGCTTCGACGCCTCGTAAACAAGCCAGCCATAGGCAGCTATCGACGGGACCAAGCTGTAGCGCGCCCCGAACCAAAACGCCTCGGTGACCGACGCCAGCAGGGTCGGTGCAAAAAGCAGGATCCAGCAAGCGACAGGGTAGGGGCGTACCGCCGCGACAAGGACGATCGCTAGGCCGCCGACATAGAGCAGCGGATAATAAAGCGACGGGAAAATCGGGACCGTCGCGAAGGGGACGAACAAGTTCAGCGCATAGTGCGGCAGGATGAGCAACAGATAGTCGAAACGGTGGTGCCATGGCACGACGCCATACGCCACGCGAAGCCGATACTGCATGATCACAAGCAACACCAGAAAGGCCCCGACGGCCCATCCGGCGAGGCGCCTCCGATTCAACAGGCAGAAGCCGACGGCCGCACCGGCGGCCTGCGGGTAGGTCAACAGGGCAAGCACAACGAAAAGACCCGACCACCACGGCCTTTCCAGGAGTAGCCATGCCACGCACAAGAGGATGGCCACGGTCTCGTAGCCAAACCCCATTCCCCAGGTGAAAACCTCGATTCTCAGGGGCGAAAGGGCGAACAAGAGGGCCGCGGGCAGGACCCAGTCGCGGCGCAGCGCACGCCCGTAAACCTCGGTCACCAGGAGCGTGAGGATCAAACCGAGCACGAAAACCAGCAGATGGAATTTGAGCGCGGTCGGCGCGCCGCACAGGCAAGCCACAAGCCAAAGGACCGGGTTCCACCGCCGCCCGAATTCAACATCGGTCAGCGCCCAGCGAACCGATTCCCACCCATGTCCCAAATGCGGGTTCGTCGCCACAAAGCGCCAGTCATCCAGCCCCAGCCAGCCCCACGAAAGCGATCGCCAGTACGCGAGAAAAAATCCGGCGGCAACGCAAAGGAAGCAAAGAACACGGTTTCGGGCCCAGTCCCGGGACTTATCAGCGGTCATCGCCGGCATTGTGACCCAGTTTCAGCGCCGCAGGCCAAATGATCTCGCGGCGCCCGAATACGTTCTGTTTGACGCATCGAGCTGTAAGAAAAGTTAAGGGGGCCTAACATTGTCCTTCGCGCGAAGCTGGCATTGGAGACGAATAGCCTTCGCGACCCGGCAATGCCAACAACGAAACCTCGGGATGGAGCAGGAAGCCGCGTGCTCCTTGGTGTCTGGAATTCAAGGCCGGCTAATCGGTGCAAATGCGTTTGACAAGGCGCGCTAGACAGGTAACCACATGGTTACGCAACAGCAAAACTTAAGAGCGATGCCACCCGACCGACTTAGCGCAACATTTGCGGCACTCGCCGACCCCACCCGGAGGGCGATCCTTGCGCGGCTCGCGATGGGAGAAGCCTCCGTCAAAGACCTCGCGCGGCCATTCAACATCAGCCGGCCGGCTGTCTCCAAGCACCTCAAGGTGCTTGAGCGAAGCAGGCTCGTCACGCGTGGACGGCGCGCCCAGTGGCGCCCTTGCCGGCTTCGGGCCCGGCCGCTGAAGGACGTGGCGGCATGGGTGGGCGGCTACCGTCGATTCTGGGAGGAAAGCTTTGATCGTCTTGATGAATACCTGAGCAAACTCAAAGGGAGGGATAAAAAGCATGTCGGATACAAATGAAAATTCTGGGGCGGGGACAGACGGACGGGAGATTGTCGTTTCGCGAACATTCGACGCACCCCGCGAACTTGTATGGGAGGCGATGACGGATCCGGCACAGGTTGTGAATTGGTGGGGTCCGCGGGGCTTCACCACCACGATCGAGGCGATGGAAGTGAGGCCGGGGGTGCATGGAAGCAGGTCATGCACGGCCCCGATGGAACGGATTATCCCAACGAGAGCATTTTCAAGGAGGTCGTTAGACCCGAGCGCATCGTCTATGCGCACGGCGGAGGAAAAAAGGGCGGCCCGCCAGCGCATTTTGTCGCGACGTGGACGTTCGATGAGCCGGAAGCCGGCAAGACCAAGGTGACCATCCGGATGCTCTTTCGCACGGCTGAGGAGCGCGACAGGGTGGTCAATGAATTTGGGGCCATCGAAGGGGGAATACAGACCCTCGAGCGAATGGCGGAGCACTTGACGAATCTGGGCCCCACGCCCTGACAATCCAGGCTGGAACGCCATGAAGTTTTGCGGCGGTTTTGGAGGAGATCCGCTCGGTCCCGGGGCGGGCGGGTAATACCCCATTTGCGGAGCGACGGGAAGAGGGCATATTCACTCGTCCCTTTTTCAGTACCCTGACAGGGACCCGAATCCCGCCAAAAATCCGATGAACCACACTCGAAAGATTCTCCTTGGCTCTCTCCTGATAGCAGGCCTGCAAATGGCTTGGACTGGCTGCGTTGGTCCTGGAGACGGCGGGGGTGGGGTCGTTTACGGCGACGCGGGCCCCTGGTTTGGTGGCGGGGACTGGGTCGATGGAGGTGGGCGGGGTTGGTATGGGCGCGGCGGGGCCGGCTATGTCCATCCGAGCGGCGGCGCCGCTCGGGGCGGGGCCGGTGGTCACGAAGCCGTCAGTGCTGGCCATGAGAGCGGCGGGGCCAGTCATGATTCTGGGGGTCACGCTTCTGGCGGGGGCGGCAACGATCACAAATAGGGGCGGCGTGATCCGCGAAGGAGCGCTCCGAGCGTCGTCGTCGCACTTTCTTCGTCACTGGGTAAGGAGCCTTTCGGCCGCGGATCCAATTGGCCTCGGCTTAGTTCGCTTGGTCTGGTTGTGTTTTCATCGCGCTGGCGGCGCCTAATCAGATTCTTGCATAGCCAGGAAGCATGACTTCGCATGATCCCAAGACTCCTCCTAGAAACATCCTGATACGGATCTTTCGTCTCATGGGCCCGGGAGTGATCACGGGCGCCGCCGACGACGATCCGTCAGGCATCGCGACCTACTCGATCGCCGGAGCGCAGCTGGGCACGAGCTTGCTGTGGACCTCCGTCGTCACATGGCCGCTGATGGGAGCGGTGCAAATGATGTGCGCGCGGATCGGCATGGTGACCGGAGAGGGATTGGCGAGCGGCCTGCGCCGGAAGATGCCGCGCTGGATCTGCGTTGTATTCGTCTTCGCGCTCCTCATCGCCAACACAATAAACGTGGGGGCGGATCTGTCCGGGATGGCCGACGCCGCGGGACTCCTGACCGGCTGGAATTCCCATCTGTTCGTCGTCCTCTTCGGCGCCGCCATCGCGATTGCCTCGGTGAGGTTTCGATACCATCAGATCGCCCGGGTGCTGATGTGGTTGGTCATAAGCCTTGGGGCCTATGTCGTGACGGCCTTTCTCACCCGGCCGGACTGGGGTGGCGTCCTCCACGACACGCTTGTGCCGCGCTGGCCGGCTGATCGCGCGACATGGGCCATGATCGTCGCCATCCTGGGCACGACCATCAGTCCCTATCTGTTCTTCTGGCAGGCCGCGCAGGAGGTGGAGGAGGAGAAGGCGAAGGGCCGCCGCATGGTCGTCAAGCGCCTCGGGGCTACCCGCAGCGAGCTCCTGGACCGCAAGATCGACGTGGGTCTCGGCACGTTCTTTTCGAACGTGGTGATGTTCTTCGTGATCCTCTGCTGCGCAACGACCCTCCATCGGCACGGGATCACCGAGATCACGACCACCAAGGAGGCGGCCGAGGCGTTGCGGCCGCTAGCCGGGCCATTCGCCACGCTCCTTTATACCCTTGGCCTGATCGGCGTGGGCTGCCTGGCAATACCGACCCTCGCCGGCTCGGCTGCGTATGCGTTTGCCGAGACCTTCGATTGGCCCCAGGGCCTCGACGAACCCTATGACGGCGCCCGGGCTTTCTACCTGATCCTCGTCGCGTCCATCGCCTGCGGGATCGTGATGGATTTCCTGAGGCTTTCGCCGATCAAGATGCTGTACTGGACGGCGATCATCAACGGGCTCCTGGCGCCATTCCTGTTGATTGGCATCTACCTTGTCGCGACGGACTCGAAGCTCATGAAGCGGCAGGCGAGTTCCGGGCTGAATCGCGTGGTCGTGTTGCTTACAATCATCGCCATGCTCGGCGCCGGGGTGGCGCTGTTCGTTGTCTAGGCGGGACCCGCCATGGGACCCAGCCGGCTGCCCGCTTCCGCGACACACGATCGCCAACCGGGCGGACCGCATCGGCAGCCGATATCGCGGGATGCCTCAGCGATTGGCCTCGAGGACGACGATGGAGTTGTTGTTCACCCCGTAATTGCCGGTGATGACGGCGCCGTTTGAGGCGCTCCAGCAGTTGTTTGCGCTTTCCGCCCAGCTGTTCGTGTCGATGAGCCGAACCCAATTTGTTCCCGAGGGCGGGGTGGGCAGCGTGAAACCGACGCTTGAACTTGAAAGGTTGACCAGGATCAGGAAGTCCTGGTCGCCCACTTGGGTGCCGGTCACAAAGATCTGAACGGCAGGGTCGCTCCACTCGTTGAATCCGCCCGAGAGGTCGGGATTGGTGAAGGTGATGCTCTCGGAATAGTTGGACTGCCGGAATGCGGGATGGGCGGCCCGGAGCTGGAGCAGGTACTGCAGGAACGCAAAATTACCGTTGGTGGCGCCGACGAAGGTCCCCAGATTGTTGTCATAGGCCATTGTCCCGCCCGTCTTGTCTCCGGTGACGACAGTGTCCGGACTGTTTGTCCCGATCATGTTGTAGTTGTTCCAGGTGGCCACTGAATCGACGTCGTAGGCATTGTTGTTCCCGTTCATCGTGCGTCCGAACTCGTCGCCATACTCGATCAAGGGGACGCCCCTGCTCAGGGCCATGAAAGTCCAGAAGGACCGGATCACCTGGCGCCGCAGCGTCTGGTTCATGTTCCAGCTTGAGCTGTCGTTGCTGGAACTGCCGCCATTGGAAGGCCCGAAGGGCCAGCTGACGGTCGTGGTGTCAGGGGATGAGAAGCTGACCAGGTCCGTCATGTTGAACCCGTCGTGACACGTCACCAGGTTCACGGATTTCTGGGGGCCGCCCTCGCCGTTGAACTGGTTGTAGTCTCCGTAGAAGGCGTCGCAGTATCCCACGCTGTTCGCCCCCGCGAGGTTCCCGGACATCGCGAGGCGGACCGGGTCCCTGAAATTGAAGTTCCAGTTCGCCCATCCCGCTGGAAATGCCCCGATTTCAACCGAGTAGTAGTCGTCGGGCTCGGCAACGATCTTGAAGTTATCGGTGCTGGCAAGGGAGGCGATGGACTGGAGGAGCGGAGCGGAACCCGAGAATCCGGTCGCACCGGTCCTCCCTAGCTCTCCCGCCTCGTCGAACCGGAAGCCGTCCACGCCCATGGTGGTGGCCCAGTAGGCGAGTGAATCCGTCACCATTTGCTCGGCGGGTGCGGAGCCGGCGTTCAGGTTGCTCCCGCAGCCCGTGGTGTCGTAATATTGATTGGGGGCGCCGGGGGCCAGGGTGTAGTAGGAGGCGTTGTCCAGGCCGCGGAAGCAGTCGATCTCGGCCTCATTGTAGGAGGCGTCCTGGGTTCCCCCTTCGCCAAAGTGGTTATAGACCACATCCAGGTACACCTCGATCCCCGCACTGTGAAAGGCGGCCACCATTTTCTTGAATTCGGCCGTGGGACCGCCAAAGGCCTGGTTGCTGGCGTAGCGGCGGTCCGGGGCGAAGAACCCATAGGTCCAGTAGCACCAGTATCCTCCGCCGCTCGGGGCCGGTCCCGTGACGGAATTGTCCGCGTTGTTGGTCTCCTGGATCGGCAGGAACTCGACGGTGTTGACGCCGAGATCCTTGAGGTAGCCCGCCATGTAGGCGGCGCCGGCGTAGGTACCCAGCAGGCTGCTCGGCACATTGGCCGCATCCTGGAAACCCGAGTAGGGGCTCAGCAGCGTCTTGAGGCTAACGCTGGACGGGTGGGCGGTGAGTCCCTTGAGGTGCGCTTCGTAGATGATCGCGTTCGCCTGGTTGAGCTTGGGCTTTGTCCCGGTGGACGTCGTGTCGACCAAGGCCACCGACTTGGGGGCCCAGTGTCCCGAGTCGACATCCCTCTGGTTGATCGCGATGTTGCCGGTGCTGGGACCGCTATAGGTCTCCCCCGAGCCGCCGCCTGAAAGAAACATCCCGTATCCCTCGCCGGCGGAAATCAGGGCCTGCGTGACCAGGTTGTGGGACATCTCGCGGGCGTAGGGATCATAGAGGACCTTGTTCGGATTGAAGCGGTTTCCCGAGGAGTCGCAGTCGCTATTGTAGCCGTTGTCCGAGTTTCCGCGCGTCCATGTGCCGCTGAAGGGCCAATTCGGGCCCCACGCGCGGAAGGCGTAGAGGGTGAGGTTGGGCACCTTGGCCACCGCAGCCCGCCACACGTTGTCGGTCCCCTTCGTCATGGTGTAGTCGTAGGTGGCGTCCGCTCCGGTGTCGGACATGTAGATCTCGAGGACGACGTTGGTGGCGTTGGCGGAATAGACCCCAACCTCAAGGGTGCCACCCGCACCGGTGGTGAATGTGGCGCCGCGCGGCCAGGCGGCGGTGCCCCAGGTGGAGGGATTGACCTCGGAATAGACGCCTGAGGAAGGGTGATTGCCGCCCGTCTGGGCCCGGAGCCCGACGGAGGCGCTGGCGGAGATGGAGAGGAGGGTGGCTGTGACGATGATTCTTCGGCAAAGTAGCATGGCGGGGAGGGGTTCTGACTTTGGGTTGGCGGGGCGGGAATCGCCCCCATCTAACGGATTACTTTTCATGGCCATTAGTTCCTTTCACAAAACCGAGACTATCGTTAAAAAACCTTGGAGACCGCATCAATTGAGACGCCAAGACTGAGAAACATGACGGGGAGCCGCGCCCGTTGGTGTTGTGCATGGTGACCTTCTGAACCTCCCAGGATCTGCCTCCCTTCTTTCCCGCGATGACCTCACCCGCCTCCTGGAGGCATGCTTTCCCTGGGACGCTGGCCGCATACCGCTCCACTCCATTGGTCTTTGCGATGCTTGTTTCCAGTGCAACGTTAATGACGGGGCTGTCGTCCGCCCAGGCGGGCGGGAAGGACGAGGCGGTCGCAATCTCCTCAAACGCGAGCAGCGACTATGTCCGCCCGCGGCTCGCGAACGGTTTGCCCCAACCGGAAACGTTCGCATTCGCGAAAGGAGGCCTGTGGAAGGGCACCGAGGGTGGCACGAAGGACATGCCGGATTTCCTCGAAGTCGCGAAAACTATCGCGAAACCCCTGGCAAGCCAGGGCTATCTCTCCGGGGGTAACCCCAAGACCACCAAACTGCTGATCATGGTCTACTGGGGCACGACCCGAACGCCCGAGCATTCGACCGACTCTGCCGCGAGCCAGAATCTTCAGGTCGCGAGCGCCGCGGCGCTCGCGGCAAACCACGCCCAGGCCGTGCATTTCAACCCCAATGACAACATGGCGCCCCAGCAGATGGCGCAGACGTCCACGACCAGCTACGCGATCCGGTCCCCGGAGCAGGTCGACGCCGACATCGCGATGACAAGCGCGCTGGCCGCGGTCGCCGCGGAGGATAACCAGCGCTACCAGCTGGATGAGCAGAACGCGAATATGCTCGGCTATGACAGGTTGTGGAATGGCACCGCGCAGTCCAAAGGGACCGCGCTCGAGTACCGGCAACAGGACCTGCTCAATGAGCTTGAGGCGCACCGCTACTTCGTCGTCCTGATGGCCTACGACTTCCAGAGAATGTGGAAGGAGAAAAAAGTGAAGCTGCTTTGGGAAACGCGCTTCAGCGTTCGCGAGCAGGGCAACGACTTCAGCAAGCAGCTGGCGGGCATGACCGAAAGCGCCGCGCGGTATTTTGGCCGGAATAGCGGGAAGCTCGTCCATTCGCCGCTCCCGCAGGGCCGCGTGGAGGTGGGCCCGATCAAGACGCTGCCGGGCGACCCGCAGAACTGACTAGGACCATGAACTGAAGCGCGTGAATCCGGCCAAGAAATCCTTTTATTCTGTGCAGGGTCCCCATTGCCTCGCTAGAAGTCGTCCCATGGAGCTCCTACGATGCGGGTAATGGGCCCGGGCCATTTCCTCTTCGCCGCCGGGATTGCCGGCCTTGGCCTGCTCAGCCTCATCTCGGGTGATTTCGCCTACACGTGGCAGCCTGTTCCCAGCGGAGTGCCCCACAGGGAACTTCTGGCCCGCGCCTCGGGGATACTCATGATGGCGGGCGGGATGGGCATGCTCGTCAAGCGCACGGCCGTGCCGATGGCGCTTGCGATGACGATTTACCTGCTGAGCTGGGTATTTCTCCTGCAAGCCCCGCGTGCCGCCCGGGCCCCCGGCGACGTGGGCGCATGGCTGGGTGTCGGCGAGAGCGTCGTGCTGATGTGCGGTGGCTGGATACTCTTCGCGTCGCTGTCGGCCCAGGAAGGCAGGCTAAGAATTCCGTTCGTCTCGGGACCCGGCGGCATACGCCTCGCAAGGTTCCTCTTCGGCGCTTCGTGCCTCGTGCTCGGCCTCTCTCATTTCGTGTACACCGAGGGGACGTCAAGCATGGTTCCGTCATGGCTGCCATACCACGTGGGCCTCGCTTACCTCACCGGAACGGGGCATTTCGCGGCGGGCGCCGCCATTCTCCTGGGGATTCTTCCATGCGCGGCGGCAACGCTTGAAGCGATCATGATAAGCCTGTTCGTGATCCTCATACACATCCCCGGCGTCTTCGCTTCACCCCGCGGCCGCCTGGAATGGACCATGTTGTTTGTCGCCTCGGCGCTCGCGGGGTCCGCCTGGGCGGTCGCGTGGTCGCTCCGCGGGGCGCCTTGGCGCTTTGCCCGAAGATCCGCCGGGGCCTGATCCCCCTACAGGGATCATGGGGGGATTGGACGCAGCTGCGAGGCGGTGTGGACCACTTGCGCCGTTGGACCGTGGGGCCGACGACAGGGCACGTTCAACCACGCCCACGAATGCTTCGTATCCGATATGTCACCGAGTCGCCACGTTCGCGTCGCATGGGTTATCTAGGTTCGGCGGCGTGTACCACACCAACCTGTCCATCCGCTCAATGAGCCGAGTTGCCGCCGCGTGCGCGGCCCTGACGATCGTATCAATTCCGGCTTTCGGCGACAGCGCCCCGGCCACCCCGGCCGTCCCGGACGAGCCGGTGCGGCTCGACGAGATGGAGGTCTTCACCTCTCAGACCTCCGCGCAAACCCAGGCCATCACCGAGGGCAACCTCAACACGATGCAGCCGCAGTCGGTGATCACCGCCCAGACGATAAACAACCAGATTGCCCCAACCGCGGACTACGCGACGATCGCAAACATCGCCCCGAGCATCGTCAACATCGAGACCCAGGGGCCGGGGCTGAGCGAATCAAAGATGCTGTCGATGCGCGGTTTCCAGGACGGGCAGTTCAACGTCACCTACGACGGCATACCGTTCGGGGACGCGAACGGAGAGACCCACCATACAACCAGCTATTTTCCCGCAAAGGTCCTGGGAGGCGAGGTCATCGATCGCGGGCCGGGAACTGCGGCAGACATCGGGGAAAACACCTTCGGCGGCACGATTGGGCTCCTCTCCAAGGATCCGCGCCCCGACCAGGCGGTCGTCCTGACGGTGTCCGACGGGAGCTGGAACACGTTTCTCGGAAACGTGGAGGTGAACACCGGCGTTCTTCCCAGGCTCGATGGGGCGTCGATGGTGATGACCTACCAGTACATGAGCTCCGACGACTACCGGAGCTTCTCCTATCTGCAGCGCAACACATACTACCTCAAATACGTCCAGCCGATCGGCAAGAACACGACTTTGACCATCGTGGGAAACTACAACAACATTAAGTTCAACAACCCCGGGACGGTTACGCAGGCGCAGATCAACGCGTATGGCCGGAACTACGGCCTTGATGCCAATCCCTTCGATCCGAACGACAATTTCTACCCCTACAACTACCAGCAGAAGCAGGCGGATTTCGAATACATCAGCATTAGGTCAAGGCTCGGCGAAGATTTCAGCATCAGCGACAAGGCCTACACCTACTACTACAACAACGACAGCCACGAGAACTCGGTTGATCCCGTCGTGGGCGGCTCCGTGACAAAGTACCCTGGCGCCGCTTATGCCGGCGCTTCCTACGTGAACGACTCGGACAACACCCTCCCGAACTCGGGGGAGGGCCAGTCCAAGGCGAGCGGAATCATCAATGACGACGACCCCGGCGGCCGGATCAAGGTGAATGCCTACCGGGCCTTCGGCGACTACCTGGCCTTGGTCCACGGCGAGGATTCGTGGCTGGAAGAGCAGGTTGGCGTCTGGGCCGAATACGTCCGCGCTGACCGCTACGCCTACCTTCTGGACTACAGTCCCGCCTACGCCGCGGCCAATCCGGGCGACGCCATGACGTTCGGCTTCATCGACCCGGCGAACTCAAAGGGTTCTCCGTTCAAGGCCGGCTACCAGTGGGACATGCACGTCTTCAACAAGACGTTCCAGCCCTACGGCGACCTGATCTGGAAGCCGATCAAGAACCTGACCATAGAGGCCGGCGTCAAGGACTCCAACTTCACGATCGATCTGGAGGCCCCGGTCAACCAGGGCACGGAAAAGCCGGATTTCAGCAACTACACGTACACAAGCCTGGAGCCTCACTTCTCCGCCAATTACCTGTTTATGCCGAGCTGGTCGGCATACGTGCAGGTGGCGAAGGGGATTGCCTATCCCATAGTGACCGACGAAGAGAATGTTCCGAACGATCCCGCCGATCTGGCCAAGACGGGCACAAGCTACAATCCGGGCAACCTGAAGGAGGAGCAGACGGTGAATTACCAGGTCGGCACCGTCTACAAGACCGACAGGTTCAATGCGGACGCCGACGTCTACCTGATCGACATCAACAACCTCGTGTCATCGGTGACCGATCCCAACGATCCCACGAACTCGCTTTATTTTCAGTCTAAGGGCGCCTGGTTGAGCGGTGTCGAGGTTGAGGGGACCTACTACGTCGGCGGTGGATTGAGCGTGTACGCGAACGGATCCCTCAATCGAGCGACCTACAAGACGGATGCGGGCGTTCCATCGTTCAACGTCGCGTCGCTGGGTGCATTCGGGGCCAATGGCGTCCCGAATTCGACGGCGGCACTGGGCGCGGTCTTCAACAGGAAGGGTTGGTTTGCCTCGGTCGACAGCAAATATGTGGGACCTTTCATCGTCTACTCCAGCGCGCTGGTGAACCCGGACCTCGGACTGTACGGGCAGACGTCGACAGGACAGCCGGGAGGTGCCCCGGTCCCGGTGCAATCCGCGGAGGATCCCGGGTTTTGGATGGCGGACTTCGCCTGCGGGTACGCGCTCAAGATGCCCCAGGGATGCTACCTTCATTCAATCAAGATCAAGCTCCAGCTGGACAATGTGCTCAACCGCAAGGTGCAGGTCCTGAGCTCCGTCGGGTCGACTTCAGCCGCCAACACCTACAACGTGCTGCCGACGACGAATTACTTCCTGACCCTTTCCACCGAGTTTTGAGCGGAGACGAGCGGGGATCAGGCTTCCCTTTTACCGGTTAGTGTAAGGCAGCCACGCGCGGGGGCGTTCACCGGGATTGCCATGATCTCGGGCGCCCCATCATAAACGTCGGGTCGCGTGAACACGTCGCTCGGGCGTCTCTTATTGATTCTTGCTGTCTGGGGCTTAGCCGCCGTCGCCGCTGGAGCCGTCCATCTGCTCGTCCATGCGCCCCCGTTCATGGCACCGCTCTTGATTTCCGGCCTGACAGCCGCCCTCGCGGCGGCCGCTTTTAGCCCCGGTTCGCCGAGGCAGGCTGTCCGAGGCATCGGAACTCGGGCGATTCTCAGAATCCACCTGCTGCGGTTCATAGGCTTCTATTTCATCTGGCTGCAGACCCAGGGACGGCTGCCCCAGGAATTCGCGCAGAGGGCGGGCTGGGGGGACGTGATCGCCGCCGGCGGGGCCGCCCTCTTGCTCTTGGTGCCTCCTGGCTCTGAGGCCGGCCTTTCGCTCCTCCTGTGGAACTGGGTCGGGTTGGCCGACCTTGTGGCGGCCGTTGCAACGGCTGGCTGGCTAAACGCCACCCGTCCGGGCTCCATGAGCGAGCTTGGCGGCCTGCCATTGGCCCTGGTGCCCCTGTGGATAGTGCCCATTCTGCTGACCAGCCACCTCGAGCTATTTCGGAGACTGAGATGGGAGACCAGCCGCCCGACCAGGCAGCCGTAACTTAATTTGCTTTCAACTGGATATATCGCCGAAACTCTGAAAAGCATCCCCGCAACCCCCATGCTCGTCGCCCAGTTCTTCCGCTCAGGCATCACGGTCTCCGCAGCGTTTGCCGCTGCTCTCACGTGTTCGGCTGGCGAGACGGCTGAGAAGGCGCCTCAACTTCCGTTTCTCAGCCCGATCTTCGGAGACGACATGGTTCTTCAGCGCGGCAAGCCAAATAGGTTCTGGGGATGGGCGAATCCCGGTGAAAAGATACGGGTGGAGATAGAAGGGAAGGCCGCAAACGGCATCGCGGCTTCCGACGGACGGTGGAGCGTGGCGGTCGACGTCCCGCCCGTTGGGGGGCCCTACGTCGTCAGGATCCATGGGCCGCAGGATGCCTATCTTCACAACGTGCTTGTTGGCGACGTTTGGCTCTGCGGCGGCCAGTCAAACATGTACTTGGGAGTGGGCGCGACCAATGATGGAGAAGAAGAAATCAAGACGGCCGATCATCCCGATCTGCGCCTATACATGGTTGCGCGGCGAACGGCGTATTCCCGTGCTGAAGTACCCGTTGGATCCTGGAAGGTCTGCAAGCCGGCAACTCTGGGCGAAGGGGGGGCGGGCGGCTTCTCGGCTGTTGCCTACTACTTTGCACGGAAGGTCCAGCGTGAGATCCATCTGCCGATCGGGCTCGTCGAGGACTGCGTTGGTGGAAGCCCAGCCGAGTCCTGGATGAGCGCCGCCAGCCTGTCGGGGATGGGAGAGCTTGAGCCGCAGAATGCGGCCATCGAGACGCTGAGGTCCAAGGGGGCGCCCGCGTACGGGAGTTTCCTCATGCATTGGCTGGATGAATATGATCCCGGCGCAAAGGGTGACACGTGGGGCGATCCAAGCCTCGACGACGGTGGGTGGAAGATTGTGGACGTACCCGGCGGCTTCTTGGAGCTGGGGGTTGAGGCGAGCCCGAGCGTATGCTGGTTTCGGAGGGAGTTCACGCTTCCGGACCGGGTGCCGGATGGTGATGCGAGGGTATTTCTCGGATCAATCGAGAAGATGGATACGACCTATATCAACGGCCGCTGGATAGGAGCCAGCTCCTGGGTTGAGAATCCAAGGGCGTATCATATCCCCCCGGGGGTCCTCAGGCCGGGGCGCAACCTGATCGCACTGCGCGTGTTCAAGGTGAAGCCCGGCGACGGATTCTTGGCAAAGCCCGATGTCTTGCGGATTGAACTAGGGGACGGGTCATTGGTTGCACTTGCCGGAAAATGGCGAGGCGTCGTCAGCGTGGATGCCCGTCCGCCGCACCGGCTGCCGATGGACTTTGAGAACTACGCGACGATGCCAACCGTGTTCTACCACGGGATGATCGAGCCGCTCGCGCCCCTCGCGATTACCGGCGTGATCTGGTACCAAGGCGAGGCGAATGCGGCCCGCCCGCTGCAGTACCGAAAGCTCCTTCCCGGGCTAATTGCCGATTGGAGGAGTCTCTTCCAGCAAGGCGACATACCATTCTACATCGTGAGCCTTCCGGCGTTCATGCATCGCCGGAACGAACCAGGCGACGACGGCTGGGCGGAAGTGCGCGAAGCCCAGGCGCTAGCCGCCCGGAGCGTGCCAAATGCCGGACTAGCGGTGACAATCGACACGGGAGATGCCGACAACATCCATCCGAGGGAAAAGAAAGTGGTGGGGGAGCGGCTCGCGCTTTGCGCTTTGGCGGGAAATTACCATGTCGATGTTACCTGCAGCGGTCCGACATTCGTGTCCGCAGAGCCGGTCCCCGGTGGGTTGAAGTTGCATTTTAGCAACGCTGCCGGCGGTCTCTTCATGCGCGGTCAAGACCTAGACGCGTTTAGTGTCGCCGGACCAGACCGCAAGTGGAGATGGGCCGATGCACACATCTCCGGCGATACGGTGATCGTCTCGTCGTCATCCGTGCCACGACCCGTGGCCGCCCGTTACGCATGGGAGGCGAACCCAGCCGCCACGCTTTTCAACGGTGCTGGTTTGCCCGCAGCTCCTTTCCGAACCGACGACTGGCCTTTTTCTGACAGCGGGTAATGGAGCTAAATCTACTCTCAGGCTGCGGAAATCATTACATGCAGGTTTTAAGGCACTTGGGAATTTTCTATCGAGATTTATCTCCAGCAGTTCGAGAACCGGCTCGGTCAATTTCGGAGGCAAATCTACCCAATTTGTTGGCCCACATCGTATTCGTCATGATGTAGCCGGGTGCGAACGCGAACTCTTCAGATTTTGGAACTAAATCACCTGTCTTTCCTAACTCGCGACGATCAGGTGGCGAGGAGGGGGCGTGGGGCAAATCCGTGGTTCTTTGTCCAATCAGCCCTAATCTCTGGCGGGAAGCGCAACCCGAACTAGGGCGTGCAAAATCAATGAATGAGCCAATCAACGACTGCCGCGAGCTGAACGAAGGCGAGAAATGTGATGGCGAGTTTCTCGTATCGGGTGCTAAGGCGCCGGTAGCGTTTTATACGGCAGAAGAAGTTTTCGACTTTATGGCGCCTCCGGTAGTAGCCGCGATGAAAGGGCACTGGCCAACGGCGAGATCGCTTCGCCGGGATACAGACCCGCGTACGCGGTCTACACAGACGGGTCCGAAATGTGTCGGCATCGAAACCTTTATCGGCGACAGCGCGGTGGTGTCGCAAACAGGGCAAGAGCGGTTCGACCGCCTAAAGATCGTGACGTTGGCCCTCGGCTAAGCCAAGCGCCACGGCTCGCCCACCTCCCTCAACGATCGCGGCAAGCTTTGTATTGATTCCACCTTTAGTGCGACCGATCGCTTGGGCGGCTTGGCCGCCGCACGGATTCGCACCGTCCTGATGCTATTTGATGTGCGAGCAATCTATATGCCGCAGTTGACCTGTGGCTTTCGCTGCGACCATCGCAAGCATCCGGGCGAAGAGCCCATCAGCACACCAGCGACGAAACCGCGAGTAGACCGAGCCCCAAGGGCCAAACTGCTCTGGCAGGTCGCGTCACGGGATACCCGTTCGCAGGATGTAGAATATCGCGGTGAGCATAAGCCGATCATCTTTCGGCGGTCGCCCGCGCAGAGGCCACCTGCGGGTTTTATCACGCGAGCGGTTAATTTTTTTAGCCTTCGCCACAATGGCTCGGGCAGCTCTCTGCGCAGAATCGGTTTCATGCGCCAAGTGGGATCAACCCACTCAGTTTTTGTTCCCACCGTTTTTCAAACAGGAAACACTTGCACTGTACTGATAGAGGGGCTGTTGGATGTTTCGGTTCGCTGACCTGACGTACCAGAACTGAGCCATTGCGAATGAGGGTCAGGGCTCCAAGAAAGGAACCCAGATGCCAAAAGGAAAGAAGCATACCCCGGAGCAGATCGTAGCGATCTTGCGCCGGATCGAAGGCGGAGAGTCGGCGCAGGCCGTGTCCCGCGAGGTAAACATCAGCGAAGCGACACTCCACCGCTGGAAGCAGCAGTACGGTGCGATGGAGATCGACGAGCTGAAGGAATTGAAGGCCCTGAGGGACGAGAACGCCCGCTTGAAGCGGATCGTCGCCGACCAGGTGCTGAACATCCAGGTGCTGAAAGAGGTGAACTCAAAAAAATGGTAAGCTCGTCGCAGAAGCGCCACGCCGCCCAGGGCGTGGTAGCGGCGGGCATGTGTTCGCAGCGTCAGGCGTGCCGTTATCTTGGGTTGGCGCGCTCCAGTTGGGCCTACGTGTCGCGGCCGCCGAAGCCGAGGACGGTGCAGATCGGGGAGGCGATCGCCGCGCTCGCGGTGCGCCATCCCCGGTACGGCTACCGTCGCGTGCATGAGATGCTGCGTCGCAAGGGACTCTGCTGCAACCTGCGCACGGTGCAGCGGATGCGCCGTGACCAGGGTCTCGGCATCAAAGGGCCGGCGCGGCGTCCCAAAGTTCCTCTACGGCCCGATGCGAAGGTGAAGGCGACCGCAGTCAACGACGTCTGGTGCGTCGACGTGGTCTTCGACACGACCCAGGGCGGCAACACGGTGAAGTTCCTGACGATCATCGATGAGTACAGCCACTACTGCCTCGGGATCACTGCCAGCCGCCGCATGGGCGCCCGTGAGGTCGTGGCAGCGCTCTCCAGGCTGATCGAGATCCACGGAGCACCCGCCCACCTGCGGTGCGACAACGGAGCGGAGTTTATCGCCAAACTTCTCCAGGAATGGCTGGTTCTGGCGGGCGTCGAGACCCGCTTCATCGAGCCCGGCAGCCCATGGCAGAACGGCATCAACGAAAGCTTCAACGGGCGCTTCCGCGACGAGTGCCTCGACCGAGAGCTGCTCGCCAACCTCCTCGAGGCCCAGAGCGTGGCGCTGGCCTTCCACGAAGAGTACAACGACATCCGTCCTCACAGCACGATCGACTACCGCACGCCCAGCGAATACCGCGCCGAACTCTTGAACCAAGCTCCAGGCTCCGGTCAGGCCCGCCAAGCCGGGCCTTCCCTCCGCCTGGAGCTTGCCCTCGTCCCCACCACCAACCACAACCTGAACTGAGATCAACAACCCGCCCAGACTCTCACTCCGGGTGGCTCAACAAATGCGGTCCGGTCATCGCATCAACGATTAATGTATATCGAGAGAAAGCCACGGCTGCTGGTCCCACCAAATCGGCAGGCCATCCTTGCATTGAATCACAGCCAGATGGAGTTGCGCATCCTTGGTCGACTCCACGAAGTCCAACGACAATGCGTAACTGCCTCGGCGCAGCGGCGCTAGGTATGATTGCGTGCGCCGGCCCCGATCGCCTTTGGCTGTAATCAGGTTCGCGACGCCGAGATGAAGTTGTGCTTCATCGGCTTTTACAACGAAAACGAAATACCCCTCTTCGAGAACATCTAGGCGGCGATACACGTGGCCCGCAACGCGCGGAACACTGAAACTGCTGAGCGAGAGCTCCTGGGGAACAGTACCGGTCGCCAAAGCCGCAGTTTCATCCACCTTCGGTTGCGCAACAGATCGATAGATAGTGTAGTGCCACCCGGTGTCCATCGTTTGGCTAGGTTCACTGGTGCCAGGCAGGAAGGCCTGCCCAAACTTGAGATGCAATGGAACCGCCTGGTTGAACTGCCCGCGCAGGGAAAGAAGCTCTAGTCTCATCTGTCTAGGGTCACCGACCATGATTCCTGTGCCATCGTCCTGGCGCGAGGTTTCCGTCGGCTCTGAGCCATCGGTCGTATAGTTTATGTGGAGACGCCCATTGGTCGTGACGGTCGTGACAACACGAAATGGTCGTCCTTTGATCATCACCCCGTCGGTGGGGTGGATTTCGAGCGGATCCTGGGTGTAGCCACCATAGGCATATTTTAAACCGTCGTACGTCCCCTTTAGTTTGAGAGAATCATGGCTTTCGTCATCGTAGGAGATTAACCTCCAATGCAGCGCTGGTTTGGCGTTTGAGCGAAGGGCCCTCTCAGTCTGGTCCAAAGCCATCTCCTTGAATCCGGCCCCGCTTCTACCTGCTATGAAGATTGCCTTCCCAGTGGTCGGCCATCCGGCAATCTTGCCGGAAAGCACGGTGTTCATCGAGCCGTTATCCCACCCCAGGGCGGGATCTAAGGCTAGATAACCGTCGAAGAGTTGCGGATCGTTAGCCAGCACGTACATGAGAAACAAACCTCCGAAGGAATGTCCGTGTATCAGGTTCGTACCATTGGTTGGATAGTTCCGGTCCACATACGGGACGAGTTCAGTTCTTATGAACTTCAGAAACGCAGCTGCGCCATCTGGCTGAACCGCTGCTGACGACGCACGTGGAATAAAGTCACGCTCGCGAGTATTATTGCCCTGTGCATCGATATAGTTGGGTACGCTGACAACAATCACGGGAGGCATCATGGCGACTTGCCGCATGAAGTTCACGATATTCGTGACAATCGTTGCGTTCCAATCACCGTCCAGGACGTAGACGGCTTCAAAGCGTTGGGCTGGGTTTTTCGCTGCCTCTTCAGGAAGGTAGACTGCGATCGCGCGTTCCTCGCGCAAAACGGTCGACTTCACTATATTGTTCCTTGCAGGGAGAAGCTCCGCGCGAGCACGCAGGGACAAAGACAGCAAAAGGCTGAAGACACAAAATCCAATGTACCGTTGTGCGCGTAACGCGAAGCGGGTGCTGGTGAAGCGATTAGGTTCATCGTCCATACCTTCTAACCCAAGTTCGGCTCGGAAAGTTGCAGCCGTTCCTAAACTTTTTTTGCTAGCTATGCAAAGTTCCGAAGGCGCAACAGATTCTCCCAGCCTGCGGGAGGAGTGATAATAGTCCGTGCTCGAGTGAATGCTCTGTTATTCTGAAACGGTGCCATGGGAGTTGTGGTTCTCGTAATACATTAGTAGGACGTTTTTTAGGAGTTCCCAACCTGCAGCAGCGACGATCTGTGGACAATCCTTCGCTCCTTGTAACTTTTTGTAGACCCCATGTGTTATGGCTTAAAGCAGCCCGTTTGCCTCCTCCCATTGAATCGAGTCAATCTCCCAACATGAGACCTTCCGCGTTTGCGAATCAAATGGACCGTTCCACCAGGCGCGATTTTCTAGCTAGCTTTGCGAGTCTGGGTCTATTGAGCCTTCCCTGGGCCAGTCCGGTAGAAGCCCTAGGCAGCAACGCTGACTTGGGCAAAGGCGGCACGTTGGAGCTTCGCCACAGGCTCGAGCAGGTTCTCGGCACAATGCCGACCCGGCCGGGACATTCCTTTAGTACGCTCGAGTCGGTCCGTCTGCCAGAAGGCTGGCGCCATAAAATCGAGTTCCTATCGGAACCGGCAGACGCGCTTTTCGCAACCCCTCCTGATTTCATCCGCGCGTATCTATTTGGTGAGGTCCCCGCATTGACGAATTATCCGTCGGTCTCTGCGTAAGATGCCCATCACCTTTGCGGTACGCGCTTTGCTATTCGAACCGAGCCCAACGGTAACAACGGCTCTGAAACCAGAGAATGCCCGGATTCGCTGCATTCCTCGCTTAAATTCCCAAATACTTCTCTAGGTCCGGCCGTAGAGCAGGGAATGAGTTTTTCAGTATTTGCGACTCCACTTTGTATCCATCGTCTCCGTTTGTGAAGATCACGATACCCCGCTTACTTTTCGGAAGCAGCAATACAACAGTTTGAACGCCATCGTCAGAGCCCGAATGCGTCAGTGCGTATTCACCATTGGGCATATTATCGATCACTTGCCAGCCCAACCCCATACCAGTAGAGCCGTGCTCCGGCTTGGAGTCGAAGTGGGATTGAATTTTGATCATTTGCTTATATAGATCCGGTGTCAAACCTGCGCCGTTGATGACAGAAACACCGAATTTGCAATAGTCGCCCACAGTCGTGACTAACCAGTCCGCCGCACAGATGTCCGTTGATTTGGATTTTGCGATTATTAGACCCTTATTGTCATGAGGGTCGGCAAATCGCGCTTCATTAAGCTTAGAACTCCAAGCATACTGTGTATCTTTCATTCCGATAGGCCCGAACACGACCCTCTCCGCAATCTCTTCTAGAGATTGACCAAATTTATTTTCCACAGCTCTGCGAAGATATTCATAGCCCTCACCGGAATATCCCATTTTGGTTCCCGGTTCGAAATGAAAGCTGAGTTTCTTTGACGAATCATTCCAACGCCAATTGGGAAATCCGGACTGGTGGCTTAGCAGTATTCTGGCAGTCAATTTTTCGACCCAAGGATTTCCTCTTAAATCGGGATCGATCCAATACTTGGATAAAGGCTCATCGAGATTCAACTCCCCCTTATTGACAAGTTCGAGAACGGTTAGCGCAGTTATAGGTTTTGTTAGGGACGCAACATTCCAGATCGCCTCAGCAGGAGCCGGAACGCCTTGTCGTAGCTCTCCATAAACATTTATTGATTTGATGCGGCCGTCTTCGATAACGCCAATGCCCACAGCGGGGACATGGTTTGCATTCAGCCAGATGTCGATCGATTCGGGTGCGCACGGGGAGACTGTGGTGTCAGTGTCCGCGTAAACGTGGGAGCAAATGGCGATTGCTATAGTGGCATTGAGAAATTTCAGGATTCTAGTCATGGTTTTCGATTATACTTCGATTTAGCTCCCCTCATTCGGCACGCAGGGCGACCAGAGGGTCGACCATTGTGGCGCGGCGTGCGGGCAGGAAGCAGGCAACACTGACAACAAGGGTGATGGCGGCCGCGACCGCGGCGTAGGCAAGAGGATCGTTGGGTTCGACGCCGTAAAGTAGGGAAGACATGAACCGAATGAGGATCAGCGAGAGGACGAAGCCTGCGCCAAGACCTAAGGCGGCTAGCTTCGCTCCCTCCATCAGGACCAGACGAAGCACATCCATCTTCTGCGCGCCAAGGGCAAGCCGGACGCCAAATTCTCTGGTGCGCTGCGCGACGGCATAGGCCATAATGCCGTAGAGACCGATCGTGGCCAGAAGAAGGGCGGAGGAGGCGAAGATCCCCGCCATCAGCGCCGGGGACCTGCGCGTTGAAAGGCTGTCGCTGATCAAGTACTGCATCGAGTGAAGGTTCGTGAGGGGCACGTCCGAATCCGCGGCGCGCACCGCGCTGACCAGCAAGTTTGCGACGCCTTCGGGTGCGAGGCTTGTCCGGGCCACAAGGTAGTACTGATGGAAATATACTCGGCTGTAGGGCACGTAGACCGTGCCGCGGCCTACCGTTTCGGTGATGCCGTTCTGTTTGACCGCGCCGACCACTCCAACGATCGTGTAATACTTGGCGTCAGGCGGCGGGTTTGTCCCGAAGTAAACTTCCTTTCCAACGGCGCCCCCTTCCGGCCAGTAATGCCGAGCGAAGGATTCATCGACCACGCAGGTCATCTGCATCTGGGTGGCATCGACCGGCCGCAGGAACCTTCCGCTTACCAGTGGAATCCCCATCGCTGCAAAATAATCACCCGCCACACCGATTTGGTCATGGACTAGAAGGCCCGTTTCGCCCCGAGGCGGCGTGTAGCCAGGGACGGTCACGACGTCGCCGTTCCCGGGGCCAACGACCGGGAGGGCAGAGATTGCGCCCACGGCAGGGATGCCCGGCAATTCCGCGGTCTTCTCGAACAGCCGCTCGAAGAAATTATGTAGCGTGTCACGCTGAGGATAGCCGTTCCAGGTGAGGTTGAACTGGCCGGTGATTATGTGGCCGGCCGTAAATCCTGGCGACACGGCCATTGCCCGCCTGAGACTGATTCCGAGGAGACTCGCTCCCGTGAGCAGCACGAAGGCAAGGGCGATCTGAGCCACTATGAAGGCACGTCGCAGGCGCAATGCGGCCGAGCCCGCTGTGCCGCCACGGGCCTCCGATTTGAGGGCAAAGGCCAGCCCATTACTCAGGTTGAACCATGAGACCGGAACGGCCACACTGGCGCCGATGACCACCGCCCCGATGAGAGCCGCGACCGCAAGCCGTCCATTGAACACGATCTCCGCGCCGAGCGGCAATTGATCCACGCCAAGCCGGCCGAGGATGCTGATGCCCGCATAACCGATCCATAGCCCGATCACGGCACCCGCCAGGGTCAGCATCATGGTCTCGGTCATGGCATCCCGGATCACCTGTCTGCGGCCGGCGCCCAAGGCCTGGCGAATCGCCACCTCGCGCGAACGGTTGCTCGCTCGTATAAGAAGCAGGTTGACCAAGTTCGCGCACCCGATGAGCAGGAGGACGAGCGCAGCCGCCTGGAGGAGGAGGAGCATCGGCCTGACTGAGGCGACAAAGGCGGCCTGCAGCGGCGCGACCACTGTGTGGGTTCCCGCCTCCGCGACGAGTTTCGCATCGGGGAATTCCGGGGCCAGTGCGGCGTCGAGCGCGTCGACCTGCGTTTGCACGGCCGCCAGGGTGTTCCCCTTGGCTATCCGGCCGATGAGGATCATGCCCGTGACGTGCCGGGAGGCGACGCTGCGCTGCGCTTCATCGGAGGAGAGGGGCGTGTAGACGGGGGCATCGAAGGAGGGGAAGCGAAAATGGGGCGGCAGCACGCCGACAATCTTCTTCGCGTCGCCGTCTATCCTGATTGTCCGTCCGATCGCGCCGGGATCTGCGTTATATTCGGTCCGCCAGTATTCGTAGCTGAGAATCGCTTCATGATCGGTCTGGTAGGTCATCTCCGCGTCGGTGAAGGCGCGGCCTATCAGCGGGGTTACACCAAGCGTGCTGAAGAATTCCGGTGTCACCTTTCCCATCGCTACAATCGCTGTAGAACCACTCTCGCCAACGACCGAGAAAATTTCATTAATCGCGGCGATGGAAGACAGCGCGGGGATCTTCCCTTTGCGCTCAAAGTAGTTCGTGATCGAAGCGCCGGGCGACGAACTCGGCAGCTTCGGGTAGACATAATACATCGTCACCAGCCTATCTGCGTCGGGAAACGGTAGAGACCGGATGAGTAGCGCATCGACTACCGCGAATATCGTCAGGTTGGCCCCGATGCAAAGGGCGAGCGTCCCGAGCGCTGTGGCGGTGAACAAGGGGGATTTTGCGAGTCGACGAATGGCGACGTAGATTTCAGCAAGCATGGTGGTGGACGTACATCGGCATTAGAGGAGATTGGAGCGTCGCGATGACTTTGCACTTCCCGTGCCATTTGCTCGAAGCCAGCACAACGTACTTATCGTTAGCTTGTTACATCAAATGCCCATTATAAAGCCGATTGGAGATTCTCGAAAATGAAACCCATCGTTCCCACGAGCGGGATCCCCGTTTCGGAATTCTCAACCCGAGCCCATCTCCATTGTACGGCGAAACGATATCGACATTAATTAGTTGAACTGGCGCGTACTGGCTGACGCAGGCGCCACCCATAAAACCGCGAGCAGGCACAGCATTCACATCTTGGCGCGCAAGGACTGACACCGGGGGCGTCCGGCCGTCGAGATAGTAGCAACCTCTGGGTCGGTCCCAGGTTCAGTTTCCGGCAGAGGGCTTTAGGAAGCCCCGGTCATCCAGCCAGTCGGCCATACGGTCCGGCCAGTGCCGTAGCGCGAGGAACGTAGAACGGAGCCCCATGTTGAAGGCGTGTTTGCCCTTCGCAATGAAGTGGGCCTCGACCGAAACATTGGCATCGCGTAACCGCTCGAGGAGGGAGAAGGTCACCTTGTCGCACCCGTACTCGTCGTCGTTGGCGCAGATAAGGAAGGTCGGGGGCGTGTCGGCGGGTACAACTGTAGGGACAAACTGTTCGCCACCCGGGTACACCATCATGAGGAAGTTTGGGCGTCCGTTGGCCCTGTCGATCGGATCCACGGCCGTCGGGTCGCCGTCACCCTTGTCGAAACCGACCAACATCACGACCGATCCCCCCGCCGAGAACCCGAGGATTCCGATTCGGTTGGGGTCGACAGAGAACTCGACTGCCCTGCTCCGGACCAGGCGCACCGCCCGATTGGCGTCCTGGCGCACGTTGTCGATGGAGTAGGGGGAGCCGGCTGCGTTGGGGAGTCGGTATTTGCAGCATGATTTGGTGGCGAGCGGAGCGCCGGTTGGGACACGGCGCGAGGTCTCCACATCGCTTCTGATCGAGCTTTTTGACCGCTGGCAGCTCAAGCTTGCGCTCGCCGAACTACACCGAGTGACCAATCTAAAAGTGAGGCCGATGCCACTTTTTGAGTTTCCGGCCGATGAAAAGGTCGAGGCGTGGCGGGATGCCGTGTAAGCAGAGAGCCAAAACCGAGCATCCAGAGAAGCGACCTCGATCAAGACCGGAGCTACATCTTTAATCTTCAATGAATCGGCAGGAGAAGCAAAGGAAGCGTCTGCCTCCCCTAAGCAGGGAAGAGCCTTTCCCTTGCTGGGCTTGGTATCTGCCCATAGTGCTCCAGGTAGCCGCGAACCTGCGAAGTCTGTTCCAAGCCGGAGATGTCCTGAGCGAGGCCCTTTACCTCTATGATGCCACGCTCAGGCTTAACGTCCAAAAAAGCGGAATTTTCATGGCCATACTTTTTGAGGTCTCTTGTAGAAAAAAGACCTCCGTCGGGAAGACCAGCCCCAGTATTTGACGGATGCAGCACCCCCGGCGACAATTAGACCTCGCCGCCGGGAAACATCTGTCGTTGACGAGCAGCACAGCTGTTATCTTTGGCTTCAGCGTCTCCCCGATAGAATTCAGGAGATTCCTCAACGCCGGATAGCCCGAGGTTTCGGGAACTCCTACTCCAAGCGACTGGTGGAGATCGGTGAGATAATCGGCGACGGGGTGCGACATCTATGCCCAGTCTAAAGGCGCGATTCTTCACTCTACAACCTCTTTGACATCAAAACGCTACGTCGTGTTTAGGGCTAATTTGAAAATAAGGACTCCCAGGAGCATCCGAGGGCCTTTCTCAGCCGGGAGCCGGTAGTAATCAAAATATTGGTTTCACCGGCTTCGATCTTTTGCAGTGTCCGGATATTCAATTCAGATAGTTCAGCCAACTTTTCTTGGGTAATTCCCTTGAGCAGTCGTTCCCGCCTAAGGTTGCCTCCAAACAGTTTGAGCTGCTTCGAGATTTCAGTTGATGGCACGCCCTATCATGCCGTATAGCCCTCTCCGCAAGAACGGCACAATATGCCGTAAAATTACGGTCTTCAATAATGGCACATCAACGAACTTCAAGAGAGCTCATCAAGCGAAGTTGCAGCTGGATTAAAGACCACTGGGGCGCCAATAACCTGGACGTTCCGGACGATTTACTCAGCCAGTGGATCTTCGATTCCGCGGACGGCCACATGGAGGCAACGGGCTTTTACTTGGGAGTTTTTACTTTCGGATAATTTCCCATCGTTGGTAATTGGCAGCGGATTCCCTGAGGCAATGGCTCTAAAGATTAACGCATTAGCAGAAAGGGAAGTACTTCAAGCGACCTTTATCCATGCTATACAGACAGCTGAAGAAGAGCAGACCCTCGAAATTGGCAGGGTAGTACAGCAAATACAAAAAACGCGCCTTCCGGTGTTCTTCGTGAGACCCATCGTTGGCGGTGCGCTGGTGGACTGGATTCATTCCAGGGAGCCGGCAGGGCTTGGGCGCGCGATATTCGCATAGAATCTTTTGGGCTGAGAAGCGGCGTGCAGATTGCCCGCGGGACGCCCGGGCTCTCGAAACTGGCCTGGGTTTGGCTCTCGTCAGAAAATGGCGGCCTCTTGTCATGCGGGATCGAAACCCAAGACGGTCGACAGACAAACCAAGGACATTTACCTCCGCGAATCTGGACGCCGGTGCCCCGAATTTTTGGGTTTTCGTAGATTTGCCTCCAAAACCCTAGGAGATTTACCTCCAATTCCCACAGCGGCCCGTAGCTTGCAACTTAGCCGCGAGAACGCACAATATACATTATGTTAAGTGGCGAAGTGAAACCGACTCCCCCTTCATCTCGTGATAACGGAAGCAAATGTAGGACGAGATCGGAAGCAAAAGTCGAGTAGCATACGCAGTTCGACTTTTTAACGTCACCCAACACTGAAGCAAAACTCGGTCGATGTCTTGGAGAAGGCGACGCGGCCGCCCCTCCGGTCACCCAACCCGTACCTAGACTCGGCTCCCCTTTTCGACCCTGTCCTTCGCAAGCGTCACTGAATGGATAATCCTGACGCTGAATCCCACATTCGTCGGTTTCGCCAAAATCACTGGTCGCGGGCAGTCAAGGAATCCAGAAACCCGGATCGACCCTTTGCGCATCATTCGCGCCTGGCGGCCCAAACCGATCGAAAAGGCTGCCGTCGTCTCAATTAATGATGCGATCCAAACTCTTCTCATGGCAAGTTGGGTGGCGTCATTATTAGAGAACCCGAAACCTATGCCCCTACCAAAGTTGGCATACGCCACTGCTTCAAGTTGCTCGCACCAAACGTCCGAATCAGGGCATAGCAACATAGACATAGAGACACACGACTCCCACATCCAACGCCAGAGGATCAAGGAGAGACACGCCGAGCTCATCAGGAAGGCGTGCAAACCGGTTACACGCGTCTGGGGTTTAAGCCGTGCCTGCAGCCGCTCCTTGCGGTCTTGGCCGAAGCGAAGCTGGTGGTCCAACTGTGGTTGCGCGCCGGCAGCACGCATTGCGGCAACAACGTCGTGGCGTTCTTCCTGGACCTGTGGGAGCAGCGTCCACGCCATG
>Ga0302225_10000483_pt1 | contig 28992 bp, 29 predicted proteins | sample II_Palsa_E3_2_FD_193515 | JGI IMG/M metagenome (GOLD analysis project Ga0302225, IMG submission 193515) | Peat permafrost microbial communities from Stordalen Mire near Abisko, Sweden - II_Palsa_E3_2 | ecosystem: Environmental > Terrestrial > Soil > Palsa > Peat permafrost | place: Sweden...
CCAGGATGTCGACGCGCGCATCGCCCACACCTTCTCCACCACCTCGGCCCTGGACCTGAGCGACGAGTACGCCTACGACCAGGATCCCGCGTCGCTCCTGTCCGGCGTTCCGGTGAACACGGACCAGACCTTGCAGAGCAACCAGTTCGACGGAAGGTACACGTTCTCCCCGGTGGAACGGCTCGAGGTGGCGCTCAAGACGCGCATCATGTACTATGACTACATCGACCCCGTGATCGGGGACGAGCTCAACCGATTCGAGAACCTGTACGGCGTGGAGTCCGACTACACCCTGCTTCCGGAGCTCAAGCTGGCGGGCGAGTACCGGCACGAGGACGTCGACTACGCGAACAACCCGGGCGAAAACGACAAGCACTCGGATTTCCTGATGGCGGGGTTTGACTACAAGGTGGGCCCGCAGCTCACCGCGACCCTGCGGGTGGGCGGCGAATACACCCGCCGGGACAGCCTCTCGAGCCTGACGACCCCGTACGTCGAGGCCGCGGTCAAGTACGACTACGCCAAGGGCTCGTTCATAAGCGCGGGCTACACCTACGACCTTGAGGAGACCTCGGACCCCGTGCTGTTTTCCGACGAGAAGACCAACACGATGTTCGTGAACATCCAGCATGCGTTCACCGCGCTTATCGTCGGATCGGCCTCCCTGGAGTACATTCCCGCGACGCTCATCGGCCGGCCGGGGCAGGCGAACATCGAGGAGGACACGACCCATGCCGGGCTGGCGGCGACCTACCTGCCGACGAAGAACTGGACGGTCTCCGCCTTCTACGACTATGACTTCGTCGACTCCGGGCTCTCCTACCGGGGGATGAACAGGTCCCAGGTTGGCGTGCGCGCCGTCGTGACCTTCTGATTCCGCTGCCCGGAGCCGCCTCCCGGCATCCGGAGGACCTCCCAACAGCCCCATGGCATCGTCTTCCGGCACCAAGGAAAGCGCGTCCCTTGCCGACCTTGCGAGGGTGCTGAGGCTGCGGTGGGCGCTGATCGCGCTCATCGCCGGCGTCGTCCTCGTGACGACCCTGGTGGTGACGGCCTTCCTTCCCCGGTGGTACCTCGCGACGGCGAAGGTCGCCGTGGAAAAGCCCGAGGGGGAGGTGAAGCTCTTCCAGGCGCAGGGCAGCGGCGCCTACGACCCCTACTTCATGCAGGACCAGTTCAGGACCATGCAGGCGGAGCGGATCCTGTACCCGGTCATCGACCGGCTGGACCTCAGCACGAAGCTCGCCGCCGCCATGGGGGCGCCCGGCACGACGCTTCCCAAGGACATCACCTACCGCTTCCTCGTGAACAAGATGCTCAGGGTCGAGTCCCAGAGGAGCTCGTCGCAGATCGACATCAACGTGTACGCGCAGCAGCCGGCGCTGGCCGCGGACATCGCCAACGAGATCGCCCGCGTGTACTCGGACGACCGCATCGCCCTCGCGACCTCCGAGCAGCGCGAGGGCCTCGCCCAGCTGGAAAAGGAGCTTTCCGAGCAGGAGGGCAAGGTGACGAGGCAGCGCGACGTCGTCGAGAAGCTGCGCAAGGACCTGAACATCTCCGGCGTCGACCTCAACGCGAAGTACTCCGACATGGAGATCGAGACCCTCAGGCAGATGCAGAACTCGCTCATCGCGCTCCGGGTCGACGCGATCGGCCGCAAGACGCGCTGGGAGCGGTTCAGGAGCATACCGGTCGAGGACCGGATGGGCCTCGTGAATTCCGAGCTCATCCCGGACCAGAACATCCAGAACCTGCTCCAGGCCTACCTCATCGCCGACCAGAAGGTCACCCAGCTCAAGGCGCGCCTGGGGGAGGCCCATCCCGACCTCGTCGCGGCGATCGAGAGCCGCGCCAAGATCAAGGAGCAGCTCGAGGCGCTGCTGCGCGGATATGAGAGCGGCCTCGAGATCGCCTACAAGGAGGCCGAGGCGCGCGTCGACGAGCTGGAGAGCCAGCTCGCGAAGGCCAAGGTGGACCAGATCCTTTCCGCCCGCGACCGGATGCGGCCGTTCGACGAGGCGGCCCAGACGCTGGACGACGAGACGAGGCTGTACTCGACCCTCAAGCTGACGCTTCGCCAGCGCGAGATCGACTTCCAGGTGCCGAAGCGGACCATCGAGATCCTCAACACGGCCGCGCCCGCCCGCCGTCCCAGCCGACCGAACTGGATACTGAACATCGCGAGCGCGATCGCCTCCGGCCTCGTGCTCGGGGTCGGCGTGGCGCTCACGCTGGAGTATTTCGACACCAGCCTCCGCGATGTCGCGGATATCGAGGACCGGCTGAAAGTCCCGGTCCTCGGCGTGATTCCCCACCACCACGAGCCCATGGGCCCGGAGAAGGACGAGCCGGAGGAGGCGGAGCCGTACCGCGTGCTCCACACGAACCTCAACCTTGCCCTCAAGCCGGGGCAGCCCGCGGTCATCGTCGTCTTTTCCGCGGGGCCCGCGGAGGGGAAGAGCACGACGATCTGCAGGCTCGCGCACCTCATGGGGGCCTACGGCGAGCGCACCCTGCTGATAGACGGCGACCTTCGCAGGCCCGCGCAGCATCACCTGGCGGGCTGTCCAAGGTCGCCCGGGCTGAGCGAAGTGCTGTCGGGCAAGTGCGACATCGACGCCGCCATCCGGAAGTCGGTCGTCCCCGGGGTCGACCTCCTGACGAGCGGGGGCGTCCCCGGATTCTCGCTGAGCCTGCTTTTCGCCAACCGGCTCCGGGAGCTGTTCGCCTCGCTCCGGACCCGCTACGACCGGATCATGCTCGATTCGCCGCCGATCATCGGCGTGAGCGACTCCAGCCTGCTCGCAGGCGTCGCCGACGGCGCGATCCTGCTCATCCAGCACCGGCGCAACCCCGCGAGCATGGTCCTGCGGGCCCAGCAGGTCATCGTGGGCCTGAAGACCCCCATCCTGGGCGCCGTGCTGACCCAGGTGCCCCGGGGATCCGGCGAGGACTACGGCTACTATACCCAGGCCTATTCGTACTACTCGGGCCGGGACAAGCGCGGGGACGGCGGCGGCCGCGGCAAGCCAGGATCGGACCCGGACAAGCTGATCCTGAAATGATGTTGACGGCGGGTGGGGCGGGGTCGTCTGATCGCCCCCTTATTTGCGGGCGTAGCTCAGTTGGTAGAGCACCACCTTGCCAAGGTGGACGTCGACGGTTCGAGCCCGTTCGCCCGCTCCATTTTCCAAGGGATCCTGAGACAGGCGGCTGGGACGGATGCTAGCAGTTTTTTGCGCGCCTTTATTCGCAGGCCCGCGACTCCTGCAGGCTCCGCGTTTCGGCGCCCGGCGGCATCATTTCCTGAGCCCCCTCGCATCCGGGCGAAGCCCCTTCTTCGCAAGAATCCCCGTCAGCCGTTGCCGGATGGTCTTATGGACCCTGGCGACAAGCAGGAATCCGATCGGGTTTGAGTCCGGGAAATTCTCCTCCACCCGCAGGATCTCGATCCTGCCCGGCCAGATGCGCGCCCGGTTGCCCAGCGCGATGACCTCCTTCGCCACCGAGCTCTCAAAAACGTGGAAATGGATGTTGATCTCAAGGCCGGCCTCGACGCTGCGGTGATACACCGAGGCAAGTTCCGACTTGGCGTCCCCCAGATTGGCGTGGGCCGTCGCCGGGGAATACATCTGCCAGTCTACCCCATGTACAAAGTCGTCGATGTGGGTTCCGTCCGATTGGGTGACGCCTGTCCTGTAATCCTCGAGGATATGCTCGGCGCTGGTCAGGGGGCGCCCGTGGTCAAACGTCTTCGCCCTGTCGGGAACGACGAGGTAGATGATCCCGCGGTGCTTCAAGGCGCGGTACCACTCGGCAAGGGCCGCGAGCGGATTTGCCACGTGTTCCAGGACGTGCGACGAAGCCACGTAGGCGAGGGATGAGTCGTGGTAGGGCAGGTCGCAGGCATCCCCATAATAGTCCGCCAAAGTCGGTTCCCCCGCGAAGGCGGCAAACCGGTCGAGATAGGTGGGCTTGATGCCGGGAATGGGCGTCTTGAAGGCGCCTATTTCCACGCCCGGTTCCCTGAGGTAGCGAGTGACGAGCTCCAGGTGGTCCATGAACTGTGGACCATTGAACCGCATGGCGGGAGGGTCTTCAAACCCGATTGCTGCCGGGCGCCGAATCAGAGAAACGACGGAAGGAGGAGGGGAGGGCCCGCCCATTCTTCGATTGATGCCGTTGGGGTGGCCTATCTCAATGGGCGGGCCCATTTGGAACCGAGCATGCATCGAATTCCATCCCTTGCCCCCGTGAGCGCCGATGCAGTTCCGGCTGCGCGTCAGTCCCCGCAACTCTCGCAGCCCGCTCGCGCGCGCCTGGAAGCGGCGCAGGGGCGCCGCCACGAATGAGGCTGTCGACCATCGGAGCGTGCCTGGTTCTTGCCCTGGCGGGCGCGGTTCCGTTCCAGCCCTGGGCGGGATCCCGGAGCGGTTCGTGCTCGTTTGAGGTGGACGTGGAGTCCGACGAGTCGGGACTTGCGACGCTCTACTATGACGTGGGCCGGGGCATCAACCACGGCGACTCGCAGGTTCAGCCGGTCATCGCCGGCCATCCCGGGAGGCTGAGGTTCGCCCTTCCCTGGGGCAGGCTCAGGTCGCTGAGACTCGAGCCGATCGACCGCGACCTCCGGATGACCCTTGGCGGGGCGCGGATTGTCGACCGTTCCGGACACACGCTGGCCCGGTTCGGCCCGGAGCAATTTCGACCGGCGAACCAGATCGAAACCCTGGCCGTCAGGGACGGGAAGCTGTTCATCAGCACCGACCGCGATGCGGAGCACCCGCAGGTGGACGTCGATCTCGCGAGTCCCCTCGAGTTGCCCCGGTCGCACGGGTGGCTGGGAATCGCGATGGCATTCGCGGGGCTTCTCGCGGCGTGCCTTGCGTTCGGGCTGGCGCGGCGGTCGCCGCATATGCGCCTCGACCAGCGCGCGCGGTCGGTCTGGTTGGCCGCGGATGCCGCGCCAGGCCGCGCGATACTGGCGGCCGCCTTCCTTGCGACCCTTGCCGCCAACTACCCCGTGGTGTTCCTGGGCAAGAGCCTGGTTTCACCGAACCTGGGCACGGCCCTCCTGTATGGCGAGAATCCGTGGGTTCCCGGATTCCAGAGCGTCGAGCGCGGGAATTCCAACTCGGCGGACATCGATGCGCTGATGTGGCAGCAGGTGCCCTACTCGATGATGCAGCACCGCGCCCTGCTCATCGACGGGGAGCTGCCGCTCTGGAACCGCTACAACTCGACCGGGACGCCCCTGCTTGGCCAGGGCCAGTCCTGCTTCGGCGACCCGCTCCACCTGATCCCCCTACTGGCGAACGGCGCCCCCTGGGCCTGGGACGTGAAGCTCCTGCTCGCCAAATTCCTGTTCGCCTGCGGCATCGGATTCTGCGTCTGGCGGCTCACCCGCAATCTTCCGGTCTCGCTGCTGATGGCGGCGTCGGCCCAGTTCATCGGGTTCTTTGTCTACCGCATATGCCATCCCGCGGTCTTCAGCTTCTGCTATTCCCCGTGGATGATCTACTGCTGGCTGCGCATCGTGGACAGCAGGTCGGCGCGGGGCTCGACGCTGTGGATCGCGGCCCTGCTCGGCGCAAACCTCATGGAGTTGAACAGCGGGACCGTGAAGGAGGCCTATATCCTGCTCCTCTACATGAATTTCTCGGGCGCATGCATGCTGATCGCGTGCGCGCGGCCGGCGCTGGTCAAACTGAGAATCCTGACGGGCATCGCCGTCGAGAGCGCGGTGTTTGCGATGATCGCATCGCCCGTCTGGTACACGTTCTACAGGGCGCTCAAGAACTCGAATACGACCTATGACGCCCCGCAGGCGTTCCAGGTCCAGCCGGGGATGCTGGTCTGCCTGTTCGACGAGCTGTTCTACCGGCCCTTCCAGATCTTCGCAAACGTGATCAATCCCTCCGCCAATTTCTTCGTCCTCATGGGATTGCTTTGGGCGGTGGTCCGGTGCCGCCCCGTGCTGGCGGACCGGCGGGCGGTCGCGCTCGCGCTTTCGAGCCTCCCGGCGTTCGTCCTTGTGTTCGGCGTGATCCCACCCGGGGTGATCACCCGGATTCCATTCCTGGGAAACATCCTGCACATCGACAACACGTTCTCCTGCGTCCTGGTCGTCCTCTTCACCGTGCTCGCGGGCGTCGGCTGGCGGCAGGCCCTGGAAAGCCTCGGCTCAGGGGAGGGCAGGCGCGAGGGCGGGGCTGTCCTGGTCCTGCTGATGGGCATCTACGCCGTTTACCTTGGCACCGCGCAGGCGATCTCGCGGAGCGCCTATTTCGAGCAGACGTGGGGCAAGCTGATCCGCGTGGTTCCCTTCGTCCACGTCTACGGTTGCAGCCTGGTCGCGGCGGCGGCGCTCCTCATTTGGGTGATCCATTGCGCTGGTACGCGGGGATCGTGGACGCCCGCACTGGCCCTTTATGCGGTTCTTGCCTTCTCCGCGCTGTATTGGCGGGAGGGGCTCCAGGTCGGCATGGCCTTTCCCAATTTCGTCATCATGCCGACCAGCCGGGTCGACCTGCAGGCGAGCTCGCCGTCGATAGAATCCATGGCAGCCAGCCGGGCTTCGCCCCTGCGTGCCGTGGGTTTCGTCGATAATTTCTTTCCCGGATGGTCGGTTGCCTATGACCTCGAGGGAATTTGCGGCCCGGATCCGCTGATCAACCCCTTTTACAAGCAACTGATGGATGCCTCGGGCATCGAGCAGGTTTGGGATTGGCGCTATAAGCTGGAGGACAAGGACTTGGATTCTGTCAAGCCGGTGCTGGACATGCTGAATGTCCGCTTTTATCTCGATTATCCCGCCGGTCAGAGGCGGCCGAGGAAGGAGCTGAGACCCTTTTCATCGGCGGACATGGAGGCCTACGAGAGCCCATCCTATTGGCCGCGGGCGTTCTTCACCGACAGCGCGGCGGTCTACGACGACCTGCCCCAATTCGTGTCGTGGATCAAGGGGGGCGACGGGAGGCCCTTTGCCGCGGTCCAGCACAGCGACTGGATCAACCTTAGCCCGGTTCCAAGGGCCTCGCGGGACCTGGGGACCCGCCAGATCAGGCTGGCCGAGGACTACAGGCTGACCACCAACTCGACTTCCTTCACGGTGACGGCGACGGGACCGGGATTCATCGTCCTGACCGAGGCCTATGAGCGGTCCAACTTCCATGCGACGTTGAACGGTGCGGAGGCGCACTACCTGCGGATAAACCATGCGTTCAAGGGAATCTACGTCGATTCGCCGGGAACCTACCTGGTCAGGTTCACCTACTGGCCGCGGGGCTTTTCGACGACGCTGGTCCTTTTTGGAATCGGGCTGCTGCTGGCCGTGCTGGCAATCTCGACGGCGATCTTCATCCTCAAGCCGCCGCCCGATGCGGGTCCGAGAGGAATCTGAGCCATCGTGGAGGCAATCAGCCATCCTTCCATGCCCTGTCCCCGCCATGAAGCCGCTCCCTACGCTGATCGAGATTGAGTCCATCTCGGCCGAGATCGACGCGGTCGTGCCGCCCACGCCCCAGTTCTCATGGCCGCTCCTCAACGCCCGCGCGGGATGCGAGCTTTGGGTCAAGCATGAGAACCACACCGCGATCGGCTCATTCAAGATCCGAGGCGCGCTGCATTACGTTGCCCGGCTGGCCGCGCGGGAGCCGGGCGTGCGGGGAGTCATCGGGGCGACCCGGGGAAACTACGGCCAGGCGATGGCCTTCGCCGCCGCCCGGCACGGGCTGAAGGCCGTCGTCGTGGTCCCGCACGGCAACAGCCCGGAGAAGAACCTCGCGATGCGCGCCCTCGGCGCCGAGCTGCTCGAGCATGGCGACGATTTCCAGGCGGCGCTGGTCCACTCGGAGGCGCTCGCGAGGGAGCGGGGCCTGCACTGGATGCCCGCGTTTCACCGGGACCTCGCATGGGGAAACGCCGTCTCGATGCTCTGCTTCCTGAGGGGCGCCCCTCCGCTCGACTGCGCCTACATTCCGATCGGGATGGGCTCGGGCGTCTGCGCGCTCATCGCGGCGCGGGACGCGCTCGGGCTTTCGACACGGATCATCGGCGTCGCCTCGGAACATGCGCCGGGCATCGCGCTTTCGTTCGAGGCGAAGAGGGTCGTACCCCATCCGTCGACGACGCAGATCGCCGACGGCATGGCCTGCTCCACGCCGGACCGCGACGCGCTCGAGATCATCCTGCGCGGCGTCGAGCGGGTGGTGCGCGTGTCCGATTCCGAGGCGGAGGAGGCGATGCGCGCCTGCTTCTCCGACACCCACAACGTGGCCGAGGGCGCCGCGGGAGCGGGCCTGGCTGCGGTGCTCAGGGAGCGCGGGGCCCTGGCGCGAAGGCGCGTGGGCATCGTTTTCACGGGAGGAAACGTGGACGCGGGCACGTTCGCGCGGGTGCTGGGGTCCCGCTGACTCCCGCATCCAAGGGAGCCCCATTCGTGCCTCGCGGACAAGACCACCGATGATGCTGCTCCGCGCGCTCCTCGCCTTCCTGGCGCTGCCCGGCGTCGTCGCAGGGGTGTTGCCGCTCCTGATCGTGGGCGGGGATTTTCGCCCCGGCCGGGCGGCGGCCGCCGGGGCGGTGTTGCTGGCTGCGGGCCTGTTTCTCCTGCTGTGGTGCGTGAGGGATTTCTACGCGCTCGGGAAGGGCACGCTTGCGCCATGGGATCCCCCTGGGCGCCTGGTCGTCGCGGGACTCTACAGGTTTGTCCGCAATCCCATGTATGTCGCGGTGCTCGTGCTCATCGCGGGGTGGGCATTGGTGTTCGGATCGCTTCCGCTTGGGGTCTATTTCGTGCTGCTTGCCGTCGGATTCCACCTGCGCGTCGTCCTCGCCGAGGAGCCGTGGCTGCGCCGGAAGCATGGCGCGCAATGGGAGGAATACTCGAGGGAGGTTCCGAGGTGGCTGCCCCGCCTGCGTCCAGCGGGGAGCAGGGGGGCGGTGAAAAGGGGCCCTTTTCCATGAAATTCGCATTTTCGTCCGTAACCAACAGGCGGCGGCGCCTGTCTTACTGGGCAGGCATCCATGAAAACCCCGCTCTCCCTTTTGGTCGCGCTTTGCCTCGCCGTCGCGCTCCGGGCGCAGGCGCCAGGCCCGACCGGGACGGAATACACTCCTGAGCAGCTGGACCAGCTGCTGGCGCCGATTGCCCTCTACCCGGACCCGCTCATCGCGCTGATCCTTCCCGCGTCAACCGACCCGAAGGACCTCTCCCTTGCGGCGCAGTATGTCGCGGCAAACGGGGATCCGTCGGGGATCGACTCCCAGTCCTGGGATCCGAGCGTGAAGGGCTTGGCGCACTACCCCGACGTCCTTAAGTGGATGAACGACAATCTCGACTGGACGCATGCCCTCGGGGCGGCGTTCGCGATGCAGCCGGCCGACGTCATGAAGTCGGTCCAGCAGCTTCGGGCGAAGGCTAGGGCGGCGGGCACCCTCGTCGACACGCCCCAGCAGCAGGTCGACATGGAGGGTGACGACATCCGGATAATCCCGGCCCAGCCGAGCACGATCTACGTGCCCCAATACGATCCCGACGTGGTGTACGGGGACGCGCCCGACGGATACGCGGGCCCCTATGTCACGTTTGGCGTCGGGTTCCCGGTCGGGGCCTGGCTTGGGTTCGAATGCGACTGGGACGATTTTGGCATCTGGGTCGGCCCATGGCATCCGGGCTGGGGGTACCGGAGGGATTGGAGCGACCCGCGTTTCGGCGGCGCCCGCTGGCATCCCGACGCCCGCAGCGGCCACATGCTCGTGCGGAATTTCTACCGTCCCGGGGCGGGCATCCCGGGCGCGCGCCCGCTCGGGGGCGAAAGGATCCTGGCGCGCAACCCGATCGCGACCTACCACGCGGCGGCGCCCGCTCCCGAGTCGCGCCCCAACTACCGAGGGTATGGGGGGGGGCCGCCGGTGCCGTCGACGCCCGCGCCCCGCGGCGACCTCTACGGCGGGTACAGCCGCGGCACGGAGACCAGGGCCTACAGCACCCGGGGCCAGACAAGCCGCAGCGCTCCCGTGAGGAGATCGGCTCCCGCCGCAAGGTCGGCGCCCGCCCGCGCCGAATCCGCCCCGGCCGGCAGGGATCGCCGCTGAAGGCCTGAAATTCCGGCATCATGACACCCTTCCTCCCGATGATTCGATCCATGCGCATGATCCCCGCCGCGCTCGCCCTGGTCACCTGCGCCGTTCCCCAGCTTCGCGCGGATGCGGCGGCCGACACCGGACAGCAGCGCCATTTTTCCTCGCCCGCGGAGGCCGGGAAGGCGCTCGTGGCCGCCGCTCGGGCCGGCGACAGGGCCGCCGTCGACGCGATCTTCGGCCCCGGCGTCAAGGAGCTCCTTTCGGGCGACGGGAAGCAGGACGCGATCGAGTTCGCGGCGTTCGCCAAGTCCATGGGGCAGTACACCCATTGGGTGCAGAAGGCGGACGACCGGTTTGTCCTCAGCATAGGCGACCAGGACTGGCCGATGCCCATCCCCCTTGTCCGCAGGGACGGCGCGTGGTTCTTTGACACGGCGGCGGGGAAGGACGAGGTCGTGAACCGGCGGATCGGCAAGGACGAGGTCACGGCGATGGGGGTCTGCCGGACCTATGTCATCGCCCAGCGCGAGTACGCGAGCGAGGAGCGCGACGGGAGCGGAACGCTCATGTACGCACAGAGAATCAAGAGCACGCAGGGGCAGAAGGACGGCCTCTATTGGAAGGCTCCGCCCGACGAGGACCAGAGCCCGTTCGGACCGCTTGTTTCCGAGGCCCGCGCGGAGGGCTACACCCGCAAGACGGCCGACGGCGAGCCGCAGCCCTTCCACGGATACCTCTTCAAGATCCTCACCGCCCAGGGGCCGGCGGCCCCGGGGGGAGCCTACGGCTACGTGATCAACGGCAACATGGTCGCCGGGTTCGCCCTGGTGGCGTATCCCGCCCACTGGGGGGAGTCGGGGGTGATGACCTTCATCGTGAACCAGTGGGGCAAGATATATGAGAGCAACCTCGGCGCCGACAGCGCCGACGTCGCGGCCTCGATGACGGAGTTCAATCCCGACGCGGACTGGACCCAGGTGGTCTCGCCCTGAGGAACGGCCGGCCCGGCTCGCGATCCCCTTGGGAGGCGCAAAAAGCCGCTGTCAACCGGCGGATTTTTTGTGCACGCTGAAGGTCCTGTGAAGGCCTCTGATTTTTTCGCGCTCCCCAACTCGCTCGCCGTATTCCGCTCCTTCTTCCCGGCCGACACGGCGCCTTGGGAGTGGCTGAAGCAGATCGGACCGGCGCTGGACGTGCATCTGCATGCCCCGAGGACGCCCAAGATCCCCGCGGGAATCCATGTGGAGGGCCGCGTGCACATCGACCCGAGCGTGACCCTCCCGGGCCACGCCACAATCATCGGCCCCGCCTGGATCGGCGCCGGCACGGAGGTCCGGCCGGGCGCCTTCATCCGGGGAAATGTGATCGTCGGCGAGGGATGCATCCTGGGCAACGCCTCCGAATTCAAGAACTGCCTCCTCATGGACGAGGTGCAGGCGCCGCATTTCAACTACGTGGGCGACTCGATACTGGGGAACCGGGCGCACCTGGGAGCCGGCGCGATCTGCTCGAACTACCGGCTCGACCACAAGGACGTGCCCGTGCACCTGCCGAGCGGGACCGTGGACACCGGGCTGCGGAAATTCGGGGCGATCCTCGGCGACGAGGCGGAGGTCGGCTGCAACGCCGTCCTCAACCCGGGAACGCTCCTTGGCCCCAGGTCGCTCGTCATGCCGGCGATGTCGTTCGGGGGCGTCCTGGCCGCGGGGACGATCGCCAGGGTCCGGCACCAGGTCACGCTGGTCCCCCGCAGGGCCTGAGATGCGCACGCTCACCGGAATCACGCCCTCGGGCGCCGTGCACATTGGCAACTATTTCGGCGCGATGAGGCCGGCCATAGAGGCCCAGGCGGCGGGCGACTGCTTCTACTTCATCGCGGACTACCACTCGATGACCTCCGTCACCGATCCCGGGGAGCGCAGGGCCAACACCCGGGGCATCGCGGTCGACTGGCTCGCCTGCGGGCTCGACCCCATGGCGAGCGTGTTCTGGCGCCAGAGCGACGTGCCCGAGGTTTGCGAGCTGACCTGGCTCATCGGAAGCCTGACCCCGATGGGGCTCCTGGAGCGCGCGCACAGCTACAAGGACAAGACGGCGAAGGGACTGACGCCCAACTTCGGGCTTTTCGCGTACCCGGTGCTGATGGCCGCCGACATCCTGCTCTATGACACGAATGCCGTCCCCGTGGGGCAGGACCAGAGGCAGCACCTGGAGATGACCCGGGACATCGCGATCAAGTTCAACCAGACTTACGGCGCCACCTTTGTCGTGCCGGACGCCGTCATACGCGGCGATACCGGGAACGTCCCCGGCCTTGACGGCCAGAAGATGAGCAAGAGCTACGGGAACACGCTCGAGATTTTCGGCGACGAGAAGGCGCTTCGCAAGAAGGTCATGTCGATCGTCATGGACAGCAGGACGCCGGCGGAGCCGAAGCCCGACGCCGACCGCAACCTCTGCATCCAGCTCATGAAGCTCCTTGCGCCGCCCGCCGTCGCGGCGGACTACGAAGCGAGGCTCCGCGCCGGGGGCCTGGGCTACGGCGACCTGAAGAAGGCGCTTTTCGAGCACTTCTGGACGTTCTTCGCCCCGGCGCGCGCCCGCCGCGACGAGCTCCTTGCGGATCCCGGCTATGTCGACCGGGTGCTGGCGGAGGGAGCCGCCCGCGCCCGCGCCTTGGCCTCGATCGTGATCCAGCGAGCCCGCAGGGCCTGTGGCCTCGAATAGCCCCGCTTCCGCCGTCAGACGACGGTCACCGGCGGGGGACCAATCCGGTTGATGGCCGCCATGATCCTCGCGGCCGTCCGCGCATACCGTTCCTTGCCGTCCTCCGGGTGATCATAGTCGGACGGCGAAAGCGGGCGGCCGTAGGCCACCGAGATCGGGGTTCCCAGCCGGAGGCGCCCGCCCCGCCCGAACGCCTCGAATGAGCCGAAAACCCGGGCGGGCACCACCGGAACGTGGGCCTTGCAGGCGAGGAGCCCGACGCCGGGCCTCGCCGTCTGCAGCTCGCCGTTGGGCGAGCGCGTCCCCTCGGGGAACAGGATGACGACCTTGTCGTTGGACAGCGTCTGGAGCACGCGCTTGATCGCGTCGATGCTCGTCCCACCATCCCTGTCGACGGGGATCGTCCCGACCGCGGTGAGCCACCACGCGGCGACGCCGGGCTTCCAGAGGGTCTTCCGGGCGAAGAAGCTCACCTGCCTCGGCAGGAACAGGCCGACGATGGGCGGGTCGAGGTGGCTCACGTGGTTTGCCGCCACGATGTACCCTCCGGTCTCGGGGAGGTTCTCGAGCCCGGCGACGTCGCCGCGGAAGAACATCTGGTAGGCCATCCGGCACAGGCCGTAGAAAAAGCCGTAGACGGGCTCCATCTCGAGCTGCGGGTGCTTGGGCTTCATGCTGCGAACCGCGGCGCGATGACCGCTGCCATCCGATCCGTGACCTCCTCGATCGTCAGCTGGGTGGTGTCGATCGAGATGGCGCCCTCCGGGCGGGAGAGCGGCGACGCCTTCCTGGACGAATCGAGCCGGTCGCGCTCGGTCACCCTGTCCTCCTGGCCCTGCTTCACCCGCCGGCGCTCGCGCTCGGACGTGTCCGCGTGGAGGAAGAACCGGAAATCGGCGTCCGGGAAGATCACCGAGCCGATGTCCCGGCCCTCCATGACGAGGCCGGCGAAGGCGCCCTTGCGGGCGGCGCCGGCCTGTCCGCGCTGAAACGAAAGAAGCGCCGCCCGAACCTCCGGGATCGCGGCGAAATGGGAGACGGCGTCGTTGACCTCCCGGCTGCGTATGTCGTCGCCGGTCGTGCGCCCCGAGATCTCGATCTCGGCCGACCGGCCCTCGATCCGCGTTCCAAGGCGCAGGTCCGCGAGCGCGGACCTGACCGACCCGATGTCGCCCGGGGACGCGCCGCGGCGCAGCATCTCGGCTGTGATCGCGCGGTAATAGGAGCCGGTGTCCGCGTGGAGCAGGTTGAACCGCTCGCTCAGGGCCCGGGAGGTCGATGACTTTCCCGAGGCCGCGCCGCCGTCAATCGCGACGATGATGAAGGGATTGACGGACATCGGGGGTCAGGTCCCAGAGGATTTTCCGCGGAGCTCGCCGAGCAAATCAAAAAACCCGGGGAATGTCTTCGCGCAGCAGGACGGGTCCGCGATGGACAGCCAGGGCTTCCCGTCGCCTCGCACGTCGCGGCACCCGAGGATGCCGAAGCTCATCGCGAACCGATGGTCCCCGTGGGACTGCACCGTCACGCCATGTCGAAGCGGCGCCGGCCGGATCTCCAGGGCATCCTCCGACTCGATGACCTCCTGGCCGAGGCGCCTGAGTTCGCCCGCCATCCCGGACACGCGGTCGGTCTCCTGCCTGCGCGTGTGGCCGATTCCGTCGATCCGCGTCGGCCGGTCGAAAAGCGGCGCGATCGCCGCGAGCGTGAGGAACGTGTCCGAAAACCCGGAGAAATCCTGCGTGACTCCGCTCGGCCGTCCGCCGGGGGCGAAGGAGACGGTGGTCGCGCCGCCCTCGCTTGCGACGGCCGCCCCGCACCGGGCAAGGACTTCAAGGAAGCCCACATCGCCCTGGAGGCTGTCGCCCGCCGGCCTCAACCCGTCGAGGCGCAGGGTACCCCCGACGACGAGCGGCAGCGCCGCGAAGTAGCTCGCGGCGGTCGCGTCGGGCTCCACGGCATAGGACGTGGGCGAGCGGTACGCGGCCGGAGCCACGACGATCTCACCGTCCGCGCCCCCGCGCCCCGGGTCGACGAGACCGAACTGGCCCATCTGGCGAAGGGTCATCCGCACGAAGGGCATCCGGACGCCGGCTGCCGGCCTCGCGGCCACGGCCTCCCCGGCGAGGGGCGCCACCATGAGAAGAGCCGAGAGCATCTGGCTGCTTTCCCGGGCGTCGATTTCGACGGGGCCCCCGCGCAGCCCCGCGGCGTGAATCTCGACCGGCAGGTGGTCCTCGGTGCCCAGGCACCGGATGTCCGCCCCCAGGGCGCGGAGCGCGTCGATCAGGCCCCCCATCGGGCGCTTCCGCATCTGGGGCACGCCGTCGATCCTGTAGACGCCGCGCCTCGACGAGGCGCAAAGGGCCGTCAGGAACCGCGCCGCCGTCCCGGCAAGGCCGGTGAAGAGGTCCGCGTCGGTCGCGGGGACCTCGCCGCCCCTTCCCACGACCCGGATTTCGCGCGCTCCCTCGTCCTCGTCCACGGCGAAGCCCAGCCGGCGCAGCGCCTCCGCCATGATCTCCGTGTCGTCGCTGAAGAGCGCGCCCGTGATCCTGACGGGGCCATCGCACAGTGCCGCGAGCAGCATCGCGCGATTGGTTATGCTCTTGGAGCCCGGCAGGCCCACGCCACCGCGGACGGGACCGGCAAAGGGCGTCACCGCGAGGGGATCGGGCAGCGGCGCTATCACGATGTCGGCCGGAACTTGTCGCGGTAGGCCTGCCCGCGCTCGAGCCGGGCCGCCACCTCTATGAAGTCGCGGTTGGCCAGGGCGGCCTGGAACCCCTCGAGGTCGTCCTGGAACTGCCTGAGCGCGCGAAGGACCTCGTCGCGGTTCTCCTCGAGGATTGCGGCCCAAAGCCTCGGATCGGAGCCGGCGATCCGCGTCGTGTCCCTGAGGCCCCCGCCGGCATAATTGCGCCAGCCGGGGTCGCGCGTGGCGAGAAAGGCGCACAGCGAGGACGCGAGCAGCTGGGGCAGGTGGCTGATGTGGGCGACGATCTCATCGTGCTTGTCGGGATCGACGGTCACCACCTCCGCGCCCAGGTCCCTCCAGAATCCGACCACCTGGGTCACGGCATCGGCATGGCTGGAGCTGAGCGGCGTCACAAAGCATGTCCTTCCCTCGAACAGGTCGGCGGTCCCGTGCTCCCAGCCCTTCTTCTCGGAGCCCGCCATCGGGTGCGCGCCCACGAAGTGAGCCCTCCCGTGCACGGCCTCATGGCAGACGCGGGAAATCTCGCCCTTCACGCTCCCCACATCGCAGACGACCGCGCCCGGCTTGAGCCTCGGGGCGACTTGGCGCGCGAGCTGCGCGATGCGGTCAACCGGCGCCGCGATGACGACCAAGTCGGCGCCCTCGACGGCCTGCTCGGGCGTGTCGCCGGCGGAGCTGCACCACGGCTGCTCCCTGAGGGCGATCCTTGTCTCGGGCCGCCGGGCCCACAGGACGATCCGGCGCGCCGCGCCGCGCGCCCGCGCGGCGCGGGCGACGGAGCCTCCGATCAGGCCGGGCGCAAGGATTGTGAGCTGATCCAGCATGGCCGCAGGGACGCAAAATCCCACCCTGCTGTCGAGCCGTTCGTGGGATTGCGTTTTGGCCCGCGGTACGGTTGCCTCTCTTCTTCGATATGGATCTCGAGCCCCCCGGGAAGGCAAAGGCTGATGCGCGTGCGCTCCGCGCGCGCGCACTCATCCTCATCGTGATGGCTGTGTTCATCATCGCGCCGGTCATCCTGTGGCTGCTCGCCAGCAGGGGCGGACCGCAAAGGCCATGAACCGCACCCTTTTCCCGATCCGGCTCGTGTTTGTGCTCCTGTGCACCGCGGGGGGCTGGCTCGTCTGCTACACCGTCCGCGAGTGGGACAACTACAGGCTGACCGCCGCGGCGATCGGCTTCTGCATCGGCGCCCTTGTGGTGCTGGTCGACGTGATGCTCAAGGGCTTCTCGCTCCGCGGGCTCTCCGCGTTGACGTTCGGGCTCGCGGTCGGATCCATCATCGCGAGCCTGGTCGCTACATCGCCGCTTTTCGCCGAGGGGGATCCCGAGATGATCTTCCTTGCCCGCCTCGCGCTTTTCCTCATCTGCCCCTACCTTGGCACCGTCATCGCGCTGCGCGGAAAGGACGAGTTCAACCTTGTCATACCCTACGTCCGCTTCGTCCCGCACGAGGTGGATGTCCCCCTGGTGGTGGTCGACACGAGCGTCCTTATCGATGGCCGGATCGCCCGGGTCTGCGAGACCGGGTTCCTGAGCGCCGCGCTCGTCATCCCGCGCTTTGTCCTCAACGAGCTCCAGGCGATCGCGGATTCGCCGGATCCCATGCGCCAGGCCCGCGGCCGCCGCGGGCTCGACGTGTTGAACGCCCTCCGCGCGATCAAGACCCTCGACATCCGGATCACCGAGAGCGAGGTGGCCCGCAAGGAGGACGTGGAGGCGAAGCTCGTGTTCCTGGCGCAATCGATGCGGGCCAAGCTCCTCACCACCGACTACAACCTGGCCAAGATGGCTGAATTCCAAGGGGTTCCATGGCTCAACCTCAACAAGCTCTCGAAGTCGCTCCAGCCGGAGCTGATGATTGGTGAGAGGCTCGAGGTCGAACTCGTGAAGCCCGGCAAGGAGGAGGGACAGGCGATCGGCTACCTTGCCGACGGCTCGATGGTCGTCGTGACCGGCGGCCGCCCCCACGTGGGCCAGCATGCCGGCGTTGAAATCGTCAGCCTCCTTCCGACGGGGGCCGGGAAGATGATTTTCGCGCGGATGGCGAGCGAATCCGACCGCGCCCGGTCGGGCTGACGGAGCGGCCCAAGTTTGTGATGGACTTGCAGGCCGCGGAATTTAGATAACTTCCCTTCCCCTCGGGGCAGTAGCTCAGTTGATAGAGCGCGTCGTTCGCAACGACGAGGTCGTCGGTTTGATCCCGATCTGCTCCACCAAACCGGATTCGAACCGATCTCCACGGCTCTGCTCCACAGCAGGTCAGTACGGAGCTGCGTTTTTGAGTTCAGTTTTCAAACCCACGAGCTGAGTTGACCTTGACTTTGACCGCCAATAAACTACAGGTATTATCATGAAATCTACCGTGAGCATCACAGAGGGCCAGGATTCCTTCCCAGCCCTGGTAAAGGCTGCCGAGAAGGGGGACGTGGTCACCGTCACCCGTCATGACGAGCCAGTAGCCTGCATGATTGGACATGAACGCATGAGTGCCATCGCGGAGACGCTGGAGATCATGGGGAACGTTGCGGCGATGCATGCGATCAATGAACACAGGGCCGGGCACACGCAATTCGGCAGTCTGGACGACATTCCATAATGGTTCGTGTTGTGCGACCGTCGGTGCAGGTCGTCGGGTATGCGCGTCGGCTTGCCCCAGAACCGAGGCGCGCCGTTAAGCTGGCGCTAGTTGGTCTTCGATCGGAGCGAGGAGACATTCGCGCATTGGAGGGGAATCTATCCGGATACTATCGCCTCCGTGTCGGCCGGCATCGGATGGTCTTCAGCTACGCGGCAGACGATGCTATCGAAGCGATCTTCATCGAGGAGCGGCAGCTCGTATATGAGATCTTTGAGGCCCAATTCATTAAGCGTCTGAAATCCTAATCCAAGCGTAGAGCAAGTTTGCAGAAAAAGTTTAGCACCCCTTCGTTCGTGCTAAACCAACAGGTCCTCCAACAAACAGGACTCGAACCGCCAAGTGTACGCCCATTATGTTTCACTGGGCACCAACGGAAAGGGCTTTCGCCCGAAAAATTCACGCAAATCTCCGCAGATACCCGTCAAAAAGCGGTGGTGGGTCAGTTTGAATGGAATGGCCGATTGACCAAGGGAGAATCGCGCCTAAGAATTCGGCTGCCATGCGCTGGTACCACTACCTGTCTTATTTTTTCGGGGGCGCCTTCCTTGTGAATGCGCTACCCCACCTCGGCAACGGCCTCTCGGGCCATGCCTTTCAGAGCCCCTTCGCGAGCCCGCCCGGGGAGGGATTGTCATCCTCGACCGTCAACGTCCTTTGGGGACTCTTCAACCTTGCCGTGGCCTATCTGCTCGTGTGCCGGGTCGGAAATTTCGAGCTACGAAGGACCAGGCACGTTCTTTTTCTTGGCGCGGGAATCTTGGTCTTTGCGCTCATGCTTGCCCATACCTTTGGCCGGCTCCACGGGGGATTGAGGTGAGCCTCGGGATCGTTTGCCCGCGAAGGCTTTTCTGAACGACCCACTACCCCAAGGTAGCGGGTTTACGGGTTGGCAAAGCGAAGCTGTACCAAGTGGGCCAAGTCCGCGATCAGCTCAAAACTCAAACTCTCTCATGAAACCTACCGTCAAAGATTACGAAGTCCGCATCTGGTACAGCGAAGTTCCAGGTGATGATTGCTACGTCGCGCAAGTCAACGATATGCCCGGCATCATGGCGCATGGTGATTCCCGTGAAGCCGCAGCCAAAGAGATCCAAGAAGCACTGCGGTTGGCTCTTGATTCCTATGCGCAAAATAAGGAGGAACCGCCGGCTCCGCTATTGGGACGAATGACCCACCGCTCGCGGGACTTAATCATCCAATCCCTTTCCATTGAGAATTCGCCGGCTGCATTTTTCAATCCTCGACACCCGGGTCTTGGATTGTTTGGCCGCAGAAAAATAAAAGATGTATCCTCTTTGCCGCCCTGGCGTCAGCGCATAGAAAGCAGTTTTCAAGGCAGGGGTATCATCCAATTTATTTTGGAATTCCTCAGGAATGGGTTTCGGGTTCTTGTTTAGAATCACCTTCAAACCGGCCTTTTCCGCTTCAACGGCCTCATAAATGTAGGCCTTCAACGTTGGTTCCATCTCAACTATTTCCCGAACACTGGTGAACCGAGCCTGGCGCGCGGCCTGCGTATGCTCTCCGATTCTCTTGAGAACACCCTTGGTGTCCCTTAACAAGGCGCCTTTGCAGAACATAAGCGCACAGTATTCCTTAAATCCTTGTATTATAACCACGTTACTTTCCTGGAAGGTGTAACAAGGTTTACCCCACTTCAATTCTTCGGTCAGCCCACAGCCGAGACTGATCATTCTCAATCTCTCGGATTCTTTCCGCCACTTCCGGTCTTCGCTGATATATGCGTCAACCTTGAGGTTCGTTCTCTTCATTTACGGATTAGCTGAACGGCGTTCTTGAGATTATTCTTCCGTGCCCTGCGGATGATGATCAATCCGTGGTCGGGGTAAGCAATGGCTTTTGCATTCTTGTTCAATCCAACCCTCCAACGACACGCTCCAAGTCGCCGGTGAACTTCTGCCAGCCGTGGCCCGCGCCCTTGTAGTTGGCATCTTCTTCCGACCGGAAACCGGATTGCTCCATGCGGACATGCGTTCCGCCCTTGGTCAGCGTCGGCGTCCAGGCAACGACGCTCTTCATTCCCATAGAACCCCAGGCATAAGAGGTCCGTGAATTCGGTTCAATCCATAAGCCCAATCCCTTCATCACGGGCTTCGAGCTCGTGACGGATGCCTGCATAATGGGTGCTGTCGTCACGGGTAAAGGGTTCGACTGGGATTGGCTGTGCCAGTCCGGGCAGTTTGAGGCGAGCATGAGCGTTTGCCCTTTTGGTCACACCAAATTCTCGCTCGGCAAGCAGGCATCGGGGAATCGGCCCTTACGGCCCTTGGGCTTTCGGGCGAAGATCCGTTTGGATGGCGAGGACCAGCTGGTCGATGAAGCGTTTGCCATCGACCGCTTTGATAACAGTCACATTCGAAACTCCAAAACGCGGTTTTGCGTTCACAGGTCCTATGACCGTTCGGCCATAGTTGATTCCGTGGTCGATATCGACGTCCATGGTTACTTCAAAGCTCTTGGTTATCAGCGTTGGATCCGCGATGATCGAGGTAGCCAATTCTCCCCAAAGGGGCAGGCCGATTGCGGAATTCTGCTCCAGGTAGTCGCTTGCTGGTGACGGGTGCGACTGGATCCGGCGCATTAGGTCCTTATCCAAATAGAAATCATTGCTGACATCGGCGACCGAGATGATCTTGGCCCAGTGCGCGGCCAACACGATATGGGCGGCCTCGGGATCGAAGATCACATCGAAATCCGAATGAAACCCGTCTGCATCCCCGTCGGACAATTGTCCAAGGGCTCCGCCAAAGAAAATGAGACGCTTCGCCAAGCCCGCAAATTCTGGATCGAGCCCGATGGCCAAGGCCAGATTGGTCAGCGGACCGCCCACAAAGATCGTAATTTGATGAGGATGCTCATGCACCGCCTTGATAAGAAAATCCGCGGCTGTGCCAGCAGTGGGTCTCAATTGGGGCATCCTATCAAGGGGTGGAACTATCTTGTAGGGTTCATCGGGATGGCTTCTTGGGAACTTTGCCGGGTCGTTCCAGGCTCCCTTCCAGTAAACGTAGCCATAGGTTTCCTCCCAATGTTTCATGCGCTCGCGCGTATTCACGAGTGGGAAAACCGCTCCGTTGTAAACGGGGATGTCCGGCCTTCCGATTATCTCAAGGTAGCGAAGGAGGCTTGCCGCGCCTTCGTCGCGCCAGCAGTCGCCAGTCACGGTAGTGCATGCGAGCACCTTTACGTGCGGAGACGCCAGAAGCGGCATCAGCGCATTCTGCTCGATGTAGCTGCCTGGAATATTCCAGTCGTTGTCGTAGATGACCAAGTCCTCCTGGGCGCGCAGTGATCCATGGCAGAAGGCTGAGACGATGATCGCCGCCAGAAGGTGCTTTTGTGCGGGAGTCATGGGTCAGGAGCCAGATAGCAGCACATGTGCCGCATTCGAGCATAAATTGATTCAATGTAACTTGTTAACAGCAATGGGGACGGCTGCTGCGAGGGCGCCAAGCCCCGCTTTGTCATATGCGATCCCAGGGCACCTACTCCGAAATCATCCCGATCGTCCCCAGCCACGTCTCCACCAACCGAGGCCATCCCGTAACCGGAAACTTCGTGCGCCGCAGCCCGAACGCATGCCCGCCCTCTGCATACAAATGCATCTCCACGGGAACCCCAATCTTCTTCAGCGCAGCATAGTAAGACAGAGAGTCCTCTACACGGTCCACGTGGTCATCCTCATCCTGCAGCAAGAACGTAGGCGGCGTCTGGCGGGTGATATGATTCTCAATATCCGGATTCAACCCAAAGCTATTTTCAGCAAGCGACAGATGCCCCGGATAAATGGCCACCGCAAAATCCGGGCGGCAGCTCTCTTTGTCGGCCGCATCTACGGCCGGGTACAAACGCTGCGCAAAATGCGTGCTCATCGCTGCCACCATATGCCCGCCCGCTGAAAACCCCAGCACTCCAATCTTGTGCGCATCGATGTGCCACTCCGCGGCGTGAAAGCGCACCAGCCCAACCGTCCTCTGCGCATCTTCCAACGCCATCGGTGCCTTGGGATCGACCTCGCGCATCGATCGTTCGTCCCAGTATTGCCCGGAAAAAGGCACTCGGTATTTCAGCAACACACAAGTGATCCCCTTGGCTGTCAGCCAGTCGCAGACCTCCGTGCCTTCGAGATCGATGGCCAGTTCCTTGTAGCCTCCGCCAGGAAACACGACGACCGCAGCACCCGTATTTTTCCCCATCGGCGAATAGACCGTCATCGTCGGCCGCGAGACATTGGTCACCATGATCCACGGCCTGCCCGCAACCAGTGACGCGGTTACCGTTGTCGTCATGTCTTCCGGCCCCGGGATGGGCTGTGCATCAGGCGCCGCCCCCGGCCATATCGGCAGTTGCGTGTGTCCCGGCGATGGCTGCCAGGCAGGCGTCTGGGCTCTCAGACCGCCGCACGCAAACACAACACAGAGCACAAAGATCAAAGGCTTCATGACAATCCCCGCAATCGAGCAGAAGCTGAAACTGGGCCCCTTCGAAAAGCGAGCTGAAGAAGCGGGAGAGCGCGCAAGTCTTCCGTCTTGGTCTTGTTGCCGAGGATCTCGTCAAACCACGCGACGTCGCCCTGAGGTGAAAATTGAATGTGTCGCAGCTTCGGAGCACAGATCCAGCGCTTTCCCTTGGAGAAATAGGGCATCGTTCGCCAAGCCAATCGGCGGAAGGAGCGTAGAACGGGGCCAATATTGTTACACCGTTACACTTGACATTTACAACACTAGGTGACACCGTTACACCATGCCTCCAAGTATCACCATCAAGGAACTCCACGCTACGACCGGCGATCACGTCCGTCGCGCGGGCTCGTCCAGGGCGCCAGTCGTAATCACAGACAGAGGTCGCCCCGTCGCCGTCCTGGCCAACCCGACGCTGCTTACTCCACGCACGCGGAAGCGCACGCTCCTGCCGGAATATGAGGCGATGATGGCCGGCCAGCCGGGAAATGACATTCAGGCAGCACTCGACGAAATCCGCGGGGAGCGATGATCCTTTGCGACACATCGGCTATCGCCAAGCTCTACGTCGTGGAAAAGGAGTCGCCTTCCATGCGGGCGCGCCTCGAATCAGAGGACCAAGTGTGTGTGTCGGAGCTGGCTCGCACCGAACTCATGGGCGTTTTCCATCGGCAGTTGCGCGAAAAGACTTGGGAGCGGAACAAATTCTTGACCGCGATCCGACAATTCAACCACGACGACATTGCTGGGTTCTGGACGTGGCTTCCACTAGACAGTGCCGTTATCAAGGCCGCCGCACAGGTATATACGACGCTGCCGGATTCGGTGTTCCTACGCTCCGCTGATTGCCTGCACCTCGTTACGGCACTCCGCCACAATTTTGCCGAAATCTACACATACGATAGCCGCCAGTCTGCCGCTGCGGGCGTCCTCGGACTGACGCCCGTGGCCCTCGGCCGATGATGTCGCAAAGTCGGAGGCTATCTGGGAGAGACGGGCCCTCCCGCTTCCCGAATGATCTTCACGACTTTCGCCGCAAGGTCATTCGGCACGGGAATCGTGAGGTGGTACTGGCAGATGAGCCACGAGTCGCCGACCTTTCGCAGAACCCCAGACCCCCGGCAGACGCCGAATGCCTTGTTGTCGAGGATCTCGTCAAACCACGCGACGTCGCCTTGGGGTGAAAATTGAACGTGTCGCAGCTTGGAAATATAGGTCCAGCCCTTTCCCCTTGAGAAGTAAGGCATCGCGTAGGCCTTGAACTGATCGACCGTCCAACGCTCGTTGGCGTCGGTGCCGATGAACACAGCCTCGGGCGCGAAAAGCGCGAAATAGGCTGCGCCGTCCGCGTTCGAGGCAGCCTGATGAAACCGATCGAGCGTCGCCTCGACGTCGTGAGCGCCGGGAGGGATCGCGTTTCCGGCCCCGGAACCGAGCAGGGATCCGCCCAACAGAACAGACCCGAGGAGCCCTTTGCAGAATGAGAGTTTCATTCCTCCAGATTCTTCCTGTTGGGAAGAGCGTCAAACCGCATTCCCGCGGCCGCGGTGAAAACTCCGCCGCGCGCAATGTGCAGGAGGATCCAAGATCAGCCAAATGGTTGCATGTTGCGGAACGAGCCGCGCCGGTCGCGGGAATGTGACGATGTCGCCGCCCGCGGCGACCGGGCTTGTGCATGCGGGATGTGTCATATTGTATTGGACCCAACCACATCGATGCCATGAATCGCCCGGCAAAAAGCCTGCTCTGCGCATCGCTAGCGTCTGCCTTGCTGCTGCCCCGGCTTGCCCAGGCGCAGGCCCTGACGCCATACGCGCTGGGGAAGGCCAAGCAATACAGTCAAACGGGTCCGGGTGAACTCAGCGCGAACCCAGTGGCGCCATTCCAGTTCAATGCAATCGCATCGATACAGGGTACGTTGACGACCCCTTTGTCGCAGGTCGACCAGCTCACATACGTCATCCCTGACGCCTCCTACGAGGTGCTCCAGAACTTCACCACCCAGGCGGCGATGGACCAGGCGTTCCCGTCGGGAACCTATACCTTCACGTTATTCGGGCAGTTGCCGGTGAACCTTATTCTCACCGGGGACCTTTATCCGTCGGCGCCGCAGATTGTCGGCGGAACATGGGGTGGCGGGGATCTTCTCGTCGATCCGACAAGCGATTACGTCCTGAGCTTCAACCCGTTCCTGGGATTTGCGACGGTGGGAGAGGCCGGCCAGGCGGAGTTCACCATTCAGAATCCGCCCGGCCCCGACCTCATCGACACCACCTGGGTGAGCATCACCTCCCCCGTCATCCCCGCGGGCATCACCATTCCGGCGGGCACGCTCACTCCCGGCAGCCATTACACGGCGAAGTTGGTTTACGCCTCGGACACGGTGGTGGACGACACCTCGGTCCCGGGCGCGTTGCTTCTGTCAACCTACGCGACGTCGGATACCTTCATAATCTTTGCGGCGTCTCCGGCGTCGGTCGTACTGGTGGCGACGAGCCAGCCCGAGTCCCAAACGGTTGCGAACGCGTCCACGGTCGTTTTCACGTTCGCCGCGAGCGGATCCCCCGCGCCCTCGTACCAGTGGTATTTCAATGGTGCGCAGATTCCGGACACGCAGCCCATGCTGGTCATCAACGGCGCGACGGCTGCGAGCGCGGGCAGCTACTATTGCACGGCGACCAACGCCAACGGTTCGCTCACGAGCAACGCGGCGTCACTCTTCATCAGCGGCACCAGCGACATCGGGAGGCTGGTGAACATTTCCTGCCGCGCGCAGGTCGGAACCGGGGGCAACATCCTGATCGCGGGGTTCGCGGTTGGCGGCGCGGGCACCGCGGGCACGGAGCAGCTGCTGATCCGCGGGTCGGGCCCGGCGCTTGTTCCCTTCGGGGTGACCGGGGCCCTCGCGGATCCGCAGCTCCAGATATTCTCCGGCAGCGAGCTGCTGGGAACCAACGACGGCTGGAACGGAAGCCCGGCGATCGCGAGTGCGGCATCGTCGGTGGGCGCATTCGCATGGCCCATCGCCTCCAGCCACGACGCGGCGCTCCTCGAGAACCTGCCGGGCGGCCCCTATACGGCGCAGGTTGCCGGCGAGGCCAGCGACTCCGGCGTGGCGCTTGCAGAGGTCTACGATGACACCCAGCCGGGCGCCCGCACGCCCACGACCCCGAGGCTGGTCAACATATCGGCGCGCGTTCAGGTGGGCACGGGGGGCAACATCCTGATCGCGGGGTTTGTGATCGGCGGCTCGACGTCGAAAACGGTGCTGATCAGGGCCTCGGGCCCCGCGCTCATCGAATTCGGCGTGCTGGGCACGCTCCCGGATCCGATGCTTCAGCTCTATTCCGGAGGAACCGTGGTGGCCGCCAGCGACGGCTGGGGCGGGAACCCGCAGATTGCCAGCGCGGCCGCATCCGTCGGCGCATTTGCGTGGAGCAACCCCGCAAGCAACGATTCGGCGATTCTCGTCACCTTGCCGCCGGGTGCCTACACGGCCCAGGTCGCCGGCGCCAGCGGCGACTCCGGGGTGGCGCTGGCCGAGGTCTATGAGGTGCCGTAGGGACCGGGGCGCCCCGTTCCAGCGTGTTCGCCGAGCATTCACGCTGCTCGCGAGTCCCGTTCAATTTAAGAATTGAAGGCCGCGGCCCGCGGCCCAAGCAGATGATTTTCCCGTCGATCCCGTGACCCTCCCCTCGAAAGCAGAAGCGAGCGGCCTCCTTGAGAAATACGTCGGCGACGACTACCAGCGACTTCACGCCCTGATGGTGGCCACCGCGATGGAGGGATACTCGGGGGCATTCGGCGGCGATCCCCACCTCTGGTACGTCACCGGGCTGCTCCACGACCTGGATTACGAGCAGTTTCCCGACCTCCATCCCGCGGAGAGCCTGAGATGGTTCCGCGATTGGAACTATCCCGAGGAGCTGACGCATGCGGTCGAGGCTCATGCCTACGGCTACCATGGCTTCGCCACCCTGCCAAAAACCATGCTCGCGGCCGCCCTTCTTGCCTGTGACGAGATAAGCGGGATCTTCTATGCCTATCGAAGGCTGAATCCCGTCCGTTATGGCGACATGAAGGCCGGCTCGATCAGGAAGAAGGTGAAGGATGCTGCGTTCGCGGCAAAGGTCGACCGCAGAACGATCGATCTCGGCTGCGAGCACCTCGGGGTCCCGTTGGATGAGCACATCGCGAACCTCATACGGTTCTTTGCGACGTTGCCCTAGTTTCCGGCGTTGCCGGGGGCCCCTACGCCAGGAATTTTGCCAGCGGATCCAGGTAATGTCCCTTCCACCCGGAGTCGAGGCCGTCGGCATCTCCTTCCGGGAAGCCCGTATGGTCAAGCACGAGCCTGGTCTGTGAATCGTGGTCACGGAATTCAAACTTGACGATCGAGTAGACTCCCGGCTCCCAGCTGCCGGGGCGCCATGCCTGGACAATTCTCCGGGCGGGTACCAGCTCGATGTTTCGTCCAAGGATCAGGCCCCCGAACAATGAAAATGCGCCGCCGTTGCTCGCATCGATCTCGGCGGGCCGGCCTGTCATCGAGGCGAACTGCTTTGGATCCAGCAGCAACTCGTATATGCGCTGCCCCGCCGCCTTGTAATCGACTTCATAGTGAAGCGACGTCCGCGGGCGGGCGGCCGTCGCCTCCCTTGCGGGCTGCTGCTGATCCTGTCCCCGGGCCCTTGAGCCCGCGGCCATGCTTGCAAACGCGATGGCGATGCCGGCAACCGCTTGCCGTCGAGTCACGGCGCCGGCCAGGTTCTGTTCATCATTCATGGTGTTTTCTCCGTTGTCCCCTTGGGTGGGCGGTGATTAAACCATGGTGCCAAAATATGATAAAGATAATGTTTTGAAATCGGCGTAGATATCATCCGAATCCCATTTCACCCCGTCAGCACCAAGGAGGACCCATGCCGTATGCCGCAGGACACCGCGCCGAGATAAAGCGCACGATCGTCGATAGCGCCCGCCGGCTTTTCAATCGGCACGGCTTTGAGAGTGTTTCGATCACGCAGGTCATGGCGGGCGCCGGACTCACCCACGGCGGCTTCTACAGCTACTTCAGGACCAAGAGCGACCTGTATGCCGAGGTCCTGGATTGCTTTTTCACAAACCCGGAATGGGAGCATTGCTGGGAGGGGGTGGAGGTCGACCTGTCAAAGGGCGACGTGGGCCCGCAGATTGTCCGCGCCTATCTGTCCCGCGGGCATTTCGACGACGTCGAGAATTCCTGCCCGATGGTTGCGCTGCCAACCGACGTCTCGCGCAGCGGGGAGCGCGCCAGGGCCGCATTCGAGACCGTGTTCCGGGCGATGGTCAGCGTCCTGGAGCGAAGCGTGATTCCCAACGGAACGCCCCGTCGCGCCACGGCCCAGGCCACCGCGGCCATGTGCATCGGCGGAATGATCGTCGCCCGCGCCGTGGTCAGCCGAAAGGTTGCGGATGAACTCCGAGCCGACTGCATCGCCGTCGCGCTGGAGCTTGGGGGGTGGAAAAGGAAGGGCGGATCGGGAAGGCGGAAGGCACCGCGTTCCCGCGCGGCCGGTGTCATGGCCCGCTCCTCGCCTCGAGCAACCAAGGGGGGCGTTCCCGAGCTGAACCGGCGGCAGGCACCATGAAAGCCTCGTCCCTGCTCACCCTTTCCTTGACGCTTGCGATCGCGTCGGCGCCGCTGCGTTCGCACGCCGAGGAGGGGGCCGGATGGCGCGACGACCTGATCGACCACCTGGCCGGCCCCTGGAGGCTGGAAGGGCGGATCATGGGCCGGGACGCACACCACGCGGTGCGGGCCGAATGGGTGCTCAGCCACCAGTTCCTGCGCATCCACGAGGCGACGGACGCCGGCGCGCCCGCCTCCGAGCGACGATATGAGGCCACCTGGTTCCTCGGCTACGACCCGCTCAGCGAGCGTTACGTGCTGCATCTGCTGGACGTATTTGGAGGGCGGTACTCGGAAACGATCGGATACGGCGTCCGCGACGGCGACGCGGTCCGGTTTGTCTTTGAGTATCCCGACGGGCCGTTCCACACGACCTTTCGGTGGAACCGTGAAAAGGACACCTGGCAATGGCTCATGGAGCAAAAGGACAAGGACGGGAAATGGACCGTCTTTGGCGACCTGGGGCTCGCGCGGCTGCCTCATTGACCGAGCGTCGCCGGGCTCCGGGCGTTGCAAGGCGCCCTTTCGCTCGTGCCGCCCGCCCGCGCGGTCCATACTGTGCGTCATGGAGCAAGACGTGACCCGGCCCGGAAAGGGCGACCCGCTGCACGGCGTCACCCTTGAACGGCTGCTGGGCGAGCTGGTGGCGCACCACGGCTGGGACGAG
>Ga0302225_10000493_pt1 | contig 28480 bp, 20 predicted proteins | sample II_Palsa_E3_2_FD_193515 | JGI IMG/M metagenome (GOLD analysis project Ga0302225, IMG submission 193515) | Peat permafrost microbial communities from Stordalen Mire near Abisko, Sweden - II_Palsa_E3_2 | ecosystem: Environmental > Terrestrial > Soil > Palsa > Peat permafrost | place: Sweden...
GAACCCGCACGAGATGGTTTTGTTCTCAGATAATCCCGGCCAGGGCGAATCGTCCGGCTCGCAAACCGGCCGCTGGTGGGCGTTCTCAAGTCAGGATTTCGCCTATTTTCGCGATCACAACGAATCTTTCAAAGAGATTTGTGCGATTCAGAGCAGATCCAATCAACTGGAAATTCGTCTCGCCGGCGCGTCGGGATCAACTGACTCCGTACGCGGGAGCCTCGCTTCGGGTAATTTCTTTTCCTTTCTCGGATTGAACCCTGCGGCGGGCCGTCTATTTTCGCTCGAAGATGATCGGCCACAAGCACCCCCTGTCGCGGTGTTGAATTACGCCTACTGGACGCGCGAGTTTCACAACGATTCTTCGGCGATAGGACAAGTGATTGAAATCAACGGCACCGCGTACACCATTGTCGGAGTAGTGCCGCGGGAATTCTCTGGAGTGGGCTACACGACCCCGGATCTATGGCTGCCACTGGCGTTCCAGCCGCAAGTGATGTTAACCGCGCCCTATTCCGACGCCCCCCAGGAGTATTGGCTGAACATCATCGCGCGACTAAAGCCAGGAATTCGCATCGGGCAAGCCCAGGCAGCCGTAAACATTCAGCTCAAGCAGGTTCTGCTGGCGCAGACTCATCGAGAAACCGCCGAGCAGATTGAGAAGTCGTACATCGAACTGGCGCCGGGCTCCGGAGGAGTTTCTTATCTCCGCTACACCTACGCGCAGGCGCTACAAATTCTGATGGTGATTGTAGCAATCGTGCTGCTGATCGTCTGCGCTAATGTCGCAAATCTGCTTCTTTCGCGCTCCGCGGCGCGCGAGAAGGAAATTTCCATTCGCCTGGCGATCGGTGCCGGTCGCGGCAGGCTGATTCGGCAACTGCTCACCGAAAGCATGCTGCTCACAATTTTCGGCGGCGCGGCGGGAATTCTGGTAGCGCGTTGGGGCGCGCAGGCGCTGATCGCGCTGGTAACCGGCAGCAGCTCAGCCATCAAACCTTCGGTCAACGTCCGCGTGCTGCTTTTCACTGCGGCTGTGTCGTTGCTGGCGGGAATTTTGTTTGGACTCGTTCCGGCGTTGCGCGCCAGCAGCATGGATCTTTCCACCCCGATCAAAGGTTCTGCGCATGCCGGTTTGCGTTTTGGCCTCGCAAACTGGCTGGTGATTTTTCAAATCGCCGCGTCGCTGGTCCTACTGATTGGCGCGGGACTATTTCTGCGGACGCTGCAAAAGTTGGCGGGCCAGGCTCCCGGCTTCGACGAAGACCACGTCGTGCTCGCTCGAATCGATCCGCAAAAGGCCGGATACACTCCGGAACAGACGCCCGCTCTGTACCGCGCATTGATCGAACGGCTCGAAACGCTCCCGGGAGTTAGCTCCGCGACCGTCGCCTACTCCGGCCCGCTCGACGACGACACCTGGAGCAGCAACTTTTCGATTGAAGGAATGCCAGAAAAAACAACGCTGAGCCCGCATGTCTATAAAGAGCTGGTCGGGCCCAACTATTTTGGAACGCTGGGCATTCCGATTATTTCCGGCCGCGATATCGGCCCACAGGACGGCCCCGGCACTCCGCTCGTTACCGTCATCAATGAAGCGATGGCGGCAAAATTCTTTGCGAATATGGATCCGATCGGCAGAAGGTTTTCGCTCGGTTCTTCGTTTAAGAGCGAAGAATCGATGACGATCGTCGGAGTCGCCGCAAATGCGCGCTATTATTCGTTGCGCGAGCCGGTCCCGGCGATGGAATTCTGCGCCGCAATGCAAGTCCCGGACCAAGCCTCGAATAACGCGGGTTACGCCAGGCTGGTCGAAGTCCGCACGACGGGCGATCCCGCCGTGTTGAAAACGGAAATTCGCGGCGCGATCGCGCAGGTTGCCGGCAATCTGCATGTCACGCGCATAAATACGGCTCGGGATCAGGTTCGGGAGCAGATGAAACAGAATCTGGACGCCGCAAAGCTTTCCACCGCCTTTGCCACGCTGGCACTGCTGCTGGCGTGCCTTGGGTTATATGGAACCATGGCGTATCGCGTATCACGCCGCACCAATGAGCTGGGAATTCGCATGACGCTCGGAGCGCAGCGCGCCAACATATTCTGGCTGGTGACCAGGGAATGCCTGACGCTGGTCGCGATCGGCGTCGCGATCGGCGTCCCGGTGGCGCTCGGCGCGACCCGGGTTATAGCGAGCCAGCTTTTCGGCGTCCGCGCCGCTGATCCGCTCACATTTGGCGGCGTGGCCATGCTGCTTCTGGTGGTTGCGCTCGCCGCGTGTTATGTCCCGGCACTACGCGCGATGCGCGTAGATCCGATGGTCGCCTTGCGATACGAATGAACTTACAAAACGGTCGGTCCTCCAAACCGGTGGGCGTCTGCACTTCCGAAATGAAGGTATGGCTAAGCGATGCTCGCGGCGACAACGCGCTCGGGTTAATTCATGTGCCTGAGTAACGCCGTTATCGTACATGTGAAGTTCTAGTGCGGCAGATGTCCGGTAACGCGACTAATCAGGCACATGAAAACGAGGTGTTCGAACCTCGGGCTAGACATGCGTGTCGCTAACCGTGTTTCTTTCTTGGTCGAATCTTTGAGAATCTGCATGGTCGGCACCGTTTCCGGCATCGATATGGCGTCATCCGATATAGAAGAAGGGACGACGAAACATTCCTTACGTTGACCATTACATCGGCACGCCGGAACTCTCTGCCGCGCCGCCTTTGGCCGTGGTAAAAATACAGCCTCCGTGAATTTCGCCGAGCCAGGACGCGTGGTGATTTCTCGAATGGGCTGCGGCTCGTATTTCCTCCTGCGCCGGTCACGTCAGTTGCAAAAGACGCTGGGCCTCGCGGCGCTGCTCTCGATCCTACTCACCACGCAATTCTTCGCCGGCGCCTGGCCCCTGCACGCCCAGGCGAAGCCGTCCCCCGCACCAAATTCTCAGGCCCACGGCGGACGGATTCACGGCTCCGCCAAACAGGGCACCATTCCCCTCAGCGGCGTCAATGTCATGATTATCGGTGCCGACTCCGGCAAAAAATTCGCCACACTCACCGACGGCTCCGGCGGCTACTCAATCACGCTTCCCGACGACGGCCGCTACTCCATCCGCGCCGTCTTTCGCGCTAACACTTCCTCGCCGCAGGAAATCCTGCTCGGCGCCGGCCGCCGCGACTTGCAGCTCAATTTTTCCTTCGAAGGCTCGGCGGTCGCGAATACGCTCGCTTCACTCTGGCCGCCGCTCATCCTCGCTCCGGTCGCCGCCAGTACTGTCAGCCTGCAGCCTGCGCTCAGCAATCCCGGCGGAGCTTCCGGCGCGCGCTTCCCCCAATTCGCCGGCGATTCTACTTTTTCCGGCGACATGTTCACCGTCTACGGCGTGCCCTCCGTCATCACTCCTTATTTTCAAATGGCCGATCAAATGCGCCAGGATTTTGAAGACGGACACGAACTGCAAGGCCCGCCTATGCGTCCGTACTTCACCACCGAAAATGAAACGTCGGAAACCGCCGAGTCAAGCGACGCGGCCTCCACGGGCGCCAGCACCGACGACGGCGATTCCGCCGTCTCGAAAAACAAACCCCACGGCGAACTTTTCTGGACCGGCGGCAATTCCGCGCTGAACGCGCAGCCTTATGTCATCGCCGGCCAACCCATCCCAAATCCCGCCTACAGCAGCAACGGCTACGGTGTCACGCTCGGCGCCCAGCCCTTTCTTCCTGGCCTCACCAAGCCCAGTGCGCGCGATTACATTTTGCTGAGCTACGCCGGCGGTCTCGCCTCTACGCTGGTCAATGACTTCGGCACGGTTCCCACCGCCCTCGAACGCGAAGGAAATTTTTCGCAGTTCGTCGATTCCAACGGCAACCTGATTCCGATTTATCCGCCGCGCAGCACCACGCCCTTCCCCAACAACACCATCAATACGCCGCTCGATCCCGCCGCCGTGGCGCTGCTGATGTTTTTGCCCGCGCCGAATCTCAACGGCATGAACGGGCTTAATTACCGCCTGCTCACACCGCAAGGCACCCACGGCAATACGCTGGGCTTCAGCTATTCCCACAATTTCGGCGCGCTTTCGAGCGACCAGTCTTCGCCGCAAAGCCTGAACATCAATTTTAATTTTGGCGATCTGGCCACCGACGTCATCAATATCTTTCCGCAGCTGAGCGGCAAGCAGCGCACCCAGAATTACGCGCTCACCCTCGGCTACACCATCGTCAACGGCGAATGGGTCACCAACCTGAACGTCACTTCCGCCCGCAACACCATTCAGCAACGCAATCCGTATACGAACGGCGAAGACATCGCCACCAAACTCGGCCTTTTCGGCGACACGTCGACTACTCCGTTCACGCCGGTCAATACCAACCCGCAAAATTTCGGCCTGCCCAATTTGCTTTTCAATGGCTACACCGAATTCAGCGAAACTCAGCCGGTTTCGCAGCTCACTCAAACGCTCAGCGCCTCCGGCTATTCCGCCTGGACCCACGGCGCGCACATCCTGCGCTTCGGCGGCGACGTCGACCGCGTCGAATTTAATTTCTTCGGCGGCACCGACGCCACCGGCTCCTACGTTTTCACCGGCGGCTACACCGCCATCGAAGGCGGCTCGACCTCCAATCCCGTCGCCGAAACCGGCAACGCTTTCGCCGATTTTCTGCTCGGCCTGCCGCAGCAGACCCGGCTCGAATCCCCGATGCAAAAAGCTCACGTGCGCCAGACCGTCTGGGATCTTTTCGTGCGCGACGATTGGCGCATTCTACCGGACCTCACTCTCGTCGCCGGACTGCGCTACGATTATTTTTCTCCGTACATTGAGACCGACAATCGCCTCTCGACCCTCGACTACAATTCCGATTTTTCCGTGGTTGCGCCGGTCCTGCCCGGCCAGACCGGCAGCGTCAGCGGAATGAAGTATCCGCGCAGCCTGATTCACCCCGACCGCAATAATTTTTCGCCGCATCTCGGCCTGGCCTGGTCCATTTCGCGCCACACCGTGTTGCGCGCCGCCTACGGCGTCAATTACACCGTCGCGCAGTACGGCAGCTTCATTCAGAATCTGGCCTACCAGCCCCCCTTCGCCAACGTGCAGATCAACGGAAATCTTCCGCACGTTTTCACCGCCTTCACTTTGCAAAACGGTTTTGGCAATCTCACCGACTTCGGCAATTACGCCATCAATCTAAACTACCGCCTACCCTACGTGCAGGTTTGGTATCTCGATATTCAGCGCGAGCTGCCACACGGCGTCGTCCTCGACGCCGGCTACACCGGCTCTAAAGGCACGCGCCTCGACATCATCAGCGCGCCCGGCCCGCTGAATCTGACCCCTTTCGCCAACGCTTATTTTGATTTTGAGGATTCCAGCGCGTTTTCGAAATACAACGCGCTAGTGGTGCGCGTGAACAAACGCCTGAAAAATGGTTTTGCGCTGCAAGCCATCTACACCTATTCACATTCGATCGACAACGCTTCCTCGACCAACGCTGGCGTTCCGGTCGTCGCTCAAAATCCCAACGACCTCGCCGCTGAAGAAAGTAATTCCGCTTTCGACCTGCGCCATCAGCTCATCGGCAGCTTTCTGTATCAACTTCCTTTCGGTCCGGGAAAAACTTTCCTGCGCGAGAAAAATTGGGCGTCACGACTGGTCGGCGGCTGGTCACTTTCCGGATATTTCACTTTCGCCACCGGCTTCCCGCTCACACCCTACATCTCCGCCTCCGTCGCCGAAGTCGAGCGCGGCACCCACGGCTCCGTCCGCCCCAATCGCGTTCCTGGAGTTTCACTCACCGCCGGCGGCGGCCACCTCGATCGTTGGTTCAACACCGATGCGTTTTCCACGACCTTCATGGCCGGCCAGCTCTACGGTAACGCCTCGCGCTATTCCATCCCTGGCCCCGGCACCCAAAACGTAAATCTCTCCCTCTCCAAAATCTTCGAACTGCGCGAAAGCCGTAGCGTGGAACTCCGCGCCACCGGCAACAACGCCTTCAACGTCGTCCAATACTCCGCGGTCGACACCCAGTACGGCTCTCCAGCCCTGGGCCAAGTCACCGCCGCCCAATCCATGCGCCAACTCACCTTTTTCGCCCGCCTCCGTTTCTAAAGGCCGCGCGCCGAATTCAATGCTCAGCTCATATCCTCATTTTCCATCTGCGGAATTCGGTGCGTCGTCGTCGCCACCTGCCGCGCGCGCTGCGTCAGCCCGGTAAAAGCTTTCGAGAGTGAACGCGAAATGTACCGATGGCGCGACGACAACAGTCGGCCGGTTGGTCTGGTCCACGCCAGAATTTGATCTGCCGCGTCAAACGGCGAGTTTACTCGTGCAGCAAGCTTTCCCATTCTGGAGGTACGCGGCCCGCGGGGCCTGGCGCCGGTTGGTTCGCAGGATGCGATCGAGGGCTCGGCAACTTGGGGCCCTCAAAAGTTTCTTGCGTTCGGTAATCGTAGAACCAGTCCTCGCCGGGCTCGAAGCTGTTGATGATCGGATGGCTGGTGGTCGCGTTGTGCTTTGAGGCATGCTGGTTTGGCGAACTATCGCAGCAGCCGATGTGGCCGCATTCCGCGCAGCGCCGCAGATGCAGCCACCATGCGCCCGTTGCCAGACATTCGACGCAACCGGTACCGCTTGGTTTCGCGTTCAAATTGATTCCTTCTCGTTCACTCTTCATGATTTCCTCCTTCGCGCGCTACGCTTCAATTTTAAGGCAATGCCTCCGAGAATATAATCCATATGAAGCGCAAAGCGATTCAGGATTCGTTTAGTCGCTGTGCTACTCAGCAGGCTGACGCGCAAGGAGTGATGGTATTACTCTTTCGAGTGCGGCGAAGAGGGCGGTCGAATTCAGAGGTTTTGAGACGTATTCATCCATTCCTGCCTGCAGACATTTTTCGCGATCGTTGGCCATGACGTGCGCGGTTATGGCTACGATGGGCAGGTGCGCACCGGTCGATTGCTCATGTTCGCGGATCGTGGCGGTGGCCTGCAGGCCGTCCATTTCGGGCATCTGAATATCCATGAGGACGGCATCGATGCCGTTCCAGTGGGCCTCCTCCAGAATGCGGATGGCCTCGCGGCCGTTCCCCGCAATCAAGACGGTGTGACCCCGTTTTTCAAGCAAGCGTTTGATCAAGTGCCGATTTACGGCATTGTCCTCGGCGACCAGAATGTTAATTGTGTTCTGGCCGGCGCTGGAGGGTAGAAATTCGCTCGCGCGTGGTTCCGAGTTGACGCTGATGGGCTGCGGGTGGTTTACAACCGGCGCCGGCATTCGTTGGGAAACTTCGAGGAGCTGGCGATCTTGCGTTGCCGGCTCATCCGTTGCCGGCAAAGCGGGAGGCAAGGCGAACGAGGCGGTGAAATGAAAAATGCTTCCACGCCCGACCGCGCTGTCAACCCAGAGACGCCCGCCCATCATCTGCACGAGTTCCGAAGCGATGGTGAGACCTAGACCCGTTCCGCCGTACACGCGGGTCAAGGAAGTGTCGGCCTGCGAAAATCTCTCGAAAATCATCTTTTGCTTATCGAGAGGAATTCCGATTCCGGTGTCTCTGACCGCAAAATGAATCTGGGTGTCTGGCGCGATTCCGGGCTCGAAGGCAATACCGATCGCAATTTCACCCTGCTCGGTAAATTTGATCGCGTTTTCGACCAGGTTCAGCACGACCTGGCGCAGGCGGTCGGAATCGCCGCACACCTTCTCGGGAAGATCGGGGCTGATGCTCACGCTCCATTTCAGGGCCTTCCGGGCGGCTTTCACCGCGAGTATGTTGAGGATGTCTTCGAAAGCCGGGCGCAGTGTGAAGGGAGCGTTCTGCAGACTGAGCTTGCCGGATTCGATTTGAGAAAAACTGAGGATGTCGTCCACCACGGCCATCATGGAATCGCATGAATGCTTAACGATCTCAAGATTTTCGCGTTGTTCCCAGGGAAGGTCCATGCCCAGCACCAGATCGGTCATGCCGATGATTCCGTTCATCGGCGTGCGGAGTTCGTGACTGACGTTGGCCAGGAAATCGCTTTTGGCGCGGCTGGCGGCTTCGGCGGCGTCCCGAGCTGAAATGAGTTCGCGCTGGGCCTGCTTGCGCTCGGTGATGTCGACAAAGGTCACCACCGCGCCCACGGTTTTACCCTCGTGAATGACCGGGTGGGACCAATACTCGGCGGGGAAGCTGGAGCCATCGGCGCGCCAGAGCACTTCGTCTTCGACGTGCGTATCCCGGCCCTGCCGAAAAGCCTGATAGATGCGGCACTCGGTGTTGGGATAGGGAGTGCCATCCGGCCGGGTATGATGAATCATTTCGTGCACGTTTTTTCCGATCAGGTCGGCCTCGTTCTTGTATTGGAGCAAGCGCACGCAGGAGGGATTGCAGAAGTTACAGCGGCCTTCGGTATCGATTCCGTAGATGGCTTCGACGGCAAACTGCAGTAGCAGCCGGATTTGCTCGTTACTGTGTTCGTTGCGCTTGCGTTCGACCACCCGGCCAATTTGCGTGCCGATCTGAGAGATGATGCGGAGCAGCCCATCGTTTGGTTCGGTAATCGCTTCGGAGAAGAATTCCAGGACGGCCACGACTTCATTCCCGCTCAGGACCGGGAAGGCGAAGCCGGACCGCAGCCCGACCTGTTTTGCGGCGGGCGCGCGAGGAAAATTAACGTCAGTGGCGAGATCTATAATCCAGGCGGGTTTCCCGTTGGCGGCGACCCGGCCGGGGAGCCCGGTGCCCAGAGCGAAGTTCGTGCCTTCGGTGAGTTTACGGAAAGCCTCGAATCGACGAGCATCGGCGATGTGCCAGATGTCGGTGGAAAGCATCCGACCATCGAGGGCGTCGTCGGAGAGCAAATATAGATGACCAACGGGCCAGCGAGTGTAGGCCCCGACGCGGTCCAAGGTGGCCTGCATCAAAGCGCGAACGGAAGAGGCTTGATTCGCGGCCGTGGCGGTTTCTTCGAGCAACACCAGTTTCTTGCGCTCTTCATACAAGACGCGTAGCGAATCTTCGGCGATCTTTTCGGCCTCTTTGCGGGCCCGGCGTTCGCGCTCCAGGCGGCGCTCCAACCGGGCCAGGGCAGCATCGATCGTCGCCGAAGCTTCTTGCATTGCGGGGCTCCCCTTCAGCTAAACGAAATGCGGAATACGCACTCAGGATCGCCATGGAGCATGCACTTGGTTTGTTCGAAGCGAACGGATTCCTGATAGTAGGCGGCTGCTCCTTCAATGAAACCATGGGCCAGCGCGCACAATTTGCGGTGCGAACGGTAGACCATCAGCAGCGCTTCGTCCGAAGAATTGTCAAAATCAAATACCGGGACGTCGGCGCCGGGATAGAGTTTGCGAACTTCGGGATGAATGATGTCGTTCAGGGTCAGCAGGAAGGGCCGGGTGGAAGAATGATTCTGGAAAAATACGGGATATTGCTGGCCCAGGACGGACATGGAGCGGCGGCCAAACCAGCGCAAGACTTCTTCAGGAGGTATGGTCAGCATGTGGGAGGCGGCGCCGACCAGCTTGTTCATTTCGTCGTCGGAATAGCTGCCCATGCAGGTATACGCGCCGTCGACGCCGGCGGACTCCAGCAGCACATCCCAGGTGTCGGCACCGTAGTCATGGGTAACGACCTCTTCGAGAAGATTAAAAACAATCCCTTTCATGTGTGTCCTTGAGGGAGTTGGACTGGAATTTCAGGTGACCGACGTAAAGTTAGCCAATCGTTTGAGGGGGCGACTGAGCCGCGCTTTCGATATTGGTTGTTCGCGGTACACTCTGGCATCAATGCGCGCCCCATTTCGGAACTGGATTCCTGAAACGGCTGTCGCTAACCCTAGCTCTTCGAAGATGTCCTTTGGAATATCACTTCCGTGATTTTTGACCCGATGAAACCACTCGTGAAGAAGCAATCCGTTGGCCATTGATTAGAATCAAACGAGCCGCCCAGACCTTGCCTAACCCCCGAACCGGACAAGTGAAATCCGATCAAATCCACTTGTCCGGTAACGCGACTAACCAGGAGTTGGCTGCGGGGTACACCTAATGCTTCTCAAAAAAAAACCAATACCGTGATTGACGTACAGAGCAATAATACGGAGGGTTCGTAATCAGGCCCGCCAGATGAATTCCGATTCCGCAGCGCTTTTCACCGCCGTTGACGACTACGTAAGACGCTCGCACCTCTGTTTTGTCGCTGAATGCGATCTGAATCGCGACAATACGATGTGGGATATTTGCATCCGACCGACGAACGAGAATCCTCGCGTACTTGACCGGTATGCCTGTAAATACATCGATGTCACATTGCAAGAAGCTCAGGAAATCAGTACGTCCCGCACGCTTAGTTCCGCGCTCAGGCAAAAAATCGACCGCGACTTAGACGAAATCTGGTAGTCCATCGCCCGGCGAATCGAAATTTCCATCGTTTCCCTCGACCGTTGGTTTTCAAAGGCCCAAGTCATCCAAAGTAAAACCACTGCTCCGGTTACGCACATTGGCGAAAGCCGGTTACCGGATTTCGAACGAACTCGTAAAAATGAATTCTCAATCCACTCCCTCGGCCCTCGAGTACGAGTAACAACGGGAGTTTGACCAGTCAAAACCCCGGCGAGACGGCGTGTTTCGCGATGCGGGCCCCTCCCGGGCGCGCCGCAGCCCGCCGCTTCTCTTCGCTTGAAACAAAAAGATCGAAGTAATTTGAATACTCAACATCCAAACGCGCCTTCACTGCGTAGACATGAATGACAGCGGGGTCTGTGGGGCAGCCTTTGTACGGCGGCCTCATAGCCAACCAAACTGAGTTATTGAGGAGAGAGGTTCGTCGTGGACAAATTGACAGCGCTCATGAATCGAGCCGTTTCGCGCCGCAAATTTGTGGCTGGAGTAGGGGCCACGGCCGGTGCGACCGTGGTATTAGGACTGAACGGATGTTCCGGCAGTAGTCATACGCCTACACCAACACCAACACCGACTCCAACGCCAAAGCCAGTCGTTTTCACGGATGCGGACGTTCTCAACTTTGCCTTGAATCTGGAATACCTCGAAGCGCAATTTTACCTTTACGCGGCGACTGGTGCGGGTTTACAAGCCTCTGACCTTACGCCCGGATCGGCATCAACCTACCAGACGGTTGGAACGGTCACTCTCGGTGACGCTGCCGCGGTTACCGGCCTGACGCCTGCTCAGCAGGACATCCTGAACGAGATCGCCTACGAAGAACAGCAGCACGTTCGGTTTCTTCGCAGCGCTCTCGGCAGTATGGCTGTGCCTATGCCCAATATCGATTTATCCTTTTTTGGTCCTCTGGCAGTGGCCGCCGGCATCACTAAAACCGCAACCGGCGACGGCTCCTTCGATCCCTTCGACAGCTTCGACGATTTCCTGGTTGGCGGGTTCATCTTCGAGGATGTGGGCGTAACGGCCTACTCGGGAGCGGCTGGCCTGATCAGTCCTGCCGGTGTTGCTGCCGGCTATCTGACCGCAGCGGCTGGCATCCTGGCAGTCGAGGCTTATCACGCGGGTTACATTCGCACGTCGCTCACTGGACGCGCGATCGCCGCCGGCTCCGCGACCAATTACCCACAACTGGGTGCGGCCAATCTGGTCGAGGATCTCCGGGCTATGCTCACCGTCGGTAACAGCGCGGCCCCTTCGACCGCAGGATCAGTCGAAACTCTGCTGGTTTTGCCCACGAGCATCTCTTCACCGAGCGCCATCGTCGCCGCCGATCCCACCAACGCCGTAGGCTTCGCCCGCACGGTAAATCAAGTCCTCCACATCGTTTATGGCTCACCCACGGTGGGGGTAGGGAAGGGTGGATTCTTCCCGAACGGTGTGAACAGCGTCTTTGCGACAACAACCGCGTAATCCAAAACGAGAATTGAAAAGGAAGGTAAAACGAAATGGCGAATCAAGACACGCAAATTTTGGATGAAGTAATCGCTTCCGGTCGTCGCAAGATGTTGGCTCTTGGTCTAACCTCTTTGGCGGGCATCGCAGCCGGAGCCTTTGCTTCCTCAGCACAGGCAGCGAGCTTTACGGACGACGATATTCTGAACTTTGCCCTCAATCTGGAGTATCTCGAGGGCAATTTCTACTATCTGGCGGCTTTCGGAACCACCATCGATGTGGCTAATTCCGCATCGACGGCGGCCGGAGCACCGAAAATCACCCTTTCCGGAACGGTTGGCACCCCCGGCACAGTCACCGGAGGCAGCCAGGTTCCGTTCAGCACGGTCCAAGTCGGTTCCTACGCGGTTGAAACGGCGATTGAAGAAGGCAAGCACGTGCAGCTCCTGCTGAGCGCGCTTGGATCTTCGGCGGTTGCCCAACCAGCGATCAACCTCGGCACTTCGTTCCCCACGCTGGCCGCGGCGGCGAAGATACCGAATGGCAGCAGTTTCAGTCCATATGCGAGTGATGACGACTTCCTCGTCGGAGCTTATGTCTTCGAGGATGTGGGCGTGACCGCATACCATGGGGCCGCATCACTGCTCACTGTGCCCGGAAATCTGACCGTGGCCGCCGGAATCCTTGCGGTGGAGGCGTATCACGCGGGACTGATTCGCACCACCATGAACTACATCGATCCGCAGGGCACGGGCATCGCCAGCTACACGAATTTGATTTCGGCGCTCCGTGCTTCGCTCTCACAGGCGGCTTTGTTAGGTGCAGCTCCTGATCCGTACGACACCAATCCCGATGACTTTGGCTTGGCACCGTTCCAGGTTTCGCTTGGCGGTGGAGGCAATGTAACTGCGACGCGCCTGACGGACGCAGATCAAACCAATGTCATCGCCTTCGCTCGCAATACCACTCAAGTTTTGAACATCGTCACAGGTGGCGGCGCGGTCAGCAACGGCAAAGTGGTTAGTCCAGCTGTGGGAGTTTTCTTCCCGGCCGGTTTGAATGCCGGTCCTAACGGCTTTAGATAGAGTAATCCCACGTCACGGGGTTTGCAGAAGCAATCGGTCCGACTAGTCTTTGTCGCTAGTCGGATCGTTGTTTTGTGGGACCAACCATCACTTGCTTCAATTTCGGGGCGAATGAGTCCGGGATTCGAGCGTCCCTTTCGATTTCATGGTTAGTTTCGGGGAGTGAGATTCTGTATTCCGAAAACGCACTGATTTTTATTTCGTTGGCATCCTACCGCGACTCGCAACTGGTGCCGACTGTTCAGGACTGCATTCGCAAAGCCCGGCATCCCGAACGTCTCAGATTCGGAATCTGCTGGCAGCGTGATGACGCCGATGAGCCGCTACCATTCGCCAAGGACGCACGCTTCCGCATACTTGATGTCAATTGGCGCGAAAGCCGGGGCGCTTGCTGGGCTCGTGCAGCGATTATGGCACTTTGGCAAGAAGAGGACTGGTTCCTCCAAGTGGATTCTCACTGCCGGTTTGCAGAGGCCTGGGACTCCACATTACTGCGAACGATCACCGAAACGGGAAGCGATAAGCCCATCCTCAGCACCTATCCTCTACCATTCAAGGCCGGCGATACGGACCTTCCGCAGGGCAGCCCGCTTCAAATAATTTTTCAGCAATTTACTCCCGGGGGAATTCCCCAGCTTCGACCGGGCCCCTTTCCGCCAGGACGCAGGTCGAAACTGCCCATGCGAGCTCGGTTCTTGGGGGCGGGTTTTCTATTCGCTCCAGGACGATTTGTGCGGGAAGTGCCGTACGATCCTGAACTCTATTTCATGGGCGAAGAGTCGGCCATGACCATCCGGGCCTTTACTCATGGATACGATCTGTTCCATCCGGCCGAGAACATTATCTGGCACGACTACATTCGCGCCGACGCGCCAAAACACTGGGTCGATCATGCCGATGGCGCTGAGGTGCCCAGCCCGTGGCGGAGCTTAGATGATGCCAGCCGGCGCAAGATCAGTCGGCTCTTGTTGGGCGAACCGGTCGAAAGTTTTGGGTTGGGCCAGGCGCGCGCACTCAAGGAGTACGAGGCCTACGCGGGATTGTCTTTTCGACATCGAAAGGCCCAGGCGTACACGATGCTCGGGGCTGAACCACCGAATCCGGACACCACCCCCGACTGGCCGGACAAAATTTATCCGTGGATCGCAAACGTCAGGTTCATGCGGGAGCAGATCCCGCCAGGATCGCTGGCTGATCCAATGCTTTGGAGCTTATCGATCCTGGACCGCCAGGGACACGAGGTTTGTCACCGGGATGTAAGCGCCGAGGAGTTGGCAACTTTCGCGGCTGCGCAGGAACTCGCGATTGTTTGCGAATTTCACTCCGAGAGCATACCGGCAAACTGGACGCTCTGGCCCTTGACCCGCTCAGGCCAATGGTTGCCAAAATTTGGGGGCCAGCTGAGCGACGATGATTTCGCCATCCTCAGCAAAGATCACTGAACGTTATTTCGCAAGGATAACACCTAGGGGGCCTCGGCCATTTTCCCCCGCTCAGCCCCTGATAAGTCGTGGGGGCTTCTTCATACCTTTAGGTAGAAAGTGCCGGCCCGTCCATTTGCAGAAAGCGCAAAAGTGCCCAGCGGAATTTGGTATAGCCAACGAGCGCGCTTCGATTATTGGCGCTTGATCATTGAAGTGGAGGTTGGCTGGGTTGGGAGACGCTGGCGGTGGCGCTATTGGCGCTGGCCAGCTTTTTTGCGGCATCGGCGCGCTCGCGGCAGGTGGCTTGTTCAGCTCCGGGAATCGCGGCGCAGCGGGAGAAGGCGCTGGCGGCATCTGAGAAGCGATCGAGCCGGTCGAGCGATACGCCGAGGACGTAAAAATCGGCAGGGTCGGGACGCGAGGCTCCCGCCGTGGCCTGATTCAGCTCGGTAGCGGCGCCTTGAAAATTCTCGCGGCGGTAGTCGACGAGTCCCAGCGCGCTGTGGGCCTGCAAATCGTATTCAGATTTTGCGGTGGCCAGTTGGGCGTCGGACATGCCGGCGGGTTTGGCGAGGGTGGGAAGCAGTTCCAGAGCGTGGCGCTCGAATTTTTCGGCCTTGTCGAGTTGGGCGGGTGCGGGGCTGGCGGAATGCGGAATGACCCAACCGACGAAGACCAGTACGGTGACGTCATCGGGGTTCAGCGCGAGGGCGTGGTCCGCGTAGGTTTCCATTCTGGCGAAATCCTGTTTCTGATACGCGGCGGTGGTGAGCTGCGAGTAAACGGCTTCGCTGAAAGGCCCATCCGGATATTTTTGGACGAAAGCGTCGCCCGCTTCCATGCGCCGGTCAAGGTCTTCGGGCTTGAGCTTGAAGAAAGCTTTGTATTCGGCTTCTTCGCGGGGATCGATTTTGGCGGCCGTAACCGCAGCGCTTGGCGCGGTAGGTTTCGATTGGACTTTTTGCAGCTGAGTCTGCAGGCAAATGGTTTCGCTTTGCGCCAAGGCGCGGGGCGAGGCGAAAAGCGCAAGCGACAATCCGAGAGCGGAGAGCGCCGTTTTTACGAGGATCGGCTGCGTGCTCATTTTGTGTCTCCCCGGTGGTTGGATGCCCCGCCAATGACGAAGGTACAAAGCAAATAGAGGCTCAGCCAGGGTTGCCGGCACGCTGGGAACGCTACGGATCGTCTCCTGTTAGCCGCGCCGGCAAATAAGGTCACCAAGCCTAAGTGCTGTTGACCGAGCACCAGCGTCCGCAAGTCGGAGTGACTCTGAAGTCACAATTCAAGCGATTGCGTCCTGGTTAACGCCGTAACCGGACATGTGGGTTTCGGCAAAAATCTTTCGGGTTCTCCGATGCTGTTGGCCACCGCCAAGGTTTCAGGATGCTTCTGAGGAATCGCACAATCGCCTATCCAGCGGTGGCTTTCACACGAATTGATCCTGACGTTCCCGAAGCTTTCCGCTCGCGACTGTGAGCTCGAGATTTCCTTAAATACAAGGCTTTGTCGGCCGCACTTAATATCGTTTCGATTGATGTTCCGTCTCGAGGGTAAACCGCAACGCCGATGCTAACCGAAAGGTTTGGTTTTTTGTCATCACGCGCGAGGCTCTGGCGGATCCGTCTGGCCACAACGTTTGCACTTTCTACGCCTGTCTCGGGGAGGACGATGGCAAACTCGTCGCCGCCGAAACGTGCTGCCGTGTCCATGTCGCGTGCACAATTGCTGAGGACGTCAGCTAACCGGCAAAGTGCCTGACTACCGACTAGATGGCCGAAAGCGTCATTGATTTTCTTCAACCCGTCCAGGTCGAGGAACAAAATCGCGAATTCACGACCAGTACGCTCGGACCGTTTAAGCTCACCGTCTATAATCTCCACCAGCCGACGATAGTTGGCTAACCCGGTGAGCGAGTCTTTCGCCGCCTGCTGCCTTAGATGGTCCTCTAGTTTCCTCTGCTGGGTAACGTCCTGAACAATAATCTCGTACGTGTCCGCCGCGCCCTGGAGATGAACCGCCCGACCGCTCAATTGGACTCGCAGCGGCGTACCGTCCTTGCGACGCAGGTCAACTTCGACCGGTCCTTGGGCGTTATTCATTCTGGGGTTTCCTAAGAACTGCTCTCGTTTACTCGCATCGCACAGAATTTCTCTGACGTGCCGGGCATTGACGAGTTCGAATTTAGAGGAGAAGCCGAGCATGGTCACCAGTGCCGCGTTTACCTCCAGAAAGTTGCCGTTCTTGTCACAGCTAAACATTCCATAGGTCAAACTTCCCACAAGGGCGCGATAGCGGGATTCCGAGTGGCGTAATTTCTTTTCCGTTTGATCGCGCTCGTCGCGCAAATGGTTCTCTCTGAGAGCGCGGCGGATCGCTATCGGCAGGTGGCCGAGATGGTCCCGATCGACGCAGTCCGCCGCACCTTCCGTGATAAGTTCAGCGACCTGTTCCAAAGCCAGAGTCTGAGTAAGGTAGATCAGCGGAATCTTTCTAGCTCTCGCCCCCAAGATGTCTAAAGGGCTCGGCCCTCGCCAGTTAAGTGTCGGAAATTCAGCCAGCACCAAGTCGTAATATTTTCCGTCCAGCTGCTTAATAAAACGCTCGGGCGTGGTGACTACGTTGCCGGTGACTCTAAAATCGGCGGCGTCAAACTCACGCAGGCAGCTTTCAACACAACCTCCGTCCCGGTGAACAAAAAGAAGGTGCAAGCCCAGTTCAGCGCTTAGCGCAGTCGCGGGGTTATGAGCCACGAGTCGAGTTAAGTCATGTTTTGCTGATGTGGGCATCGTAAGCCATTCATTAAGTAACTGGGTTCTATGTCTGCGCAGGAACGTACACCTAGCAACGTAATCGTAGCTCTGAGTGGACTCCACGTCTGGTCAAAAGAGCTCTGAACGATCAGAAACAGTCCGTACCTTATCGACATACCCTAAATCCCGTACGCGGGCAGTTCATAGAATTAAAGAGGTTTGAGGGAGGAGTTAGAACGAGTTGTTGCTTTCCCGGCGGAGTCAAGTTTTCAGCTTTCCAGGCTGGGAGCGTCCGAGATCCACCGTACATCTTCGCTGCTTTCGGTTAACTTTAATCGCGAAGCATGACCCGGAGCAGCGAGCTATTAATTTCCAGCGAACCGTTGTACTTGATGTATCCCAACCTGCGAAATTTGTTCATGAAAAAGCTGACACGGCTTCGCGTCGTACCGATCATTTTCGCGAGCGTCTCTTGGGACACTTTGGCAACGATTTTTTCCGGCTGCTCAGTTTTTCCGTACCGTGCAATAAGCAGAAGCGTGCGCGCCAATCGTTTTTCGCTCGAATTAAATAACTGGTCAGCTAAATCCTCTTCTACCCGGACGTTGCGCCTTAGCATATGCGCAACAAACCGGTCGGAGAAGTCGGCCTCTTCGTGAATCACCCGGATCATTTCATCCTTGTCAATTTCCAAGATTGAGGAGGGTTCGACGGTCACGGCAGTGGCGATTCGTAATGGTTGTCCTGCAATGCAACCCTCTCCAAAGAATTCGTCGGGACCCAGTAGTGCGATTACCGCTTCTTTCCCTTGACTCGAAAGAATCGTAAGCTTCACCGCACCACGTTGGAGATACAGAACAGACTTACATTTATCACCTTGGCTAAATATGGTTTGGCCCTTGCGGTATATCGTTTCTCTTCTACCGACCCCGGCAGTCTCCAGATACTTCAAGGCATCAAAGCAAACGCCGCTTGCGGGTGGCACTTTGGCCACTCGTCCCCGCGATCGCTGTACTGGCATGCTATGTCCTCCCCGTATCGCTCCACTAATGCAAATGAATGGCTGCAATCTGCTACGGCGAAAAGTGACCTAATCTCGAGTAGCGGTCGGCGCTTAAACACCGATGCAATCAGTTGCCGCCACCGCTCGCAGCGGAAAGCTCAACGAGTGTTCAGTCATTTCGGCCGCGAACGCTTCGGCGCCCCCCCTTTACGAACCGATGCGGCCATTCTGGGCTTATCCAATTCCTTTGCAATACGAAGAAGCCTGGCTGCTGCGAGTAATTTTTTAGCTTTAGTAATGTGCACCTTATCAGCCTACTCTCTTCCCTCAAATTTTACGGTCAATTTTGCACAGTGGTCGGCGGTTAGTATTCGAGAGACTTAGAACATTCCGCCAGGGGAAATACCAACAATTGCCGAGAGCATCGACCTGCCCGTTGCCATCCAGTCTGCGATTCGGATTGCGGAACAGAGGTCCTGATTAACGCCCTTACCGGACATGTGCCGATCCCCTGATTCCTAGTGTCCGGTAACGCGACTAATCAGAAGTTGGCTTCGCCGAAAATAAAGGTATCGATGATTGGCGTCGCTTGACACCGGTTCCCGCGTCGCAATAAGGTGCGGTCACACGGAGCCAGCATGGACAAGCGCGACGTGATTTTTTCACTCCCTAGATACCTGGTTCTGGCCTCGGCTGCATTCCTGTTGGGGAGCGTCACCGCAGCGCCGCCAGCGGATCAGATTTTCTGGCCGAACAAAGGCTGGGCACTTGCCAGCGCCGCCAACGTCGGCTTGGATCAGCACTTTCTCCTCAAGCTCGACAAGGATATGACGTCGGGGACGTACTCGCAGATGATGGACAGCTTTGCGGTCTTCCGTTGTGGCCAGAAGGTCTTCGATCGCACCTACCCTCACAACTACGCAATGATTTATGGTACGGAAGCCACCAAACGCGGGCCGTACAACGAGCGCCTTTTCGGGCGCTATAACTATTTCGATCCTTACTGGCACCCCTACTATCACGGCAGCGAGCTGCATACGATGCAATCGGTAACCAAGACCGTCACTTCAGTGATTATCGGCGTAGCCATGCAACGGGGCGACTTCAAGGCCGGGCTGGATACGCCCGTATTGAAATACTTCGACGTGACCCGAGTAAGCAATGTCGACGACCGCAAGCGTCGCATCACCTTGCGCCACCTTCTGACCATGAGCGCGGGCCTCGAATGGAATGATGAGGGCTTCGACACGGGTGATCCGCAGAACGACACCAGCTTGATGGAAGCCAGCGACGACTGGGTGCTGTATGCGATCGACAAGCCCATGGTCGCCGAACCCGGCGAGGTCTGGAACTACGACAGCGGCGGATCGGAACTGCTCGCCTACATTTTTCAGAAAGAAACCGGCCAGGACATCGACGACTACGGCCAAAAATATCTGTTCGGCCCATTGGGCATCAAGCATGAATGGAAACGCACGTATTTGGGAGTGGTGGACACCGAAGGCGGCTTGTATCTGACGGGTAGCGACCTGGCGAAAATCGGTTACTTGTATCTGCACGATGGAACCTGGGATGGCCAACAGATCGTCTCCCGTGAATGGGTCAAGCAGTCGCTGACACCGTACTCCCAAACCAGCGCCCAGCCGGATTTCAAGGGATTCATGTACGGCTTCCAGTGGTGGTTGTTCAAACTACCAAATTCGACAGAGTACGTCTGGATGGCTCGCGGATTCGGCGGACAGAACCTGATGGTGTTTCCAAAAGAGGGCCTGATTGTGACATTTACTGCCTGGGACATTCTCCCCACTTCGACCGGAAAAGAGCCGGCACCGGCCGACTTTCTACCTCTCGTGAAGACGAGAACTTGCCCAATCGATGGCCAGTAGCTCGCGGCTAACGTAGCAACCTGAAAAGTCAATCCTGCCAAGTCCACATGTCCGGTAACGCGACTTATCAGCAGGTTGACAAACCGGAACACGGATATTGTTTGCACTCAATCCTGATACGGGTCGTTTGGCAAGTGGCCGGCCCCCACCTGACCTGGCGTCAAATCTCCATGCAACTCTAGTTGTGTTGCAACGACATTCCTACGTTGCAACAGTCTAATCTATCGGTGGCCGCGGATCGGTCAGAGGCAGGTGGAGATCTGGCGCAGGCTTTTCTTGGAGATTTTCGGCACTTCGGCGCTTGGAGCCGGGTAGCCGACAACGAGAAGCACGAAAGGCTTCTCGTTTGGGGGACGATTCAGGATGTCGTTCAAAAAACCCATGGGGCTAGGCGTGTGGGTGAGCGATACCAGTCCGGCCATGTGAATCGCGGTGATGAGCATTCCAGTCGCAATTCCGACGGATTCGATGACGTAGTAGTTTTTCGCTTTCTCTCCATCGGACGCGAACCGGTAGCTTTGACCAAACACAGCGATAAGGAGTGGAGCCGTTTCGAGGTACGGCTTGTGCTCGTCGGTGCCCAGCGCGGCTAGCGCCTCAAGCCACGCCGCCGGAGCGCGCTTGTGGTAAAACTCAGCTTCTTCCTTTTCGGCGGCTCCTCGAATGCGCCGTTTGATTTCAGCGTCGCGCACGACCACGAAGTGCCACGGCTGGAGATTGGCGCCGCTGGGAGCGCTGCCGGCAACCAACAGACATTCGTCAATGATCTGTTGTGGAACGGGGCGACTGGAGAACTGACGCACGGTGCGACGCCGAAGCATCTCGCTGCAAAAATGTTTGACGCGAACCGTCATTTCATCCGGAGGGAATTCCCGGTAGGTGGCGAGGGGAAGAAATACGGGTGTAGGCATTCGATGATCTTTCGGAAACACAGCTCGCTCCTCTTACCTGTATTTTCCGCGAAAAACATGCTCGGCCGGCAATTGGATTAGCGCGTCGCGACGAAGTTTCAAGAATTCGTCAGGCCAACCGACCTACACAATAGTCCCAGTCTACCGCCTGATTAACGCGGTAATCGCACGAGCGAAGTACGGCGTCGTTTGCCCGTTAACGCGATTCGTCAGTTGTTCGGGCGCTACTAGTTGGTTCGCTGCTGGACTCGCGCTGTCGAGGGCGGAACATGTCCCTTCAGCCGCATGTAAACGGCGAGGTTGCCGTAATGCTCGTTATTGTGGGCGATGTTGTACATCAACACGGCGCCCCGCAGAGTATTGGTCGACCCCGTGCCAACGACATGCGCAATTTGCATCGGCTGGGTGAACTTAGCGTCGGTGGTCGCCGCGTACACGCGATCGCAATAGGCCAGCGAATCGTTCAACGCCTTAACGAGTACAGCCTTGTCCGTGACTTGCTCGTAGTCAGCGGTCGCTGGTGATTTTTCGCCCGCGACTTGCGAACAGAAGAAGAAGTTCGCATCAACCAGGTGACCGATAATCTGACCGAAGGTCCGAACCTGCGGCGTCGGTCGAAAGGCATATTCATCCGCAGGCATGTTCTCTGCCGCTTCCGCTATATCTCGGTGAATCATCGTATGCATCGCCTTGGCACTGGCCGCCAGCGAGGGCGACAATTCATCGGGATAGCCGGAATCCGTCGTTTGGGCGGAGGCCACCGGCAATGTCACATACGCAAAGACAAGAACCAACCCAAGCAGGCGCAGCATACGGTCGTCTCCTTCAGTGTACGAATCGCTTTGGCTAGCGCGTTCACTTATGAGAGACCACAATAAAGTTTTGTCAAGTTCAAACGCAAAACTCCGGGATTAACGCGCCCACCGGACAGGTGTATCGAAACAAAATAAGACGTCCGGTAACGCGACGAATCAGGCACGACGTTATTGCCTCGCGGCCGCGAGGAGTAGGCGATGTGGGGCGAGATTTCGGTGGCTTACTAAGCTTCGACGCGTTGTCGATTCATCACTGGCATCGAGACCCGCAACGAAGATCGAATGTCCTCAGGCGCGGACCCGATCTGCATTACCGCAACTCAGTGTTTAGTCTTGCCTCAACGGCATCTTATGGCCGACACGCGCCGTAGTCCTTGGATATCTTTTCTGTTTCCCATACGAACGGCGTACTGTTATCAGCTGACTTTTGCTTTTTTCCTTGGAGCTTCACTCGATTTCCGGGCGTCACGCCTGCGGTGTTCCCGGCCAAAAAGTAGGTGCGGCCACCATCCGCGGCTAAGGTCAGCGTGTGATCCCCTGCAGCAACGCATCCCGTGACCGTGGACTTCCTCATCAACAAATAAACGACCACAGCCGTCCCACCTACCAGCCCTGCGACGATCCCTGCGACGGACGCATCGACCTGGCCCTTACTCGGGAGGCTGCTGCTCTCGGTTCGAGGCCTTGCTGATCTCGACTGCGCTTCCACATTGGAGAAGGGAATCGCGCAAAGAGCGAAATCCAGGACGGCTACCACTACCAGACAACGGACGCATTTCCGTTTCATGACGAACTCCTCGCCCGAAAAAGATTTTTGTGGCTACTTGGCCTGGCCACCGATCCCAGGAAGCCCAATTCGAATGGACGGTTCCGTTATTCCCACCATTCCACGATTCTGCCAAGGCGATGGCCCTCGGAATGAATCAGAGCTGGAGTCGGGGCGGTGGCCCCAGGCAGGGTAAGCGAGGTGACGATCGTATGGATCGATCGCGCGCCATTACTCAGCGCAAATTTGACGATAATGATTGGGCTGGTTTTGGGTGTGTCGACTGTAAAAGTTCCGGTACAGTCGGGGAACACGGTGTACGTTCCAGTCTCCATGTCGTGAAAGCCGGTAGTCGGATCGGTGGGCGGGGCCGGAGGCGGCGGCACCGGCGTTGGCGCGTTGGGACTCGATAGCACAAAATCGACCTGAGAAAGGTGACCTTCTCCATCGAAATGGGTCATGGCGATCCCATCGCGCTGAACCACCACTGTTGTAATTGTTCCATCCACGGCCTTCACGGGCAGGAAGACCTGCCCCGAGACCGTAAAGGCGTAGTCCCCCTTCAGAGTGGAGTTGCGGCAGCTCGTCTCTTGCGCCCTCGTTGCCACAACCGTAACTCCCAACAAAATGATTACTGCAGCTACCATTTTGGATCCGACCCTCAACATTGATCGTTTCATTGGCGCCTCCTGCCGGGCTGTCGCTGATCGTTCCCGGGCGCAGCCAAAACTGGCACGGAGCAGGTTCGTTCGCAATAGAGGCAGTCTGTAGGTTTCGTGTAGATTCTATGAAGATGTAAGTAATGACTTAACTGGCTCTTATAGATTCAGAATCGCTACTTGGTCTGCCGGACACCAAGACGTAGAATCAGCCTCTCGATCGATCGCTCGTCATGCTGCAAGAAACCATCCACTTCGAAGGCTTCGAACTCGACCCGGGGGCCTTTGAGCTTCGCCGCGACGGCCAGCTCATCAAACTGGAACGCATCCCGCTGCAGTTGCTTTTGTTGCTGGCTGAAAACCGCCAGCGCCTGGTGACGCGAGAAGAGATCCTTCGCGCGATCTGGGGTGAAAACGTATTTGTCGATGCCGACAACAGCATCAATACCGCCGTCAGGAAAGCGCGCCAAGCACTAAAAGACGATCCTGAAAACCCCCGCTTCCTGCGTACGGTGCCTGGGAAGGGCTATCGATTCACGGCGGAGGTCAAATCCGTTAATTCGACGGTCTCGCCCGAAGGGCTCGCGTCTGTTGAAAAGCTGCCTCAAGAATCGCCTACACCAGCGAACGACGATCCCGATGTTCCCTCGCCATTGCGAAACAAGTGGGCAATCTTGACACTCATCGGCGTCCTTATAGTTGTAGGTGCAGTGCTGATACTCCGCCCCCGGCCGAACCCACCTCCCCAACCGAGCACAAGAAGAGCAATGCTCGCCGTGCTGCCTTTCGTGAACCTTAGCGGAAATCCTGGCGAAGAATATCTTGCGGATGGCATGACCGAAGAGCTCATCACCCAACTCGGAGGTCTCGACCCCAATCGACTGGGAGTGATTGCCCGCACGTCCTCCATGCAATACAAGGGTGCATCAAAAAGCGCCGCACAAGTTGCCCATGAGCTGGGAGTGGACTACGTACTCGAAGGGAGTGTGCGTTGGAACGACCAGCGGGTGCGTGTCACCGCGCAGCTGATTCAGGCCAGCGATCAGACCCACTTATGGGCGGCGGATTTTGACCGAGATCCAGGCGATGTCTTGCGACTACAGAGCGATCTGGCACTCGCGATCTCCAACAAGATCGAATTGACGCTATCGCCTCCGGTGCGCGCGCGCCTGGCGGACGCGCCGCCGGTCAATGCTGCTGCCCACGACGCATACCTGCTGGGGCTTCACGAATTAGACCTGCGGACCAAATCCGGCGTCGAGCGGTCGATCGCAGAATTTCAGAATGCCATTGCGCTTGACCCTCAATATGCTTCGGCCCATGCCGCGCTTGCGCGCGCGTATAGCTTGGCACCTGTAGTGCGTGCGATGGCCCCGATTGAAGCCATGCCCAAAGCGAGAGACGCTGCGTTGCGCGCGATTGAGCTCGACCCCGGGCTCGCGTCCGGGCACTCCACTTTGGGATTCGTTAAGGCCCATTACGAATTTGACTGGCCGGGTGCAGAACGCGAATATCTGCGAGCGCTCGCCTTGAATCCGAACGACGCCTACGCCCACTTTTTTTATTCCAATAGCTACCTCTCGCCACTCGGCCGTCACGCACAAGCGATTGAAGAAATGCGCAAAGCGGTCGCCATCGACCCATTCTCCGCGCCGGTCCAGGCATTTCTAGGTCGGACATATATTTGGGCCCGGCAATACGACCAGGCGCTTGAACAATTTCAAAAGGTTGCGGAAATGTTTCCCGGCTTCGCGATCGATCACGAACGCTTGGCGCAATTACATGCGTTCATGGGCCGATTCGACCAGGCCATCGCCGAAGACACCAAAGCACGGCTACTCTCCGGTGAAAACGAAAAATCAGCGTTGGCCAAAGAAGCTATACTTCGGCACGCCTGGACAACTCAGGGAGCCCCGGGCTACTGGAAGACGCTCGTGGAGCTGAGCCAGACGGCGGAGAATCCGCCCGAAGCGTATAACTCGCCTTTCGGCACTGCCATTCTATACGCCCAACTTGGCGACAAGGCCCGGGCGCTGAACGCGCTCGAACAAGCATATGAGCAGCGCTCATTGGCGATGACGGAGATCAATATTGAGCCCGCATTTGATCCGATTCGCGGTGAACCACGATTCAAAGCCTTGCTTCAACGCGTGCGATTACAAGGAGCCGGTACCAAGTAATGGACCTTCCTCGCGAGCGCCGCCAACAAACTTGTAGATTTTGGCTAGAAGATGAGTTTGCGCGTAAGGTGAAACGGCCCGCGGATTTCTACGGACGGATGTCGACGAAGATCACTCGCGCACGCCGCCATCGTAGCCGCTCTCGATCTCGCCCAGCATCGTATCGATGTCGGCCGTCGGATAGGAGTGCCGCACCGCGGCCCGAATGACGTCCAGTTTCTTACCAGCTTCGTGCACCGGCTCGCGCCGGCGAGCAAGTTCCAGCGCCTGGCGCACCCATTCGGCGATTGACATTCGCCGTGTTCGCGCAATCCTTTGAATTTCGCGGTAGTCCGGATCTTGAACGATGACTTGCAGCCTTTTAGTCATGCTGTGAGTGTGTCTGACTCATCGGCATGAGTCAATTTGACTACTTCATACGCAAACCGAAACGGTTCTCCGCCTGGCCTTTCACTTCCGTTCGAATCGCAAATAAACTCCCCGCCAAGCGATCTCCCAGCGGAGCATGCGCTGACGCGGTCGTCACCAACAATGTCTTCAAATCCGCGCCCCCAAAACAGCAGGTCGTAATATTCTTTACCGGCATTTCCACCACGCGATCGATTTTTCCATCCGGCGCAACCCGTACCACGCAGTTTCCATAGTATCGGCAGTTCCATAAAAAACCTTCCGCGTCCATCGCCGAGCCATCGGGCAGCCCGCGCGCAAATCCTTGCAGGAATGGCCGCTCATTCGAAATCGCGCCGGTTGCCTGGTCGTAGTCATACGCCCAAATCACGTTCGCGATGCTGTCGCCCGTATAAAAACGCCTCCGGTCAGGACTCCACACCATCGTGTTCGAAATTCCGATGTCTTTTCGCCACAAGCTCGTTTTTCCGTCCGCATCGAGCCGCAGCAGCACGCCGTCGGTCCCGCCAAATTCAATCGCCGAACCATCCGCGGCGATATTGTTTCGCATCGAGCCCACCCACAGCGACCCGCGCGGATCGCTCCGCGCATCATTCAGCCGCACCGCCGGCCACGCCTCGTACTTGAACAAAGGATCGTGCCGCCGATCCGTCGCCGGCTCCCACAGAATCACGCCCGAACCCAGCACCACCAGCAGCACGTCGTCACGATCCGTCAGCGAAAGCGCCGTGACCGGCACATCGAAAATCCAACTGCGCACCGCAGCATCCGCCACCTGAAACCGGTGAATCAGAAACCGGTTGATGTCTACCCAATACACTGCGTTTTCGGCCGCGTGCCAAACCGCGCCTTCGCCGCACACATCTCCCATCGGTGCGACGCACACCACTTCGCCGGTCATCGCGCCGCTCATCGCCCCGCTCATTGCACCCCGATCCCCGCCAGCAATCCGCCGTCGACCAGGTAATCTCCGCCGGTGCAGAACGCCGAGCGATCCGAAAACAAAAATGCCGCCAGCTCCGCCACCTCTTCCACCGTGCCCACTCGGCCCAGCGGATGAGCCGCGCCAAACCTCGCCACCACCGCATCGACCGGCTCGCCCGGAGAAAAATGCCCCGCCGACATTTCCAGCATTGGCGTCCGAATCGAACCGGGGCTGACCGAATTGACCCGCACTTTGTCCGCCGCGTGATCCAACGCCAGCGCCCGCGTCAAACTCAACAACCCGCCCTTCGACGCCGCATACGCCACCACTCCGCGCTGGCAAGCATGTCCTTGCACCGACGCCACAATCACAATCGATCCGCCGCCGCGCTTCTTCATTTCCGGAATCCCGAAGTGCGCGGTCAGAAACACGCTGCCCAGGTTCACCGCCATCACTTTGTTCCAGGTCTCCGGCTCCGTCTCGAACGAATTTCCAAAGGGATGGATCGCCGCGGAATTCGCGATGAAATCGAGGCCGCCAAATTGCCCGACGGTCTTCGCCACTGCGGCTTTCACCAGTTCGGGCTTGCTGACGTCGCACTGCTCCACCTGCAGCGCCAATTTCTGGCCGTCGGCAATCTGCTGCAACTCCCGGTTCGCCGTCGCGTCAATCCCGCAGGCCATCACCTTCGCGCCACCCGTCGCCAGACGAAGCGCGATGCCTCGCCCGATTCCGGTCGTCCCGGTCACCAAACCTACCTTGTCTTCGAATTCTTTCATGTGCTCCCCGTGTTTAGTTTTGGGTTGCTTGCGATGCAAAAAACTAGGAATAACTCAGCCCGCGCGCGACGCCCCGCAGCTCGGCCAGCCCTTTCAACCGCCCCACATACGAATATCCCGGATTCGTTTTCTTGTCGATGTCGTCGGCCAGCAAATGTCCGTGATCCGGCCGCATCGGAATCTCCGCATCTGCCCGCCCCTCACGCCTCCGTCGCGCTTCCTCTTCCAGCAGCGCGCGTACCACCCCCACCATGTCCGAGCTTCCGTCGAGGTGCTCGGCCTCGTAAAACGAGCCATCCTCATCCCGCTGCACCTGCCGCAGATGCGCGAAATGAATCCGCGGCGCAAATTCCCGCACCATCGCCTCCAAATCGTTGTCCGCCCGCGCCCCGAATGACCCAACGCAAAACGTCAAGCCGTTTGCGGCTACATCGGCCGCGCCAAATATGGCGCGCACATCGTCTGCGGTAGACACCACGCGTGGCAGCCCAAACAAAGACCACGGCGGATCGTCCGGGTGAATGCACAACCGCAGACCCAATTCCGCCGCGACCGGCGCAATCTCCCGCAAGAACGCCAGCAAATTGGCGCGCAGATCCTCCTCCGTCACGCCTTCGTATTCGCTCACCTGCCGCCGAAATTCCTCGCGCGTATAAGAAGCTTCCGCGCCCGGCAGCCCCGCGATAATCGTTCGCTCCAGATTCATTCGCCGCGCGTCCGGCATATCCTCGAACCGCGTCCGGGCCGCGTTCACCCGTCGCCCGTCGTATTGCGCCTCCGCGTTTTTTCGCGCCAGAATAAAAATGTCGTACGCCGCGAAATCGATCGCATCGAATCGCAGCGCATAACCTGTGGAGGGCAGTGCCCACTTCAAATCCGTCCGCGTCCAATCCACCACCGGCATGAAGTTGTAGCAAACCACTTTCACGCCCGCCTGCGCCACCGCCCGCAGCGAATCCTTCCACGCATCCACGTAAAATCGAAAATCTCCTGACCGCAACTTGATGGAATTGTGTACCGGAATACTTTCCACCACCGACCACTCGAGC
>Ga0302225_10000500_pt1 | contig 28109 bp, 21 predicted proteins | sample II_Palsa_E3_2_FD_193515 | JGI IMG/M metagenome (GOLD analysis project Ga0302225, IMG submission 193515) | Peat permafrost microbial communities from Stordalen Mire near Abisko, Sweden - II_Palsa_E3_2 | ecosystem: Environmental > Terrestrial > Soil > Palsa > Peat permafrost | place: Sweden...
AAGCGCCCTAACGGCACTCCGGCCAATATTAATTCTTTGTTCCGCTCGATCACTTTTCCCGACATGTCGGTGGGAAACCAGCCCGGCGCAATCGCGTTGACGTGAATGTTGTGCATGCCCCACTTGCAGGCCAGGTCCTTGGTGAAAATGATCACGCCGCCCTTGCTGGCGCTGTATCCGATCGCTGAGAAATTAGGAGGCGAACCACGCAGCCCGGCCACCGAGGCGATATTGATGATTTTTCCCCGGCGTTGGCCCATCATGACCTTGCCCACCGCCTGAGAAAACAAAAATGTCCCAGTCAGGTTGGTCTCGATCACCTTATTCCACTGCTCGAGCGTCATCGATTCCACCGGAGCGCCCCAGGACGTGCCCGCGTTGTTGATAAGTATGTCGATGCGCCCAAATTCGGCGAGCGCTGCATCCACGACCGCCTGCACACCGGCGGGGTTCTTCACATCGCAACCGAGCGCCAAAGTTTTCGCGCCGAGCTTTTGCAATTCTCCCGCGGTTTGCTCGCACCGTTCTTTCTTGCGAGCGCAAAGCACTACGTTTGCGCCCATTTCGGCAAGGCCCTCAGCCATTTGCCGGCCAAGCCCGACGGAGCCACCTGTGACGATGGCGACGCGCCCGCTTAGATCAAATAGCTGCTGGACTTTCATTCCGGAATCCTGGGCGCGGCCCGGCGCTCGTGAGGAGATTCACGAGCGCACCCGGGCCGTCGTTGTGGCTCAAGCTCGAACTAAAAACTAAACCGTATGCCCAGCTGGACCTGGCGCTTCGGAAACGCCGAAGTGAAAGCGAGCGGTGTACTCGGCGTCACGACCTCCCCGTCCGGCAATACCGTGCCGGACCGCAGGCCGTGAACGTTAAACGAAGTATTGCCGGTGGCGCATCGCCCTGAGATGGGGCATACGCCGGGCGTCGTCTGAATCCCAAACAACGGATTCACTTCGTTGTTCACGCTGGCAAAGTTCGTCCGGTTGGCGATATTGAATCCTTCCGCGGTAAGCGTCACGGAAGCCTTTTCGCCCAGCTTGTGCCGCCAGCTCAAGCGCATATCGAAGTCAACGAAATCGGGCCCCAGACCCGTGTCGCGCGGCGCGCCCAGGGGACGTTCGTTGGTGATGTGATTGTCGCCGTTGACTTCGCCTCCCGCCAGTAGATTGAAAGGCAGCCCGCTGTGGTAGGTAAAAATGGGTGAGAGCTGGAAGCCGGAAAGGATCGCCTGCTCCCACGGGCTGTTGAAAACTCCCGCGACCACCACTTTGTGCCGCTCGTCAAATTCGGACAAGCCCCGATCCAGGGCCAGGTTTGTGGGATCCTGCGGCCCGTAGTCGGTGTTGAAATCCGTGGAGGTGTCGAAGCCTTTGCTGAAGGTGTAGTTCCCGAACATGGTGAAGTGATCGCTGAAGCGCTTTTTCACCTCGATAATAAATCCTTCGTACAAGCTCGACGCCGCGGAAGTGTACTGATTGTTTTGGGTAATCAGCGGATTCACAAAGCAAGCGAAGGGATTCGCCGCGCAAGGTAGCGAAGGTGTTTCGGGGGCTAGCAGTCCACCGAGCAGCGGGTCGCTCCCTGCGAATAGATTCCAGTTCTTATAGGAGTACGGTTTGCCGCTAGCCAGCGTTACCGTGCTCGTCGGAGTTGTTGGCAATAGATTCGTGTCAATTGCCACCGGGAGATACAACGTGTGCGAGTAAATCCCGCTCACACCGATGGAGAAGCCCGGCGCGATCTCACGCTCAATTCCCAACGAAGCTTGTTGCGATTGCGGCGGCCGGTAGTTGGGCGGGTTGCTGAATAGCACCGTCAGCGGATAAAGAGGGCCGTTATTGGCGGCGATAATGCCAAGCGGGGCCACAGACGCCGGTGTGATGCATGCATTGTTGCCGGGCGTCGGAGTCGTGCACTGAATCAATCCCTCCGCAAAAAGGGTTTGGAATACAGCCGCCGAGTTTTGCAAACCCGGTATTCCCGGAGGGGGCAGCGCAAGGGGATCCACGTAGATGGAAATGTACCGAGTGCACGGACTAGTTCCTGTGCCGGGGATTACGCCGGCGATTCCGCAGGTGCCCACCGCGTTGTTAACCTGATCCGGAACCTGCGCCGTGTTGTGATTGTTTTCCACCGTGCTGTGATTCCTGTTCAGCACTCCGAGGCTCAAATCCACCTGCGGGATCTGCGCGTCGATGGGTCCGTAGAAAATCCCGTAGCCCCCGCGAATCACCGTCTTGTGATCCTTGAATGGGTCCCAGGCGAAAGACACACGCGGGGCGAAGTTCTTATAGTAGGTATTCAGCGGGAGATATTGCGAGTCGATGTCGTACCGGAGGCCGTAGCTCAGGGTGAAGGTGGGCGTAACCTTCCAAGAGTCTTGCAGGTAAAGTCCCGTCAGCGGCCGGGTGTAGGCAGGGTAGTCCGCATCGCCAAATCCCTGCTGATAGACCTGCGGCAGTCCGAACGAGGCGGTTTCCAGAGCCGAAAGGCTGGGAAGCTGCGGCGACAGCAAGGTTCCAAAATCAGGAAGGCTGCTGAAGACGAAGCGTCCCGGAAGAAATGTGTGGGATTCCGTGTGATTCCCGCGCAGCAATTCGTCCACGCCGAACTGAATCGTGTGATGCCCGCGGATCATGGTCAAGTTATCGGCAAACTCATAGCGGCGCAGAATCGTGAGGTTGGGCAAGAAGATGTTGGTCCCTAGGTTGTTTATGAATCCCGGAATTTGGAGTCCGGCTTGTCCGGGTTCGTTCGGAATCACATTGAAGCTGTTGTAATCCCACTGCACCCGCAGTTCGTTCTGCGTGGTCGGGCTGAACTGGTGAAACCAGGCGCCCTGCAGGTTGTTGTCATAGTCGTGTATCGAACTTCCCGCCGAGAAAGCGGTCAGAGATTGCACGTCCGGATTTTGTTCCACGTCGTGTGCGTAGCGATAGCTCAGAAAGACCTGGTTGTTTGCGTCAATGCGATGATCCAGGCGTGCGGAGGCCAGATAATCGCGGGAATTGTAGTCGAAGAGTCCTCCCTGCGTTTCGAATTGGCTCACAAGGTAGGCGCCAATGGGAGTAATCGCGGGGTTGACGTTGTTAACGGTCAGTGCGTTCGCAAGCGCAGCCGCGCACACGGGTCCCGGGAGCGTGGTCATTCCCGTGTACGGCGGAGGCAGTTCACTCGCGACAGCGGTGCCGACAGGGCCACTCAAGCAAGGCACGTTTGCTGGGTTGGCTGCCAGCGTCGCGAAAATCTGTTGCTGGTCGAAAGTAGGACGGAGGATCGATGTGTTCGTCAGCAGGGGCACCGCATTTTCCGCGTCCTGCCGCAAGCCTTCGAAAGCGGCGAAGAAGAAAGTTTTGTCTTTTCGGATAGGCCCGCCCACCGAGCCGCCGAATTGATAGCGCTGCAGCGAATCCTTGATGGGCGTGCCCACGGAGTCGGGTAGCGTCGGATCGAACACCGCTCCAGGCTTAAGCGCCGGGCTGAAGCCGAAGGGATCGCGAGCATCCATCCCGTCGTTGCGGAAATAGCTGAATAGGCTGCCGTGAATATCGTTCGAGCCGGATTTCGAGACGATGTTGATCGACGCGCCATTCGCGCCACCGAGTTCCGCCGTGTAATTGCTGCGGTTCACTTGGAACTCTTGCACCGCATCCTGGCTGATAGTGGGCCTTACGCCGCCGGCGTCGTCCTGGGCCTCACCCCCGTCAACCGTGATGCTGTTGCCGCGGCCATTGCTTCCGTAAAAGGAAAGTCCGCTCTGCGGCGTTTGCTTCACTCGGAAGTCCTGGTCATCGGCCAGCCGCGTGGAATCCGACACACCTGGAAGAAGCAGGGTGAAAGTGAGGTAATCGCGGCGGTCAATCGGCAGGTCCTCTATATACTGCTGCGTCAAAGTATTCGCTTGGCTGCCTCGCTCGGTTTCCACCACGGGAGGAACGGAGGTGACCTCAACCGTCTGCGACGTGGTGGCCACGAGCAGGTGGAAATCCAGGTTCACCGTCTGTCCCACGCTGACCACGACACTCTTCTGTATTTCCGACTGAAATCCAGACGCCTGCACGCTGATGTTGTACGTCCCCGGAGTCAGGCTGCTGAAGCGGTACTGGCCACCCTTGTCGGAGGTCACCGTCAGGCGTATCCCTCGGCTCACGTCGTCCGCGGTTACCGTTGCGTTGGGGACCAGGCCACCTGTCGGATCAGTCAAAGTGCCGCTGAGGCTCCCCGAGTCTCCCACGCCTTGGCCGTGTGTGGCCGCCGCCCCTGACAGCACACAGGCCAGCACGAAAAGGGTAAACGCGAATGAGATCCGTTGCCTCATGGCTTCTCCTTTTGCTCTTTGCAAACCTGCGAGATTGCCACCCTCCGAGAATTGTGTGTGTAGGTATCACATCATGGTAACTAACGTCAATACGAAACCCGATGATTTGCATCAGGATTTTGGATGCGTGTCTCCAAAAAGGCTTCGGGAGCGGCCTAGCGTGACACGGACGACTCCGTTCAGCGAGGGGTTAGCACGATACGGCCAGACACGGTCCCGTTGCGCAATTCGGCCATCACCTCATTCGCTTGGTCCAGTGGCCGGGTCGCCACTTGGCACCGAATTTTGCCTGACGCCGCCATCGCCAGCACCTCTCGCAGGTCCTGCCGTGTGCCGACAGCCGATGCTTGAATGCGCACCTCAGACGCCGCCATCATGATCGGCGGAAAGCAGATCGCGTCGGAGGGCAGGCCCACGACCAGCAGCATCCCCGTGGGCCTCAAGCAAGGAAAAGCAGCGTCATAGGCTGCTTTTGCGGCGGAAGTGACAATCGCGGCGTGCATGCCGCCCGCAGCACGCAGCTCCTTAACAACATTCGAAGTTTTCGGATTCAAGGCCGCGGATGCGCCCAAGCTTCTGGCCTGCGCAAGCTTTTCATCCGAAATATCAACGGCAGTAACAACCGCACCCAGCCCGATGCCGATCTGCACCGCCAAGTGACCCAGCCCGCCCACGCCGAACACCGCCAAACGCTGCCCCCGCTGAATTCCCGCATGTTTTAGCGCGCGATAAACCGTCACGCCGGCGCAGAAAAGCGGCGCGGCTTCGATGGCCGAAAGCCCTTCAGGAATTTTCGTCGCGTGACTTGCAGGAGCCTTGACGAATTCCGCGTAGCCTCCGTTCACGGTCACGCCCGTAATTTGCTGTCTGACGCACAGATTTTCGTTGCCCTCGCGGCAGAACTCGCATTCGCCGCAGCTCCAGTGCAGCCAGGGAATTCCCACGAAGTCGCCGACCTCCAAATCGTGCACCGAATCGCCCTTTTCCACGACTCGCCCGGCGATTTCGTGTCCCAGAACCAGAGGCCTTTTGGTGATGGGAATCATCTGCGGCCAATCCCCATCCGCCAAATGCAAATCGGAATGGCACACGCCGCAAGCCTCCACCTCCACCAGCACTTCCTGCGCGGAAGCCTTCGGCCGATCGATCTCTTCGATAGTAAGCGGGGCTTTGAAATCGCGCAGCACAGCTGCCTTCATCTCGTGCACCTCAACGGTCTTCGAGTACGTGCCTCCACTCTCATCTGTAGGTGCGCGCGCTCACGTGGCCAGCAGAAAAATCAGAACCAGATCCCGCTACGGCCTGGCTCCGCGCAAGAAAAAGTCCACCGCACTTCGCACTCGCTCGGTGAGTTTGTGAGGCCCAGTGAGGTCCACGGCCCATTGGCGCACAACGGTATTAAACAGCCCCTCCATGAATTCCGCGAGATGCACCACCGGAAAATCGCGCGTGATCTCGCCGTTCTTCTGCCCTTCCGCGATGATTTCGCGCAATAGGCTGACGGTCACGGCCTCCGGCCCGCGCAATTCCGGCGAGCGCACCGGGTCCATCGCGCCCGCCAGAATCACGGCTTGCCAAAGCGGCCGCCCTACTTCCGTCACGTTTCCTAGAGTTTCGTAAAATCGCCGCAAGCGTTGTTCCGTGGAGGCTTTGGTGGAGAGTTCCGCCTTCAGGCTTTCCGCCTGGCGCGCGAATGCGCGGCGCCCGACTTCGCGTAAAACCGCTTCCTTGCTCGGAAAATAGCGGAAAAATGTGGGTTGGCTGATCTCCAAGGCCTGCACGATGTCATCAATGCGCGTGTTTTCGTATCCTTGCTGCCGGAAAAAATGCAGAGCGGTCTCCACGATCTGCTGGCGAAGGCGCGCCTTCTTCCGCTCGCGAAGGCCCGCCGCGGGCTCCTTCCCGGACGCCGCATGCCCGTTGCTGCTGTGCTTATTTTCGGATTCGCTGTTCGTCGGGCTCGCGGGCTCCGGCAATGATGTCCCGCTCGCAGCACTTTTTGTGCGACGCATCATGCTTATCCTCCTGCGTGTTGCACCGGCCGGTGCGCTTTGGGCCTACGCGTGCGCGTGCGCTACGCCGTTCTTCCGCCGATTTCCGCGCTCACGGATTCCACCCCCAACTCCGCCGTTACCTGCTTCCGGTGAAACTCCATGGTCCCATCGTTCACCGACCCGAACGCATACGCGGCCAGATCCTTCACGTAATTCTGGTGCACTCTCCAGGGCATTTTCTGCCCCTGTTTCGGCAGCACGGCGTGGGCGCGGCGGACGTAGCCCGAACTGAAATCGAGCAAAGTTTCAGGCCTGACCGAGCCGTCGGGAGATCGCGGGACACAGATCGACCAGCCTTTCCGATCCATATATTTAAGCAGCCGGCAGACATACCGCGCCGTCAGATCGCACCGTAGCGTCCAGGAATTATTCGTGTATCCAAATGCGAACGCCAGATTCGGGACGCCGTTGAACATCGCGCCTTTGTAAACCATTTTCTCTTCAAATCTCGCCTGCACGCCATCCACAAAGATATCCGCGCCGCCCATCAGCTTCACCACAAGCCCTGTCGCAGAAACCACGATATCCGCAGGCAAAGTCGCGCCGGAACTCAAGCGGATGCCCGACTCCACGAATGTTTCGATCGTATCGGTCGCCATCGCGGCCCGGCCGGAGCGGATGGCCGCGAACAGGTCGCCGTCAGGCACCAGGCAAATCCGCTGATCCCACGGGTTATAGCGCGGCGTGAAGTGCTGCTGGACGTCGTAATCGGGATCGAGCTGTTGCTTGATCCCCTTCAGGATCAGCGCCTTCATTTTTTCCGGCCTGCTGCGGGCCAGCGAGAACATGGTGATGGCGTACAGCACGTTCTTCCATTTTGTGAGTTTCGCGGCAAGCGCTTTCGGCAAATGCTCGTACATCCAGATCGCCATCGTATCTTTTGCCGGGCGCGTAACCACGTAGCTCGGAGAGCGCTGCAGCATGGTTACCAACGCGGCTTCCTTTGCCAGCGCCGGCACGAGGGTCACCGCTGTCGCGCCACTCCCGATGACTACAATTTTCTTGCCCGCATAATCAAGTTGCTCGGGCCATTCCTGCGGATGCAAAAAGAGTCCCTGAAACCGCTTCAGACCGGGAAATTCCGGGCTGAACCCGCCTTCGTAATCATAGTAGCCGCTGCACATATAGAGGAAGTTGCAGTCAAACCGGACCAGGCTTCCCTCTTCTTTCCTCCGGGCTTCCACCGTCCAACGCGCTTCGTCCGTGGACCAGGAAGCCCGCATCATCCGATGCCCCAGTCGGATGTGGCCATCGATCCCGAAATGTTCCGCGGTTTCCCGGATGTAGTTCCATATGGCGGGCCCGCCTGCGATGGACTCCTCCGCATGCCACGGCCGGAAGGGAAACCCGAGCGTGTGCATGTCAGAGTCCGAGCGCACTCCCGGATAGCGGAAGAGGTCCCAGGTCCCGCCGATGGAATCGCGCGCCTCCAGGATCGCGTACGTTTTTCCGGGAAAGGCGGTCTGCAAACGATAAGCCGCGTCAATGCCCGATATTCCGGCGCCAACGATCAGTATGTCGAGATGCTCTCGCGTTTCCATTGTTGTTCGTGTCTTCGCAATATTTCCAAGGCAAACGGGACGCAGAAAGCTGCCAGGAAGCTATTCCAGCAGATCGGGCTCGGCGCGGGTGATGTGCGCAAGCAGCGGCTGAAATTGGAACCATCCCGCCAGATGGCTTCCAATCTGCTCTCTCGTGGCCATCGCGGTGGCGTGATCGATCTTCACCGGCACTCCGGCCGCCTCCGCCAGCAACTGCGCCTGGCAGCTTCGGTCCATGGTGATGAACCACCACGCCGCTTCTTCCACGCTCTGGCCCACGGTGAGCAATCCGTGATTTCGCAGAATCGCGGCTTTGTGTTGTCCCAGGGCCTGCGCAATACGTTCACCCTCCGATGTTTCATACACAACGCCGGTGAACTCCGCGAACAATCCATGGTCTTCGTAAAATGCGCAGGAGTCCTGGGTAATGGGGTCGAGCGTGCGTCCGAGCGAGGCCCAGGATTTGCCGTACATCGAATGCGCGTGGGCCGCGGCAATCACGTCGGGTCGTGCGGCGTGCACTCGCGAGTGAATGGCAAAGGCCGCTCCGTTGACCGGATATTTCCCTTCCACCACTTCTCCGCGATGATTGACCAGGATCAGGTCCGAAGCGCGAATTTGCCCGAAGTGCATGCCGAAGGGATTCACCCAGAAGTGGTCTAGCCTCTCCGGATCGCGCGCCGTGATATGCCCGGCCACTCCTTCGTCGAACCCGAAGCGCGAGAAAAGCCGAAACGCGGCCGCCAGCATGCGTTTGCGATGCAAGCGTTCTTCCGCGGCCGTGGCGAACACGGGCGGTCGCGGCACGTTTAATACGTTGGCGGGTGCTCCGGCCATGGCAACCTCCGGTATTCAGGGAATGTCCTGCTTGGCACAGTGCCCGCGATTATATACAATGTCCGCCGCGTTAGTCACTGTCATCTGTAGGCAACTATCAACAGCAGAAGAAGCAGCGCCAGTCCGCAGCATGAGCGCCGGAGTGAACCCCATGAAAAATTTGAATCACAAATTCGAGCTCGCCGCGCGTCCGGTGGGATTGCCCAAGCGCAGCGATTGGGCCTACAAAGAAGAGCCTGTTCCGGAACCCAAAGAAGGCGAGTTCCTCGTTAAAATTTTATACATCTCGCTCGATCCGGCCATGCGCGGCTGGATGAATGAAGGTAAGTCCTATATTGCTCCGGTGCGCATCGGCGAAGTGATGCGGGCCGGGGCCCTCGGCCGTATCATTGAGTCGAAAAATCCGAAGTTCGCCGTCGGCGATTTCGTTTACGCCGCGTTCGGCGTTCAAGAGTTCGCCATTTCCAATGGCGAGGGTATGGTCACGAAAGTGGACCCAGGCGCATTTCCTTTGCCCGTTTATCTCGGGACCCTCGGAATGCCCGGGATGACCGCATATTTCGGCTTGCTTGATATCGGCCAGCCCAAGCCCGGCCAGACCGTCGTGGTTTCAGGTGCGGCCGGAGCGGTGGGAACAGTCGTCGGTCAGATCGCCAAGATTAAAGGATGCACCGTGGTCGGTATCGCCGGCGGCGCCGAAAAGTGCAGTTACATCGTGAATGAACTCGGCTTTGACGCCGCCATCGATTACAAGTCCGAGGATGTCCGCACCGCTCTTCAGAAACATTGCCCGAACGGAATCGACGTTTACTTCGACAACGTCGGCGGCGACATTCTGGACGCCGCGCTGACCCAACTCGCGCGGGGCGCGCGCATCGTGATTTGCGGCGCGATCTCGCAGTACTGCAATACCACGCCGATCAAAGGGCCCTCGAACTATCTGTCTCTCCTCGTGAATCGCGCCAGCATGAAAGGCATGGTCGTGTTTGACTACGCCAACCGCTATGCCGAGGCCGGGCGCGAAATGGCCGGCTGGATGGCTGCCGGCAAGCTCAAGTCGCGTGAGCATATCGTCGCTGGCATCGAGACTTTTCCAGAGACTTTGCTCAAGCTTTTCAAGGGCGAGAACATCGGGAAGCTAATCCTCAAGGTAGCTGACGCATAAAATCAACGGCGGAAGTCAGTTCTCGCAGGCGCAACCCTCTTCAAGTTTGATCGAGGGCCGCGAGGAGCGTCTCCGCACTCGCATTGTCCCCAAATGTCTTGCTGATGTGGGCGAACCGATCGATATTTCCCCGCGCGAAGATAAAGCTGCCGCCCAGCTGAAACGGATTCCGTCCTAGTTTGTGCTGCTGATTCCCGGCCGCACGCGCGCGAGCGCGGCTCTTGAAATTGTCGCGCCGAAGGATGTGAAGCAGATTGGCCGAGCGCAGGCCGGCGATGGCGTAAGCCTCGCGATGTTCGTCGATCAGCAGGGGAAATGCGATGCCAGTCTCTTCGCGGAAAATGCGCGCGTAGTTGCGGTCGCCGAGACTGATAGCAGCCAGCGAAGCGCCTTTGTTGCGGAAGGCGGGCTCGTGTTCGCGCAACTGCGCGATGTGCTCGCGGCAAAAGATTCACCCGTAGTGCCGCAGAAAAACGACCACGGCGGGCTTGCTCTCCCACAGCGAACCAAGTCGGATTTCCCGGCCGTCGGCGTCAGGAAGAGTGATGTCCGCAAGCCGCTGGCTCAGGGTTTCCTGTGTTTCGCGAATCATCGCCGTATTCTACCCTTGCGCAAATTCGCGGATGTACCGGTTAACATCGCTGGGTTTTTCGTGAACCACCCAATGCGACGCGTCCGGGACGCGCTTAATCGTCAATTGCGGAACAAACTTTTCCAGGCCGTCCAGGTTCCGCGAAATTAGAGCGGTATCCTTCTCGCCCCAGATGACCAGGGTCGGAACCTTCACCACCATCTGCGCCGGCTCAGCGCCGAAATGGCTCGTGGCATGATCCCCCTCGGCCGCCACTTCCGAGCGCTCGGCAGGGCCCAGATGATTCGCCCGGTAATAGTTGAGCCCGCCGGTCAAGGCTCCTGGCTGGGACCATGCCTCTAAATAGGCTGCCCTGTCGGCCTCTGTGAATGCGCCGGTTTTTTCCAAAGACGCCAGGACGTTTTCCGCCAACACCGCATAATTATTCGCGGAAAGAATCGCTTCGGCGTTCGGGCTCCGGAACACGATCATATACCGGCTGGCTTCTTGTTGAGCCGGGTCCGAAGCCAGCAATCTGGCAAAAATCCCCGGATGCGGAGCGTTTACGATGATCAGTTTCTTCAGGTAATCCGGGTAGGCCGCGGCAAACGCCCACGCAAGCGCGCCTCCCCAGTCGTGTCCCACCAGAAAGATTCGATCGTTCTGCCGGAAATGATCCGCGAGCGCGCGAATGTCTTCGATCAGGACCTTGCCGCGGTACTGCTCCAATTCCACTGGTTTCTCTGATAGGTTGTAACCCCGCAGATCGGGAGCCACGGCGCAGAAGTCTTTGCCGAATTCGCCCAGCTGGTTCTTCCACTCGTACCAAAACTCCGGAAAACCGTGAAGGAAGAGGATGAGCGGTCCTTTGCCCCGCGTCACGCAGTGCAGCCGAACTCCGTTCGCCCGGACATAAACATCCTCAAGATGATCCGAATTCAGCACGGCCCGAGCCTACCCTTTTATGCGCGCGCGAATCAACCGCCATTGCACGCTTCGATTTTGCGTTTCGGATACCTGCGGAATTATCACCAGGGACTGCGGATTGCAGTATAATTCCGCTCGGTCAAGCCGCCCCGGTGGAAATAAATCACGAGCTGAAGGAGATCCTCCCATGAAGCAAAATCGCAGGGATTTCATGAAGAACACCAGCGCCCTCGGAGCTCTGGCCATCGCCGCTCCCTTCACGGGAGGACTTGCGGAGGGGCAGCCCGGCGAGACGGGCGCGCGCGGGATGGCCCGCGGCCTCACCTTGCTGACCATTCGCCGCGACGCCGAATACCGCCTGGGCGTGAAGAACGAAAAAGGGATCCTCGACGTAGTCGAAGCGGCCAAGATTCTGCGCATGCACGCGCCGGCCACGATTGACGATTTGCTTCAGAATGAAGATGGCCCCAGCCTGAACGCGCTGGTGAAAGCGGCGGCTGAATCGAAGGCGGCGCAAAAAGCATTTCTCAAGGAAGACACGATCGAATATGGCCCGGTGGTGGCGCGTCCCCAGAAAATTATCTGCGTGGGACTTAATTACCGGCAGCATGCCATTGAGATTGGCGCGCCCATCCCCAAGCAGCCCGTTCTCTTCAACAAGTTCAATACCACGCTAAACCATCATAACGGCACGATAAAATTGCCCGTGGAGTTCGCTACAAAATTCGACTACGAAGCCGAGATGGTCATGGCCATCGGACGCGAAGCAAAAGTCGTAAACGAACAAGACGCGCTTTCCTACGTCGCTGGATATGCCACCGGCAACGACTTCACCGCTCGGGACCTGCAGCTCGAAACCGGGGGACAGTGGATGGTCGGCAAGACGCCGGACCAGTTCGCTCCCATCGGTCCTTATTTGGTGACCGCCGACCAGATCGATCCTGACAACCTCAAGGTGGAATGCCGCGTGAACGGCGAAACGCGCCAGTCCTCCAACACCAGCGATTTTATTTTCAACACGCGCAAGATTATTAGTTACATTTCCCGCGTCATCACTCTGAAACCCGGCGATATCATTTTCACCGGCACACCCCAGGGCGTGATCCAAGGCAAACCCAAAGACCAGCAAGTGTGGCTCAAGCCCGGAGACAAAATCGCCTGCAGCTTGGAAAAACTGGGCGAATTAAAATTCGAACTCGCCTAAGCGGCCGGCGCGCAAGGGAAAAGCACCCTCAAAAGTGTATTTCTAATCGCAACAACATGGATTAGAAATCTCCGTAAGTCGCTGAAAACAAAGGACAGCGATCCGTTCTAATCGCAACAAAAATGGGGGGTCTGAATACGCAGTTTTTTCGCTCGCAAAACGCTCGCGCCTTGCTTTATTCGTCCACGTTGCAGACTTCTTGAACCGGCTTCGGGTCGGGCATGTCAAACTTCATGACAATCGGAGCTCCACTGTCATCACTCACGGTTAAATCTACGGTTTGCGCCAGGAGAATTTTCTTCAGCCATTCTTTAGGCACCGAGGCGGAAGCTTTGTCCGCTCCGGGCGCCCATTTTTCGTTTTCATCTTTCGTATCGTTCACGCGATAGCGCACCGAGACCTTCGGGTAATAAGACGTTCCATGAATTTCTTGGGGTTCCACGTACTCGATTTTTAGCGTAGTGCCGATCAGAAGACTCGCAGCTGCAAATCGACCTTTGCCGTTGCGAGTTTCTTTGCCCGGCTTGCAATCCACTACCAACGCCGGACGATTGGAAATGTCGCCGCCGTGCTCAGGCGCTCTGAGGAACTTGCCCGTCAAGGTATAACGATTGTATGCGGTCCCGCGGGCGGTATCGGACTTGGGAGATTCGCGCCATACATGCGCCGGCGAAGCCGGCGAAGTCTGTTGTGGTGCAGTCGCGGGGAATCCGAAGGCTGCCAAGGCAAGTGGCGCGAGCAAAAGCAGTGAGGTTAATCTCATGATCTCAGCTCCCGATGGCCCTTTCCGGAATCCGGGTACACGAGCCACAAGAATCTCTAGAATGTAAGCGGCAGTTGCCGAGCACATAGTAGCCAAAACCGCATGGAACGGCAACTCGGCGTTTAGGCCGGAATGAATCCCGCAATCGCAGCCGCAAGTCCTCTTTGACTGCTGGGGAGCAGGCTTGTAAGATTCGCCGCACGTCAATCGAGGAGTGAAAAGATGCGAAGTTGGATCCTGTGTTTGTGTGCCGCTCTTGCAGCCGCCGGCCTTTCGTCCGCGCAAAAACCTGCGTCGCCGGAGCAAGCGCCGGCCGCCACTCCTTCCACAAATCCTGCGGCTCATACCAAGCTCGCTGATCTGCTCGAAGCAAAAGTGAGAGCGGCCTGGGCCGCATTCAAGAAAAAGGACAAAGAAGCCTACGCTGCTTTTCTCACCGATGATTTCCAGGCCGTGGAATCCGACGGCGAGGGCGAGCGCGACAAGCTTAAGACTCTGCGCGAAGTGGAACACAGCATGTACACGGACTACCAGTTGCAACTCTTCCAAGTGCAGCCGCTGGGGCTGCATTACGCCTTCGTCACCTACGAGAGCACCATGAGATTCCCCAAAGGCTCGGCCTTGCCCTACCGCAGAGTTTTTATCGGCGAGCTTTGGACCAACCGCGATGGTGGGTGGAAGATGATGCGGTACCAAGAAACGCAAGTTCGCTAAGCTTGCTGCCCGCCAGAAAACAAAAGCCCGAGTCCACGAAGGTGAACTCGGGCCCCATTCGAAATTACTTCCGAGGCGTCAACTACTGCGCGGCATACACTCCCACGCAGCCATCCGCGGCGGCCGATTGGCAATTGGCGCTGCTGCCAGATGGCAGCGGCACGTAGATGTGATTGTTGATCGGATCGGCGGCCACACTGTGCGCGTTTCCATTGGTCGGCACGTTTTGCAGCCACTGCCGCGTCTTGGCGCTGATGACCCCGAGCACCGGGCCCGTGGGCATGTCTCTTGCCGCCAGGTAGTAGTTGTGGTCGCCGGGGTTGTACCAGGTTTCATCGACGAAGCCGACGTTGTTGATGGTCGTCAGAACTTCGCCAGTTGTGCCGTTAATGATCACGGAAGAGGGAGCGAAGGCGCGCCCGTCGTGATCAGCGCAAGCGACAAAGACGTCCGTGCCTGGCCCAAGATTCAAGCCAGTGGGCATGCAATTGAAGATCGGGTAGCTGTTGATGATCGCCGGGACATATTTGGTCACTCCGCCGACGGTAATCGCGTGGAGCGGATCGATGACGTCGACGCTGCCGACTGTTATGTCGGTAGTCGCATTTCCATTCGTGATAAGGAACGTGTTGGTGGGCGGATAGTAGATCATTCCTCCTAGGCCCGCTGGCGCGAAAGCTCCAAAGCAGTCTGGGAAGGATGTCGCGGTCGGACAGTAAATACCATTTGTTGGTGTGTTGGGGGCCGAATTGCGGAGCATAGGCCCGTGATGGCAAGGAATCGCGGGGTTGAAACCCGCCGCATCGCCAGATGCGCCGGACGGTACCGGGTTGCCAGGTGTGCCGGGCGCAGGTCCGTAAAATTGCAGAGACGGATCGGGACAGGCGAATCCGTTGGCCTCATCTATAAATACAGTGTTATCCGTGGGCAGGGCATTGTCGTAGTAGATCTGGCCAAGAATGCACGACGAATAGTTTGCCGGAAAGGTTGTTGTGATTGTGGGGCCACCGACAGTCAGTTGGTAGGTACTGATGCCGGGACTGAAGGGGCTCTGGTCCGCCGGGTTCGCGACTTGAGAATAAGCGAGACAATGTTGTTGCGCGTCGGTTCCTGTTCGCGTCACCACGCCCGTGACGTCAATGATGCTGACGAAGGGAAGTCCCGGATCGCCATTGATTATGGCAACGAGATAACGGCTGGAGCCGTCTTGCGGGAAAGTCACGACGGCACCGGTGCTGGCAAGTTCATCGCCGCGGAGGTCACCGCAGCTCGGGTCGGAGAAGGCTCTTCCGTTTGCAGACGCCATGCAGTTGCTGATGCCGGTCGGACCGTCATAGTCAGGCGATGAGCCGGTGGGTATAACCGCAGTCAAAGTTGGGGCCGAGTTATAACCGCTCGAAATCATGGGGGCCAGGTCGAATACCAACATTTCGGCCGCGCCATTTCCGACGAACAAAAAATTCCCGTCGCCAGAAACTTCCAGACCGTTCGGACCGGACAAGGGGTTCAAATTGTTGGCGCGGGATGCGCAGCATTGGCCGCCTACAAAGCCGCCGAAATGGCCATTAGGGCCAAAAAAACCGGGGAGGCGGAAGCCCTCGGTCTTGCAGCCGAACCGCGTGTAATTTCCCTGCGCGGTGGTGATGGGGGGAATGGTCTCACCGGTCATAGAATCCACCCAGCATAAACTCGCGTTGTTCCCGGCCTCGGCGACGGAATTGTCTCCGCCGATGGCCCACTCCGCGATATTGCTAGTGGTGCTGAATGCGGGCACGTCAAGGCCGATGCGATCCGAGACGTAATATTGGCGATTGGTAGGGTCCACCCAGCTGATGTCGAAGATGTTGAACGGTCCGCCAGGCTCGCCGTTGGGGTTGTGCTCCGGCACGATCATGACGTCAATCAAGCCAATGGTCCCGTTCTGATCCGTGCCGCAAACGGGGCAGTTCGCCTGGCTGCCGCAACTGTTCGAGATCAAAATCACTCCGAACAGCGCGACCAGTGATAGAAGAGGAAGCATTTTCACTTTCATCGAATCTCCTCCAACGATGTTTGCAGGGGGCCGAACTGCCGTTTCAACAATTACAGCCTCTTGAATCTGAATCGCTCCCGAGTTCGTGCATGCCGGCCCCCTTAAAACCAGCAGTCAACTCACTCGAGGCGGTCGAGAAGTTGATTAGAACCGGAACTGAATGCCTTCAATAAACACAAAGTAATTGCGCGGCAGAATGCCCTGCACGCTGGGGTCATGGAGCTGGTTAATATTCAAGTCCGATTTGACCAGCACCCAATAATTCAGATACCAGTTCATGCCCACCGTCCATTGCGTGGTGTGGTCGCTTTGCAGCGGGAATATTACCGGTGTGATGGGGCATGCCGGTATGGTGGTGGCGTCGCAGGTGTAGCCGCCCGCTCTGCCTTGCAGCCAAGAGTAGCGGGCCTTTAGCTCCCAGGCGCCCCAGCCCGGGGCCCCCGATTCGCCCGGAGAATTGGGACCGATCACCGGGTGCTTAACGCGCGGAATGGCATTCTCCGGCTCGCGTTCGCCGGTCAGCAAATAGTTTACGGCCAGGTAATCGCCCTTGCCCACAATGCTGGGAAGCGTGGTGTATCCGGCGCCGCCGAGCTGGAAGGAGCCGATGTTGGTGCGTTTCTCCAGGAGTTGCGTGTATTCACCGCGCACGCCGAGGGAGCCTTTCAACCACGAGAATTGTCCGTTATAGCGCTCCACTCCGCCGTTGATGCGGAACTGTGGGAAGAAAGTGTAGGTGCCGTCGACCAAGACACCGCTGAAGCTGAGTTCATTCGCAAGAGCCTTGGAACGACTGTGTTCGGCAGCACCGCCAAAAGACAGTCCCTTAAGCCAGGGATTGCCCGAATCTTTGAACGGAGACAAACGAAACTTTCCGCTAACTTCGACTTCATTTGTGGTGGAGGCCGCCAGGAGCCCCTGGCCATTGAATACGCCAACCCAGTATTGCGCGCGGCCGTCAAACAAATCGCCGTGAACATCGACGCCCGGAGCTCTAAACGATCCGCCCGCGTCGGGGTACAGCACGGAGTTAATCGAACGGTCCGCGAACTGAACGTTAGTGTCCGCGGTTCCGACTTCCATCGAGAAAGGCAGTTTGTACTGGCCGCCCATGATCTTCAGCCAGCTCCAGGGCTTGAAGTCGACGTAGGCGTCCCGAATCGTGAGGGAGGAGGCCGTCTCGAAAAGGAATGCATAATCGAGATCGTTTCCGTAGCTGCCCTGGACGCCAAAGCGGGCCCGCTTGATCGCGAATGTGTCCGAAGGCGCGCCGTCGCCATTGTAGAAACTGTACTGGGCGTTCAGATAGCCGACGGGCATGAGGGTGAATTGGCCGTCAGGGCTCTTCAGATAGAAATGTTCTCCGTTGAAACCGGCGGTTGGTGTGGGCGTGTCGCTGGCCTTCTTTTGAAGAACGTCAATTTCCTTTTGAAGGGCGTCGATATCCGCCGGAGTGACCGCGGGCAGAGCCGCATCGGCATCAGAAGCAGCCGCAGCGCCGGCCGGCGAGGCGTCCGCAGCGGAGCCAGCGACGGCATTGGTTTGCACCAAGTGTGCCGCGCCACTCTGGGCCTGCGCGCTCACCTCGAGGAGCCGCTGAATTTGCGCCTTCAGATCCGCGACCTCATGGCGCAGTTGCTGAACCTCTTCCTCGGTCGCGGGCGCACTCGCCGATTTGGCCGGCGTGGAGTCGTCGGAAGGCTTCGCGCTCTGGCCGAAGGCCACCGGACCAGTTGCGACACAAAGCAGGGCCACAAGCAGAAACCACGACTTAGGCGAGCGCATAATTATCCTCTCCGCGGAGATTTTTCAAACTACACTCCAAATTTCGCAACGGCCACTGTGGCCAAAATTTCAGCCGACAATCGAACGCAAACATGTAAGGGGTGAGCAAGAGAAGCGCGACATGCGAGCACCGCCTACCTCCGAAACCAAGCCTCAAGCCCGAGTGTCACACGCACAAACAAAGCGTTTCGCAGATTCGTGCCGGTTTATCCGCGCCGCTTAGACTTGAAATTGTCTCGGTACACGACCCGTTCGGAACACTGGTCCACTAATCGAACCAGTTTCTTCACAAAAGCAGGCACGCTCTTAGCATAGCGACTGGGGCGTGTCAAGAATATTGTGAGATTTGCCGCTCAGCGGGTGGTGATTGCTGCCACGATGACTGCGGAGCGCTCCGGTTTATATCAGGTTGAGAAAATCCGCGCTCCGTGTCCATCAATTGCGTTTCTTCTCTTAACTAACTCAGGCGCAGAGTGAGCGATGGTAAAGAAATTCCCTCCACCTCGGCTGTCCATACGTCACCCGAGCTGGTCGGATGGCCGTAGGTGAGTGTGCCGGAACTGACGATTTCTCCCGCGCTCAGGGGCAGGGAAGGAAAGCGCCGGGCGATGGCGGCGCCGAGCTCCGCGAGACATAGAGCAGGGCTCTTCAAGGAATTTCTGCCGGTTCCTTCTTCTATAAATTCTCCGCCCTTTTTCATTCGCACTTTAAAACGCCCGAGTTCCTCGGCCAGCCTGGAGATGTTGTCCGAAATTACCGGGACGCGCTCGCCGACCACCAGTGCCGCGTGAAGTCCAAAAGATGCTACGAAATCGCTGGGCTGAAACTTCCAATCCGGAAAAGGACAATCGATGATTTCGAACCCCAGCGCCAACCAATCCGCGGATGCCAGTGCAGAGGCCGCGTCAGAACTTTCGCCGGTCACCGCCCGGCTTAGCCCGAATACAATCTCGGGCTCGATTTTCAACGATCGCGGATGTGCAACGGTCAAAGCGGCGGAGTTGCTGTCACTAAAATGTACCGTGTCGTCGTACATGTGAGCCCAAACGAGAGTTTCAAGTTTAAGCACTCGCCACATCGCCTTATTGGCATAGCCAACCTTGGGGCCCACCGCGCGATGTCCGGCGGCTTCCCGGAGCTGCTTGAGTTTTGCTTCGACTTCATACGCCGCGTCGAGACCGAAACCCGGCCGCGATGAAGGAAGCAGGTCAATCATCTGCCCCGTCTCGAAGGCGGAAAGCAGCTCCCGCGCTAGAGACTCGACATCATTTTGGGAAAAGGTATCGTTTGACATGAGCTAGTTCAGCTTATCGCCCGCGCTGAAATTCGCCATCACAAGCAGCGCGACGGGGCTACATCTTAACACCAGCCACGGAGGAAGGTTGGCGCTTGGTGGCCAATCCAGAGCCTGGCGCAGGAGGTTGCAAGTATGAAACAGGCGCCGTAAAGCGCCAGGGCTCGGTTTCCTCGAACGATGGTAACGTTAAGTCATCAGGTAACTTGGGATCCCGCGGGGCAACGGCACGGGTTTTCTGGCATAACTCGGCCTCAATCAGGAGGAAGACAATGGAAGAATTTTCAATATATCCTGCGTCGAGCGCTGCGCCGGGACATGCTCGCTTCCATTTGCTGTTGCATTTGCCGGTTTTAGCTTTTTTCGCTCTGGCGCTTTTCAACACTACAGCCCGGGCTCAGGCCGCCCTGGTCCTGGTAGGTTCGGGGTCGAGTGTGCCGGCGCCCCTTTACAATCGCTGGACACAAGAGTACGGCAAACGGAACCCGAGCCTGCAGATGCGTTACGTTCCTGTGGGCACGAGCGAGGGAATCAAAAAGATCGCCCACGGCGCAAGCGATTTTGGCGCCGGAGAAGCTCAGCTAACGGACAAGGAGCGAAAAGACGGGAGCCTGATCGAATTGCCGGTGGTGCTGATTGGAATCGTTCCCATCTACAATCTTCCCGACGTTCATCAGGAGCTCAAGCTTTCCGGCGAGGTCTTGGCTGCGATTTATCTCGGCGATGTGAAGACCTGGAACGCACCGCAGATCGCGAAGCTCAACCCGGAAATTACCTTGCCGAGTCTTGCAATCCACGTTGTCAATCGGCCGGAAGGAAAAGGTTCGAATTATGTCCTCACGGACTTCCTTTCCAAGGTGAGCTCCAAATTTCGCACACAAATTGGAGTTAGTCCTTCCCCTCAGTGGCCAGTTGGCGAGCCAGCGGAACGGAGTTCCGACATGGCCGACAAGGTAAAAAACATTCCGGGCTCGATCGGCTACGTGGAGTATCAATACGCTGTGAAGGCGGGGATCGCCCAAGCAGCGGTGTTGAATCCGGCGGGCAAGTTTGTGAAGGCTTCCATGGAAAGCCTGGTAGCGGCGTGCGATGCAACCGAAGAACCGCGCTGGAATAACTTCTCCGCCTCGCTTACGAACTCACCCGGCGCCGATTCCTATCCCATTACCAGTTTCACCTGGATTTACGTGCGAACCGCATCTTCTGATTTGGTTCGGGCAGCCGCATTAGGCAATCTCCTCGATTGGATTTACACGGATGGGCAGCAATCCGCGGTCCAGGAAGGCTATTCCGCATTGCCTCCGCAATTGCTGGCAGCGGTCAAGAAAAAAGCCAAGGCCGTCCAGTAGGCGCACGTTTTCCTGCTATTGCCAAACTGACATTTAGGTTAGAAATGATGCGGCCGTTATGAGCGGTGGTGCGCTCGCCGAGTCTTAGGATCCTCCATGAGGTTGCCGTTCAGCGAAGTTCTCTTTCTTTTTTTCGCTGCAGGGATCGCCGGAACGTTGAATGCGATCGCGGGCGGGGGCAGCTTCATCTCTTTTCCGGCACTGCTCTTCGTGGGTGTGCCGCCGGTGCAGGCCAATACCACAAACACAGTAGCTCTCTGGCCCGGCTTGGCTGCCAGCACCGTCGCATACTTAAAACGGCTGGACGTTCCGGCGCGTCTGCTGGTCCCGCTGCTGGTTACTAGTATTGCCGGAGGCTGGGTGGGGGCGCTGCTGCTGCTAAAGACCCCGCAACACACTTTTCTGCAGTTCGTTCCATGGCTGCTCTTGAGCGGGACCTTGCTCTTTGCTTTCGGCGATAAGATCAGGGCAGTGGCGGGCACGAGCGCCGTCATGGATGATCTGCGACGAATCTCGTGGCGCGCGATTACGCTGAGCTCCTTCGTTGAGCTGCTGGTGGCAGTCTACGGCGGATATTTCGGCGCCGGGATCGGTTTTATGATGCTGGGAATGCTGGCCGCCCTCGGAATGCGGGACATTCATGCCATGGGCGCGATCCGGACGTTGCTTGCCGCTGCGATCAATGCCGCTGCAGTGGTCACCTTCATTTTGGGCGGCGCCGTTTTGTGGCCGCAATTTGCGGTGATGGTTGCGGGCGCACTCGTCGGCGGGTGGTGCGGCGCGCATTACGCCCAGAAAGCCGATCCCCGCAAAGTGCGGGCACTCGTGATCGGCATCGGAATTGTTATGAGCGCGTACTTTTTTGTCCAGGTGCTCTAGGGCCGCGGGGCGCAGGATTCGCCCGACGGCGGCCGGCAACCGGCTAGGCTGAGATCGCGCTTCCGTCTCTGAGAAGAGATAGCTTGCACGCCGGCGATTGGTAATTTTGAGATAAGATGTAACGAATACGCAGAAGAACGAGCGTCAACGGGTTTCAGAACGCCAGTTATTGTTCGCACCGGCGCAGGAGGCCGCCATTCCATGGCATCGCATACGGAAAATGCCAAGCCGCAATATATGAATTTCGCGCCGGCGGATTTAAATCCCGAGCGGGACCTGCCCGCCGGTTTCTACGATTTCCTGCTGCCGCTCCACAAGCAATTCACTCCTTGGCAGCAGAAGCTCGCGGCCAAGCGCGCGGAAGTTTTGCAGACGTCGCACCGCGGACATCCACCGGAATATTCGCCGGCCTCCGAAGCGACCACTTCCAACTGGCGGATCGAGATGCCGGAGTGGTGCGCGGATCAGCGCAACCAGATGACTGGCCCGGCCGATGATGCGGAGCTGACCGTAAAACTGCTGAATTCCGGCTCTCCCGCGGTCATGCTGGATCTGGAGGACTCCACCGCCAATGCCTGGGAAAATATTCTGTTGGCGGTGAAAAACACAATTGCCGCTTACAAGTATGAACTGAGCTACGACGACCGCAAGCGAGGCAAGAAGGTTTCCGTGCAACGCACGAAAACGGTCACTTGGGTGCGCCCGCGCGGCCTGCACATCAGCCAGGGCGGCGTAATCAAGAACGAGATCATGTCCGCGTCACTGTTCGATCTGGCGCTGATCTGGTACCAGATCGATCCGGCGGCGCTGCCGCACAATTTCTCGGTGTACATCCCCAAGAGCGAGTCAGCCGATGAAGCCTTCTGGTGGCGCGACCTTTTCCAGGCCCTCGCCAAATCCAAAGGCCTGCCCAAGGACTACATAAAGTGCATGGCGCTGGTGGAGGCGCACCCGCTGGCTTACCAGATGGAGGAATTTCTCTTCAATCTGCGGGAGCATTGCCTGGGCTTGAATCTCGGCCGCTGGGATTACATGGCCTCGCTGATCGATTTCATGATCGAGGATCCCCACTGGATTTTGCCGGATCGCAATACCATTCCGCACGATGTGGCATTCTTCCAGAATTTCCGCACGCTGATGCCCGAAATTTGCCACAAACACGGGGTGCATGCCATCGGCGGAATGACCGCACTTTTCCCCAGCCGCACGGATGCGGAATTGAACGAGCGCGCTTTAAAGGTATTGAAACAAGACAAACAGAACGAGGCCAACTGCTTGATGGACGGCGCCTGGACCGGACATCCCGATCAAAACGAGATCGCCGTGGCTCAATTTCCGTATCCCAACCAGATTTCAAAACGGCCCAAGCTGCCCAATTCGCATCCGGACTTGCGCCCGGTACCGAAAGGTGTTGGTGGAATAACCCTGGCGGGAACGCGGGCGGCGGTGCGCACGGTGATTCGTTATCGCAACGGCGTGCTCAACGGAAAGGGAGCCAGCCTGCTGGATGGATACATGGAGGACCTCGCCACCGACCGAATCTATCGTCTGATGATCGCGCAACGCGTGCGGCACAAGGTCGGTGTCACCGGCGACGACGGCAAGGTGATCGAACACAATCCTGCATTGGTGACGCGGCTGTTTGACGAAGAATTGGCGAAAATTCAGCGCGATCTACCGGCCGAGATTGATAGTAAAGCGGCCACAACACTACCCGAAGCGCGCCGCATCGCGGAGGAGCTCATCGTCGAGGGGCGCCACTCGCCGGTGTGATCGGGCGCCTTCCGGCGTCGCTGATAGAAGTTGCGAACCGTGAGCGGCGAGGTGAGAAAAAATTCTTATCGAGCGATTAATAGATTGCGTTTGACCTCAGGTAGCGGGTTGGTGCTGACTCTCTTATTTCGCACCGCGGGCTTTGGCCCTTCGACTGCAAGGAACTCTGCAGCGCGTAAGAGGCCAACGGCGAAGCGGCCGCAGGGCGCCTAGCATCTTCGGGGCTGCGCCAGAGGCGATTACTCATGACACTTAAGTCAGCCGACACTCTACTGGACGTTTTGCATTTCGCCGACAGCCACACCGCCGTTATCGTTCCCGAGCTGGGCATCCGAGTCACCTATGATTCTCTTCGGAAGCAGGTATTGGCGATGGCCAATGTACTGTGCTCTTTGGGGATTGGCCGGGGTGACTCCGTAGCGATCGCGCTGCCCAATGGATTGCCTGCGATTGTGAGTTTCCTGGCGGCTTCCATCGCCGGAATCGCCGCTCCCCTGAACCTGGCGTATCCCTACGAAGAGTTTCTTTTTTTTCTGGGCGATACCAACGCGCGCATCTTGATTTGTCCTCCGGTGGGCGCGGAGTTCGCGCGCAGCGCCGCGGCGGACCGCAAAGTCCCGGTTTATTCGGTGGAAATGAACGAGCAGGGCGTCGTTCAGCTGTCGGGCGGCACTGAGAAGGGCGTTTCGCCAACGGAGCCGACCGCGGACGATATTGCGCTGGTCTTGCACACCAGTGGAAGCACAGGCCGGCCGAAGCGCGTGCCCTTGCGGCATTTCAATCTGGCGGTCTCCTCGGCAAATATCGCAAACACCTACGCGCTTTCGCCCGAGGATGTTTCGCTGTGCATCATGCCGTTATTCCACGTGCACGGGTTGATCGGCTCCGTCATGTCCACTTTGCTTTCCGGGGGAACCGTGGTGGTTCCCACAAAGTTCAACGCGCTTTCTTTCTGGCGCACGGTTCGGGAACATCGCGTGACCTGGTATTCCGGAGTGCCCACAATGCATCAACTTCTGCTGGCCCGCGCACACCAGAAACCCCCGGAAGCTGCGACACTGCGCTTCATTCGTTCCTGCAGTGCGCCGTTATCGTCGGGGCTCATTCACAAAATCGAAGGGTTGTTCGGTGTGCCCTTCGTCGAAGCCTATGGAATGACGGAAGCGGCGCACCAGATGACTTCCAATCCCTTGCCGCCACGGCACCGCAAGGCAGGTTCGGTCGGCGTGGGCATCGGACTTCGCATCAGCATCATGGACAAGGAAGGGAACCATCTGGGAACGAACCAGCGAGGTGAAGTCGCTATACAGGGAGCCAACGTGTTTCGTGGCTACGAAAACAATCCGGATGCTAATGCGCGTGCTTTCGTGAATGGATGGTTTCGCACCGGCGACGAAGGAATGCTCGATACGGATTGCTATCTGCATCTAACGGGCCGGATCAAAGACATCATTATCCGGGGAGGCGAGAACATCGCGCCTCACGAAGTGGACGAAATTTTGCTGCGCCACCCGGCCGTCGCCGCAGCGGTCACCTTCGGCTGCGTGCATCCGACTCTGGGAGAAGAGGTAGCGGCGGCGGTCGTGTTGAACGAAGGCCAGCACGCCACCGAGCCCGCGCTGATCAATTACTGCCGCGAGCTGCTGGCAGAATTCAAATGTCCTAAGAAGATTTATCTGGTAAAGAGCATTCCCACCACTGCCACCGGAAAAATTCGGCGTCGCGCTGTCGCTGCGGTGCTCGCGGAAGACGAAGTATGAAATTTCTGATTGCCGGGGCGGGCGCCATTGGCGCTTACATCGGCGCACGCATGGCGCATGCCGGCTTCGATGTCACCCTCTTCGCTCGAGGTCCGCACCTTCGCGTCATGCAGGAGCGTGGCGTGCAGGTGAAAACCGGCGATGAGGATTTTGTGGCGCGGCCCGCGATCGTGGGTTCGCTCGAAGAAGTGGGGCCGGTTGACGTCATTTTTCTTGGGGTCAAGGCGCACAGCCTGCCGCAACTCGCTCCGCAGTTGAAGCCGCTACTCGGTCCGGAAACCACGGTCGTCAGCACACAGAACGGAATCCCCTGGTGGTATTTCCAGGGTTTCGGCGGCGCGTGGGAAGGGTTGCGCCTGGAGCGAGTCGATCCCGGCGGCGTGATTTCTTCGGCGATCGAAGCGAGCCGCGTGGTTGGGTCCATCGTTTATTTTTCGACGGAGATCACTTCGCCCGGTGTGATTCAACACATCGAAGGCAATCGCATTTCTCTCGGCGAACTGGATGGCTCGCGCTCCGAGCGCTGCCGGCGAATCGCGGAGGCGCTGGTCGCTTCGGGCTTGCGCTGCCCGGTCACCACGCGGATCCGGCATGAGATTTGGGTCAAAGTTCTGGGCAACGCTTCGTTGAATCCGGTGAGCGCGCTGACGCGCGCCACGCTGGCTCAGATGCTGCGCGATCCGGGAGTCTCTTCCGTGATTCGCAGCATCATGCAGGAAGTGGAAGCGCTTTCCGGCAGGTTGGGGATGGAGCTATCCGTATCGATCGACCAACGAATGGCCGGAGCAGAAAAAGTCGGGGAGCATCGAACGTCCATGCTGCAGGATCTTGAGGCGGGGCGGCCCATGGAACTCGATGCGCTGGTCGGCGCGGTAGTGGAGCTCGGCGAGCGCGTGGGTCTGGCGATGCCTTACACTCGAACGGTGTATGACTGCACAAAACTACTGGGGCAAAGCGCGAGTTCCCAGCCGCGGAAGTAAGCGGTGTACGAAATTGAGGAGCGCTGCCGCAACCGCTTATTTTTTAGCAATTTAGACACTGGCGCGGCGGCAGAGGGACGTAAACATCGTGTAGTGGCGCGGGGAAGTATTAAGATTCTCTCGATTTGGCATAACGCTCGATAAAAATATTTGCTAGGCTCTTGACACCAGAGGTATACTTCCGTCGTTAGCTGGTCCGCTTACCAGACCACTTGCCCATGCCCGCACCGGCCAAATCCGACTTCGAAGTCGTGCGAAGAAATAAGGTTTACGAAGAAGTCGCCAAACAGATCGAGCGCCTGATTCTGAAAAAATTAAAGCCGGGAGACAAGCTGCCCTCGGAACGTGAACTTGCCGAGCTGCTGCAAGTGAGCCGCAGTTCCATTCGAGACGCCATTCGCGGGCTTGAGTTGGTGGGCTTGGTGGAACCGCGCCAGGGCGCCGGGACCATCGTGCGCGAACGTTCGGCCGAATTATTGGCGAGTCCCTTTTCCGACGCGCGAAAGCGCCGCCAGGAGCTGGTCACCGAACTTCTGGATTTTCGCAAGATGCTCGAACCGCCGCTGGCAGCTCGCGCCGCCACGCATGCGTCTGCCGACGAAGTTTCGGAGATGGAAGAAATTCTGCTGCGGCAGGAGGAAACACAGAACAAGGGAAACGCGGCGATCGCCGAGGATGCGGAGTTCCATTACGCCATCGCTCTTGCTTCGGGTAACAGCGTGGTGCTGAAGGTGATTGACACTCTGATGGACCTCCTGCGCGACACACGCGAACATTCTTTGCAGGTCGAAGGACGCGCGCAGAAGTCGCTCGCCGGCCACCGGAAGATCCTGGCCGCGATTAAGCGCCGCGATGCGGAAGCGGCCAAGGCGGCCATGCGGCGGCACATAGAAGACGTCGAAGAGATTGTACTTAGCAACAACCTGGCCAAGGGAGAGTCCTCCCGTGGGTGAGCGGCTCGCGATGGAATCCAGCGGCCGGGCTGATCTTCCGGAAATTCCATGAAGGAAATAGGACAGTCATCAGCCGTAACAACTCTGACGTTGCGCGTGGCAGAAGCGCGCGTGGAGGATATCGGCCAGGCCATCGCGCGACTCGCGCCAGCGGATCTCCGCCGTATGGGTGCCCGCGCGGGTGACGTCCTGAAGATCACCGGCGGCACAATCGCTGTTGGCCGCGCCGAGCTTTCGGACGACGGGTTCGAAGGCATGATCCAGATTGACGGCACCTGCCGCAGCAATTGCAGCGCGGGTTTGCAGGAGCAAGTGAGCGTGACGCCCGCGGAGCACGAACAGGCGGTGGCGGTTCGCCTGTCGCCGCTCTGGGTGGGTGCGGCCCCGGCGACCATCGCACCTGAGCGCATGCTCGAGGACCTGGTTGGCGTGCCGGTCATCGCGGGTTGCGCCGTGCGCGTGCCGACATTTGCCAAGGCAGTGAACTTCCAGGTCGTGCGCACGATTCCTTCCGGCACTGTTGTTATCGGGAAACGCACCGACCTACGCATCGTGGAGGGAGAGCAGACAGCGGCGCGCGCGCCGGCGGTGTCTTACGAAGACATCGGCGGCCTGGAACGCGAAGTAGCGCGCGTGCGCGAAATCGTCGAGTTGCCGCTGAAGTATCCGCGCATCTTCGAGCAGTTGGGGATTCTCGCGCCGAAAGGCGTGCTCTTGTACGGCCCGCCGGGCACGGGCAAGACGCTGCTGGCTCGCGCGGTGGCAGCCGAAAGCCGCGTTCATTTCATTCACTTGAACGGCCCGGAGATCATGCGGAAATTTTACGGCGAGAGTGAAGCCAAGCTCCGCGAGGTTTTCGAGGAAGCGGCGCGGCATTCGCCGTCGATTCTTTTTATCGACGAGATTGACGCCGTGGCTCCGAAACGCGCGGAGGTTACCGGCGAAGTTGAAAAGCGGGTGGTGGCGCAGCTCCTGAGCTTGATGGATGGTTTTGTCGCGCGCGGCCAAGTCATCGTGATAGGTGCGACAAACATCCCGGAGGTGCTGGACCCGGCCCTTCGGCGTCCCGGCCGCTTCGATCGCGAAATCGAAATCGGCGTTCCGAATAGCCAAGCCCGGTTGCAAATCCTGAAAATTCATACGCGCGCCATGCCTCTTGCGTCCGACGTCAACTTGAAGGAGATCGCGGAGCACTCGCACGGGTTCGTGG
>Ga0302225_10000501_pt1 | contig 28084 bp, 19 predicted proteins | sample II_Palsa_E3_2_FD_193515 | JGI IMG/M metagenome (GOLD analysis project Ga0302225, IMG submission 193515) | Peat permafrost microbial communities from Stordalen Mire near Abisko, Sweden - II_Palsa_E3_2 | ecosystem: Environmental > Terrestrial > Soil > Palsa > Peat permafrost | place: Sweden...
CGTTGATGATAGCGGAAGCGGAGGAGACAAGGGAAGCTTCAGTCAGCGGACTTCTGCGTGCGAGTTGAAGCTGAAGCCCGCGCACGGGAAACCAAGGCCAGCCAGGCAATGAGCGAGGCGCATTTCTCGTCCTGGGTCCACGGGGAGCCAAGCGGACGCCCAAGCTCCGCGATACGGCGCGTTAGAACGTGTGGTTTTATGCCGAGCGCGCGCGAAGCGATGTCCAGGAGTTCGCGCTCCTTGGCGGTCGTGGCACGCAAGTCGGCGCGGGCGCTGGCATGGAGTAGGGCTTCGCGGAAGAGTTCGCCGTCGGCGGTGTGAATCAGCGCGTGCGATGCCAGAATCTGCGGCAGAGCGGGCAGCGGCCTGCCCGAAGCGAGCACCAGACCGCAGCGGCTGAGCTGGTAGCCTTGCGCTTGCAGATTTTCCTGCAGTTGGTGAATCGCGTGATGGGCAAGGCGTCGGGCTTCGGCCTGCGACCGCGAGATGAAGGCGCGACCCTCATCGGGGGGCATTCTTTCCGCGGTGTGGTAGGGCTGCCGAAATTCGTAGCGGAAGATTTCGACGAGGTGAATCCGCTCGCGGGCCAGGATTACGGGCTCGCCCTTCGTCACGGTGAGAGCGACCACAGCGGCCCAACCCGAGTGGGCGCGAAATCCAAGCGCAGCGTTTTTCACTCCGTCCTCGGCACCGCAGGTCGGTTCTTTAGAAGCGTTCGACGGCGAGGGCTACGGCGTTGCCGCCGCCGAGGCAGAGTGCGGCGATTCCGCGCTTCAGGTTGCGACGCTGCAATTCGTAGAGCAGCGTGACCAGGACGCGCGCGCCGGACGCGCCGATGGGATGGCCGAGCGCGACGGCGCCGCCATTGACGTTTACCTTTTCGGGATTGAGCTTCAAGACGCGCGTCACAGCGATGGCCGCAACCGCGAACGCTTCGTTCAGTTCGTAGAGGTCGACGTCCTTGTCGCGATCCCAACCGGTTTTCGCCAGCAGCTTTTCGACCGCGTCCACCGGCGCCATCATCACCCACTTGGGCTCGACGCCGCTGACCGCTTGCGCCACGATGCGCGCCATGGGCTGCCTGCCGAGCCGCGCGGCATTTTTTTCGCTGGTGACGATCACGGCGGCCGCGCCGTCATTCGTTCCGGGCGCGTTCCCTGCCGTCACCGTGCCGTCCTTCTTGAATGCGGGCTTGAGCTTGGCGAGCGCTTCGAGCGAAGTGTCTTCGCGCGGCGATTCGTCCGTCTTGATGATGACCGGCTCGCCCTTCTTCTGCGGTATTTCTACCGGCACGATTTGCGCGCCGAAGAAGCAGGACTTGATCGCTCGCACGGCTTTGCGATGGCTTTCGAGCGCGAACTGATCCTGCTCCTGACGCGAAATATTGTATTTTCCGGCGACGAGCTCGCCGGTGACGCCCATGTGAAAATTTTCGTACACGTCCCACAGGCCGTCGGTGATCATGGAATCGAAAATTTCCTGATTGCCGAGGCGGAATCCCGAGCGCGCGCCTTTCAGCAGGTAGGGGCAATTGGACATGGACTCCATTCCGCCCGCGACGACGACTTCCGATTCACCGAGCAGAACGGCCTGAGCCGCGAGGGCTACGGATTTCAATCCCGAGCCGCAAACTTTGTTGATGGTCATCGCTGCCACACGAGGATCGAGGCCTCCACGCAACGCCGCCTGGCGCGCCGGATTCTGGCCCAGCCCGGCTTGCACCACATTGCCCATGATGGCTTCGTCCACAACCTTTGGCTCGATGTCCGCCCGGCGCACCACTTCGGCGATTACTTTCGCGCCCAGCTCCGGCGCGGAAAGCGGCGCAAGCCCACCCATGAATTTTCCGATTGGTGTGCGCACCGCGCTCAGGATGACGGGATATTCCATGGTTTTCACTCCTCGGCGAGAAATTCGGCTCGAAAGCTAAGTATATGCGCGCAGGAATTCGCGGTCAAACGAGGCTGCCGTAAGGCGTGGCAGTTTCCGAGCTGAGCGGAGTCCGACTACTAAGAGGCCTTAGTGGGCTCAATCGATCCCCGGATATTGACGATTTGTATAACTCCGGAGTAGCCTCCCGGTGTCTCCAAGCTCATGTCTACTGCAGACTACGAAACAACCTATTCAGGGCTGTCCGACGACGAAATTCTTCGTCTCGCTTGCGAAGTCTCCGGACTTAGAGAAGAGGCGCGCCAGACTCTAGATGGCCAACTAAAAAAAAGAGGATTGACAGAAAAGGATATTTTCGAATACGGGCAACGTCTCTCGTCGATTAAGCCCGGTCAGATGGCAGAGAATCAAAAATACATCGCCAGGTCGTTCATCGGTTTCGGGACATCTATCTACGGGACATGTGATTTTCACTCCAACGGTTCGTTTATTACAACGAGTTGGTTAACCCTGTTTTGGATTCCTGTATTTCCCTTCGAGAGCATGAGGTTAGGAAAAGTGGGTTCGCGATCCGTGACCGGTAAAACCGTATGGACTAGTCACTATTTAGGTTACTTCTTCAGCTGGAAGACAAAATACTGGCTGTACTCCGAGGAACCAATCAACCAAAAACAAGTTCTTTGCGTGTATACGTTTGTGTTCGCGCTAGTTTTGGCTGTGCTGAGCGCCAATTACATATCCCCGAGGGTTTCAGCTCTGCTTTTTTGCTCCGTTTGCACTGTGCCGTGGGCACTCAGGAAGTTGGCTTCTCGGCGAACCGAATAACTTTTTTAGAAGCTCCCATTCGTCAGACCGGCGCTCAAAGTACGTTGACGGCGCGGGCGGCTAGCAACGCCACGATCGTCAGCGAGATCAGCGACTGCAGCATCATCCCGGCCTTGGCCCAGCGCGAGAGCGCGGCGGTATCGGTGGGCGAGAAAGCCGTGCTGGTGTTGAATGCGAGAAAAAGATAATCCATGAAATTCGGCGACCAGGGCGGATTCGCGGGGTCCTCGCTCAACATCTGCGGGAAAAGGAACGAGCTATCCAAGCGGCCGCGCCGGGTCTCGCGATTGAGCGGGCCGCCGGCATCGAGCTTCCAGTACCACAGGGCGAAGATCAATACGTTGGTGACCCAAAGGGCAACCGCGGCGCGCAGCAGCGTCTGGGCCGAGTCGCGATGGTGAGGGATGCCTTCGATCAGGAACGCGAGCGAAGCAACCATGGCGACGGTGATCGCGCCGGTGGCGGTGAAGGTCAAAATGCGGGCGACGTTGTAATGCCCGCGACGGTACGAAATTACGAGCGCAATCACCAGAACGAAAACGATGGCTAATAAAAGCCAGCCGGGACCCACGGAGAGCCGTTCGGGCAAGGCCCAGTACATGCAGCCGGCGGCCAGCATGGCCACGATGGCCGGCCAACGAGGTTCGCGCACAATTTTAGGGGTCATGAGTGTCGCGCGTGCAGTATAGGACGCGGCACGAAGGCTCACAAGGGAGCGCCGAAACGCCCAGGCGAAACAAAAGCGTAAGCCATTCGCGCGAAATTCCGCTATCATAGATGCATACGATGAAAACCGAGACTTCACGCGAAAGTTTGTCCATTTTGAACGCGCAGCAACGGCGCGCGGTGGAACACGGGGGCGGGCCGCTGCTGGTGGTGGCCGGCGCGGGCACGGGCAAGACGCGGGTGATCACCGAACGCATCCGCTACCTGCTGGAATCCGATGCGCAGCTTGCCGGGGAAAATATTCTGGGCCTGACCTTCACGGACAAGGCCGCGGGACAGATGACGCATCGCGTGATGAAAGCGATGGGGCAACGCGCCGAAGGGATTTGGCTCAGCACGTTTCACAGGTTCTGCGTGGAAAAAATTCTACAGGTGGACAATCCGGACCTGAAGGTGCTGGAGGACGTCGATCACTGGATTCTGTTGCGACAGCATATGGGCGAGCTGGGCCTGAAGCATTTCCGGCGGCTGGCGGAGCCGGGCGAATTCCTGAACGCGTTCATCGGATTTTTTTCGCGCTGCCAGGACGAGCTGGTGACACCGGCCGATTACGAAGCGTACGCGGGGAAACTTCGCCGGGAATACGAAGCGCGAAAGAAATCGCTGGACGCGGACGTGCGCAAATCCGAAGAGGAGGGAGTGGCGCGGCAGGAAGAGCTCGCCAACGTGTATCGCGTGAGCGAGCGATTGCTGCGCGAACGAAACCTGCTGACCTTCGGCGTGCAATTGATGCAATCCGTTCAGCTTTTGCGGGCGGATGCGGGGCTTCTCGAACGCATGCGGGAACAATATCGCTACATTCTGGTGGACGAATTTCAGGATACCAACATCGTTCAGCTCGAACTGCTGTGGCTGCTGGCAGGCGACCGGCGGAATATTGTGGCGGTGGGCGATGACGATCAGGCGATTTACCGTTTCCGCGGCGCTTCCTTCGGAAGCTTCACCATCTTTCTGAAACGGTTCTGCGGCGTGACGGACAAAAACCTTACAGACGGCGTTGGGCGATTTATTGCGCCACTCACCCAGAACTACCGCTCGACGTCGCGAATCCTGCGCGTGGCCGGGGTATTGATAGCGCACAACGAAAAATCGCCTTTGCTGCCGGCGAAAACGCTGACCACCGAGAATGCCGACGGCGAAAAAATTCGCATTGCGGAATTCGGCACGCCGGAGGAGGAATCGCACTGGATCGCGGCGGAGATCGAACGGCTGCACGGGCCCGGAAGCCCGTGGCGGAACTTTGCGGTGCTGTACCGAAAGCACGCGCATGCCCGGCGCTTGATCGAAGCGCTGCGGCTAAGGAAGATTCCGTTCGTGATCAGGAATTTCTCGATTCTTTCGAGCACGCTGGTACGCGACCTGCTGGCTTATCTGCGGCTGGTGGCGGTTCCCTCGGATAACGTGGCGTGCGCGCGGGTGCTGGCCGCGCCGTACTGGAGGCTCGAGCCGCGGGATCTGGTGCGATTGGCGGAGCGCGCGGGAAAGAACCGGCGGCCGCTGAGCGAGGAGACGGATGCGGCGCAGGGCGAGTTGCAGTTTGGGTTGGAAGCCTCGCGGCTGCCGGAACTCACGAGCCTGCTGGGGCGCATGCGGCTTATCGCTCGAAAAATATCGGCCACGGCGGTCCTGGACCAACTGATTGCGGCGCTCGAACTGGCGCCCTTGCCGTTCGAGGCCGACCGGCGCTACCTGGAGCGCTTCGTGAAATTCGCGCGAGACTGGGAGCAGAAGAGCGAACGCAAGAGCCTGCGCGATTTCGTGCAGTACCTGGATTATTTCAAGGAAGCCGGCGGCGATATCCAGCTCGAAGAGGAAGTTGCCGACGATGCGGTGCAACTGATGACCGTGCATGCGGCCAAGGGGCTCGAGTTCGCGCATGTTTTTATCATGCAAATGAACAAAAACGATTTTCCCTCGAAGCCGCGGCCGGTGGAGTTCGAATTCCCCACCGAACTGATGAAGGAAGAAAGGCCTACCGGAGACTTTCAGATTCAGGAAGAGCGGCGGCTCTTTTACGTGGCGCTGACGCGCGCGCGGAACCGGCTGACTCTTTCGACGGTGGTCAATCAGCGCAAGAAACAGTCGCCCTTTCTGGACGATTTACTGATGGACGGAAAAATTCAGAAGGAAGACACGGCGCAGTCCGCGCCGGAGGTGCGCGTGCCGCCTTCGGAAGAAGCCGCCGGGGCCGAGCCGGATACGGCGGAGCCCGCGCAACTTTCCTTTTTCAGCGGAACTCCGGCTCGCGAAGACGCACGAACCTACTCGCGCGTGGCGTTGTGGGCCAAGGCCTACCATCCGGCGGTCCCCGAGCCTCTGCAGCTGAGCGCCTCGGCCATCGAGTGCTACATGAAGTGCCCCATGCAGTATTTGTTCCGGAACCTGTGGAGCATTCGGGGAGGCCCGCGCGCGATGACTACGTTCGGGAACGTGATGCACACGACCATCAGGGAATTCGTCGCGGAGATGGGGAAACGCAATAAAGTTTCCTTCGATGAAGTCGGCGCGATCTACGATCGCGAATGGAAATCTTCCGGCTTTCCGGACGATTATCAGGAAACGGAATACCGCAAGGCGGGACGCGAGCAGCTCGAGAATTTTCATCGCAGCTACGTGGCTGCGCCGCCCGAAGTGTTGTTCCAGGAAAAAGCTTTCGAACTGCACCTCGATCACGAGGTGATCGTGAAGGGCCGCATGGACCAGGTGAATCGCCTGGGAGATAAAGAAGTCGAGGTCGTGGACTACAAAACCGGCAAAGCGAAGGATGAGAAGAAAGCCAAGGAGAGCCTGCAACTGGGCGTGTATGCGCTGGCCGCCGAAGAGGTGCTGGAGCTAAAGCCGGAGCGGCTGGTTTTCTACAACCTCACGACCAACGAACCGGTGGCCACAACGCGCGACGCCAAGGCACTGGCGAAAACAAAGCAGACGATCGCCGAAGTCGCGGACCAGATCCGCGCCGCGGACTTTCCCGCCAAGCCGGCCTTCCATTGCACTTACTGCGATTACAAGCCGCTATGCCCCGCGTACGAGCAGTTGATTTCGATTCAGCCCGCGGCGATGACCGCGGCGCTGCGAAGCTAGTCGGAAGAGGCGCCGCAAAAATAAAAACGGGACGTCTGCAATTTCCAGACGCCCCGTTTCATTCCGATCGGGCTTCTATTTCCGGCTCGAAGCCCGGGATGGTTCCGCGCATTAAATGGAACTTTCTCCCGGCGAACCAGCGGCGCTCGAAAATTTCAAACGCGCTTGGATCGCTTGGTCAATTTGTAAAGGCGCGGGCAGACGAAGTCAAGAAGAAAAACTCGCGCGCACATTTCGTGGCGAAGGATTCGTGCGGGGCTGCGCGGTGCGAATCAAACTAGCGGCAAGCCACAGCGCGGCGGAAAAAAATCCCGCGCGAGTTAGTGGAGTCCGCTCTGGTAGTAGCCTTGGCGCGCGCTCACATCCAGGTCCGGGCGCCGCACGCGGACTTCGATGGTGTGATACTCACGCGAGCGATCGGCTTCTTGCGGAGCAAAGGTGAGCGTGTATTCGTTGCGCGCCTGCTCGGTGACGTCGGAGTAGAGCTTCTCGAGGTCTTTCTGCCTGGCGGCGTAGTAAGTGTCGCCTCCGGTGGCCAGCGCGTACTTGTCGATTTCCGCTTCGCCATGCTGCACGAGGGTGCGGCCAATGGGCGTCTGGTGCGTGAGGGAAATGGAATAGACCGAGACGTCGGCGGCGAGCAAGGAGTGCAGCGTCTCGCCGAAGGTGTGCTGGTTGTTGTGCGTGTTGCTGCCGTCGGAGATCAGGAAAATAATTTTTCGGCGATCGCGGCCGCGCGATTTGAGCATCTGACCGGCGGCATAAACGGCGTCGTCGAGGCAGTTATGAATGGCCGGCTTTCCGAAGCCACGCACCTGGGTGCCGCCTTCGCCGGTGGTGCCCTGGCCGTTGGGGAGCGTCTGGCCGTTGATCATGGGACCCGCGGTGGTGGGGTCATTGATGATGGTGGAAGAGTGCGAACTGAGCTCCAGGCGCTTCAGATGGGTGAAAACCATATCGTTGTTCGATGAAAAATCGGCGACCGTATTGGGAAATTCCTGATAGGTGACCAGAGCCACTTCGTCCGCGGGACCGAAGGCGGCCGCAATGGCGGTCAAGCTCCGCTGCACCGGCTCGGCTTGCTTGTCGGCGAGGTCATTGTCGATAAGGATTACGGCCGAGAGCGGATAAGGCTGCGAATCGAACAAGACGACTTGTTGTTCCTTCTCATCGGAAAAGACGCGGAACTCGTCGCGCTGAAGATCGCCTACCAATTGTCCGTTGCGGTTTTTCACGGTGACCGGCACGATGACGAGCTCGGTTCTGCGGGTAATACGCGTACGCGTGTCTCCCTGCTGCGGAGTCGTTTTGGCCGGCGGGGCGGGATTTTGTTTTAGTTCGGGCCTGGCGAGCGTGCCCGGCTGGACCGGCGGCAAGGTGCCAGGCTCTTGAGCTCCGGAAGGAGCGGGCTCCTGCGCATGCGCTGGAACGCAGAGAAGGATTACAATGCCAAGCAGCAGAATGATTCGCGTCATGGGCGTGTCTCGCTCCGCGCCTCTCGGCGTATTTTCGGGGTTGGTAGTCATGTAATATCGGCAACCTACGCAGGCCCGTGTGGGGCCGGCGTTTCGAGCCCAGCGACTCCGGCGAACATCCGGTGGCGCGCGCCCTGCATCGTATCAAGGGCAATCGATCTATTGGAGATTATACAATGCGGCTGACCAGCCTTGCGGCAGGCATTTTGATACTGGCTCTCGGAACCTACGTCGGAGTAGGAGCCGCCACTCCGGCCCACGGCACATGGACGCAATCGCAGCAACAGCCTCAAACTCCTCCCCTGAAATCCGGTACGCCACAGACGCAAGAGCCAACGCCGCAATCGCAGCAGCCCCTGAAGGTGCAGACCACCCTGGTGAACATCTTCGCCACGGTGCGCGACAACCACCACACCATCGTAACGGGGCTGACGCAGGACGATTTCAAAATATTCGAGGACGGGCAGGAGCAAAAAGTTGCCTACTTCTCGAAAGAAGTGAACCTGCCGATCACGCTGGGCATATTGATTGATACGAGCGGCAGCATGGACCGGATGATCGGCGCGGAACAGGACGCGGCTTCGCGCTTTCTGCGGGAAGTGATGCGCAAGAAGGACGAAGCGATGGTCATCAGCTTCGATTTCGACGTGGACCTGTTGGCGGATTTCACGCAGGACACGAACGTGCTGGAACGTGCGATTCGGCGGACCACGGTCAACGCCGTGGGAGGCGGAGGCCCGATTACGCCGGGAACAATTCCTCAAGGCAATAACGCGGCGGGAACCAATCTTTACGACGCGGTTTATCTGGCGTGCCATGACGAACTGGCCACGGAAGCGGGCCGCAAGGCCGTAGTGCTGCTGACCGACGCCGAGGACACGGGCAGCAAGCTAAGGCTGCAGGATGCCGTGGAAGCGGCGCAGAGGACCGACTCCGTGATTCACGTCCTGCTGATCGCCGACCCTTTTGCTACGACTGGAGTTGGTGGGGGCGTGGCGCGGAAGATGGCGGATGATACGGGCGGGCGCGTGATCAACGTGCACAACGAGAAAACGCTGGAGAAGGCTTTCGACGAAATCTCAGAAGAACTGCGTTCGCAGTACGTCCTTGGCTACTATCCCACGAACGAGAAACACGACGGGACATTCCGCAAAATTAAGGTGGAGCTTGCGAAGCCGGATATGAAGGTTCTTGCGCGCAAGGGATATTACGCGCCGTTCAAGTAGCCGCCGGAGAAGCAAAACCGTTAAGAGAGATTCCTCGCTTCACTCCCTTCGTTCTGTTGCGCCGAACTCAAGGCAGGCGGAATGATCGCACTAGACTTCTTCCGGCAACTGGGAAGTACGCGCTATTTGCTGGGTCGTGTGACGGAAGAGGGAGCCACGGAGTAATAACCTTTGCGCGTGCGGACGACGAGGCCCTTGCGATCCGCCTGAACATCAATTTTGCGGTACTTGCCGGTGGACTCCGTATTGGTCGGCGAATAGGCAATGAAATACTGGCTGCGCAATTCGTTCCCGATATCAACGAATGATTGCGCCAGATCTTCTACTTTGTAGGGATAGAAGACGCGGCCGCCGCTCTCGTCGGCAAACTGCTCGAGCACTTTGTCGCCGGGATCGAGGTGATATTTCTTCGGCTTATCAGGATTGTCGATGGCGATCCAGTCGGTGTTGGTGCTGATGGCATAAATGGCGGCTTCGGCGCGAATGGCCGATTCGAGGGCCTCGCTCAAAGCGTGATCGCTCAGGTTGTCGTCACCATCGCTGATGACCACGAGAACGCGGCGCACCTCAGGATTGGCCCCCCTGGGCACAGGGGGATTAATGAGTTTTTCAGAGGCGCGGTAGATGGCGTCGTTGAGCGCGGTGCCGCCGCCGGCACGCTGCTTGCGGATAGCCGCTGAAAGCAGCCCCAAATCTCCGGTGTAATCCTGAATTACCTCGGGCTCGTTATCGAAGGTCATCAGAAACGCCATATCTTTGTTGCGCCGGATTACGCTGTCCAGGAAATCCATGGCCGCGTCCTGCTCGAACTGCAGGCGAGGGCGGATGCTGTTGGAGGTGTCCAGCAGGACGCCGATGCGCAAGGGCAAGTCCGTCTCGCGGCCGAAGAAGCGAATCTCCTGCGGCGTGGTGTCCTCGGTGATCTTGAAATCTTTCTGGTCGAGATCGGTGACGAAGTTGTGGCGGCGGTCGGTGACGGTGGCCACCAGGTGCACGAGGCCGGTGGTGGAAACGATGGGAGGCGGCGCTTTCTGCTGCGGCTTCGGCAAATCGCCGGAATTTTGAGGTGAATCAGATGGGCTGCCGGGAGGAGCTTGTTTCGCGGGCGCCGGTGGAGGCGCGGGCTGCTGCGCTCGCGCGCGGACTCCTGAAATCGAAAATAGAAGCGCGAGCGATAGAAGGGTGCGAAGAGTGGTCACGGTAGAGATTATAGGAACGTCCGCAAGGCAGCGTCAACCGAAGCGACCGGCGTATTGGACGCCTGGGCGAGCTGGCGCAGGTAAGCGACTAAATCCTGTGGGAGCGGCGCGCGGCATTCCAGGCGCTTGCCGGTGCGCGGATGGTTCAATGCAATGCGCGCGGCGTGGAGAAAGTTCCGCCCCAGGGGCGGAAGAAGCTGGCCGACGCGTTCCTGGCGCGGCGCGCCGTAGAGAGTGTCACCGACAACGGGACAAGCGAGTGCGGAGAAATGCACGCGGATCTGATGCGTCCTACCAGTGTGCAGGTCCGCTTCGATTAAGGAGAAGGCCTCGAGCCGAAGGAGCAGTCGCCAATCGGTGCGGGCTTCGCGGCCTTCGCGACGCCGCGCGGTCATGCGCGAGCGGCGGCGCAAATCGCGCGCGACGGGCAACTCGATGGTTCCTGCTTGGCCCTTCACGCGCCCATGCAACAGCGCGAGATAAGTTTTTTCCACGCGCCGCTCGCGGAAGTCCTCCACAAGCTTGAGGTGCGCCGCGTCGGTGCGCGCGATCACGAGAACACCCGAGGTGCCTTTGTCAATTCGATGCACGATGCCCGGGCGCAGAGGACTGCCGATGGTAGAGAGCCCTGCGGTCTTGGCGTAACGATGCAGCAGCGCCGCTACCAGCGTGCCGGAGTCTGCTCCGGCGCCGGGATGAACGATCATCCCCGCGGGCTTGTTCACCACGGCGATGTCGGCATCCTCGTAAAGAATTTCGAGCGGGATATCTTCCGCTTGCACACCGGGTATCGGCGGAGGGGGGATTTCGACGGTGACCGTATCGCCGATCTCCACGTGATGAGAAGGCTTTTTAGCGACGCCGTCCACGCGCACGCGGCCTTCTTCGATCAGCAATTGCACGTGGGTGCGGGACATCTCCGGGAGATGCGCGGCCAGAAAGCGGTCCAGGCGCTGGCCCGTGTTTGCTTCGGTTACGGCGAGCTCTTTGTGTTCGGAGGAGGTGCTTTCAAGTCCAAAGTCTTCGGAGGGCTCGAGGTGTTCGTGGGTGTTGGGATTATCGAGCATCAGGAGTTTGTCGGCACGGGCGGCGGTCGCTTAGGTCAACGTCCGGTCGCGGCGCGAGCCGGCGCCGCAGACGGTATCGGCGCAGCGCCCCGAAAGCCACGCCACCAGAGAAAAGCGCCGGTGAGAATCAGCGCGACGCTGACCAGTTGCATGAGCGAAATCGAATCGTGGAACATCAGGGTGCGTCCCGGATCACCTCGAAAGAACTCGATGGTGCCGCGCTCCACGCCATAGAGCATGAGATAGGCGCCGATGATTTGGCCGGTAAAACGCTGGCGCTTTCCAATCCAGACGAGAATGAAGAAGTTCAAGAACTCGACGCTGGCCTCGTAGAGCTGCGTGGGATGCAGATGAATGCCGAGGGGAGTGCCGGCAAGCTGTTCGGCGGCCGGATTGGTGAATTCAACGCCCCAGGGAAGCGTAGTGGGCCTGCCGTAGCAGCAACCTGCCGCGAAACATCCCAGCCGGCCGATGGCATGGCCCAGCGGCAAGCCCGCGACACAAGTGTCCAGCACCGGAAGGATGGGCATCTTCTGAAAATAGGTGTACAGGAACATGGTGAGGACTGCGCCGGTGATGCCGCCGTAAAAAGTTCCTCCGGACTGAAAAGTGGTGATGCTCACGATTTCGCGGGGATTGGCGAGGTAATAATCCCAGGCGCTGAAGACGAGCCAGATTTTCGCGAGAATCAGAGCGGCGAGCACGGAATAGATGCCCATATTCCAGATTTTGTCCGGGTCAAGTCCGGCGCGGGGCGCCTGGCGGCGCGCCCACCACAAACCAAAAAGCACGCCCGTGGCTACAAGAACGCCGTAGGTGTAAATATTTATCGCGCCGATGTGAAAAAGTATCGGATGCATGGCTAGGCTCGCTCCTCACTAGGATGCATCCATTCGCTCAAGAGTTCCAACACGACGAGTCCTGCGCCGATGACGATGGCGGAATCGGCAACGTTGAACGTGTACCAATGATGGTTGCCGATATGAAAATCGATGAAATCGGTGACGCTACGGCGAAGGAGGCGATCGAGAACGTTTCCCGCGGCGCCGCCGAGGATCAGGGCCAGGCCGCATTGCCCGAGCTTTCCGCCTGCCTGTCCCGAGGCCAGCAACCAGATGAGAAGCGAAATCACAACCACGGAGAATGCGATGAGCAGCGGCGCGAGCCAGGATTTTCCAGAATCGGCGAACAAGCCGAAGGCCACGCCGGGATTGCTGGTGTGCACGAAATTCAGAAGGCCGGGGATGAGAACGTGAGTGGTGCCGGTGGGCGTGAATTTCTCGACCGCGTGTTTGCTGAGCTGGTCGGCGACCAGGGCGCCGAGCGCGAGAAATGCCAACACGTACCAGCCGGAACGACTCATGCGGGACATCAGGACTTGGCGCTCCCTACGACGAGACCGCCTTCACGCTCGATTTCGGCAAGAGCGGCAACGCAGCGTTCGCAAAGCGTGGGATAGTCCGCGTTTTCGCCGACATGCGTGGAGTAGTTCCAGCAGCGCTCGCATTTGGAGCCCTTCGCGCGCTCGATGCGGACTTGCAGGCCTTCGAGGCCAGCAGCTGGAGTGGCCGAGCTCACATGGCCTTCGGTGATTTCAACCTGCGAGACGATGAATAGAGCTGGGAGATCGGCAGCATGTTTCCGCAGGAGTGCGACGAGTTCACCGCCGGCCACGAGAGTCACACGCGCTTCGAGCGCTCCGGAGATTGTCTTGGCGGCACGCGCGGGCTCAAGCGCTTTCAGCACTTCCTCGCGGACGGCGAGCAGGCGGTCCCAATCTTTCGCGCGCGCATCGTCGAAGGCTCCCGCGAATTCTTCCGCGGTTGGGAATGAGGCCATGTGAATGCTTGGAATTTGCGAAGCGCCGCCCGGCAAGTGCTTCCATACTTCTTCCGAAGTGAAAGCGAGTGTGGGCGCAATCAAACGAACGAGGGCGCTGGCGATGCGATAGACGGCAGTTTGCGCCGAACGCCGCCCGCGGCTTTTGGGAGCGAAGGTGTAGAGGCGGTCTTTGAGCACGTCGAAATAAAAGGCGCTCAAGTCCACGGTGCAGAAATCGTGAAGCGCATGATAGACGCGATGGAACTCGAAATTGGCGTACCACTCGCGGCACTGGCGGACGAGCGCACCCGTGCGGTGCAGCATCCACGCGTCGATTTCAAAAAGCTCGGCGTCGGGGACGGAATCGCGCGCGGGATCGAAATCGAAAAGATTGGAGAGCGCGAAACGGAAGGTGTTGCGGATTTTGCGATAGGCTTCGCCGAGCTGGGTCATCATGGCCGGAGACAAGCGAACGTCGGCGGTGAAATCCTGCGAGCAGACCCACACGCGCAGCATGTCCGCGCCCCACTTTTCGCAAATTTCCTTCGGCTCCATGGCGTTGCCGAGCGATTTGGACATGGGCCGGCCGTTTTCGTCGAGCGTCCAGCCGTGCGTGACGACGCAATCGTACGGGCGCATGCCGTCCACGCCAATCGCAACCAGCAGCGAGCTCTGGAACCAACCGCGAAACTGGTCGGGCCCTTCGAGATAGACGTCGGCGCGAGGCTTCCCTTCCCGCTTTTGCAAGACCGCCAAATTGCTGGTGCCGGATTCGAACCACACGTCGAGGATGTCCGATTCCTTGCGCCACTTGGCCGCGCCGCAGGAACACTTGGTATCTGGTGGCAACAGCTCCGCGGCGGAATGCGTGTACCAGGCGTCGGCGCCTTCGCGTTCGAAGAACGGGATTACGTGGCGGAGGGCCTTGAAATCGTCGAGCCGTTTTCCGCAGGCGTCGCAATAGAAAACAACCAGCGGAACGCCCCAGAAACGCTGGCGGGAGATGCACCAGTCTGGCCGGTCCACGATCATATTGTGGATGCGCTCTTCGCCCCAGGCCGGGATCCATTTCACTTTTTTGATTTCTTCGAGCGCGCGGGGTCGAAGGGCGGGCGCCTTGGGCGCAGGCACGGTGGCCGAGCCACTATCGAATTGTATGAACCATTGTTCCGTCGCGCGGAAGATCACGGGATTGTGGCAGCGCCAGCACTGCGGATAGCTGTGCGTTAGTTTTCTTTCGGCAATCAGCATGCCGCGCTTTTTCAGGAGTTCGATGACAATAGGATTCGCTTCGAAAACGGTCTTGCCCTTGTATTCGGGCAGACCTTCGACGAAGCGGCCTTCATCGTCCTGCGGCGCGTAGATCTCGAGTCCATATTTTTGACCGGTGCGAAAGTCCTCCGCGCCGTGGCCGGGAGCGGTGTGGACGATGCCGCTGCCCTGGTCGAGCGTGACGTAATCCGCGAGCACGCCGGGCACGCGCAAATCGAGGAAAGGGTGCTGGAACATCGCGCCCTCGAAGTCGCTTCCCTTCCACACGTCGCGCACATCGCCAACTTCCAGGCCAAGTTCAACCAGAACATTGAGCCGCTCGCGCGCGAGCAAGAGTTTTCCTGCGCTGGTGCTGGCGATCACGTATTCAAAGTCCGGATGAAACGCCAATGCGCGGTTCGCGGGGAGGGTCCAAGGCGTAGTGGTCCAGATGAGCGCGCTGACGTCGGCGCCGATGCCGAGTTTGTCCCATTTCTCGCCGGGGACTACGGGAAACTTCACCCAGATCGAAGGGCTAGCGTGGTCTTCGTATTCGACTTCCGCTTCGGCGAGCGCGGTGTGGTCGTAAATGCACCAGTAGACGGGCTTGAGCCCGCGGTAAACGTAACCCTTTTCGAGAAAGGTGAGAAACGCGCTGGCGATGCAGGCTTCGTAACTCGGGTCCATGGTGAGATACGGTTTCTCCCACAGGCCGAAGACGCCGAGGCGCTTGAATTCGCGGCGGTGCGCGTCAATGTAGCTGGCGGCAAACTCGCGGCACATGCGCCGAAATTCCGCGGCGGAGACCTTGGCCTTTCCGCCAATTTCCTTTTCGACTTTCGTTTCAATCGGGAGGCCATGGCAATCCCATCCGGGAACGTAGGGCACACGGAACCCGGCCATGGTCTTGGACTTCACGATCATGTCCTTCAGGATCTTGTTCAGGCCGGTGCCGAGGTGGATTTCACCGGTCGGATAAGGAGGGCCGTCGTGAAAGACGAAGAGCTGCGCCGAGGCGCGCGATTCCATGATGCGGTGATAAATGCCCATGTCTTCCCAGGCGGCCAGCTGTTCGGGCTCGCGCTCGGGCAGCTTGGCCTTCATGGGGAAATCTGTCTTGGGAAGATTGAGCGTACTTTTCAGGTCCAGGTTTTTGGCCATCTTGCTGGAATTAAATGCCCTTTCTGTTCTTGCAGGCCGGGGAAACGCGCCGCCTCGTCTAAGCATCGTATGTTACAATGAATCAGTAACGGTGTCAGCCGTGCCGGGCCCCGTACATCCTTTTTCGCGGCAACGCGTCTAACTTGGTAGGAAGCGGCGCTGGAAATAGGCAGGTTAAATGGCAGATCACACTGAAGACGCGGTGCAGCCGGCTCCTGAGCCGACGCTCAAAATTGGGCGTCTGCCCTCGCCCACGGACCGCTCCCGGGTCAAGGGATTCGCCTCCAATGTGAAGGATTTTCTAACCGAGCGCCCGGTGAACCTGAAGGGCGCCCGGCCAGCCGTATTCAACACCCCAGGATTTGGCGAGAGCCTCGCCGATAATTTGAAGGAGTTTTTTCGCGCGGCTCCGCGCGGGCAGGTGAATTCCGACCTGCTGATCAATTGGAATGCGGGATTCGGAGGGTTCTGGCAAAACCTGCGCGACACGATTTCGCCCCCGAAATTGCCGCCGCTGAAAACGACGAGTAAACCGGTGGCGGTGCCGGACATCTGGTCCAAGAACACGCAGTTCACGCGCGTGCAGGCGTTGTCGCTGGCATTTCACGTCGTGGTGATCGTGCTGATCATAATGCCGTTCATACCGAGCTTGTTGTCTCCGGGCACTACCCAGGCGAAGACGATGAACGTGACCGCGCTTGATATCAGCTCGCCGTATCTGCCCAAGCTGCCCCCCGGGGCGAAGAAGGCGGGCGGCGGAGGCGGCGGCGGTGCTCACGAATTGCTGCCAGCAAGCAGAGGCAAGGTTCCTAAGTTCAGCCTGCTGCAAATTACGCCGCCCAAAGTGAAGCCGCCGGAGAATCCGAAATTCGCGGCGACGCCGACTGTGCTGGGGCCTCCTGACTTGAAGTTGCCGAGCCCGAATATGTCGAACTGGGGCGACCCGCTGGCGAAGACGGTGAACGATTCCAATGGGCCGGGCAGCGGAAACGGAATCGGCTCCGGGAACGGCACCGGAATTGGGAGTGGAAGCGGCGGCGGCGTTGGCCCCGGCGAGGGCGGCGGAACGGGCGGCGGAGTGTATAACGCGGGTGAGAATGGGTACGGCGTCCCCAGCTGCATTTATTGCCCGAACGCGCAGTTCTCCGATGAGGCGGTGAAGGCAAAGTACCAAGGCTCGGTTCTGCTTATCGCTACGATCACGCCGGACGGAAAAGCGATCCAGATCAGCGTGGTGCAAGGCCTGGGACTGGGCCTTGATGAAAAAGCGATTGAGGCCGTGCGCACCTGGCGGTTCAAGCCTGCTCTAGGTCCAAACGGCAAGCCCGCACCCGTGCGACAAACCATAGAAGTCACCTTTCACCTCTACTGAGAACTCCGCTCGACGCTGGTGTGCTAAGTTCCAGAGTCCCCCCAACGAGGTTTACCAACAGGACCATCGCACGCGCGAGCTTCTTCCCCGCGCTCCCGCTTCTGTTACGATACACGCCATGAAAGCCATCACTTGCATGTTGTTTCTTTCGTTTTTTGCGATTCTGCATGCTTCGCCGCGCGCGGACGCGCAAACGGGCTCGATTGAAATTGCCGCGAAGGCCACGCCATCGAACGGGACGGACGAGCCTGTCCGAGGAATGCCCGTGTACCTGCTGCGCAAAAGCTACGAAGACATCGGCAAGGAAGCCGAGGCCACCTATCCGCCCGCGGACATGAATGCGTTCATCGACAAGCTGGAGCTCTCGAAGGAAATGAAAGCGTGGATGAAAGCGAACCACTGCGTAAACCTGGGGGGCGAGGACTTCATCAAGAAGCTGAAAGTGGACGACGTGATGAATGTGCCGGAATTCTTCTCGGCCTACGTGGAACGCATGTCCGGGGACGAGAGCGTCTCTTTTCCCAGTCCGAAATACACTCCCGCGGATAAAAAGAAGCGCCCGGAGAAATATGACCGGCTAGTGAAGCAATACCACGAGGCCGTCCGGCAATTTCTTATTACCAACCCCAAGAGCACCGATGGAATAGACCTGGCGCTCGAGGAGATAGATCCTGGACACAGGTGGGAAGCGGTTCGCTCGAGTAGCATGGCTGAGATGCATCGCCACATCCTGGAGCTCGCGCAATCCAAGTATCTGGTAGCGCGCACGGACACGGACTTGCAGGGACAAGGCTTCCTTCGCAGCATTCCGCCGGGAACATACTGGCTCAGCACGCTGGACATCACCGCCGATGTGGGCGATGCTCGGCCGCGCTGGGATGTGCGCGTCATAGTGACACCCGGGAAGACCGCGTACGTCGCGCTCTCCAACATTAATTCGGTTCAACCTCCGCACGTTACGCCCTAAAGGGCTGGTTCGCGCGCGTGGCCGACGCACCTGAAACCGCACGATGGATTCGCCAACTGGCGGATCCCAATCCACAGAACAGATCCGAATCTGCGCTGCGGCTTTATCTCGCGGGCACGGATATGTGCATGCCGCTGCTGCGGCAATGGGCTGGCGATCCGGAATTCCGCGAACTGGTTTTGCCGCGCGGTTCGAAATCTTCCGCTGGTTCAGGGTTCGCCCCGCCCACGATCGTGGTGGGAATCGCCGTCGAGCCTGAGGCCTTCCAGAAAATCCACGCTGCGAACGGTTCTTCGAAGCTGGCCGACGTTCCGCCGGACCAAGACGCCACGGAATTTGAGCTTCACTTCGAGGAGCACATCGAACTCGACATTCTGACCACACGCGAGCCCGGAGGAAAAGGCGCGATTGCGCGTTTTCTGGCGAAATTCGGCGAGGGGATTCAGCAAGTGGAGATCTACGTGCGCGAGGTGGAGCGAGCAACGGAAATTCTGGGCGCGCGCTTCGGCCTCGCACCCGTTTATCCGGCCACGCGTGCAGGCGCCGATGGAACGCGAGTGAATTTCTTTCTGGTCACGACGCCGGGAGGGAAGAAAGTCCTCATCGAACTCGTGGAAGCAAAACTCAAATAGGATTCGTTCGCTTCCCGCTCGGCTCTTGGATTTTCGGCCGCTTCATTCCCCGCTTTGCTGCAACAGCTTGGCTACAAGCGCGGTCCATCCCGTCTGGTGACTCGCGCCCAGGCCCTGGCCGGTATCGCCGTGGAAATATTCGTAGAACAGAATCAGGTCACGCCAGTTGGGATCGTCCTGAAACAGCTTTACGTCGGCGTAGACCGCCCGGCGGCCATCGTGACGGAGGAAAATATGGTTTAGCCGCCGCGAAATTTCCTTGGCGGAATCCCAAAGGGTCATCTGGCGCCCGGAATTCGTCGGGCATTCCACTTTGAATTCGTCGCCATAATAGAAGTGAACGCGCTGCAAGGATTCGATCAGCAGAAAATTCATAGGGAACCAGATCGGGCCGCGCCAGTTCGAATTGCCGCCGAAAAGATCGCTGGTGGACTCCGCCGGCTCGTAATCGACTGCGGCCGAATGGCCGTCCACATTCAGCACAAACGGGTGCTCCAAGTGAAATTTCGAGAGCGCGCGAATACCGTGGGCCGACAGAAATTCGTTTTCGTCGAAAACGTAGCGATAGATCCGCTCGAGCTTTTTTCTATTGGCGATAGTGAGTAGCACTCGCGCGCCCTTCTCCGTTTTGCGGCTCATGTCCACGTGCTCGCCGACGTCGGGGTTATGCTTGAGAAACCATTCCATGCGGCGGCGAAAGCTCGGGAATCGATCCAAATCTTCGGGCTCGAACGTCTCCACCGCAAACAGCGGGATGAGGCCCACCATGGAGCGGACTTTCATCGGGAGCGGCGCTTCCCCGCCCCAATGCAGGACGTCATAATAAAAACCGTCCTGCTCGTTCCACAATCCGATTCCCTGGCCGCCCATATCGTTCATGGCCTGCGCGATGTAAACAAAATGCTCGAAAAACTTGCTGGCCACATCTTCGTAAGCGGGATCTTCACGCGCCAGCTCCATGGCCATGGCCAGCATGTTCAGGCAATACATGGCCATCCAACTGGTGCCGTCGGATTGCTCGATGAAATTTCCGGGGCCGAGAGGCATGGAGCGGTCGAATACGCCGATGTTGTCGAGGCCCAGAAAGCCGCCTTCGAAAACGTTTTTTCCCTCGGGGTCCTTGCGATTGACCCACCAGGTGAAATTGATCAGCAATTTGTGAAAGGTGCGCACGAGGAACTTGCGGTCTTCCTTTCCTTGTGTGCGCGCCGCGATTTTATAGACGCGCCAGGCGGCCCAGGCGTGCACCGGCGGATTCACGTCGGAGAAATTCCATTCGTAGGCGGGCAGCTGCCCGCTGGGGCTCATGTACCATTCGCGCGTGAACAAAATCAGTTGATCTTTCGCGAAGTCAGGATCGATAAGCGCCATGGCGACGCAATGGAATGCCAGATCCCAGGCGGCGTACCAGGGGTACTCCCATTTGTCCGGCATCGAAATCACGTCGGAGTTGTAAAGATGAGTCCATTCGTGGTTGCGGCCTTCGAAACGCTCGGGCGCTGGCTTGGGCTGGGTGGAATCGCCTTCGAGCCAGCGGCGAACTTCGTAATGGTAGGATTCCTTGTTCCAAAGGAGTCCCGCAAAAGCCTGGCGCTGGACGCGATGGGCATCTTCGCTTTCGCATTTGCCGATGCGCTCGGTGTAGAATTCGTCGGCTTCTTTCAATCGCTGCTCGAAGATCCCGTCGAACGCGGAGCCGAAGAATTCCTGGGCCGAAGCATGGCCATCGGTGGGATTCCGGTCCATTAGGCGAAGCCGGATGGTCGCGCTCTTTCCCGGCGCAATTTCGGCAGCGTAATGCGCTGCGCCCTTCGTGCCAGTCATGGCCGGATTCACGGCGGTGCGTTCGCCCTGAATGAGGTACCGGTGGAAAGCGTCTTTCACGTATGGCGAATTATTTTGGGTGTTGAAGAGACGCTCCATGTTCGTCTCGTTGTCGGTGAAGAGCGGCTCGGGCGTTCCTTCGGCCAGCAGCCAACGCTTTCCGTAGTGAAACTCGTCGATGGCGAATAATTCCGCGCCGCCGAGTCCCTGAACGCGTGACACGGTGGGCTTGTCGTATCCCTCGCCCCAGCCCCAGCGATTGCGAAACCACAGAGTGGGAAGCAAGTGCAAGCGCGCGACATCCGGCCCGCGATTCCAGGCCGTGATGCGTGTCAGGATGTCTTCCGACGAAGCTTTGGCGTACTCGATGAAGACATCGAAATAGCGATTTTCGGCGAAGATGCCGGTATCAACCAGCTCGAATTCGGGCTGCAGACGCGTGCGCCGGGCGTTTTCTTCGCGAAGCTGATCGTAGGGAAAGGCCGCTTGTGGGTATTTATACAGATACTTCAGATACGAGCTCGTGGGCGTGGCATCCACATAGAAGTAGCATTCCTTGACGTCCTCTCCGTGATTTCCCTCGCGGTTCGAAAGGCCGAAGAGCCGTTCCTTCAAGATGCGGTCTTTTTCGTTCCACAGCGCGAGCGCAAAACAAATGTGCTGATGGCGGTCACAGAATCCAGCGATGCCGTCTTCGCCCCAGCGATAAGTGCGGGAGCGGGCGTGATCGTGCGGCAGATAATTCCAAGCGTCGCCGTTGGGACTGTAATCCTCGCGAACGGTGCCCCATTGCCGCTCGGAGAGATAGGGCCCCCATCGCTTCCAGTGCACATCGCGGTCTTCGCTCGCTCGCAACCTCTGCTCTTCGGCTGTCATTTGGCGGAACCTTTTTTGATTGCTTGAGGAATCAATGCTACCCCGGTACGGGAGAAAATTGGGGGGCTTTCCGTTGGAATATGTGCATTCGAATATTGGCTTCGCCGTCGCGCAAGACTGTACTCATCGCGCGAGCCCGGTAGCAATTGGCGCATGAGCCGTGCCCAACAGGCTTGAGATTTTGTGCTTGGCGGCTGAGAGCTGTGCGATTCTGTACGGTCTTTCGATCGGTTTTAGCAGGATAAACATTTGGAAATGGGGACAGCTCAAATTCAGCGAGATTTGGAGCAGACATCAGCGCGGCAAGCCGCGCTGAAAGCGCCGCGTGCTTCGGCGGGTGGTGCGCTGTTGCTCATCGCTGCGGCCGCCACCGCCGTCGTCGTGCCGATGCTCTTTCTCGGGAATGCTTCGGGGCACGATTTTCAATTCCATTTGGCGTCGTGGCTGGATGTGGCCGGACAGTGGCGTGAAGGAATTTTCTACCCTCGATGGGCGGAGTGGGCCAACTGGGGTTTCGGCGAGCCGCGATTTGTTTTCTACCCGCCGGGATCCTGGATGCTGGGAGCGGCGCTGGGCTCGGTCTTGCCCTGGAGAATGGCGCCCGGAGCTTTCATCTGGCTGGCGCTTGTTCTGGCGGGATTTTCCATGTGGCGGCTGGCCCGAGAATGGATTCCGGAGCGGCCGGCGCGGATGGCCGCGGTCGTTTTTGCGGTGAATCCCTACAACCTCATGATTGTGTATTACCGCAGCGATTTCGCCGAACTCCTTGCTAGCGCTATGTTTCCGCTGATCGTGCTGGGAGCTCTTCGCGTGGGGCGAGACGGCTGGCGCCGCGTGCCGCAACTGGCCGTTGCGTTCGCCGCCATCTGGCTTTCGAACGCGCCTGCGGGAGTGATTGCCACGTACTCGCTTGCACTTTTGCTCGTGATGGGATGCGTACTCCATCGAAGCGCGCAGCCGCTCCTTCGAGGCGGCGTGGCGATGGCGGCGGGATTCGGGCTCGCGGCGTTTTATATTTTACCCGCAGTGTGGGAACAGCGTTGGGTGCAGATTTCGCAAGCGCTGGCCGTGAACCTTCGTCCGGGCGACAACTTTCTTTTCACGCACTCGAGCGATCCCGAATTCGTTCTATTCAACTGGAAAGTTTCTGCGGTGGCCGTGGGAGTGATCTTGGTGTCGGCCATCGCGGCGCTAATTGCCGCGCGGCGGCGCCGGGATTTTGGGGATGCCTGGTGGATGCTGGCGGTGCTGGCGGGCGTGAGCGCCTTTATGATGTTTCCACCGAGCGCCCCACTGTGGAACCATCTGCCAAAGCTTCAGTTCGTGCAATTTCCGTGGAGATGGCTGGTCCCCTTGGACGCAGCTCTGGCGTTCTTTGTGGCGGCTACGCTCGGCAGGTGGCGACGGGAATGGATTGCATGGCTCGCAATCGTGGTTGCGGCTAGTGCGCTCGGCACGGCGTTCGTCAAGGATGCATGGTGGGACAGCGAAGATATTCCCGTGCTCGCCGGGGGAATCAACTCCGGCCACGGATACGAAGGCACCGACGAATATCAGCCGCTGGGCTGCGACCGCTATCAATTGCCGGGCGAGCCGTCTGCTACGGCGGATCCTTCGGACGGGATCGCTTCGTTCGCGGACGCATCCGCTCCGCCCCCCACACCGCGAATTGCAAAGCTCGATACGGAATCGGGCGAGGTGGTGCCGGCGACGGGAGGGCGACTTGAGGTCGAGCGCTGGGACTCAGAGCGAAAGACGTTTTCCGTGGAGTCGCCCGCGCAAGCTACGCTCGCCCTTCGTCTGCTGAACTATCCCGCATGGGAAGTTCGAGTGGACGGGACCAAATTTGAGGCTGGCTCACTGCCGGAGACCGCGCAGATGCTCGTTCCGCTGCGCTCGGGACTTCGCTCGGTTCGTGTTCGATTTCGCCGCACTTGGGATCGCACCACAGGCAACGCCATTTCGCTTTTCTTCGCGCTCGGGCTCCTCGGATTTGCACGGTTCGCCCGGCGAAAACGGCAACTCACCCTTATCGATTCGCAAAGGATGAACAGATCCAGGGTGGTTCGCGGCTAAGTTCGCTTCGCAAGAAAGTGGCGCGCCCGGAGGGGTTCGAACCCCCGACCTTGTGCTTCGGAGGCACACGCTCTATCCATCTGAGCTACGGGCGCGCGGTTGCTTGATGACGATGGTCGATTTTACCTTGCTTGGCGAGCAGTAGCAAAAGCAATCACTCGTGGGCGGGTCCAGAAAGGAGCGGCGTACTGTTGACTTGTCTCAAGCGCGCGAATTACGATGCCAGCGCGCTCTGATTCCCCCTCTATGGAACTCGTTCCCCAAGACGCCCCGATAATATGCGCATGGTGCGCCACGCAGTTGAAACGCGGCGAACTGAAAACACCTGCGTCGCACGGAATTTGCCTGCCGTGCATGGCCGGCGTTTCCGGCGATGCCATAGCAGATCTCTCGAACGCGGCGCCCGAAATGCTCGACGCCCTGCCTTACGGCGCCATCCAAATCTCGGGCGAAGGAATTATCACCGCGTACAACCATGGGGAATCCGCACTCTCCGGACTTTCGCCGGCATCCGTCATTGGGAAGGATTTTTTTCGAGAGGTCGCACCCTGCACCGCCGTGCAGCAGTTTCGCGGCAAGTTGGAGAATTTACGGGCGAAAGGCGAAAACGGACGAGCAAAACTGCGCTTTGTTTTCAAGTTCGCGCACGGCTCCAAACTCGTGGAAGTTGCCATGGCATATCATGCCGCGAAAGACATGGCGACGCTTCTGGTGAAAACTGTGCTCTCAGGACCGAAGTTCTAGCCCGTCAAGCCGTGTCCAACAATCCGGCCCCCAAGCTGCGAGAAGCATTTGCAAGGTCCTGATTGCGGAACTGCGTCCGCTGCGAAGTCTGCTTGGACATTTACATATTGACAATATGTGCTTGTAGGGCTATATGAAGATTCTCTGCTTCCTTGGAAGTTCCGGGGCCACCAATTTGCGCGTATGCGGAAGTCGCGACCCCTTCGTGACGCCGACTGACGTCGGGCTGTTTACGTTGTTCTAGCACGGGGTTGCGTGTGCTCAAAAAACTGGGCAAATACGAGCTTATCGAACTCATCGGCCATGGGGCCATGGGAGAAGTGTACAAAGCCCACGATCCTCTGATTGACCGCCTCGTCGCTCTGAAAACCATCACTGGATCTCTGGTAGGAAACGCCGAGCTGCTCGGCCGCTTCTATCAGGAAGCGCGCTCGGCCGGAGCGCTGCAGCATCCCAATATCGTCACGGTGTACGAGCTCGGCCAGGAGGGTGACACTCCCTTCATCGCCATGGAGTTCCTCGAGGGCGAGAGCCTGGACAAAATTATCGAGCGGCGTCCGGTTTTGCCCATATCCCAAAAAGTAGGAATCATCGTCCAGGTATGCCGGGCGCTGGACTGCGCTCACCGGCACGGCGTGGTGCATCGCGATGTAAAGCCGGGTAATGTGATGCTCACGAGGGATGGGACCGTCAAGGTGGTGGACTTCGGCATCGCCCGCTTGATCGACACCTCCAAGACCCAGGCAAATATCCTCATCGGCACGCTGGGCTATATGTCTCCCGAGCAATTCCAGGGTGAACGCGCGGATCAGCGCACCGATATCTGGGGCGTGGGAGTGTTGTTCTTTGAGTTGCTCAGCTACAAGCGCCCCTTCGACGGCGAGAATGCGTCCTCGTTGATACTCAATATAGTGGACGAGAAGAAACAGCCGCCGCGCATGCGCGAATTTATGCCGGAGTGCCCCAGCGATCTCGAGGCACTGATCGACAAAATGCTGAAGAAAGATTCCGGCCAGCGTTTTCAAACCATGGAGGAGCTCCTATTCGAGATCGAGCCGCTGTGGAGAAATCTGCAGGAAGAAAGTGTTTCCGGGCTGATCGCGGACAGCGAGGTTCTAATCGAAGCAGAGGAGTTTGCCCGCGCGCGTGAATTGCTGCGCAAGGCGCTGCAGATCGACAGACGCAACGATCGGGCCAATGTATTGCTGGAACAGGTCACGGCAAACATCAAACGCATTCAGCTTCGGTCGCAAGTGCAGAACGCGATCACCCGCGGCCAGGATTTCCTGAAAGACGGGCGTTTCAAGGACGCCAAAGCAGAGGCCGAATCGGCGGTGAAACTCGATTCGAGCTTTGCGCCTGCAGTGGAGTTCCTGGCGGAGGTCAATCGAGAAGCCGAGCGCGTACGCCAAGTGCAGGAGAGCCTGCAGCTAGCTCGGCAGCGCCTGGCGGAAGGCGCGCTGACCGAGGCAGCGGAAGAGATTCGCAAGGTGCTGAGCCTGGACGCCGCGAACGCAGCCGCGCACACACTCGAAAAACAGATTCAGGACCAGCAGGCGCGCCGCCTGGAGCGGAAGAGACATGCGGAAATCCTGCAGCGGGCGCGCAAGTGCTGGGGCGACCAGCAACTGGACCAGTGCATCCAGCAGCTCACCGAGGCACTGAAGGAATTTCCGAACGACGCGGAAATCATCAAGTTGCTGGAAACTGCCAGACAAGACAAAACGGAGCAGCAGCGACAGCAGAAATTGGCGGAGGCCAAAAGCCTGCTCGCGACGCGAAAGTTTGACCAAGCCCTGGCGATGGTCCAATCCCTTTCCGCCGAACATCCCGAAGATCCCGCCGTGCGAAAATTACACGAGCTGGTCCTGCAGGAAAAGGCCGAGCTTCTGCAACAGCAGAAGCTGCAAGACCATGTGTCCAATCTCCACTCGCTGGTGAATGCCGGAAAGTTTTCCGAGGCCGTTTCACGCGGGGAGAAACTGCTGAGGGAATTTCCGAAAGAAACCGAAATCGCCGAGCTGGTGAATTTTGCCCGGGCCGAGCTCGCCCAGCGCGAACAAAAAAGGTCCCTGGAAGACGCTACCGAGAACGTGCGCGGACGAATTCAGGCCGGAAAGTTTGCCGAAGCGATTTTGGCGGCCGAAGCGGCGCTGGCGCGCTTTCCGCGCAATTCCGACCTCGAAGGATTGCTGGGAACCGCGCGCGAGCGCCTGAAGGAAGAGAAGAATCGGGAGCAGCTCCAGAAACGGATCGTCGAAATCCGCAGAAGAATCAACGGCGGCCAGCTTACCGACGCCGTCGATCTGGCTCGCCAGACCATCGCGTCCAACGGGCCGGATCCGCAGTTGACGCAAATGCTGAGCGCCGCGGAAATGGAACTGGCGCAAAAACAGGAGCGCAAAGACGAGCAGCACCGGCAGGTGGCGGAGGCAGAAAATCTCGTGAAGGAAGGCCGCTTCGCAGCGGCCACGCAAATCCTGCTCGGCGGAATCGAGACGCACGTCCTTTCGAAGAAAGACCCGCGCGTGCGCGAGTTGCTGAGTGAAATTCAGGAAAAGGCGCCCGGTGCGCTTCTTACAGACTCGCCGCCAGTTTCTACGCCCGCAGGCGGGCCGGCTGCGAATGACAGTCCGGCCAAGGATTACGTTTTCCTACAGCACGGAAACTTCACGAGGACGCCCCCCGGCCAGGAGAATATTTCCGCAACGGAGCGAGCGACGGAACCACCTTCGAACTCCACCGCGATTGTACCAATTGTCCGCGGAGACTCGCCTCTGGCGATCCACGAACCGGCCGCATCTTTGCCGTCAGCGGAAGCCGGCGTACTTGCCGGGCAAACCGTTTTGCCGCTCGAAAACAAACGGCGTGAAAAATTTCAGGCCACGACTGTATCTTTGGCTCGGTTGCTCAAAACGCGCGGTGCCACGCTTGGGCTAAGCGCACTGGCCCTGCTGCTCGTAATCGCGACGGTTTCTTACCTCTTTTCGCAAAGGTCAACGAATGAAGGCGCGCGGCTGAGCGAGGCCCAACAGCTGGAGCAGCAAAAGAAATGGCCCGAGGCTCTGGCGGCGTACCAGAAGCTCGCCGGGGGTAACGATGCCATCGCCAAGGAAAGCGCCGAGCAAGCCGCCAGACTAAAGCCGCTGCTCGAACGCGAAAGCTCGCTATTAAGCGCGGCCCAATACGCCGAAGCGCGCGGAAACAACTCCGAAGCGGAGGGGCTTTATCAACAGATTGCGGATCTTCACGGCGACATGGAGCAAGCTGCACTTCTTTCGGTGAAGAAGCTTCATGCGCCGGAAAATCCTTCGGTCAATCCACCTGTGACCGGCAGACCTCCGTTCGCGCTTAAAAAAGGACCGGATGCCACTCCCGGTGCGGCCACGGTTTCGCCTCGCGGGGGTGAGAACCCGGGTTGCGTGCTGTTCAACACCAGCGATATTGCGAAACAGCTGGGAAGAGCCGACAACGACAGGGCCAGGGCACGCTACGCCGACGCGGAGCGCGAGTACAGCGAGGTTCTTGCTTGCGAACCGAAGAATGAAAGAGCCCTAGCGGGACTGAGCAAGACGAGGGCGGCGAAAGGCCTCAATGGGCCTAATTAGAGCGTGAATTGCCAGCGGGAAATTCGTAATTCCGAATCCTATGGAGAAGCGTTCAGTTCCGTCCAGCGAATGTTGAATTTGTCTTTCAGGAATTTCTCCGCGTGGCTGCGCTGGGGATTTTCACTCTCAGGTAAAGTCGAGTTCAGATAAAGGATGTAAGCTTCCGCCGCAGCCTCATCGTCGCTGTTTTGTTCCTTCTTGAGTCCGTTCTTGTAAACGATATCAGGCAGTTTTTTCGTGGTTTCTATCACCGACTTGATCAG
>Ga0302225_10000505_pt1 | contig 27932 bp, 29 predicted proteins | sample II_Palsa_E3_2_FD_193515 | JGI IMG/M metagenome (GOLD analysis project Ga0302225, IMG submission 193515) | Peat permafrost microbial communities from Stordalen Mire near Abisko, Sweden - II_Palsa_E3_2 | ecosystem: Environmental > Terrestrial > Soil > Palsa > Peat permafrost | place: Sweden...
CCATGTTTGAAATCTATGCTTTTTGCCGCGCAGTCGATGACATCGCCGACGGTGACGCCCCTGCCGCGGAGCGCCGCGCCGGCCTGGAACAATGGCGGCGCGAGATCGATGCGTGTTACGCCGGTCATGCGCCCAGCCGCCTGCATAGCCTGCACCGGCAAATTCTTGCCTTCGACCTGGAGCGCGACGATTTTCAAGCGGTGATAGACGGCATGATGATGGATGCCGACGCCGCTATTTGCGCACCCGATGCCAATACCCTGGATTTGTATTGCGATCGGGTTGCCAGTGCGGTCGGACGGCTCTCGGTCAAAGTATTCGGTTTGCCGCGCGACGACGGCATTGCGCTCTCGCATCATTTGGGACGCGCGCTGCAATTGACCAATATCCTGCGCGATATCGACGAAGATGCCGAGATCGGTCGCGTCTACCTGCCGCGCGAAGCGTTGCTCGCCGCCGGGGTCGAATTGGGCACGCCGGCTGAAATCGTGGCGCACCCGGCACTGCACCAGGTCTGCGCGCCGCTGGTGGCGCAAGCCGAAGCGCATTTTCAGGCCGCTGACGCCATCATGCGCCGCAATGCGCGCCGCGTGGTGCGTGCTCCGCGCATCATGAGCGCGGCTTACCACGCTATCCTGAAGCGCCTGACGGTACGCGGCTGGGCACGTCCGCGTCAAGCGGTGAAAGTCGCCAAGCTGCGGTTGATCGGCATCTTGCTGCGTTACGCTTTTATTTGATGGATAGCCTAACCCATATCATCGGTGCCGGCTTGGCCGGGCTTGCAGCGGCAATCAAATTGACCGAGGCCGGGCAACGGGTGGTGCTGCATGAGGCCGCCCCTCACGCCGGCGGCCGCTGCCGTTCGTATTTCGATCGCACCTTGAATGCGACCATCGACAATGGTAATCATCTGGTGTTATCCGGCAACCGCGATACGCTGGCTTATGTGCAGGCCATCGGCGCGCAGGATCAACTACAGGGTCCGGAGCACGCGAACTTTCCGTTTTTCGACCTGAGCAGTGGCGCGCGCTGGAATGTGAATCTGAGCATGGGCAAAATTCCGGCCTGGATTTTTGACGCCGCCCGCCGGCCGCCGGGTACCCGCCCCCAAGATTTTTTGGCCTTGCTGCGTCTATTGCGGGCTCGTCCGCATCAGACTTTCGCAGACTTGGAGTTATGTTCGGGACCGTTATGGGAACGGCTGGTTCGTCCTTTGTTCCTGGCCGTACTGAATACCGAACCTGCCGAAGGCTCCGCCTGGCTGGCACGCAATGTGATGCTCGAAACGCTGGTTGCCGGTGGCCGCGCCTGCCGCCCTCTGGTGGCGTTACATGGGCTGGGACCGGCCTTTATCGAGCCGGCCTTGCGTTACCTCGAACAGCGCGGCGCGGCCATTCATCTGGGTCATCGGCTGCGCGGCGTCGAACTCGGTGCCGGGCAGCGCATGGCGGCGCTGGATTTCGACACGGGCCGCTTGGCACTGAGTGAACACGATGCCGTAATTCTGGCCGTACCGCCCAATGTAGCCCAAACGTTGTTGCCCGGCATTACTGCCCCGGCCAGCTATCGTGCCATCGTCAACTTGCATTACGGCGTTGCGCCGCCGGCCGGTTGCGCCCCGATTACCGGCATGCTCAACAGCATGTCGGAATGGTTGTTTGCTTTCGATGGGCGTTTGTCGGTCACCATCAGCGGCGCCGACCGCTTGCTCGATCTCGACCGCGAAGAACTGGCCCGTCTCGGTTGGGCCGAAGTTGCCGCGGCAGCCGGTTTGCCGCTGGAGCCGATGCCGGTCTGGCAAGTTGTGCGCGAGCGGCGCGCCACCTTTGCGGCCGTGCCCGAAGCCGAAGCCTTGCGGCCTGCGACCCGGACCGCCTGGCGCAACGTGATGCTGGCAGGCGACTGGACTGCCACCGGCTTGCCTGCCACCATCGAAGGGGCGATCCGTTCGGGTAACCAGGCCGCTCGTTTTCTGTTGCGCGACACACACTAAGTTAGCCTTTTATGAAATATTCCGCCTCCTCCTTCGCCCCGCGCGACGCTGCCGTCGAAACCACTGCCGATACCCCGGCTGCCGCATTGCAACGCGCCATCACGCTGGCACTGGACGCCTTGCTGGCCGACCAAAAACCGGACGGTCACTGGGTCTATGAACTGGAGGCCGACGCCACCATTCCCGCCGAATATGTGCTGATGGTGCATTACCTGGGCGAGCAGGCCGATGCCGAGCTGGAAGCCAAGCTAGGTCGGTACCTGCGGCGAATTCAAAACGCGGATGGCGGCTGGCCGCTATTCCACGCCGGTGCATTTGACGTGAGTGCCAGCGTGAAAGCTTATTTCGCGCTCAAGATGATCGGCGACTCGACCGATGCGCCGCATATGGTACGAGCCCGCGAGATGATCCGCAGCCACGGCGGCGCCGAAACCAGCAATGTCTTTACCCGCACCCTGTTGGCCCTGTTTGGCGTGGTCCCGTGGCGTGCCGTCCCGGTGATGCCGGTCGAAATCACCTTGCTGCCGCGCTGGTTTCCGTTCCATTTGTCCAAGGTATCGTATTGGGCCCGCACCGTGATCACACCGCTGCTGGTGCTTAGCGCATTGAAGCCGCTGGCGCGTAACCCCAGAGGCGTGGGCATCGACGAGCTATTTGTGCGGCCGCCGGCGCAAACCGGCTCGCTGCCGAAAGCGCCGCATCAAAGCCGGTTCTGGTTCACCTTCTTCAGTGCTGTCGATGCCGTATTGCGAGTGGTTGAACCGCATTTCCCCAAACGGATGCGCCAGCGTGCCATCGATCGCGCGGCTGAGTTTGTGCGCGAGCGGTTGAACGGCGAAGACGGGCTCGGGGCCATTTTCCCAGCCATGGTCAATGCGGTGGAAATGTTTCATGTGCTCGGGGTGTCGCCCGCAAGTCCTGAACTGGCGACGGCCCGGCTTGCGATCGACAAGTTGCTGGTGATCAAAGCCGACGAGGCGTATTGCCAACCTTGCGCCTCACCCGTCTGGGATACCGCCTTGATCAGCCATGCGTTGCTGGAAACCGGCGACGCTACCGCCGCGGCGGCGGTGCAGCGCGGTTTGGCATGGTTGCGCCCGCTGCAAATTCTCGACACCCGCGGCGACTGGATCGTGCGCCGTCCCGACGTCCGTCCGGGCGGCTGGGCTTTCCAGTACGCCAACCCGCATTACCCCGATGTCGATGACACGGCTGTGGTGGTGATGGCTATGCATCGCGCCAGCGCTCTGGAGCCGAAACTCGATTACCGTGAGTCCATGGCCCGTGCTACCGAATGGGTAGTCGGCATGCAAAGTAGCGATGGCGGATGGGGTGCTTTCGAACCGGAAAACACCCAACTGTATTTGAACAACATTCCATTTTCGGACCACGGCGCATTACTCGACCCGCCGACCGCCGATGTCTCGGGCCGTTGCCTATCGATGCTGGCGCAATTGGACGGCCGCCCCACCGTGCCGGGCGACGGCTCCGCTGCTGCCCGCGCGCTGGCCTACGTGCTGGCCGATCAGGAAGACGACGGCAGCTGGTACGGCCGCTGGGGCATGAATTACATCTACGGCACCTGGACCGCCTTGTGTTCGCTCAACGCCGCAGGCGTGAAACCCGATGCGCCGGCCATGCAACGCGCCGCCGGCTGGCTGACCGCGATCCAGAACCCTGATGGCGGCTGGGGCGAAGACGGCACCAGCTACAAACTCGAATACCACGGCTATGAGCCTGCCGCCAGCACCGCATCGCAAACCGCCTGGGCCCTGTTGGGTCTGATGGCGGCGGGGGCGGTCGATCATCCGGCGCTTGAGCGCGGCATTGCCTGGCTGGTCGACCAGCAACCTCATGACGGACTGTGGCGCGAGCCGCACTACACGGCGACCGGTTTTCCGCGCGTGTTTTATCTGCGGTATCACGGCTACTCCAAGTATTTCCCCTTGTGGGCGATGGCGCGTTATCGCAACTTGAAACAAGCAGGCAGCCGCAGCGTCGGCTTCGGCATGTAATGCGCGAGACCACTGCCTCAATCCATCCATCGGAGCCCAATACCGATCCCGTGATCGTCGTGTGCGGCATGGCATTCGAGGCGGAAATCGCTCAAGGCCCCGGCGTCGTGACACTCTGTGGTCTCGGCTCGGAACGCCTGGCGGCGCGGCTGGAAGCGCTGCTTACGCAAGGCGCGGCGGCGGGGCAGCGATATCGCGGCATCATCAGCTTCGGTACGGCCGGCGGATTGGACCCCGTCCTGCCGCCCGGCGCCTGTGTGCTCGCCAGCGAAATCGTGACCTCGGACGGGCGTCTTGCGGTTGATCCGGCCTGGTTGTCGGCCTTGCGCGCCTGTTTGCCGCAAGCCACGGCAGGCGCATTGGCCGGCGTCAATCAGCCCTTGGCCGATGCCGAAGATAAAGCTCGCTTATGGCACAGCAGCGGGGCTCACGCGGTCGACATGGAATCGCATCGTGCGGGTTTGGTTGCGCACCTTCATGGCGTGCCGTTTGCCGCTTGCCGAGTGGTGGTCGACCCCGCCCACCGTAGTTTGCCGTCCAGTGCCACCGTAGGTTTGCGCGACGACGGCAGCACCGCCATCATGCCGATCCTGCGCGCTTTGGCAGCCCATCCGGGGCAACTGCCCGCACTGATTCGATTAGCTGCGGATGCCGGTGCGGCAAAACGTACCCTGCGCGCAGTGCGGACCCAGATCGGCGCGGCGTTTGCCGTGCCCCTGGCCTAACGCACGCGAGTTACCTAAAGGCAGTTCAGGCCAGGGCCGCCAGGTGCGGCCGTGTCGTGCGTTAACGCAAAATCGACCACCAACCGGGTCAGCGTATCGGGCTGCTCGATTTGCGGCAGGTGTCCGCAATTTTCGATAAGTTCGAATTTTGCGTTGGCGAATGCTGCTGCGAACGCACGTCCATAACTGGGCTTGGCTATCCGGTCGCTCGCGCCCCATACCACCAGTGTCGGCGTGCTGACGGAGGCGAGACGAGAGCGCAGCTTTACGTCGCTCATCTCGGGTGCGTTACCGTAAATCGCCAAGGTGCGGAAATTGCCGGCCATCTGCGCTTTCTGCTCCGGCGTGAAGCGTGTCGGATCGATACTGAATTTGGCGGGGTCGTGAAAACTGAGCGCCGACAGTTCTTGCGGCGCCAGCGTAAATACGTCGGCTATCGTTTCACCTTCCACCTGCACGCCGACCGCATTCACCAAGATGACGCGGTCGATGCGCGATGCATCGAGCACCGCCATCTGCGCGGCAATCCAACCGCCTATGGAAAAGCCGATCACCAGCACCTCGCTCAACTCAAAGCGCTCAAGCAAGGACAGATAGGTCAGGGCGAGATCTTCAACCGCAGCAAAATGTTCTGGCCGTGGGGTACCGCCAAACCCGGGATGGGTCGGTGTTATCACGCGCCCATATTGGGCCATGGTGTTGGCGAAGGCTTTAACCGAAGCGGGGCCTGCGCCGCCGTGCAAAATCAAAATGGCGCGTCCGGTTCCTTCTTGCTCCAAGTGCAAAGTGACATTGTCAGGAAAGGTTTCGAGCTTGGTCTGTGGCGTGTTGGAGAGGGTCATGGTGTATCGCTTGTGTGAGAGGGTTTATGCGCTGGTTATCGGTTCGGGCTCGGAGTTGTGCGACGAGCGGGACGCCAGTTCGTGATATAATGTACCTTATATAAAGATATTGATACAAGTCTTATTTTTGGCACTGGAGAAATCATGGCGGTTGAAATTCAAGATCTGGGGCATCTGGTCAAGCGGCTGCAACATCGGCATCACCGCGCCGCGGACTCGAGTCTGATAGCGATCGGGACAACCTTGGCGCAATGGGATGCGCTAAGGGCGATCAGCCGTTGCCCGGACGCGTCGGCACATCAGCTCGCGACGCTCACGTTTCAAACGGATCAGTCGTTTGGCCCGCTGGCGACGCGGATGATTGCGCGTGGTTTGATCGAACGCACGCCCGGCGCGGGACGTGCTTTTAAACACAGTCTTACCCCGGCGGGTGCCGCCATGCTTGAACATGGCAATCAGGTCATCAATGCTTTGCTGATCAAGTCATTCGAGCCGTTGAACGCAAAGGAGCAGGCCACCTTGCATGGACTGCTGGTTCGTGTTCTCGGTCAGCGTTTGCTGCCGATCGAATGAAGGGTGCGGCTAGCGTGTGCATGGCACATGTTTGATGTGGCTGGCCGCCATGGTGGAAAAACCATGGCGGGTGATCACTTCGAAAATCTGAACCTGCGCTTATCCGGCGGAGGTGACGGTGTCGCTGTCCGCTTCAGTCATATTGTCTCTCTTTTCGATCAAGCTTTGCTGATTCGCGACAGCGTCGCGTATTTCGGATCTTGAGGTAATTTTCCTTGGCGAATCGCTTGGACCTCGCTGTCTGCGACGCCATTCTCGCTGACAAAGGTGGAGTGAGCAGCAACGGGTCAATTACCTCACGGGTAATGCGGGGCCAATCAACCCATGCTCAAGTCAGCGGAAAGTGGATATTTCCGCGGGTTGGGCGGGCCTTACCTGCCGTCGTACCCTCGTGCGACAGATGCATTGAAAGCAAATAAGTTCGCCGGATTCTTGGTTGGGTGAGTGACACGGGCGCGTCCCGCATTGCTTCTTGTTATCTGGTACGACGGTCATTGCCATTATTTTGCTCGGTCCGCTATCAATGTGATATTGTACGTATAATAACCATGATACGAAATATACAAGATCATCCATGAGCCAAGTCAAAGCAACCGTGGCGCCATTAACAAGCGATCCGGGCCCAAACTGGGGCCCGGCTTTGCGACAACTTTCAGCAGACGCCGCAAGCAAACAGAGATTGCCGTTCGGGGCGTTCGTTGTCCCCCTCATGGGGGTGCAATTGGTGCGACTCATCATTAAAGGCGCGTTGGCGCAGAAAAACTAGAGACCCAACGTTATGGAGGCAATCCTCGGATACCTGGTCGCGGTCGTGCTTTCCATGCTCATGCTTGGGGGGTTTGTTGGCTTTGCCAAGCAGGGCGTAAACAACATCATGACGTCCGCTGCGGCCGGTCAAATGCTGATTTTTGATAAGGCTGCGGCGCAATACATTTCAGATAACGCCACCACCCTTGCGGCCCAGGCCACGGCAACGGTACCGGTGTCGATTACGTTCTCGATGCTGAGTCTGGCCCAATATCTCCCTCCTGGTTTTCCTGCAACGAATGTCTATCAACAAACGTGGCTGGTTCAGGTGCTGCAACCCCAGACTGACCAATTGGAGTCACTGGTAACGACGCAGGGCACCCCGACGATTCCGATCAAGCAAATGGTGCAGATTGCCGCGCAAATCGGGGCGCAGGGTGGCTTTATCCCATATGCCAATCAGGGCGGTGACGCAACCATGAGTCCGAGTAACGCCAATGGCGTATATGGCGGTTGGAAGGTCCCATTAACCGGCTTCACCAGCCCAGGTAGCGGACACCTCGCCTCATTGCTGGCGTTTACGAGCGCGCAACTCAATGGCGATTATCTATACCGCGTCGCCGTGCCGGGTCAGCCTCAACTCAACGAGATGAACACTAATTTAAACATGGGGTCGCAAAGCATCACTAACGCCGCCGCGATCACTGCCGCCAGCGCTGTGACCGGGGCGTCGTTTGTGGCGGTGAATGGCACTGGGTCGACTTCACTCAGCAATGACGGCTCAGGTAACACCGACCTGTACCAGACCGGTGCGCTGCAAGTTTTGCAAAGTGGCACCAGCGCTTACGCGGCAGTCAATGCGGGCAACGTCACTTCATCCGGTAGTTTCAAACCGGGCAATATCGCCACGCCGCGCACCGCGTGTTCGCCTAACGGCGCCATTGCGAGCGACGTCGACGGCTCCGGCCTGCCGTTGGTCTGCCAGTTCGGTCAGTGGTTGCCGATAGGTGGGCCAGGGCAGCGTTACAACTACTACACGGTGGTGGACGGCTCGGTCGTGCCTGCCCCCGAGTGTCCGGGTGGCGGTCTTCCCCAAATCGTGGTCTCGGCACAAAACTTTACCGTGGACAGCACCGCTGCCGTGAATTTCTCGCCGGTGGAAGGCACTGGCCCTTGGACTGTTCAGATCACCGACGGCGGCGGCGTGCCCATTGCGGGCACCGCCACAGCCGAAACATATTGCACTTTTTAGAGAGTAAATACATGATTCTGCTAAAAAATTCGCTGTGGCTTAAAGTGGCCGCGTTCGCGGTTGTGCTCTTGGTCGGCCGGCCGGTTTTCGCCACGCCGGTACGTTGTTCCGCCGGTTATCAAGACTCAACCTGCACGACCGCTGTCATGCAGGCGCCACAACAGGCTCCTGCATGCTCGACAGGTGCCGGGTGGACCACGATAGCGGCAGCGCACTGGATGGGATCGGGCTACACATCACCTCAGTGCAATTATGTGGCCGCGCCGACCTGTCCGAGTGGCGAAACTCAAAGCGTCGCACCGACTTGGACCGGGGCGACTTGGACGGGCTTGCAGTGTGTCACACCGCCTCCGGTTGTCTCTTGTAGTTATGTACCCGGCCAAACCTACGTGTTAGTGGTGAATAGCTCATTGGCACAACACTCTGTCAACCCAGCGGTAGATCTATTTGAATCAGTGTTTGAGGTCGTCGTGAATGGTCAAGTGCTTGAGTCTGAGACTGGTGCCGGTTCGGAGACCGTTCACAGTTTGGCATATACCGAGGAGGTTGAGTTTGGGAGTAAAACGAACAGCACTATCGATTTGAATCCATTACCGGGTTATATTTCCGGCCCGGAGCAGACGGCGATCACCAGTTGGGGGGATTTCTACCAACCTGGCGGTGGCTATTCTTCAGTGTGTACCGACTAGACAAAGAAACATACCCTGCGAGACGCGCAGCTTGCTGACGAACCCCACGTTTTTCGTAGCGTGGGGTTTTGCTTATCTGGCGTAGTCGAATTGAGCGGCGTCGAATCCAAGTAACTAACTGCAAACCAAGTTGATGAGTCGGAATGAGGTGGATGCACAACACTACGCTCAGTCTCGTGCGTGCTATCCATTCTTGCGCTGCATATGCAGCGGCAAACAGCTTGCCGACGCCAGCATCAGCACGTGGATGGCGGTCAGTAACACGAACACCAGCATAAACGGCTGAGTCCCATGGGTGGGATTTGCCGGCGACGTAAGCGAGATGACGATGGCGATGGCGGTAGTCGCAAGCGGGCCTCCCAGCCGTTGGACGATATTCAACGCGGTGTTCGCGAGCGGAAGTTTATCCTTGGGCACCGACCCATACGCCGCGGATATCGAGGGGATGCCTATCGTACCCTGGCCGATGCCTGCAACAAACAGGCTAACGACAGTCCAGGAGGGCGAAAATTGGCTGTGGATCATCCACAAAAAAGGCAACATGCTTAACAGCGCCAACCATGCGCCGCCGGCAGACACCCTGCGACAGCCGAATCTTTCGGTCAAAAATCCTACCATCGGAAATGAAATCATCATCCCTATGCCCATGGAAGCCACCATCCAACCGGCTTGTGATGCGGACAGCGCACAGCCGGTGATCAGGTATAGGGGAATCAGAAACTGTCTGCCGTACATCAAACTATTAAAGAAGAACTGGGCCGCGGCCGCGGCTGAAAAAATTCGATTGTTGAAGACGCGCAGATCGATCAAGGCTGCACTGCCTTTTCGCATCGCATGCCAGAAAAATATGCTCATGAAGCTTGCGCCGACACATAAAGTCCAGGCGCCGTTACGGTGTGCGGCTTGCTGAAAGCCGTAGAGCAGGCAAGCCAGACCGGGTGAAATCAAGAGGAAACCCGGGAGATCAAAAGCACGCTTCTGGATCGAGGCTGCGTCGTTCGGCAGCAGGAGCAGCGCCAAGCCGATACCGAATATCCCGACCGGTAAATTGAGGTAGAAAAGCCAAGGCCAGGTCGCGTGCTGCAAGATCGCTCCGGCCAAAACCGGACCCAGGATGGGTGCCAGCAAAACCGGCATGACCGCGTAGCCCATCACACGGGCCATATGTTTGCCCGCCACTCGCGCAATCATCATTTGCGCCATCGGCGCTAAAATTCCGCCGGCCATGCCTTGCAGCACCCGGGCGCAAATGAGTTGATCCATGGTCCGCGAGGCACCGCATAGCAGCGAAGCCAAGGTAAATACCGAGAAGCACCACACATAAAGCCGTTTGGCGCCGATGCGATCCACCAGCCAGCCGTTAAGCGGCAGCATCAATGCCAAGGCGAGCAAGTAGCCGCTGATAATCCACTGCACTGTCGCAATCGGAGCGTACAGCGACCCGCCGATGGCCGACATGGAGACGTTGACGACGGTCGAATCCATTTGTGTCATGAACGGACCAAGGCATACCACCGCCGCAACTCGCCAGACTACCGGGTCAATGCCTTTCGATAGTTCACTGCTGGTACTGTCGCCGCTCATTTTTCCACCAGATTTCTGATGATCTTGCCCGCCTTGAATAGCGTGTCGCGCTCGGTTTCGTCCAACTGAGCGATGGCCTGCGTGATCCAGCTCACCTTCGCTTCGCGCACGCTTTTTCGCGTCGCGAGCCCTTTGGCGGTGAGCTGAATATTCATTTGGCGTCCATCGGTCGGATGCGGCTTGCGTTTAACCAGACCCATCTCCTCGAGCGCTGCGATGGTGACGCCCATCGATTGAGGTTTCATGCATTCCGCGCGGGCAAGTTCAGCAGTGGTTGCGGGACCGTCTTGTGTCAAGCGCCCGAGGACGGATGACTCGGTCAGGGAAAGCTCCAATGAGGCGGTTTCTACGCGGACGCGACGCAACAACAGACCGATGGCACGGGTAAAGTCGATGACCTCGTCTTCGAGATTTTTTTGTTGCATAGCTTCAACCGTCTGTCGTCGTAGGGAAGTAAGGATATTGCATAAAGGCAGTTAAACTTGCAAGTTATAATTGCAAGTTTAACTGCCTTTATATGAGGGTATGCCGGCGTCGACCTCAATCGTTTGAGTGATGATAGGCTGTAACCCGCGCGGGCTAAGTACCGTCGGCGGACGTGCCAAAGTGAGGTTGGGGTTTGCGTCGCAGCAGCCGTGAGCCGGATTGCTCCGCAATGGATGCTCAAACAGAGGGTAAAGTTGATGCAACCCAAGCAGAGTTGCAGCCATCAAGCTGAAATGATCACGATGCCTGGGGTTGGAGGATGATGACGGCCATGCCCGCCAAGGCCATGCCGGCGCCCGCAATGTCCCAGCGGCTCAAGGTGATGCCGTCCACCAAACGCAGCCACAGCAGCGCTACACCGATATACATGCCGCCATACGCCGCATGGGTGCGGCCCGCTGCCGTCGGATGAAGCGTGAGCAGCCAGGCAAACAACGCCAGCGATAGTGCCGCGGGGAATAACAGCCATAGTGGTTTGCCTTGTTTCAGCACGAGCCACGGTAAATAGCAGCCCACGATTTCGGCTATTGCCGTTACCGCGAACAGCGCGGCCATTTTTACCAGCACCAACTGGTTCTTCACAATAAAGTTGAGAATTTCGAATGAGACCTAGACAATAAAATTGCTAATGCTTCGTTGATGGTCAATTTTTGTTGTTTGCCAGGGCCACCGAGGTCATTTCCCGCCATTCCTGCACGTGAATTGCCGACTGCTAGGATCTTCGAATTGTTCTCCGTTGCGGGGAGGTGCTTCATTTTGGGCCGGAATTCGGCCATTGCCGCCATTGGGGCGGGCTGGGTTCTACGTCAGCAATGTGGCAGATTGCTGACGGTTGCGGCGTCGAGCAGAATGACAAGCCCCTGATATTCGACGAAAGCAGCCCCGTTCGTCGCGAAGCGTTTCGGGCGGTGGGATGTCGAGACATGTCGGACTTCGGCAACCGGAGATGTGTATCGTCGCTCGATCGCCGCCGCTCTTGATAGTGCAATTTCAGATTTGCCCGGCGCCACTTCCTCTGCCGTCCCGCGTACGCGCTAGTTTCCGGCATGCTAATATACCCGGCGCAAAATCTATATTTCCCGCACCCTTTCGATTTCTCAACGCGCGACGCGTTTGCACGAACGATCACCGGATAAGGAGAACGTGATGAGCGAAATGAATGACTCGAAGCGAGTATTGTTCGTCGGCCAGGAGCCTGAAACGGTCGACTACTCAGACCCTGCGTTACCGCCGGGTTTCGACGCGGCGAAAATTCATGCCGGGATTTCCGTCGGCATGCAGCAAATGGCGGCGCGTGGATGGCATGCCGATCTTTGCCTAGTGCAACCCGATGAAACGGCCCCCATTGTGCTTGAACGCCAATTGACAGCCACAGCTTATGATTGTGTTGTGATTGGCGGCGGGATACGCATTCCGCCAAAGAGCTTGATGCTCTTCGAGGCTCTCGTCAATACGGTGCACACATGTGCTCCTAATGCGTCCATCGCGTTCAATACGCGGCCCGAAGACACTGCGGACGCTGCGGCTCGCTGGTTTAGTCAGTAGCTGCGGCGAACCGGTTCGCGGAGGTTTCACCACGCTGTCTCGGAGCGCCCATCGCTTCCACTATCGACGATATTCGTGCGTGACGATCCCGCACCATTACCGCCAGCAGCTCCAATGACGAGGAGATCCCTTGACCGACCCGAACTTCACCCAGCCCGACCCTTCCGCTCCGGTCCCTCAAGGCGCTCCCAAGCTGCGCCTCCTCCACCGTATCTTGTTCGGCGATGAGGGTCTCCGCGCCGGCTGGGGCATTCTCCTCTTCGTTCTTCTTTGCCTCGGTTTGAATTACACCGTCAGCCACCTGCACCTGCTTCCAGCGCAGCCTCACACCACTCCCGTCCAGTCCTCGCCGGAGTTGCCACCCCTGGCCTCCATCGTCAGCGAAGGCGTGATCCTCTTGCTGGTCTCGCTCGCCACGCTGATCCTCTCCCGCATCGAGCGCCGTCCCATCGGCGTCTATGGTCTGGGCGGTTCAGGACGCCTGCGGCTCTTCCTGCACGGGCTTTTCTCGGGCCTGGTCCTGCTCTCCCTGCTCGTGCTGGTCCTCTGGCAAGCCCATCTGCTGGTCTTTGATCGCCTGCTGCTCGCGCCCGTCGCGATCTTCCGATACGCGGCTGTCTGGGCCTTCGGCTTCCTCATCGTCGCACTCTTTGAAGAGACCTTCCTCCGCGGATATCTGCAGTTCACCCTCACTCGCGGCCTCTCCGCCCTCTACCGCCCCTTCACCACACCTAAGCAGGCCGGCACCTTCGGCTTCTGGACCGCCGCTCTCGTGCTCTGCTCCGTCTTCGCCTTCGGCCACAGCAGCAACCCCGGCGAGAGCCCGTTCGGCCTGTTCGCCGTGGGTCTCTTCGGCCTCACCTTCATCTTCAGCTTGTGGCGGACGGGTTCACTCTGGTGGGGCATCGGCGCGCACACTTCGTGGAACTGGGCCCAATCCTTCCTCTACGGTGTCGGCGACAGCGGCAACATGATCCGCTACCATCTGCTCGCCTCCCACCCTATCGGGTGGCCTCTGCTTTCCGGCGGCACGACCGGCCCCGAGGGCAGCATCTTCGTGCTCCCGACCCTAGCGCTGCTCGCGGTGGCCGCCTTCTTCGCGGTTCCTCGCAGCCACCGCTAGCCATCATTTTGTCATGCCGGGCGCGGTTGCCGGTTTGACAAAACGCAGCGTCATTCGATAGAAGAGCGCAATATGAATATTCCTTTCTCAGGCGGGTGCGCATGCGGGTCGATCCGCTATACAAGTGTGCGGGAACCCGTAGCCATGATCAACTGCCATTGCAAAGACTGTCAGCTCTCAAGTGGCGCTCCTTTTGCGTCAGGCATTATCGTCACGACTGCCGATCTTGAGATCATTGGCATGCCGAAAACATACGCAGTTCGTGCAAGCAGTGGTGGTCTCACAACTCGTAGTTTTTGCCCAAACTGCGGCACTCCTTTGTTCACGCAAAGCGACGCTTATTCACAAGTCACGTCTATCCGGTTTCCCTCGCTGGACGATGCCTCGAACTTCAAGCCAACACTAGACATATATACCGCTAGTGCGCAACAGTGGGCTTGCCTTGACCCGACAATTCCTCACTTTCTTCAGTCGCCACAGCAGCCAAATGAACACGATGCCTGACTAGAGTTTCCATCGGACGGTCTTAGATCTTAGCCCGATGGTGAATTTCGGCCTTAGCTTGCCAGTGTCCGCTCAAGGTGGCGGGAGTGTGAGTTCGCTGATGCGAGAAGCTACCGTCCAGCTGCTCGACGCCTCCACCGTCTTCGGTCTTCGTGACCTTATCCGCAATCACTTCCGTTCCTTTTTGTTGTGGCGGCCTGCCGGTCAACCCGTACTAAATCCGAGGATTCTTGTTTGCAACTTATTGTTCGAAGAGCGTAAAAATTGCCGCGCCATGTGGGTGTGTTTGCAACTTTATCGAGTCTTGAGGACATTTTCAGAATCCGCTCAGGCCGGTTTGCCGATTCAAGCCATTCACAACTTTATTGTGAAGAACCACCAACAGTGCATCTCCAGGAGATAACGCGGCATCGAAGTGTGTCCGTATTTTGCCTTGAATCGACGACGCGAGCGCGTTCTCCCCGGTCGGTCGATGCGGTGACCACATGACGATGCTTTCCGCCACACTTACCTGATAAACTCCACCGCGGATGGCTCCCGATCGGGATTAAAAGGGAACGCAGTGAGAGCGCAAAACTCGAAGCTGCGGCTGCCCCCGCAACTGTAAGCGGCGAGTATGTTGCCAATTGTGACCACTGGGAAACCGGGAAGGTCGGCATCATGCATTGACCTGCGAGCCAGGAGACCTGCCGTCCCCCTAGGTCTGCGCAGCCGTATCGGGCGGGGTGTCCCGATACGCGTCGTCCGTAGTTTCACGGACGGATATTGCAAAGACAGCCTAATCATAGGACCTGTCATGTCCACTATCAACTCTCAAGTCACTTATCGAGCTGACGGCCTGCGTCAGCGCGTCATCGGAATCTATACCGTTCTTGCAATTTTTAATGTTGGCGCATGGATTTGGGCATTCATGGCATTCCATGGCCACCCGCTCCTGCTCGGCACGGGTCTGCTCGCCTACGGCTTCGGCTTGCGCCACGCGGTCGACGCAGATCATATTGCCGCGATTGACAACGTCACGCGCAAATTGATGCAGGATGGACAAAAGCCCGTGTCGATCGGGTTCTTTTTTGCACTCGGCCATTCAACCGTCGTGTTGCTGGTTGCCGCCGCCGTTGCTGCCACTGCGGCGGCGTTACAGACCAGGTTTGAAGCCTGGAAAACGGTCGGTGGAATTGTCTCTACCAGCGTATCCGCGTTGTTTTTGTTTTTAATCGCCGCGATCAATATCGTCATTCTTCGGGGCGTGTGGCGAGCATTCAACAAGATCCGACGTGGGGAGGGGTACGACAATGACGATTTCGACCTGCTGCTGAATAATCGCGGACTGCTCGCAAGACTATTTCGCCCGATGTTCCGCTTGGTCTCGAAACCTATCTGGATGCTCCCGCTCGGCTTTCTGTTCGGCCTGGGTTTCGATACGGCGACCGAAGTCAGTCTGCTTGGTATTTCCGCGACCCAGGCAGCGCAAGGATTGCCGATCTGGGTGGTGCTGGTGTTCCCGGTGCTTTTTGCCGCCGGGATGTCGCTGGTGGACACGACGGATGGGATTCTGATGCTGGGTGCTTACGAATGGGCATTCATTCGGCCGATTCGCAAACTCTATTACAACCTGACGATCACGCTCGTTTCCGTGGTCGTTGCGGTGTTGATCGGAGGTATCGAAGCCTTGGGATTGCTGGCCGATCAACTCGAGCTAAAGGGCCGGTTCTGGGACGCCATTGGTATGTTGAATGATAATTTCAACAATCTCGGTTTTATCATCATTGGCGTTTTCATCCTGGCGTGGCTGATTTCCTTCGTGATCTACCGGATAAAAGATTACGACAGTCTCGAGTCGAGTCAACGCAGCTAACAAAAGTAAAGGGCCGCGCCTACCGGCCTGGACCGGTAGCGCGGCACTGACTGCATTGGGCGGAAGCGCGCAGGGTCTTAGCTGCCGCCACTATATTGGTGAGCGCCGGAATCCGTTCGGCCGCCTTCCGCACCGGTTGCACGATATGTTCCTGCGTCGGCATGTTCGGCGAGTGGATGTCGTACACGCCCGGTCCGATCTGGTTCGGATAGTTGAACTTGTCGAGGTCGGTCTGGTGTGCCCAGTGATGCACGCAAGAGCCAATCTCCGGCGTTGAAGGAAACACGCTCAGACGCTGGACGGTTTCGCCCGACCGAGTTTTACCATTTGCCGGAACATAAAATTCGGCGCAACGCGGCTGGCAATTTTCAGCACATTGCTCACACCCGGGCGAATCTCGGGTTTCCCGGCTTCGATGCCGGCGATGGCACGCTGCACCAGCACAGTGACATTCATGCCTTTCTCACCTTTCATTTCCTCGGCGAACTCACCCCGGAACAGCGGGGTTTCGGTGCCCGGGGGAGCCAATTCGACTATCGATACGCCGGTGCCTTCCAACTGCGCCCTCAGGCACTTTGTGTAGGCGTGAATTGCGGCCTTCGATGCGCTGTAGATCGGCGCGGCCGGAAATGGGACAAATGCCAGACCCGAAGATACATTCACAATCAGGCTGTTTTTCTGCTTCAACAGCAAAGGAAGGAACGCCTGGATCATCCACATGGGTCCCTTCAGATTTCCGTCGATTTCCGCGGTCAGATCATTCAGTTGATGTTGCCGATCCAGCTTGATATTGCGCATGGCGCCCGCGTTGTTCACCAATGTGTCCAGCATCGGAAACCGATCGGACACAGTTGTGTACAGCAACTCGATGCTCGCCGGGTCGCTGACGTCGCTTTGAAAAACATGGATTCCCGGCATGGCTTTCCGTGCGGTTTCCAGTTTTTGGAGATCCCGGCCGGTGACGATCACTGTGTTGCCCCGGACGCTTAATTGTTTGGCCAGCTCCATGCCGATCCCACTTGTTCCGCCCGTAATCAATACGGTTTTTCCACTCATTTTCATGATGTCATTCCTGTTTGGGTTAAGTACAGGCGTAGTGTGGCGGAGGCAGTATCTAAAAGGAAGAAGGCACCGAAAAGTGCTGTACTTACCAAAAGGAGAGTATGAAGAATGCGACGAGTTGCCCGTTTCACCAAGGAGCCGGTCGTAGCCGCTCGATGCGGCGGCGACTATGATCCGGTGGCCTGTGTCTGCGGCAAGTAACTATGCTTACGGGGAAGCAGGAACGGCGGCAATAATTATCTCGAAGGCGTGCCTTCCCCGTATCGCTTTTATCAGACTAGTCTTGAATTATCCGCCAACGCCGATATCAACCACCGCCCATCCAGTTGGAGCAAATTGACGATGTTGGTGCCGACGTGATGAAGTTGGCCGTCCCGGAAAAATTCGTAAGGTGCCCAAATGACGGCGATATTATCGTCGATGAAGACAACAGGATCCTTTATGTATTCTTCAAGTTGCGGTCCGTCAGAGGGCAAACGCGTTACAAAACCTTCAACATCAAGCTGCAAAATATTAGGCGGCCGAATGAGCGTGGCGGATCCGCCTGGTAACCACTGGTCTCGGATCATGTCGGGATCAAATAGATTGAGCCCTGCCAGTACAGCCTGAAGAGGTGCCAGAACCGCACGTTCGTGAGCCGGCCGATGTTCTTGACCGGGAATGAAATCGATAATCACGGTTTCCACCTTTGTTGTATTGATAAAGTTGAGATTGTGCTTTCCAGAGCAGATTGGCTTACGCAACAAAACCATTCGCCCTGTATTCCGGCCCAAGCTTGCAGCGACGGGTATCCAAATTCGATCATAAATGTCGGTAGAGAGGTTGCGAGGTCGAACCGTTCCAACTCTCGCAATCGCGAGTGCGCCCAGCATGATATATGCTCTCTAAAAGGAAGAGGGCGCCGAAAAGTGCCATACTTGCCAAAAGGAGGGCATGAAGAATGGAACGAGTTCCCCAATTCACCCAGGAGCAGATTGCAGCCGCTCAGTACTATGCCAGCCAAACACCGCCGATCGACCTTGATCCCCGGATTGCATCATTGGTCAGGGATCTTATCGGCCGTGTGGCCGACAAGTGGACCATGCTGATTCTTGAGGTGCTTGCGGAGACGGCACCCCTGCGTTTCACCCGGCTTAGCGAATTGGTGGACGGCATCAGTCAGAAAATGCTGACCCAGACCCTGCGCACGATGGAGCGCGACGGTCTGGTGGTGCGCACGGTGTATCCGGTTGTGCCGCCGAAGGTCGAATACAAACTCACAGACCTTGGCATCACGTTGGGTGCCGCATTCTGCGGCGTCTGGGTCTGGGCGGCCAACAATCTGGAGGCGGTGGAAAAAGCGCGGAGTGATTTTGACGGGCGGCCGGGGTAACGGCGATGCGTCATAGATGCCTTCCATGCCCTCGAACGATTCCGGCACTTCGCCTGAACTACTTTCCTTTTCCAGTTCAATGTCTTGAGCTCCGTGAGCTATAGATGAAACGTATGGGCGGGGAGAATTATGGAGCTGCGGCACTTGCGGTATTTCATCGCGGTAGCGGAGACAGGTAGCCTGACGGTCGCGGCGGAACAACGCTTGCATACGTCGCAGCCGTCGCTTAGCCGGCAAATCCGCGATCTGGAGGAGCAGGTCGGCACGGAGTTGTTTGTGCGCAGCGTCCGCGGCGCTGAATTGACCGCGGCGGGAAAGGCCTTTCTTGACCACGCGCGACTCGCACTGGCGCAGGTCGACGCCGCGGTTGAGGCGGCACGGCGGGCAGCGCTGCCGAGCAAACAGTTTTTTGCCCTTGGATTTCTGACGGGCCAGGAAATGACCTGGCTGCCGCGCGCGATGCAGGTGCTGCGTGACGAGTTACTGAAGATCGATGTCACGGTTTCCAGCGACTATTCGCCAGATCTGGCCGATGCACTGGCTCGAGGTAAGCTCGATCTGGCGTTTCTACGCGTCGAGCCGGGCTATGATCTTGGCTACCACGTCGTGAGTCGGGAACGCCTGGTTGTGCTGATGCCTAGCGACCACCGGTTAGCTCTGCGAGAAACGATACGCCCGGAAGATTTCGTGGGCGAACCGTTTATTCTGGCGTCGAACAAGGCTACGGTACTGCATGACGTGATTACCCGTTATTTGCAGCAGTGTGAAATCGAAGTCACAGCCGAACATCACGTCGACAATCTGGCAATGGCCATGTCGCTGGTCGCTTCGACGCGAGCGCTCTCACTGATGCCGGAGTACGCCAAAAACCTTTTGCCCTGGTCGGTGGTCAGTCGGCCACTTGAGGGCGACGCGCCCACGATCGATCTGGCGCTTGGTTATAGGAAAGCCAATACGTCTGCGGTCCTGAAGCTTTTTTTGTCGAAAGTAGAAGAGCTGGTGATGCCCACCTGATTAGCCATGATCCATTCCATCGCAAAAAAGAGTATCCCCGTCGAGCGAGTGCGGCGTTATCTCGAGCCCGGGCCGATTGTCCTCGTGTCCTCCAGATGGCAGGATAAAACCAATATCATGACGATGGGTTGGCATTTGATCATGGAATTCTCGCCGTCTCTTTTCGGCTGTGTTATCGCGGCCGGAAATCATAGTTTCGAGATGATTCGTCAAAGCCGGGAATGTGTCGTCAATCTGCCGACGACGCATTTGACCGACACCGTGGTAAAGATCGGCAACACATCTGGCGCCGAGATCGACAAGTTCAAAAAATTTAACCTTACGCCACTGGACGCGGACGGCGTAGATGCCCCGTTGATTGCCGAATGTTATGGCAATTTCGCGTGCCGTCTCTACGATGACGCATTGGTCGAGAAATACAATTTCTTCATTTTCGAAGTGGTCAGCGCACAGGTCGCGACGACACCGGACCTCCCGCAAACCATTCATTACACCGGCGATGGCGTCTTCACCGTGTCCGGCAAGACGATCAGCCGCCGGCGCCTGTTTCGGCCCGGGATGCTATGACGGCTCCCGGCCCGCTCTCCAATCCCTTCCGGGGTTTCGAGAGCGGAACAGCACGGGTCAGACCACGGTTGATTGCAATTCAGCAAGCACCGCGTCCGGCAAATTCCATTGCGCCGCCTGCATGTTTTCCCGCAGATGTTCGAGCGACGAAGTGCCCGGAATCAACAGAATGTTGGGCGCGCGCTGCAAGAGCCAGGCGAGTGCCACTTGCATCGGTGTCGCACCTAGCGTGTGGGCGACCTTGGACAGCACCGACGATTGAATCGGCGTGAACCCGCCGAGCGGGAAGAACGGCACATAAGCGATGCCTTGGTCCGCCAGTTCGTCGACCAGTGCGTCGTCTTCTCGCTGGACCAGGTTGTACTGGTTTTGCACACAGACGATCTGCACGATACGCTGCGCCTCGGCAACCTGGGTCGAGGTCACATTACTCAAACCGATGTGGCGGACCAGACCTTGCTGCTGGAGCTCGGCCAGGGCCGCGACCTGCTTTTCGATCGATCCTTCAGCGGGGGCGTGGATCTTGCCCATGATGCGCAGATTGACCACGTCGAGCACGTCCAAACCGAGGTTGCGTAGGTTGTCGTGGACTCCGCGCTGAATATCTTCCGCTTCGAGCGCCGCAATCCACGAGCCATCGTCGCCACGGACGGCACCCACCTTGGTCACCAGTACCAGGTCATCGGAGTAGGGATGGAGCGCTTCGCGGATAAGCTGGTTGGTAATGTGCGGTCCGTAGAAGTCGCTGGTATCGATATGATTGACGCCCAATGCTACCGCTTCGCGCAGTACGGCAATGGCCGTGTCATGATCCTTCGGGGGCCCGAATACGCCGGGTCCGGCCAGTTGCATGGCGCCGTAACCCATGCGGTTTACCTGGCGACCGGCGAGAGAAAATGTGCCTGCGGGGGTTGATTTCGACATAACGCTCTCCTGAATGAAGGTTGAGCGCCAGTATGGCGGTGATTGCGTTGTTAGATAATCCGATATAGATTGTACGGGTTGTTTAAAAATGTGAACAATGCCATGGAATTAAACGATCTTGCCGCCTTCGTTTCAGTTGCTCGCGCCGGCGGCTTTCGCGACGCAGCCCGTATCAGCGGCGTGTCCGCCTCGAGCCTCAGTATCGCCGTGCGTCGCCTGGAGGCGAAGCTGGAACTGCGCTTGCTCAACCGGACCACCCGCAGCGTGGCCCCGACCGAAGCCGGGCTGCGTTTGTTCGAGAAGCTGACGCCCTTGTTCAGCGAGATGGAAGCCGCGCTGGATGTATTAAACGGGTTTAGGGATAAACCCACCGGCACGCTCAAACTCAACGTGCCGTCGAGCGCGGCGCGTATCGTGTTGCCCAACGTTCTTGCGCCGTTCCTGAAAGCCTATCCCGACATCCGCGTGGAAGTGGTGGTTGAGGATGGCTTCGTCGATGTGCTTTCGATCGGCTGCGACGCGGGCATTCGCTACGACGAGCGGCTTGAGCAAGACATGATCGCCATCCCCATCGGGCCTCGCGTGCAGTATTTCGCTACGGCTGCGGCCCCCAGCTATCTCGATACGTGGGGGAGGCCTGAGCATCCGCGTGACCTGCTCTCTCATGCGTGCTTGCGCGCCCAATTTGCCGGAGGCGCGATGCCGACCTGGGATTTTGAGCGCGACGGCGAGGTGCTGCGCCTGGATCCTTCGGGACCGCTCCTGGTCAGGCCGGGCGCGGCAGTCGACCTGGCTATCAGTACTGCTGTGGCGGGGTTGGGCGTAATCCACCTGTTCGAGGGCATACTGCGCCCGCATCTCGATAGCGGAGCGTTGGAGCCGATCCTGGAGCCATGGTGGCAGCGTTTTTCGGGACCCTTTCTGTATTATCCGGGGCGTCGCCATTTGCCGGCACCGCTGCGCGCCCTGGTCGATTTCCTGAAGGCTGGTGATGCACCGAACACGCCGACGCTTTGATCTACAACCGGCGAGCGACGTTTCGAGATTCCCCGATCGCAATTAATCGGCAATCGCAATCAATCCAATCAATCGGGGACAGCCCACGGTTGAACGATTCGGTTTGCGGGGAAGCACGAATACGTGCTATCGGACCAGAGTTTTCATCGCAATCGAGCGTGCACAACGTCGCTCAGCTAGCGCAGCGCCCGCATGTAGGCTTCGATTGAAGCCACTGCGGCGCGAACGTGCGGCTGTCGGCGCAGATCCCGGTGGTAGACAAGATAGAAAGGCTGAGTGGGTCCCGCGATATCCGTATCGATGCGGATCAGGTCCGCGTTTCGCGGATCTTTCTCGAGGAATGCTGCAATGCCGGCGCCCTGGCGAACGGCTTCTACGATGGCATCGATCGAACTGGAGCGGAACGCGAACCGAGTGGCTCCAAGTGCTCTCATCCATTGCTCATGCGGTAGCCCTTTCCAGCGTTCGTCGAGTCCGATGAACGGATGCATCGACGCCTCGCCCTTGCTGAGTTTCCTCGTTGGCAGATTGCGCCGGATATAGTCCGCGGACGCGAACAAGCCGAAACGAAAACTGGCCAGATGCTTTTCCACTAGTACATTCGAAGTGGAACGCGTGAGGCGAACGCCGATGTCCGCCTCGCGCGCGGCCACATCAGCCATGCGGTTCTCTCCGATCAGTTCAAGGTCGAGTCCGGGGTGCTCCTGACGGAATGCGATCAGCGCGCGGGCAAGCGTTTGGGCCATCCCGTCCGGCACGCTGACCCGCAGCGTCCCAGCCGGCATTTTTTGATCGCGGCGCAGTGCATCCAGGCCGTGCTCGATTCCTTCTGCCAGCCGGACCATGCGCAACGCATCCGGTTTCAACTCGGTGCCCGACTGGCTCCGATACACCAATTGACATCCCAGCGCAGCCTCCAGCGCATCCAGACGCCGCGCGGTGGTGGAGGTCGAAAGGCCCAATGATTTACCCGCTGCGAGCAAGCTTCCGGCCCGATATACAGCCAGAAGGATGCGCAGGTCGTCCCACGAAGGAGTTTCCATATATGGGCATCAGCTTACCGCAATGTTCCGTATACGGGAATGTCTATCATGCCTACACTGCGTTTATGAAAATCATTCTGATTGGAGCAGGCCGGATCGGCAGCACTGTTGCTTTCCATCTGGCCAAGGCCGGGCATGAGATCACCGTGGTCGCCCGAGGAACGCGATTCGAAACGTTGAGTCGCGACGGCGCGATCATTACCACCGCCGGGCAATGCGCGCCGGTCAAGGTCGCGTCGGCACTCGATCCGGCCACGCCGTACGATCTGGCGATCGTGACGGTTCCCGAACACCAGATCGCCCCTGTGTTGCCGCAGATATCGGCAAGCCGGGCAAAGACGATCCTTTTCATGTTCAATACCTTTCAAAGCACCGACCTCTATCGATCGGTGGTGGGTGCCGAGCGCTTCGCGTTCGGCTTTCCGAATATGACGGCATATCTGGTGGAGCATCGGCTACGCTTCCGTGTTGACGGACCTGGCATGGTGACGACGTTGTCGAGCCCCGGTCTGGCGCAACTGTTTGCGGAGGCGGCCATGCCGAGCGAGGTCGAAGTCGACATGGATGCCTACCTCCGGAGTCATGCCGCATTGGTGGTTCCCCTATTCCTGGCCGCGCTGTTAACCTGGGGACGCAAGACCAATCTGACGTGGGCAGAGGCAGCACAGCTTGACCTTGGATGGACCGAGGGCTTCAACCTGGTCCGTAGTCTGGGCCACGCACTGAAGCCGCGCCAGGTTGCGACGTTATCGCGCATGCCTGCACTGGCGCGTACTGGCGTATTGTGGCTCTTGAGTCGGTCGCGGGCCGTCAAGGATCTCGGTGAGTTCGGCCCAGCGGAAACGCGTGCGCTGATTGACGCGATGGTGGCCGCGGCGCCAGGGCAAACGCCCCACTTGCTGGCCCTTCGACCTTGACTGGCCAAGGCGCGTGGAATCAGTAAAAGGCCTCTGACGAACGGCCGTCGCAGACGTCGCTCCCAGCACTTTCATAATTGTTGACTGACTGGGCACTCTGTTATAAGCTGACTGCCTGTTTGAGGAGCGAAGAGTGGCCAGGCCGAGAAGTGACGACAAACGAAACGCGATCATGTCCGCGGCAATCCGGATTATCGCAGCCCAAGGTTTAGGTGCGCCAACGGCGACGATCGCCAGGGAAGCGTGCGTTTCCAATGGCTCGCTTTTCACCTACTTTGAGACCAAAGCCGACTTGCTGAATCAACTTTATGTTGAGCTCAAGACGGAGATGGCTGCGGCTGCAATGGATGGGGTGCCGAAAGACGGTAGCATCCGCGAGCAGACGCTTCACATGTGGTCCCATTGGCTGCATTGGTCGGCGTCGTCTCCCGAGAAGCGCCGGACGCTTGCGCATCTGGGCGTATCGGACGATATCTCCGCGGAGAGCCGGCAGATTACACATCAGGCCATGGCTGGCATAGCGACCCTGGTGGAACGCAGCCGCCAAGCCGGCGCAATGCGCGACGCTCCGCTGGCTCTGGTCCTATCCCTGATGAGTGCGATGGCGGACACGACGGTTGATTTCATGATCAAAGATCCCGACAACGCAGAGCGGTATTGCGCGACCGCATTGGACGCCGCGTGGCGTTTGCTCGGTTAAAAATTTTTCTTCATTATTGTCTGACTAGACAGCCATTTTAGCCAACCGAGGTTTTTATGAAAAAATCGATCGATTCCAAAGCTTTTATTGTCACCGGGCCGACTTCCGGCATAGGTCGCGCCACTGCGTTTGAGTTGGCCCGGCACGGTACTGTGGTTCTGGTCGGCCGCGATCGCAGTAAACTCGAAGAGGTGCGGCAGACCATTGAACGAAAAGGAGCGCGCGCAGTGCCGGTTGTCTGCGACCTCTCGGACATGGCGAGCGTGCGGCGCGCGGCAGCCGAGATCGTCGCGCTCGGCCTGCCGATTGCCGGCCTGCTCAATAATGCGGGGATCTTCCCGATGCGCGCCACCCGTAATGCTCAAGGCTGGGATATGGCGTTCGCGACAAACCACCTCGGCCCGTTTGTGCTGACCGAAGCGCTTATTCCACATCTTGCCGACGGGACGAACGTCGTTTTTATTGCCTCGGGCGTCGAGGATCCCGAACGCAAGCCCGCCAGAGCAGCTGGTTTTCGCGGTGCCAGATACCTTTCCGCTCAGGCTTGCGCGCGTGGAGAATGGAAGCCCGGCGGTTCCGCCATGCCGGGTGCGGACGCCTACGCCACGTCCAAGCAATGCACTCTTGCCGCGGCGGTGGAGCTTGGCCGCGAGAACCCGAGGCTGAAGATCAACGCAATTGAACCAGGGTTCAGCCCCGGGACGGGTCTCGGGCGGGACGCCCCCAAGTTGGTTCGCGTTTTGGTGATGCCGATCCTCTCGTTGCTCGCGCCGTTCATCAAATACTGGAGTACCTCGAAGCGAGCCGCGCGCGTGATTACCAAGGTCCTGCTCGATGAATCGGGTCCGACGGGCGTCTATTACGACGATGGGGGGCAGCCGATGCTTGCCTCGGCCCAGGTGCGCGACACAAAATTCACCTCGCGCGTGGTCGCAGAGACGCGCGAGTTTCTGTCTGCGCCGTTGCACTAAATGAATGTCTCGCCCGCCCGAGTATCGCCGCAGTCACAAAAGGCCCCTTAAACAGCCCGACTCCGAGATCCTGCTTGACAAAAAAAACCAACATTTTCTAATATTGGGAATGATCATTTCCTATTAGGGATTCAAGTGAATGCCCTGAATTCGACAATTCAATCCCGTGGCCGTGGCCGCCCTCGTGAATTTGATATGGAGGCGGCCTTGGACGGAGCGCTCTTGACCTTTCGTGAACGCGGCTTTCATGCGGCATCCATCGCCGATCTTGGCACCGCGATGAAGCTCACAGCGGGTAGCTTGTATAAGGCATTCAGCGACAAGCGCGCGATTTTCCTGGCCGCCTTTGATCGCTACACCGGTTTGCGCCACACCCGGCTGCAGCAATTGTTGGAGGCCGAAGTGACCGGTTGCGACAAGATCAGGGCCGTGCTTGCTTTCTACGCCGAGTCTTCGCACGGCGTCGAAGGGCGGCGCGGTTGCCTGGTTGCGGGCAGCGCAACCGAGCTTGCTACCTATGATTCAGAGATGGCTGCACGAGTGACAACCGCCTTGCGGCGTGTCGAGACGTTGTTGCGCAATCTCATCCAACTTGGCCAATCCGACGGGTCAATCCCCGCCGGGATCGATGCGGATGCCTCTGCTCGTGCGTTGTTATGCTTGCTGCAAGGCTTTCGTGTAATCGGCAAGATCGGGCGCACCCGTGCCGAGATGATGGCCGCGGTGAATCAAGCGATGCGACTGCTCGTTTAAAATTTTTTGTCAAATTAGGAAATGTTTTTTTCCATACGTGGGCGCATGGGTCGCCTATCCATATGCAGCACTTTTCGGCGGCGAGGTACGACGTCTGGCACTGCTGGACGCGGTGATTCCCGGCATCACCTTGCCCGACGCTTTGCCCACCGCCCCTGAACGCGCATGGCGCACCTGGCATTTTGCCTTTCATGCGGTACCGGACCTTCCGGAGATGCTGATAGCGGGTCGGGAGCGGGAATATCTGGATTGGTTTTTACGCCGCAAGACAGCGAACCCGGAGACATTCTCCGATGCCGATATGGAAGAATATTTACGCGTTTTCAAAAAAGAGGGCGGCTTGCGCGCCGGGCTCGCTTATTACCGTGCCGCGGCTTTGTCTGCACAACAAAACCGCGAACTTCGCACCCAGGGGAAATTGAAAATGCCGCTGCTGGCGCTGGGCTCGGACCAAGGCTCCATCCCGGACATGGCTGCGCCACTCCGGGCGGTTGCCGAACACGTGCACGGCGGCACCATCGCTTGCTGCGGCCCCTTTCTCCCGGAAGAGCAGCCGGTAGCGGTCGCGGCGGAACTGACTGCGTTTTTTAGCTGAGGCGCCCCGGGCCTGTGATGCGTCGGGAGCAGATTTGGCGCGGACACGGCATAATTGTGGGTTCCAGCCACCAGCCCGGCCGATGTTTGCCGCGATGCCCCGGCGAGTCAGCCTATCTATTTGCCGCATGCCTAACAAACATCTCACTCTAAGCCGCCCTCTGGTGATTGCCGCCGTGATGGCCTCAATGGCGATGGTCGCGATTGAGGCGACCATCGTCGCTACCGCGATGCCGCAGATCGTCACCCAACTTGGCGGCCTGCATCTCTATAGCTGGGTTTTCTCGTCGTTTCTGCTGGCCCAGACCGCGATGACGGTGGTTTTCGGCAAGCTCGCCGACCTTTATGGCCGCAAACCGGTGATGCTGGTGGGTATCGCGATTTTCCTGGTGGGTTCCGTATTGGCCGGGTTTGCGTGGTCGATGCCCGCGATGATTCTGTTCCGGCTGATTCAGGGCATCGGCGCCGGGGCAATCCAGCCGGTCACCATGACCATCGTCGCGGATTTATATCCGGCGCATGAACGCGGCAAGATCCAGGGCTATCTGGCAAGCGTCTGGGCAATTTCCGCCGTCTTGGGTCCTGTGGTCGGCGGTTTGATTATTCGCGACCTGTCGTGGGCGTGGATTTTTTGGCTCAATATCCCCATCGGCCTCGCTTCGGCCGTGGGCTTTATCGCCTTTTTGCATGAGGAAGAGCGGCACGAACGCCGCTCGGTCGATATTGCGGGCGCGGCTTTATTCACTGCCGCGATCGGTTCATTGATGATGGCATTGACCCATGCCGGGATCTCCGACTATTCGCGCGCCTCGAGCGAATTCGGCGTGTTCTGCGTCTGCGCGTTGCTGTTTGTGTTGCAGGAGCGGCGCGCACCCGACCCCATGATGTCGCTGGGGGTGTGGGGCAACCGGCCGATTGCCGCCGCGAATGGGGCCACCGTGCTCTCAGGCATGGCCATGATGGGTTTGACCACCTTTTTGCCGATGTATGTGCAGGGCGTATTGCACCGTACGCCGGTCGTCGCCGGCTTTGCGCTGACCATGATGATGGTCGGCTGGCCGGCCG
>Ga0302225_10000523_pt1 | contig 27414 bp, 20 predicted proteins | sample II_Palsa_E3_2_FD_193515 | JGI IMG/M metagenome (GOLD analysis project Ga0302225, IMG submission 193515) | Peat permafrost microbial communities from Stordalen Mire near Abisko, Sweden - II_Palsa_E3_2 | ecosystem: Environmental > Terrestrial > Soil > Palsa > Peat permafrost | place: Sweden...
CATCTGAAGTCTTCAGCTTGTCGAACATGTTTTTCCTCCGCCCTGGGAACTCAGTCCTTGTCGCAATGGTGCACACGGTCGGTTCGCGGGACTGTTTTTAAACCGGGGCGAAGAGGAATATAGCGGCTGAGTGTTGCAGTGAGGTTGCAGGATTGTTAAAAACAGGTGAATCGAAGACGGCAGGAGGCGCAACGGTTCCGATCATCTCTGCCCGATTCACGGCCCGAACAAGCGCCGTGCTACTGGCGCTGCATGGTTTCGTCTATAACGGCTTTTCCGGCTTTATCCACCGTGATGACTTTGTGAATGGGGGCGTAGCCGCTCAGGGTGATGTCGACGACGTAGTTGCCAGGATCGAGCATGAAGTCGACGGGAGAATTTTTATCGAGCATGTGCTGGTTGACAGCCACCTGTGCGCCCTTGGGTTGGGTCTTGATGCTGACGGTGCCCATCCCCTGCGCGGCCCCACCGCCGAAGATCTTCTTCATCTTCCCGACGGTCTTGATGTCGTCGACGTTGCCGAGTGGCCGCAGCGTCGGTGAGAAGCTAACGGTCTGGCCGAGAGTGAACTGGGCATTGGTGGTCTCGTCGATGAATCCCGACTTGCGCACCAGAACAACGTGCTGGCCTTTATCCAAAGAAACCTGCGCAGGAGTCGTCTTGCCGGTGTCTTTGCCATCGACGTAGACATTGCCGCCGGCGGGCGAGCTGGTGACCGAGAGCGTCGCCATAAGCTGGGCCAGATGAGTGACAACGAACGACTTGCTTCCGGAAGTCACATCGACGGTGCGAGTATCGGTGGAATAGCCCGGCTTGCTGACCGTGACCGAATGCGGGCCGGCGACGACGCCTGACAGCGTGAAGGGTGTAACCCAGGAGGGATCGGTTTTTCCGTCGATTTGCACTTGCGCGCCTTGCGGAGTGGAATCGATCGCCATCTGTCCCGGGACGGCGACCGGAGCGACGGGTGCTACCGGTTTCTTCTTGGCATTCTTACCCCGGGCAGCGGCAACCGCGTGCGGGGGCTCCGGCTCAGATTCGGCGACGGGAGCGGGTTGAGCTTGAGTCGCCGCACCAGTTTGAGCCGCTTGTGGCTGCGCGGCCTGGGTTTGGGCGGGCGGCGGGTTCACGGCAGGTTGGGCGGCCGAACCAGCGGCGGTAGAGTGACCGGAGTCGTCGTCGCTGTTCAAATTGTGAATGTGGAGGAACAGGCCGACGACGATGATCAGAATCAATGCCACCGCGCCGCCGATGGAGTAGATCATCAGCCGGGGTGGAACGTTCTTGATTTCCTTGATCGCTTTTTCGGCGACTTCCCGCGGTTGAATGTTCGGCTTCTCCTCTTCGCGGGCACGGGTGAGGGCGGGTTTGAGGCCGAGCTTGGCGGCAGCCAGTTGCTGAGAGACCGGAGGCGGCGGAGGCGGCGCTACGTAGACCTCCTTCAGAGGAGGCAGTTCTGTCATCTCCGAGAAGCTGGTGCTGCTAGCGCGAGCCGGACCTCCTTCAGCCATCATAGGATCCACAGCGATCCTGGGTGGCTCGGCTTTGGGAGCTTCTACCACGGGCTCATCGAGAGCGGCCGAGGACATGGACGCTGAGGGTGGTTGCGCCGCCGCCTCGATGGTCGCTTTCACGCATGAAGTGATGAACTGGCTGGAGGCCTCGAGCTTGGGTGCGCTGGTAGAAGAGGCCGCTTCGCCGCCTCCCCACCCCGCCGCGGCAGCCGCCGCTTTGCGAGCGGGAATCGATGCCGGTTGGGCTATCGCCGGTGTGGTTGCAGGAGTTTTGGCCATTGCGGGCTTGGCCGCTTGGGGTGGCCGTGCAACTGGAGGAACTGAGACTTTCTTTTCGACCGGCTTGGCGGCGGGCAGTGGCGGAGCGGACGCCAGCTTCGGCTGGGCCACGGCAGTTACCGGAGCTGCGACGGCTGCAGCCGGGGTGGGCGCGGTTGTCTTTTTCGCCGCCTGCGGTTTGGATTCCTTGCACTGCTCCAGATCTTCCAGCAGTTCCCTTCCGCTTTGGTAGCGTTCGCCTGGGTCTTTGGCGAGGGCCTTCATGATGAGATCGCTAAGAAGAGGGTGGAGCTTGGGGTTCACGTGCATCGGAGGCACGGGCATACTCTCGAGGATGCTCTGCCGAAGGGATTCGGAATCCTCGCGATCAAATGCTTTGCGGTCGGTGACCATTTCATAAAACATGGCACCGAGACTGAACAAATTTGACCGCGCGTCGATATTTTCGCCGCGAACCTGTTCGGGGGACATGTAGTGCAGGATCGACGGGATCCCTGGCATTTGAGCCGTAAACTTGCCCACGCTGGAAACGCCGTATCCGAGAATGCGGACCGTTCCGTCCCAACCGCACATGATCTTGGCGGGCTCCAGACTGTAGTGAAATACTTTGTGGGAGTGCGCGTGATCGAATCCGCTGCACACCTGCCTTCCAATATCGAGCAAGTCCCAGATGGAAAAGCCTTCCTTGCGCGCGAGCATGGTGGCGACGCTGTTGCCCTGAATGTATTCCATCGCGGCGCAGAACTGGCCTTCCATTTCTCCCGCCCCATAAACGGGGGCCAGGTTCGAGTGACTCAAGACTTTCGTCGTCTCCGCCTCTGCCAGCAGGCACTTTTCCAGTTCGGAGGATTGTTCGCCGAAGGCCGCCAACTGAATCGCTTTTAGGGCGACGGTTTGGCTCGTCTGGGGGTCATTTGCCTTGTAGACAGTGCCGGTGGCGGACTTTGACAGTTCACTCAGGATTTCGAAGTGGCCGATTTTCGTGGACATTGATCCCTCTGCCTGATCACACAAACGCCACACAGTTTCCACATGGAGAGCTGCGTGGATCAACAACCCGGGGCAGGTCTGTATAGGGTTAGGATATCGCTCATGAGATTGAGTTTCGAGTTACCAAAGTGCTGAAAAACCGGCAGAAACTCTTTGCACGTAATGCCTTGCGGGAGGGTCCGACTCGGCTGTGCGGATCGGGCAACGGGGCGATTTGGATTGTCAATTCAGCAAAGGAAGTTGCGGGACATTGGAGCGACTGAGCGAAGACTTCCAGAATACAGTTTGATCGTGACGCATGATCCGAACTTCGGACGAGCACGACACCCGGCCTGGAAAAAGGGATGCGGCCCTCCGGAATAGCGCGCACTCACATTCGGGCTGGCGCAGCCATGCCGTTCGTCAACTCAGAGGCTGAGCCGGTCACCCATTGCCACGCACGGCGACCGCTGTCCAGAGCGACGGCGCTCGCTTCTCCGTACGTCACCAGACGGTTGAGTACCGTCGTGACTGAGGCCATCGGATCTTTGTGGCGCGCCAGCATGTGCGGCACTCTCTCTCGAATTCGCTCGCAGACGTCGCGTGCACTGAGGGCGCGGTTGGCGTCCATTAGGACCATTCGGCACGCTTTGGTGAAGCCCGGCTGGCGCCCATTGCTCTTGCGATCGACCAGTTCCAGCAGTTCATCGCTGAGCACGCTGTCCCCAAAGAGGTTGGCGAGGCCGGCGATCGTTTGTTTGATGGTCCCAATCCGGCGCATTACTTCGGCGCGCTGTTGCAAGAGTTGCCGCAACTCTTCGTGGGCCTGCCGTACCACTTCCTGCACATGTCCGTTCCCGTTGAGGGTGATGGGTTTCATCGCGCTGGCGTTCCCCTGGATTTCCATAAATTCTCCCTGCCTCTCACTGTTCAGGCGCTCGTTCGCTCTCTAACCGATACGCAGGAAACCATGCAGGTGTTCCCTGACTTTTCACCCCAAACAAGGCAGCCTCCGGACCCCCGACTTGATCATTAGACGCGGGCGGTTGGAGTTGGTTAACCCGGCCAGACATGAATCTCGCGCCAACGCGCAAGCACACTTCCCAGAAGCGAGCGATACGTTTTCTGATGCAACTCCACGGCAAACAGTTATCAACTGTCTAGTTTCGCGGCGCCAGGTTCGCCTTAGCCGTTTCGTGAATGTTCTTTAACAAATCCATGAAGCAGAGACGGGGCAATCAAAGATGGCGTGCGGGCTCCTCGTATTGCCGGCCTTGCAGGCTCGCAGGAGATCAGTCCCAGACTGAAACCATTCCAATTCAGGATTGCCTTGCGGCCTCAATTGCTATCTCTTTGGTCTCAAGACAACGCGAATGCCCGGCCTTTCCGATGTGAGAAGAGTAAACAATAATTCCCATGTCGACTGCGGCAAAACCCGAGACTTCTCCGCGCCTTTTGCGCGTCCTGCTGGTGGGAACCCAGGAGGAGGACTTTTTTCTGATCCGCGAGATTCTGGAGCGGAAGCGGAGTCCCCTGCCGGCAGAGCTCGATCATGCGGGATCGCTGGAAGAAGCCAAAACAATGTTGCAGCTATGCCGCTACGACATGGTCTTGTTTGGACATGAGACCGGAGACTCCGGGGCGACAAAGCTTCTCTCCGAATTTCTGCACCGTGGCCACACCGTGCCGTTCATCGTGCTGACCGAACATGCGGACGAGAAGGCCGTCGCTGAAATCATCCAGGCGGGCGCCTGGGATTGCATGGAGAAATCGGAGCTCAATGGGGCCAACCTGGCGCGCACGATCCGCTGCGCGATCACTCTGCATGCAACCGAACGGCAGCGGGAAATGGCGGAAGAATCGCTGCGCAAGCTTTCCTGCGCGGTCGAGCAATCCGCCGACATGATCTTCATTACGAACAATGAGGGGATTATCGAATATGTGAACCCCGCTTTTGAGCGGCTGACTGGCTATTCTCAGGCGGAAGTGTTGGGCCAGACCCCGAAGTTTCTGAACTCCGGCCAACAAGCGCCAGCGCTTTACCGCGAGCTGTGGGAGACGATTCGATCCGGCGATGTCTACCGCAGCATTCTGGTTAACCGCAAGAAGAATGGCGACTTGTGCTACGTCGACGAGAGTATCAGTCCGATACGGGATGCCCAAGGGCAAATCACGCACTTCGTCTCCAACGGCCGCGATCTGACCGACCGACTGCAGCTTGAAGCGCAGTTGCTCCAGGCGCAAAAGATGGATGCCGTCGGCCGGCTCGCCGGCGGAATCGCCCATGACTTCAATAACCTGCTCACCATCATCACCAGCTATTCCGAGCTTGCGCTCGACTCCGTGATCCCCGGAAGCGCCACCCAGTCGCGGATCCAGGAGATTCTTGCCGCCGCCCATCGCGCCGCCGACCTGACGCGGCAGTTGCTGGCTTTCAGCCGCAAACAACCGCAAGCCTTGCGCGTGGCCGAACTCAACCCAGTGATAAGTGCAATCGTCAAAACTTTGCACCGACTTATCGGAGAAGACATCGAACTGATCTTCGTACCAGGCGAAGGGCTGGGCAGAATTCGTTTGGATCCAGTGCAGATTGAGCAGATTCTCATGAATCTGGCCGCCAACTCCCGCGATGCCATGCCTCAGGGAGGGCGGTTCACTATCCAAACTTCCGATGTATACCTCGACGAACAATACGCCGACCGCAAGAGGGCGATCATTCCCCGAGGACGTTATGTCGTGTTGACCGTCAGCGACACCGGCGCCGGCATTCCCGAGGATCAACTGTCGCACATTTTCGAACCCTTCTATAGTACGAAATCCCCCGGCAAGGGCACCGGTCTTGGCTTGGCGACGGTCTACGGCATCGTCAAACAGAATCATGGATTCGTGTGGGCCTACAGCGAACCAGGAATGGGCACCATTTTCAAGATCTACCTGCCCTGCGTGCAGGATCGGTTAAGCACTCTGGAGATTCCCGATTCGAGCCCCGGGGACGCGACCCGCGGTACAGAGACCGTCCTGCTGGTCGAAGATGAGGAGGCGCTGCGCCGAGCAGCCGCCGAGTTCCTCAGCCTTCGCGGATATAACGTTCTCGAGGCGAAAGATGGCCGGGACGCTCTCTCCGTGGCCAAGAATCACGGATCGACCATCCACCTGGCCGTCTCCGATGTGGTAATGCCCTACATGAGCGGGGGCCAACTGGCGAAAGAACTGGAAACCATCCGTCCCGAAACCAGAGTCCTGTTCGTCTCTGGCTACGCGGGCCAAACGGTGCTGGATCATAAAGTAGCCCACGTCGAAAGCAACTTCCTGCAGAAGCCGTTCACCTTGAAGCAACTGGCGGGCAAAGTCCGGACCGTGCTCGATCACTCCAGCAGTACCGTCTCAGCATAGCGGCTAAACCCCAATTGGGTAAACTTACAGGACTACGGCGCAACCCGCGTCAACTTGCCGCCCTTCAACCTGAATTTGTCTCCGCGCCAAGTCACGGTGTGACCGCCAAGGCTGGCAATCCAGACTACGACTGCAACCAAGTCCCGGAGCGGAATCAGCCACGCATACTTCAGAACCTGCGAGTCCCGCAGAACCCGCCAGCCGACCACCACTGCAACCGCGAGGCGAAGAAGCAGCGTGCCCGCCAGAGCGCCCCAGGACCAGAGCGCTCCTCGAGTGGCCGCTACAGCCACCAGAGCCCACATAACCCCAAACGTGAAAACCAACCCCAGGTAACCTCCCGCGCGAGCGTCTCGAACCCCACGGGCCCAGCGAAGTTGATGCGCGACGAATTCGCGCAGGCGATACGCCGGCAGATGGGTCTCGACGACGACATCCGAGAGCTTCACCACGAAGCCGAGATCGGCAATGCGCCGCCCCAACTCGTAGTCATCGGCGAGATAGTCCACGAACGATGCGAATCCTCCGATTTTCTCCAACTCGGCCCGTCGGAACGCCAGTGTGGACCCCAAGCCAAAGTGAATGCCGCCTTCCACCTGACGCGCCGCCAATACGCTGGGGCAAAAATCCGTGCTAATGCCCAGCCCCTCCAGGCGCGAACCCAGCGTTGCGCCAGCCACTCCGCGGTAGAGGCACGTCACCAAGCCCACTCGCGAGTCGGCCAAGGGCGCAGTTATGCGCCGCAGGTAGTCGCGCGCCACGCTAATATCGCTGTCGTTGACGATCAGAGAGTCATAGCGCGCTTCCCCCAACATCTGCGCCAGGTTGCTGACCTTCACGTTTGCTCCCAGTATTTTGGGGCTTACCACCAATTGAATTCTGCGGTCCGGGAACTCCCGTTGCAGGGCCTTTACGGTTTCGATTGAAGGATCGCCGGGATCGTTCACGCCGAAAATGATTTCATATTCCGGATAGTCCTGCAGGCAGTGACTGCGAAAGCTCTCATAGATCTCAGGATCGGTCCCTTTGAGCGGCTTAAGAATCGAGATGGGCGGCAAAGCGTGTGTGAATTGGCCGCCTCGGTTCCGCTCAGAGCAGCTCTCGCTCGCCGCTTTTCGCTCGCGGAGAAACGCCGCCGCGCTCCAAAGACAGAGCAGGTAATAGATTGAGCTGGAAACGCTGCCGAAGACCGCGACGGTTGAAACTACGGTGAGGATAAAGTGCATCATGCGCAAGCGCAGGCCGGACTATTCGTAACGCAGCGCCTCAATCGGATCCAGATTTGCCGCCTTCCACGCGGGATAGATGCCGAAGACAAGGCCAACGCCCGCGGCGGATGTGAAGCCGAAGATCGTCCAGAATATCGACATACGAGCCGGCAGCGACGGCCAAAAGGCGGGAATAATTCCCACGATGATCGCGCCCAGCAGAATTCCAATCACTCCGCCCACCGTGGTCAGAATAATCGCCTCCAAAGTGAATTGCAGAAGAATGTCCCGCTTACGCGCACCGATAGCTTTGCGAACCCCGATTTCGCGAGTCCTCTCGGTGACGCTGACCAGCATAATGTTCATGACTCCTACGCCGGCGACCATCAACGCCACGCTCGTAATCGCGAACACCCCCACAAACAGCATGCCGGTAAGTTGATTCCAAACGTCTGAGATCGAATCCGAAGTAAAGACCGCAAAATTATCCGGCTTGTTGGGCGCAACTTTTCGCCGCCGCCGCAGCAGTTCGCGGATTTCGTCGATGGCCTTCGGCATGTCGTCGTGGGATGTGGCCTTGACGCTGATCCAGTGCTGCTTTAACTCCGGATGCAACTTTCTGAGCGTACTCAGGGGAAAGATGGCTTTGTTGTCTTCGGGATTCTTGCCGCCGCCAAAAACCGATTTGACTTGCTTGGCAACTCCAATCACCGTAAAGAGCTGCCCTTCAATGTTGACCTCTTTCCCGAGCGGACTATCGGTGCCGAACAACTCTTCGGCAGCATCCGAACCCAGCAGCACCACCGGGGATCGATGTTCCTCCTCCACTTCTTCGAACCACCGGCCCGACGCGATCTGCAGGTCGAATACGTCTTTGGCGGATGGCTCATCCCCTTCGAGAATCGTATTCTTTACTTTCTTGTCACCGTATTTCACGGCAAACGTGCCCACTCCCAGTTCCGGCCGGAAATACCGCACAGCGGCGGTAACCGACTTCACATGCGGCAAATCTCGCATAGCGATGGCGTCATCGTTGGTCAGCTCTTTGCGCGTACGCATCTCCTCGGTGGGACGCCCGAAAGTAAATGGCTCGATGTGAAACGCAAAAATAACATTTGCCCCGATGCTGGAAACCATGTCGCGGACATTGTCGTCGAGGCCGCGCCCGATGGAGGAGACGCCAATGACCATCGCAATCCCAATCACGATGCCCAGCACGGTCAAAGACGAGCGCAGCTTATTGCTGCGGATGGTGTCGGTCGCCATCTGAACGATCTCGCGAAATTCGTCTTTGTGAATCATAAGAGCAATTAGTAATTTGGTAATTGGGTAATTTAAACGCCAACCCGCCTGGAGCGGCGGGCCGGTTTGCAAATTACAAAATTACCAAATTACAAATTCTTTCCTACGTCTCGAACCGCAACGCCACAATGGGATCCAGCTTGGCCGCTTTGCGCGCGGGATAGACTCCGAAAAATACTCCCACGCTGGCGGACACAATCAATCCGGCCGCCACAGCCCAGAGCTTAATCGACGACGGCATCCCGATCAACAAGGTCACCGACTCCGCGACGACCACTCCCAGCAGTACGCCCAGAGCGCCTCCGGTCACCGCCAGAGTAACGGACTCGATCAGAAACTGCAGCAACACATCGTCGCGCCGCGCCCCCAGCGCCTTGCGAATGCCGATCTCGCGCGTGCGCTCGGTCACCGATACCAGCATGATGTTCATGATCACAATGCCGCCGACCACCAGAGAGATGGCGGCGATTCCGATCGTAGCGATGAAAAACGTCTGGCTGAAGCCGGTCCAGATGCCGAGCAGGCTGGCATTCGTTTCAATGTCAAAACTGTCCTCGCCGCCGGGCTGGTCGTGGCGCTTGGCGCGCAGCGCGGCGCGCGCTTCGTCGACCGCCTCGTTCAATGGTACTCCCGCGCTTTCCGCTTTCGCCGCGATCCGGACGCTGTTGTTGTGGATCCCGTACTGTTTAAGAAACGATGTAATAGGAATCATTGCGTAATTGTCGGCGCTCTGGCCGAGAGTGGTGCCCTTCTTCGCGCCCACGCCAATTACCTGGTAGGTCCAGCCATCGAGACGGATTTCCCTGCCGATTGGGTCCGTACCCGCCATCAGATGCTCGACAATATCGGTTCCTACAACCGCGACCGGCGACCGGTTATTCAGGTCCGTCTCGTTGACCATGCGCCCGGCACTGAGGTCGGTGTCGTAAATGGGAGCCATCGACGGAGTGATCCCCCGCACCGAGGTATCGCTGATCGACTGCTCGGCGTACTTGACGTGGCCGGTTTCGTTGCGGATCACCGCGCCAACGTATTCACAATGGCGGCACGCGTCGGCCACGGCCTGGTAATCCTCCATCGTTAAATCTTTACGCTTCTCGCCTTCGAGGAAGTGATCTACATTGGTGACGGCGGGAGAAACCTTGAAGATGATGAAAACGTCGGCGCCCAGATTGAAAACTTTTTGCGCCACGTAATCGTTGATGCCGGAGACGAAGGTGACCACGGCGATGACGGCCGCCACTCCAATCACCACGCCGAGCAGCGTCAATACGGAACGCAGCTTGTTGGCCCACAGCGACTGCAGCGCGATTCGGATAGCTTCGGCGATGTTCATTCGAAAGCAGGTCTTGGGTCTTAGGTCCTGGGCTTCTAGGTCTTGCCGCTACAAGTCTATCAGCCCAATCGACCCCTCGTTGGAAAGCTCTAACTGCGAGCCTAACAGCCAAGACCTAAGACCCGACACCCGCACTCCGAAGCCATCGCATATAATGATCAAGTTGGCAGCTGGACCGGACGGTCGCTTCCAGCGTCTTCGGACGCGGGGAGAGGAAAGTCCGAACTCCGCAGAGCAGTGTGCCGGATAACGTCCGGGAGGCCGGGTTCAAGCCCGTCCGACGGAAAGTGCCACAGAGAACATACCGCCCGCGTCTTCACGGATGAGGGTAAGGGTGAAAAGGTGCGGTAAGAGCGCACCGCCGCCGCAGTAATGCAGCGGGCAGGGCAAACCACACACGGAGCAAGACCAAATAGGAAGGGAGTCCGGGACTTGATTTTCACGAATCAGGTTTCGGACACGTGCCGGCTCGGTGCGTCCAACCTTCGGGTAGGTCGCTAGAGCCCCGCAGCAATGCGTGGCCCAGAGGAATGACCGTCCCGCCGGAGCAATCCGGAGGACAGAATTCGGCTTACAGGTCCGGCTGCTGATTCTATTACACTTTAGAGAGTCGTAGCGAGTGCGCCATGTGCGTGCCTCAGTAGTTTCATGAGGCTAAGAGGCTTTAATGGAAGCTAATTTTGCGCAATACTTCGATAATCGAGGAGCGGCTGTTCTGGCTTACGAGCATCCTCTGAGGGAATTAGGGTTGATTGTCCACAAGACACCCGTTGCTGGCTTTCGAGTTCCAGCGGGACATACCGGCTCACTGTACGATCTTGCTTTCGAGCGGCGGGACGAGAAGTTCAGTCCGGAGCTAATTCGGCTGCTGGAAAATGAATCGCACCTCTCCGCCGAGGACATCCGCTGGGTAGAAGAGCACTCGACGTATCGAGGAACGGCAGCCTAACGTGGAATTGAGGTACCTGTTTTACTGTGGTTTTGAGGGCTCCGGCATCATAACGGGAGGTATGGCGTGTCTGCCTCGGACTTCAGCCATTGGGTAGAGACGGCTAAGAACGTTTGTGAGCTATTGGCCATTCTCGTAGGTGCTGCATGGACTTATCTGAACTATTTTCGGGGCCGGATCTATAAGCCAAGGCTGGAGTGTTCGGTCGAAGCCTCCATCGAAAAACATTCAGGGCACTCATTTCTCAAGGCCATAGTGAGGGTCAGAAACATTGGCTTGTCCAAGGTGCCTATTCAGCAGGAGGGAACCGGACTCCTCATTTTCTTCGCCAACATGCAAGATCAATCCCCCGCCTTCCCAAGTCAGGTTCGATGGAACGAACCGGTGGCGGCGTTCGGTGTATTCTCAGGCCAGAAGTGGGTCGAGCCGTCCGAGCCCATAGCAGAGTCTCTGATTGTCGCTCTGCCCCACGGCGACACCTTCACCTACAAAGCGACTTTGAAGGTCGTTTCTGGCGAGATTTGGTGGACGGCAGAGAGTGTCGTGGGCGATACTTAGATCGGCTGTCAGGAGGCTACTGTGGCTATTAAACTTTTCAACATGCGGAGCGATGTAGCGCAGAAAACGGAGCGCTGGACGCAAGATCAAATCGATGCAGTCGAGAGAGCTAAGGAACAGCAGAGGCACAGAGAGCAAGAGGCGAACCAGCAGCGCGACTCTAACTCGCAGGGCCGGCAGGCTGAAAATAGCCAGTAGGTCTTTCTTAATTCACTCTTAATTCACTCTAGGAGCACACACTATGTCCGCACCCAGCCGCCGCCCGGAGATTCGCCGGCGCCGCGCCCGTCAGCACAAGATCACTACCCTTCGCAAGCGCCTCGCCTCGGCCCAGACCGATGCCGACCGCAGCCGCGTCACCGCCAAGTTGCACAAACTCGCCATCGCTTCGCCGGGCCAGCCTTTGCTGAAGTAGCTTCCGCTTAAGTGGCGGTCGATGCGCACGGCGGGTGAAGAACCCGCCAAATCATGCCACGCCTATCGTCGTGCCCGTGGCCGCCGACTGGCGGGGGGATTCTGCTTTGCTCCCCGCACCAACCTCGTGATAAACGTCTATGATTCGGCGCACGGATTTCTCCCAGGAAAATTTCGCCGCCTGCCGGTAGCTGCGTTCTTTCATTTTCTCGCGCAGCGGTTGGTCGAGAAGAACCCGGTGCAGTGCCCGCATGATTTCAAAAACATTCTCCGGATGCACCAGCACCGCGGCATTCCCCACCACCTCAGGCAGCGAAGACACATTCGAGGTCACCACCGGCGTGCCGTGCGCCATCGCCTCCAGGGGCGGCAGCCCGAACCCTTCATACAGCGACGGAAAGACAAATATCTTGGCCGCATCATAGAAAGTGCGCAAGACTTCGATCGGCACAAAACCCAGGAAGCGCACATCGTTCTGCACGCCGCTGCGAATCACCGTCCGCCGCAGGTCCGGATTGCCGGAAACGTCGTCTCCAATAATGATGAGCTTGAGATCGGGAAACGCGTGATCCTTTGCCAGTTCCGTTTTCAGCGCGGAGAAAGCCTCGATCATGCGCACGACATTCTTGTGCGGGCTGATTCTGCCGGCATACAGAAGAAAGGGATAAGTCACTTGATAGCGCTCGACAATCAACTGGCGATCGGCCGCGCTGGCGTGCCCGCGGAGCAGCCTCTCATCGATCGCGTTATAGACGACCTCGATGCGGCCCGGCGGAATGTTACACAGCTTTTCAATTTCGAGCTTGGTGAAATTTGAAACCGCGAAAATGCGTGCCGCCCCGCTCAAAACGTGCTTGGTCAACTGGAAGTGCAGAGATCTCCAAAATCCGGCCTGCTCACGCGCGCGCGACAGGTGTTCCAGGATGTCGTGCACCGTCATCACGTATGGGCAGGGTAGAGCGCGCGGGATGGAAAACAGATTCGGGATGTGCACCAGATCGCATTCCAGCCGCTTTACGGTGTTGCGAAACTCCCGGAAGCCCATTAGTGAGCGCTCGGGCTCCGCCAGCGGAACTGTATGAAAGTTAGGCGGCAGGAGGCCGATTTCCTTGACTTTGTCGGGAGGGCCGATGAGGAAATACGTAGTCGCTTGGTCAAGCCGCGCCAGCGTGCGCACCACATTGCGGATGTACGTACCCACACCAAACTCGGTCATCCGCCGGATGTCGATGGCGATCTTCACCGAAGGCATTTAACCACAGACCGCTGTCGACCTCACAGCAGAATCAAAAAAGCTCCCACCTACGCCCGCACTTCCGCTTGTGCCCTGGCCCTGCGCTCGGCGTAGAGCGGAAACGCCTCACAGAGACCAAGCACTTCTTTTCGAATTCTCGCCAGGACTGCGTCGTCGGTCCGCTGCAGCAGAGCTTCCGCAATCCAGCGCCCCACCTGCCGCATCTCGGCTTCTTTCATTCCGCGCGTGGTCAATGCCGGCGTGCCAATGCGAATGCCGCTCGGCTTCATCGGCGGGTTAATATCGAACGGGATGGCGTTCTTGTTGACAGTAATCCCGGCCTCGCCCAGCGCTTTCTCGGCCTCGCTGCCCAGCATGCCCTTGGAGAACACATCGACCAGCATCAGGTGCGTATCCGTCCCGCCGGAAATAATGCGGAGGCCTTCGGCCGCTAGGGTCTCCGCCAGCACTTTCGCATTCGCCACAACCTGCTTCGCATATTCGCGGAACTCCGGCTGCATCGCTTCCTGAAAGCAGATCGCCTTGGCCGCGATGATGTGCATCAGCGGCCCGCCTTGCATCCCCGGGAAGACCACTTTATCGATCGCCGCCGCGAACTCCGCCTTGGAAAGAATCATGCCCGCCCGCGGTCCGCGCAGCGTCTTGTGCGTGGTCGAGGTGACGATGTGCGCATGCGGCACTGGCGAAGGATGCGCCCCGCCCGCCACCAGCCCGGCAAAGTGCGCCATATCCACCAGAAACAGCGCGCCGACTTTGTCCGCAATCTGCCTCATGCGCGCGAAGTCAATAATGCGCGGATACGCGCTGCCGCCTCCAATGATCAGCTTCGGCCGGTGCTCCTCCGCCAGTTTCTGCAATTCGTCATAGTCGATCGTCTCCGTTTCTTTCGTCACGCCGTAGGGAACGATCCTGTACGTCTTCCCCGAAAAATTCAGGTGATGCCCGTGCGTCAGGTGCCCGCCATGCGCCAGGTTTAATCCAAGAATGGTGTCGCCCGGCTGCAGCACGGCCGCATAGGCCTCCATGTTCGCCTGCGAGCCGGCGTGAGGCTGCACGTTGGCGTGCTCTGCGCCGAATAGCTGTTTGGCGCGGTCGCGCGCCAGATTCTCCACCACGTCCGAGAACTCGCACCCGCCGTAATAACGCTTGCCGGGATATCCTTCGGCATACTTGTTGGTGAACACCGACCCGGCAGCTTCAAGCACAGCTTCGCTTACGAAATTCTCCGACGCGATCAGCTCGAGACCCTCGTGCTGGCGGCGGGTCTCGTTATCGATGGCAGCGGCAATCTGCGGATCGGCTTCGTACAGCGGGCGGTACATCTTAGTAAGAGTTGGCGAGTTCTTCATGTTTTTTCCTGAATCGTCCTGTAGACATCGGGCCGGTGGCGCTCCATGAATCTTTCCGGCGCCTTTACCGGCGCAAAACCAACTTGCGAATAAAGTCCGTGCGCGTCGCGGGTGGTCAGGATCCAGCGACGCAAATTCTGCAGCGCGGGATGCTGAATAATGCACTCCATCAGCCACTTGCCCAGCCCGCGACCGCGATGGGTTTCGAGCACGAACACATCGCCGAGATACGCGATCGTAGCGAAGTCGCTGATCACACGGGCGAAGCCAATTTGCGCGCCCTTCCCATCGTAGACGCCGAAACAGAGCGCATGCTCGATCGACCGCAGCACAACTTCCCGCGGGATGCCATTGGCCCAGTAGCAATCCGTCAGAAAACCGTGAATCACATCCAGACTCAGGCGTTCGCGGTCGGTGCTGATTAAAAACTCGCCGCGCCGGTACTCCATCACTGCATCAGCATTAACGATACGACCGGTCGCCATGCCCACATTCTACCGCTTCATCCGCGACTGTAGCGCCGCGGTCCCAGCTTACGCTACTCAAACGCCGTCCGCAGAAACGAAGCCAGTTGCCACCCATCCATATACTTGTACGGCGTCTCGCCCATCGTGTAGTGGCCGCATGGCAACACCACCACCTTATGATCCAGCCCATGCTGCTCGAATTCCGTCACCACGTTGCGCGAAAGTTCCGGCAAGAAAGTCAAATCGTACTTCGCATAAATAATGAGCGACTTCCGCGGCCACCGCGCGAACTGATCGAAATAAGCCATGGGACTCACGGCAAGCCACGACTGGCGCAGCGTCTCCAGCGTGATCTGCGACTCCATCCCCTGCCGGATGTGCCGCGTCGACTGCCCATGCCACACCACATCAGCCACATATGTTGAAGCGTGATTGAACGCTGCGACTCGAATTCGCGGATCATGCGCCGCCGCGATGAACGCATAACACGAACCCAGGCTCGTGCCGACAATCCCCAGCTTGCTGTAACCTTGCTGCTCCAGCCAATCGAGACAGCAGCGGACATCCACTACTCCCTGCCGCACCGCATCCAGCGTGCGGCCGACGTTGGCGGAAACGGCGTAATCCGCGCGGCTGATCTCGGCCGGCATGCGAATATCGTGATAAGGCATGCTCAGCCGCAACACCGAGATTCCCAGCATGTTCAGAACTTTGCAGAGGCTGACGTAGGCAATCGCATCCGCGTTCCAGTGCGGCAGAAGAACGATGGCGCGCCGCCCTCGCGCCGGAAACCAGCGCGCATTCACCAGATTGTTTTCCGCATACGGCGTCTTCACCGGCGCAGTGAAGCGCAGGAACTCCGCGAACGTTCCCTTCACCTTCGCTTCCAGCTTCGGATCGGGAACTTCACGGGTGGAAAAAACCTGCACTTCGCGCCGCTCCAGACGAAAATCAGTTGGACTCTTATAAGAATAAAAATCGTCGCTGGAGGCAACGATCCGCCGGTTGAAATCAATGAAGAATTTCGCCGGATCGTCCACCGCTTGCGCTGGACGCGAGCCATTCCGGCAAGGCCAATCCCGCGCCCACTCCACCCCCCACTCCAGCGGACGCACCACGCGGTTGTTGTCCACCGAAGTAAGCCGGTGCTCCCAGTCATACATCCATTGTGCGTAGCGCGAAGGCATGGTCAATCTTCTAGTGTAGCAAGCGGAAATCGATTAGCTCAGGCGCAGCCATTCAACGGTTGCATTGGGCGGTTGGCGCTTAGCATTTGGTCCCTCAACGGGACAGCGCGGAGAAATGCTCGTGGACTGTGACATCCGTCACCACGAATCCCGAGGAGAGCGAGTATCAGGGGAGGGGCAGTGACCAACGGTAGGTCCGCTTGAAACGTAACTACATTTGGAGTTACACTGGATCTCGAATGGGATGAAGCGAAGAATCGCGCCAACATTCGGAAACACGGCTTCGATTTCGCCTGGGCAGAGCAACTGTTCCGCGGTCCCCTCTTTGTCCGCCCGGATACGCGTGAGGACTACGGCGAGGAGCGATGGACTGGACTAGGTATGATCGGGGGCAGGGTTGCGGTGCTGACGTTCGCTGAACTATCGCCGGACAACATTCGCATCATCTCGTTTAGAAAGGCAAACCATGAAGAGCGGAAAGAATACGAAGATGCCATCCAGAACGGACTCGAAGCGCATTGACGCGATGCGCGACGAAGACATCGATTATTCCGATATCCCTAAGCTGGGCCCAGACTTCTTCAAGAACGCTATTCTCTGGCCCGGCCCGAAGAAGCAGATTACCCTGCGCGTTGATCCCGACGTGCTGACGTTTTTCCGCAAGCACGGCCGCGGCTACCAGACCACGATCAACGCCGTCCTGCGCAAGTATATGGAAGCGAGAAAACGGCAGGCGGTGTGACGCGGATTTAGTCACCGGAACTGGAGAGATCCAAGCCGACGCCGCACTCCGTACTCGTTTAAGGAAGTGACAGCCAGCGCTCAAGCCGAAAGCCGCAGGAAAACCGGCAAAGCAAAAATCTCGAACAAAAACTTAAGCCTTGAGCTGCTCCTGCTCTGGCGTATTCTCGCTCAACTCCAACTTTTGCGTGGGCCTTCCTGCCAGATGCCTCTTCTGCAAATTACGCATCAATCGCTCATCTTCCGCGATCAACTTTGGGCTTCGTCTTTCGCCACTTTGGATTTCTAGCAGCCTTTGCATTAAATCAGCAAAGTTTTCCATAACTCCCTCCTAGGTTGTCCTTAGCTGGTTGGTTGGCACAAATAGTAGGTGACATCCCAAACACAAGACTGGTCAAAAGTGATCAGTCTTGGGAATTTGTCAAAAGGATGATTCCGCCGGAATTCTCCCGGCTCCTGAGGTCGGCCTAAGTCCTTTGGCTAGAACGTTGTGCCGGTAAGCTATTTGTTTCCAATGTTTTAGCCAGGCCAGCGCCAGATCGTACTTGCGCAAGTTATTGATTCCAGATATTTACCGCGAATGTATCTATAGCGTTGTTGATCTGGACTGACTTAAAGGTCGAGCTGATTTCTTAGCGCTCTTTGAGGCTGTTCTTTGCCTCCTTCGCGGCTAAAAGCCTTTGTCTCGGCCGCTAACTCCCGCACTTCCGCGGCACGCGCTTGGAAATATTGCAGAGAATTTCGTAGGGCGAGCTGTTGGCCAGGCGTGCATGTTCCAGGGCGTCTACGCTTAAACCGTCGCTGGTTCCGAGCAGGATCACCTCATCGCCCACGGCGATCCCAGGAATGCCCGTCACATCCACCAGCGCAAGATCCATCGAGATGCTGCCAATGATCGGCGCATAGTGATCGCGGACGATCACCCGCCCGCGATTGGATAGCTGCCGATTATACCCGTCGGCATAGCCAACGGGCAGCACGGCAACGTGCGCGGGCGCCTTGGTCACGTAAGTTCCGCCGTAGCCGAGCGCCTGGTTGGCGGCGAAGTTTCGCATGGAGAGAATACGTGTCTTCCAGGTCAGCACCGGTTTTACCGGAAGGCGCAGCGTGCCGCCGCTCACTTCTCTGCCCGCGCGCTGAAACGGCAGATAATATCCGTAGAGCGCAACGCCGGGGCGCACCATCGTTTTCCACGTCTCGCGCCGCGAAATCAGCGCGCTGGTATTTGCCATGTGCACCAACGACGGATCGAAGCCAGCCGACCGAACCATGCGCTGCGCTTCCTCAAAGCGGCGCTCCTGTTCAGCCACCGAGGGCGCGTCCATAATTTCGGAAGAAGCCAGATGCGTCGACAGGCCTTCGAGAACCAGATGGGGAGCTGCGCTGAGAGCTTTCAGAACAGATGGAAGTTCGTCCAACGCTACGCCCAGGCGGCCCATGCCGGTATCCACTTTCAAATGCACAGCCTGCCGCACCGCGACTGACGCCGTGGCAGCCTCTAGAGACTCGATATGCCAAGGCTCCCACACGGTCGGAGTGAGCCGCAGGCGAACAATCTCGCTCTCTTCGCCGCGCCAAAAACCCGTCATCAACAGAATGCGCGATTCGATGCCGGCGTCGCGCAGCGGAATCGCTTCATCGAGCGAGGTGACTCCAAGCCAGTTCGCACCCTCCGCTTGCAGGGCGCGCGAGCATTCCACGGCGCCGTGGCCGTAAGCGTCGGCCTTCACCACCGCGCACACGGTCACGCCCGCGCCGGCGTGCTTCACAACCGTGCGGAAGTTTTGCCGCAAAGTGGCCAGCGAAACTTCCGCCCAAGTGGGGCGGGTGGCCACGCGGCTCATGATTTCTACAGTGGTCGCCACTTGGCTCGATTATAGCGGGAGGTCAGCGCACGCTCAGGTTACGCTTGGTCTACTCCCGCTCCATTTCCTCCTTAAGAGTGTTGGGAAGAGAGCATTGAGAAGTGCATTCGCGCATCAGCCTCCGCCGAGCGAGAAGTTCACGGTGATCTGGGTTTCCACCTCGATCGGCTCGTTGTTCAAGATGTAAGGCCTGTAACGCCACTGGCGCACCGCATCGATTGCCGCGGGCGCCAGCATGGGATGGCCGGTCAGGACTCTGAGATTCTCGATAGTGCCTTGCTTGCTAATCACTGCCTGCAGCACGACAATTCCCTGAATGCGCGCGCTGCGCGCAAGCGCTGGGTAGGTCGGCTGCACTTTGCGAAGCAGATCTCCTTCGCTCATATGCGAGAGGCGGAGCGGATGAGCGACCGTCACTGGCGGCGCCGCCGGCAAAACCGGGCGGGAACCGCCATCAAACAAACCGCGAATCCCGCGCAGATCCCCGCTCACGGTCGGCCCGGAAACATAGGGGCCAGAGCCTGTAATTTGTGGCGGACCTTCATCACTGGCCGGCACGCTAGTCGGGAGTGATGAAGGCCGCCTGAAGATAACTTCAACGGGATTGGTTGGAGCAGGGTTTGAACTGGCGCGCGCCCTTGCGGTAGGAGCCTCCGCCAGAGGCTGGCCCAAACTGATCGGCGTCGGGAGCTGGCGGAACGAGGGCAAGCCCATTGGCCGCAACAGCGGCAAGAGCAGCAGCATGCCGGTGACCAGCGCCTGCAAGCCAAATGATGTCAGGGTTGTCCAGCCGCGGCGAGTGCGGTCGGCCCACGACGAATCGAGCGTGTCCGCAAACATGGTTCGATCAAACATGGTTCGATCAAGTAAGGTGCGATCAAATAAGGTTCCTTCAACGGTCGTTCTCTCACCCATGGTGTCCTCCGATGGAATGCCGTTGCCGCTAAGGACACCAAAGACCGCTCCGCAGGCTGAGTTGGAGAAATAAAAAAGGCCGCGGTGGGCGCGGCCTTTGGGGAACTTTTCCGACACACGCGGTGTCGTGAAAATTACTTGGGTGGTTCGGTTGACTTCGGAGCTGCCGGCTTCGGAGTCGTGCCGGCCGGGGGCCTTGGGCCGGCGGGTTTGGCCGCTCCTGCAGCGGCTGGGGCCGGAACGCCGGACTGTGTGTTATAGAGGTCCACCACCGCTCTGGTGATGTCACCGCCCTCCCCGTACCAAAGGATTGGACTTTGCGGCCAGGGGTTCGAAGTGTCCACAATCATGGCGAAACCTGTCTCCTGCGCGTGTTTCACGATCACCGGCGCCATCTTCTGCAAAATCCGCTGGAAGATTTCTTTCTGCTGATTCTGCGCATCTTCCTGAGCGTCCTGCACGGAGCGATCGAAGGATTTCTTCTTGGTCTCGATCTGCTTGACGAGGCTGGCGCGGGCGTCCTCGTTCAACTTGTCGCCCTGGGTCTGCAGTTGCTTCTGCAAACTCTCAAGTTCGTCGTTCTGGGACTTCAGTTCGTTTTGCTTCGGCTCCAGCTTCTTGCGCAAGGCCTCGAAATCGCGCTGGCCTTCGTTGCTGCCGACCACGGCCTGCTCAATGTTGATGGTGCCGATTTTTGAGCCCGTACCGGTAGCCATCGTGGTGGAGGTCGCCGGGTTGGCCGGCGAACTGGCCGCAGCCGTTGGAGCGGCGCCGGCGGTTTGGGCCCATGCGGAAACCACTAGGAGAACCGCAACGGCCAGGATTGAACGCAGAAACTTGCTTGTCATTGGATCGCTAAACTCCTTGGAACATAGTTCCGTAAATCAAGGTTCCGGTAAAGATGGTTCCGGGAATGAACTCAGATTACCCTTCTCAGGCAACGCTGGGCCGCACGAGGTCTTCGCCCTGCGAATCTTCTTCTCGCGAATCTGGTCTCGTGTTTTTCGAACGACCGCCGTCAGACAGTCATCGAACGGGTGCACTCAACTGCCAGCGTCACACGCCGGGGTTGCGGACGTGTCGTCCACCCGAGTCAGCTTTCTGCAATGGTGTGGATCGAGGTCATTATAGAGAGCATCCTCGGGCGGCGTCAAACCACCGCTGCTTAGTGAGATGCAGATTAGCGAGTCCATGCATCAGGATCGGCAAGCGCGGGAAGCGGACGATGGCGTCGCTCTATACAAGTTATGCCGTTCCAACGGATGTGGATTTCTACGGGACTTAGAAGGAAAATGCGATTTAATCGATGGGGCACAATTACTTGCGGGTAAAATATTCCGCCCAAAGGACTTATGGTTCTGGTCTTGAAGAATCGGCGTACGGCCCGCCGAGGGAATCATGGACTGATTTGGGGTAAGGCACAAGGTTAGATGTCACAACGGGGTTTGGATTTCAGGCCACCCGCCGTTCCTTAGAACGTGGTGGCCACAGTGAAGCGGAAGGTTTTGCGGGGCTCACGCAACAGGAAGCTGGGACTGTAGGTGTCTTTGGCGAGCTGGTAGGTATACCTGCCCGCCGCGGTGTTGCAGATTGTTCCGGCGGGGGCCCCGGCGGGACACTGCTGCTGCGGGAACATGGCGGTGGTGATCGGAATCGGCGGATTCGCCGCGTTATCCAGGCGCAGCGGGTTGTAGGCCCAGTAGATGCGGAACGGCGCGTTGATCACGGGCAGGAACATCTGGAGTTCGAGCCCGGTGGACATTCTCGGCCTCCAGTTGGTCGAACCCAACACCTGCAGTTGCTGCTTCGGCGGAGGGTTCAACAAGGCGCCTGGATAACAGCCAGTGCCGGTGGCGGTGGCATTGGCCGGGTCCTGGCCGGGACAGCCAAACGGCTGGCTGATCACGCTGTCGTATTGCACCTGAGCGATCTGCAACTGCGAGGGGCGCACGATGGGATCAATACCCGCGTCCATGAATGGAGCCAGGGCTACGGGGCCATAGATCGTAATGCGGTACTCGAAGTTGGTAACTATGCTCAGGTCGCCGCCTGGGAACGTGATCTGGTCGACGGGGATGGGTATGGTCAAATTCCCCAGCAAGGGATTTTGCGCGCTTTTGAGAACGGGAGTCCCATCAGGATTGGTCAGCGTGATCGTGCCGACGCTGGGCAGGAACGCCACCGGAGAGACAGAACGTATGTCGAAACCACGCAGATCGTTCTCACCGCCCATGTAGGAGCGCTCGAACGGGGGCGCCACCAAGCTTCCATATCCCGTGATGAACGATCCCTGGATACGGAACCCGAGCGCGTTGCGGCGATTCTGCACTGGAGTCCAGTGCGTGAAGGTAACGATCGGCCGAATCGAGTGAACGGTGCCCCCAATCCCCGCGATCTCCGCTCCCAAGGTCAACGCACGGCCGTGGTGGGGCGAGATCTGACTATCGACGGTGTTCATGGAGAAGTTGGGGAAGATCTTGCTGGTGATGATGCCTTCCAGCGCATTGGGCCCGGAAATACCGCGGAAGGCGAGGAATTCGAACAGGTTTTTGGATGCCGAACTCAGCGCCAGCAGTGTGGAGCGGTCCAACGAATAGGTAATCCCGACGCGCTTGAAAGAGTGGCGCAGGGGATAGCTGAGCGAACTGGTGAATCCGACGCTCGACTGCGAGTAGTTTTGCAGGTTCTGCAGCACGGCGTTGGGCAAATTCAGGGTCTGGCCGCGGAAAATGGAAAGCTGGCGCGCCTGGTCATAGCTTACTTTGTTGTAGTAAACGTTAAAGCCAAACTGCAACGGCCGGTCAAACATGTACGGCTCCGTAAAGCCGAAGCGGATGGTGCGGGCGAGGTTCCCGATGCTGGCCTGAACCTGCAGCGTCTCACCCAGGCCGAGGAAGTTGTTGGTGGAGTAGTTGATGCCCACGAACGCGCCTTCCAACCCGCTGACGCCTCCGTTCAGGCCGATGCTGTTCTTGCCCTTTTCATGGACTTTTAGCGTGAGGTCGACCAATCCGTTTTTCTCGTCCAGTTGGCGGGTCGTGATGTTTGGATCGTCCGGCTTCAACTGATCGAAGTATCCCAGTTGATTTAATCGGAGCAAGCTCAACTCCCAGAGGCGCGAGTTGTAGATGTTGCCCTCTTCCAGCGCGATTTCGCGCCGGATGACCTTATCGCGGGTGGTGGTGTTGCCCTGGAACTCGATGCGGCGGACATAGAACTGCTTGCCTTCGTCCACGTCAATGTCGAGAAAGATCAGTTTCTTGTCGTCGTCGAACCTGGTATCGGGCACCGAAGTGAAGTTGATGTAGCCTTGCTCGCCGTAGGCCTTGCGCAGGTTTTCGAGACCCTTGGCAACTTTGTCTTTGCTGAAGACGTCGCCGTCCTTGATAGGAAAGAGGTTGCGCAGCGCCTTCACGTTCGACACCGCCTTATTGTTCTTGAACGTGATCGAACCCAGGGTGTAACGGTCGCCCTCCTCGATGGGCATGGTAATGTCGACCGCCTTGCCCGGCCCCCCTTGCATCAGCGGGATATGGAAGCCCGTATGCCCGGTATCGTGCATTTGCGTCTTGGGCTCGTTGACGATGACTTTGAAATAGCCCCGATTCTGATATTCATTGCGGACCCGTTCCGTATCTTCGTCGAGCTTGGTGGCGTCGTACGTCCTGGCGAATATATTTTCCAGGAAGATCGAATGCGGGATGCCGATGGGCCGCAGGTTCTTCATAGCGTAACGCAACACTCGCGTCTTGACGTTCTTGTTGCCTTCAAACCTGATCTTACCCACCTTGACCTTCGGGCCTTCTTTGATCACGAACGTGATCCCGACCGCGGCGGGCGGAATCTGCCGGATTTCCGTCCGGATCGTGGAAAACTGGCGGCCGTGTTCCGCCAGCAAGCCTTTAATCGTCACTTCCGCTTTCTTGACTTTGGTCGGATCGTACTGATTCTCCACAGTCAAACCAACCTTCGCTTCCTTGAAGCGGTCCAGGACGTCGCTGTTGGTGACCGAGCTCAGACCGACGTAATTGATCTCGCGGATGGTCGGCTTTTCCTTGACCTGGATAATCAGCCGCCAACCTTTGGGAGTCTCTTCACGGGTGAAACGGATATCCTCGAAGTAACCGGTGTTCCAGAGCGCGTTAAAATCGCGCTCCAGCGCCGCGGGATCGTAGATATCCCCGGCGTGCGTGAAAATGCGTCCCTTGATCGTGTCGCCGGGAATTCTGCGGTTTCCCTGGACGTTGATCTCCGAGATTACGTCGGTCTGCGCCCAGCCTGGCGAAGCGCAAAGGAGGGCGAACGCGATCCCCAGCGCCCACCCAAGATTCGTCACCTTCCGGCAAAGCCGTGCAAATGAAGAAGATGGAGGCTGAGCAGCGCCGTAAGAACCGTGCCCGCGCATGGACACAGCAATGTCTCGATGAATGCTGGAATGAATCGCTACGACCTCAGCCTCTGGGATGTAGGAAAACGATCATTATACGGTAGAGAAACAGAAAGCGTCCAAGCCGTCACTCTTGCCGGTGGCTTCATGGAAAGGGCTTGGCCAACTCCACCTCCACCAAGACGGAATAAAACGTGGCGGAGTTGCCCAGATCGGTAAGTTTTTCTGAAGTCAAGACATTAATGTTCCGCAATCCGGGGCCGAACTTGGCCCAATTCAGCTTAGCCGAAACGACACCCGGCCGCACGGCCCCATCGACTCGCGCTTTCAGGAAGATCTCTCCACGACCGTTGTAAACCCTCACCAAGTCTCCCTGCGCGATGCCGCGTGTGATGGCATCGGCGGAATGCATCTCCAGCAGGTTGGTTTCTTCCATCGTTTGCACCGAAGGCACATTCGAAAAGGTCGAGTTCAGGAAGTTGTCGGCCTTGCGCGCCAGAAGTTCGAGCGGGAACCTAGCGTTCTCGGCTCCATGGCGCGATTCCGCCGGAGGCGCGAACTCGGCAACCGGATCAAGACCCAGCGCTTTGATCGCTTCGCTATACAGTTCGGCCTTGCCGGAGGGCGTGGGGAAGTTGCCGTGGGCGAATGGAAGGAACGGTTCGGGGGAATCGTCGCCGCACGCGGTCTTAGACTGGCCACCGGTCACTGGCCACTGGCCACTGAAGTTCAGTCTGACCTGCTTTTCCCGCTCCAACCGCTCGCGGGTGATCCCCTCCAACCACGGGTTCGCCGAAGCCAGAGCGTCATCGATCATTTCACCGACGCTGTCGTTGAAGCACTCGTCGTCGAATCCCATCCGCCCGGCCAGCGCGCGGAACAGGTCAACGTTCGCGCGGCACTCTCCCAGTGGCTCGATCGCCTGGTCCGACACTTGCAGATAATAGTGGCCGTACGCCGCTTGCAAATCTTTGTGCTCGAAGAACGTGGTCGCCGGCAAGACGATGTCGGCATAGTCTGTGGTATCGGTGAAGAACTGCTCGTGGACTACGGTGAACAAATCCGGACGCCTGAGCCCGCGAACCACTTCATTGTGATTCGGACAAACCGCCGCGGGATTTGAATTGTAGACAAACAGAGCCTTCAGCGGCGGATCGCTCAGGGAATTCAGCGCCTCGCCCAGCCGGACCATGTTCACGATCCGCGGTGGGTGGTTGCGCCCCTCGGGGTGAAGGTCGGGGCGCCTCAATGCGTCATTGTTCAGGCCAAACGCGCCGCTGGTCGAAAGATGGATCCCGCCGCCCACTTCCTTCAATGAGCCGATGATGCATGGCAGCATGGCAATGGCGCGCGTAGCCATCCCGCCGCCTTCGGACCGCTGCACGCCGTAATTCACCCGGATCACCGAAGGACGTACCGTAGCGTATTCACGCGCCAGCTTGCGGATATCTTCGGCTGCGATACCGGTCCACTGCTCCACGCGCTCCGGCGGGTAAGCTTTCACTTTCTCGCACAGCTCGCCGAAGCCCCAGGTATATTTCGCAACGTAGTCGGCATCGTGCAGCCCTTCGCCGATGATCACATTCATCATGGCAAGGGCTAGGGCGCCATCGGTGCCGGGATTGATGGGAAGATACCAGTCGGCGCATGCCGCGGTGCGGGTGCGGTAAGGATCGATGACCACCAGCTTCGCGCCCCGGCGCCGCGCTTCGACGATGAACGGCCACAGGTGAACATTGTTGCCATGAATGTTCGACGCCCACGCAATGATGTAACGAGAGTGGATGAACTGCTCGGGCTCGGTGCCGAGTTTCTTGCCGAAGACCGACTCGATGCCCGCTTCGCCCGCCGCGGAACAAATCGTGCGTTCCAGTTGCGAAGCGCCGAGGCGATTGAAAAATCTGCGGTCCATCGAGCCGCCGTTTAGCGCTCCCAGCGTTCCGCCATAGGAATACGGCAGAATGGCTTCGCTGCCAAACTCGGCGATGATCGTGCGGAAACGTGAGGCGATTTCATCGAGAACCTCGTCCCAGGTGATGCGATGCCAGGTCTGAGAAGGCTGGCGCAGGGCCGCTGGGCCTTTGGGTGCGATCCTGCGCATCGGATACAGCACCCGATCCGGCGAATACACCCGGTCCAGATACTTCGCCACCTTCGCGCACAGAAATCCGCGGGTCATCGGATGCCCTGGATCGCCCTGAATCTTCGTAGCGCGGCCGTCTTCTACGGTGATCAGAACGCCGCAGGCATCGGGGCAATCGTGCGGACACGCGGCATGGACCACTTTCTTCATTGCTCGATCTTTATGATTATACGTGCGGACGGGCCAACACAAAGGGCATCCGCGCGTTCCGGATGCCCTGTTTTCCGATTAGAAGCAAAAAAAAGGAAGCCTACTTGATTTCCAGCACTTCTTTTTCTTTGCCTTTGCTCATTTCTTCCATCTTCTTGATTTCGTCGTCGGTGAGCTTCTGGATCTCTTCGAGCGAGCGCTTCTCGTCGTCCTCGGTAATCTTCTTGTCTTTCATCGCCTTCTTGATGGCATCGTTGCCGTCGCGGCGAATGTTGCGCACCGCGGTGCGGTGTTCTTCGAGCACTTTGTGCAGGTGCTTCACCATCTCCTGACGGCGTTCCTGAGTGAGCGCCGGCACCGGCACGCGGATCAGCTTGCCGTCGTTCATGGGGTTCAGTCCCAGTTCGGCGGAGCGAATCGCTTTCTCGATCGCGCCCATCTGGGACGGATCGAAGGGCTGCACCGTAATCATCTGTGGCTCCGGCGCGTGCACCTGAGCGATCTGGTTCAGGGGCATCTGCGAGCCGTAATAGTCGACGCTCACGTTGTCGAGCATGTGCACCGAGGCGCGCCCGGTGCGCGTGGCTGCCATGGCCTTGCGGAAGTCTTCCACGGCCTTGTCCATCCGCATTTTCAGTTGTACGTAGGTTTCTTTGAGGCCCGGAATCGCGGCCATGGTGGCTTGAGCCATATCCAGTCAGCTCCGTATGACATTAAGAATCAAAACGCTGAATTATAAACCCAAGCGAAAGCTGGCTTGGCATCATGCTGAGCGGAGCCGCTTTTCAGGCGGAGCAACGCATCTCCCCCGCACTCGCTCTCTAGCCCGAGATCCCTCGCCCGGCTGAAGAACGCCGTGCTTCGGGATGACGCTTACCAATACTCCTAGTGGAGCCGTAGCAAAACTTTACGCGCTCACCCTCGACCCGATCTTCTCTCCGCTGACCACGCGCCGGATGTTGCCGTGCTCATTCAGGTTGAAGACGATAATGGGCAGGTTGTTGTCTTTGCACAAGCTGATGGCGGTGGAATC
>Ga0302225_10000530_pt1 | contig 27187 bp, 27 predicted proteins | sample II_Palsa_E3_2_FD_193515 | JGI IMG/M metagenome (GOLD analysis project Ga0302225, IMG submission 193515) | Peat permafrost microbial communities from Stordalen Mire near Abisko, Sweden - II_Palsa_E3_2 | ecosystem: Environmental > Terrestrial > Soil > Palsa > Peat permafrost | place: Sweden...
GGCCTTCATAGCACTGATCGAAGTGATGACTAAAGATTTTGTAGTCCCGCAAATGGCATTGGAAGACATCAGCGCCATCGAAGGTTGGCGGAGGTTATGGGTTTGGCTCAAGGCTGATAAAAGTGGTTATGCCGGTTACATAGGGATGAAAATCGTGCTGGCCGTCGGAGCTGCGATTGTCATAATTATCACCGATCTGATCGCGCTCTTCGTGCTCCTAATTCCCTTCGGCGGAATTGGAATCGTTGCGGTTCTTGGCGGGAAAGCGGCTGGATGGACTTGGAACTTGTACACGATCACGCTGGCGGTGACCTTGGGGTGCATCGCGCTTGCCATTCTTATCTTTGTGTTTTCGTTGATTTCTGTGCCGCTCATCGTGTTTTTTCCGGCCTATTCCATCTACTTCTTCGCACCGCGATACCCGCCTTTGGCGTCGCTACTGTGGCCCCAGCCATCAGCGCCCGCTGCGCCTAGCTAACCGCCGCCCTTAGTAAGGTCAGGATACTGTTCGTTGACGCAAGCGCGGAATCACCCGTATAATGGGGGTTTGTCACTCGCTTCAGGAGGCAGCATGTACGCCGTAATTCGCAGTGGGGGAAAGCAGTACCGCGTCGAGCCGGGCAAGACCGTCCAGGTCGAGAACCTGGAGGGAAAAGTGGGCGGCAAGGTGACCTTTGAAGACGTCCTTTCCGTGCGCACCGACGAGAAGAAATTCGTCTCCGGAGACGACATCGCCAAAGTAAAAGTGATCGGCAAAATCGTGGAGCAAGGCCGCGGGCCGAAACTCAAGGTCTTGAAGTTCAAGACTGGCGGGCAATACAAAATTCAGCGCGGCCACCGGCAGGGTTACACTGCCGTGCAGGTCAGCGACATCCAGATTCCGTAGAGGGCTTCCATGGCACACAAAAAAGGCGGCGGGTCATCCACAAATGGACGCGACTCGCAGGGACAGCGGCTCGGAGTGAAGCGTTTCGGCGGCCAACTGGTGACCGGCGGAAGCATCCTGATCCGCCAGCGCGGCACGCATTACAAAGCAGGAAAGAACGTCGGGCGGGCCAAGGATGACAGCCTGTACGCGCTCATCACCGGCATCGTGCTATTCGAAAACAAGGGCGGGCATGGCCGCTTCATCAGCGTCCTGCCGGCCGAAGAAAAAAGCGCGGCCGATTCCGAAAAGAAGCCCGCAGCTTCGGCTGCAAATTAACGTCCACGTTTCTCCTTACGCGCCTCATCGCATCGGGGCGCGTATTTTTGTCTTAGGCCCCAATCCTGGCGTATGCTCTCTCAGCGCCTCTTTCGCAGCGAGTGACCCGTGTTTGCAGACGAAGCTAAAATCTCAGTGAAGGCCGGCGACGGCGGCAACGGCTGCGTCGCATTTCGCAGGGAGAAGTACGTTCCGCGAGGCGGACCCTCCGGGGGCGATGGCGGCCACGGCGCGGACATCTTCATCGAAGCCAACCCGCACGACAACACGCTGCTCCGCTATCGTTACAATCGCGAATTTCGCGCCGGCCGCGGCGGGCATGGCGAAGGTTCCAACTGCCACGGTCGCTCGAGCGACGACATGGTCTTGAAAGTCCCCGTCGGCACCATCGTCTTTGACGCCGACTCGGGCGAGCAGCTTTTCGACTTCACCCAGCCGGGCCAGCGGTTTCGCGCCGCCAAGGGCGGCCGCGGAGGACGCGGAAACGGCAATCCCCACTTCGTGCGCCCGTGGCACCAGGCCCCGCGCGAACACGAGGACGGCCAGCCCGGCGAAGAGCGCCACCTGCGGCTCGAACTGAAATTGCTCGCCGACGTCGGCTTGGTCGGCTTTCCCAACGCGGGCAAGTCCACTTTGATTTCGCGCATTTCCGCGGCGCGCCCCAAAATTGCGGCCTATCCTTTCACTACGCTCGAGCCGCATCTCGGCGTCGTCTCCGCCGACCCGGACGCCGCACCCGGCCAGGGCCGCACGTTCGTGGTCGCCGATGTCCCCGGGCTGATCGAAGGCGCGCATGAAGGTGCCGGGCTCGGCACGCGGTTCCTGAAACACATCGAGCGCACGCGGCTCGTCGCGCACCTAGTGGACACGAGTGACGCGAACGATCGCGATCCCGTCCGCGACTTTGAAATCATCGAGCACGAGCTCGCTTCGTTCAGCCCGGAACTCGCGGACAAGCCCATGATCGTCGTCGCTACCAAGCTCGATGCCACTACCAATCGCGAGCACCTCGACGAACTCCGCGAATTTGCCGCCAAGCGCGGCCTGGAATTTCACGCCGTCTCGTCGGCCAGCGGCGAAGGCATCGTCGAACTCGTCCGCGCCATGGCTGACGCGCTGGACCGCATTCCGAAGCCCCCTCTGCCCGCCGAGCCGCTCGCTTCCGCCGCTGCAACACTCCCGGAAATGCACGGCGAGGCACAATCTGCGCAGGCCGTGGACGATCGCCCGGCCGCACCCTCTCGGGAGGAGCGTTGAGCCAGCACCCGGGGCACAAATCGCACGGGCACGCCCATCGCCGCTCGGTGGCGCTCTTCGGTGGTACGTTCGATCCCATTCACTCCGGACACATTGCCGTGGCCCAGGCGGCGCAGAAACGTTTTCATCTCGACGCCATCTATTTCATTCCGTCCTCGCGCCCTCCGCACAAGGCCAAGCTCGCGCTCACTCCGTTCGTGCATCGCTACGCCATGGCGGCGCTGGCCTGCGCGGATCACGGCGGGTTCGTTACTTCCACAGCCGAAGCACCGCTCGACGGAACCGCTGCTGCTTCGCACGTTTTCTACACCATCGACACCGTTCGCCGCTTCCATCGCGAGCATCCCGACGATCATCTTTTTTTCATTCTCGGCGCCGACCAGTTTCTCGAGATTCCCACCTGGAAAAATTACGAAGCCCTGCTGGACGCTTGCGACTTCATCATCGCCAGCCGCCCGGGATTTCGCCTGGACCCCCTTCGCCTGGTGATCCCGCCGGAAAAGCTGGGCCGCGCCGCCTCGAACGATCCGCACAAAATCGTGCTGCGCAAAACCACCATCTACCTCCTGACCACCGTCGCGAGCCACATCTCTTCGACCGAGATTCGCCAGCGCCTGGAGAAGCACCAATCCATACATGGGCTTGTGCCCGCGCGCGTAGAAGATTACATTGTCGGACAGGCCCTGTACCGGTGACGCTCAACTCTCTTCGCCCCGAAATTCGCTCGGCCGTGGAAGCGGCTCAGGATAAGCAGGCCGTGGACATCACCGTCCTGAAGCTCTCCGGCGCCGGCGCGTTCGCCGAATATTTCCTGCTCTGCTCGGGACAAAGCCAGCCGCAAATCCAGGCCATCGGCGAGGCCATCGAAGAGCGCCTGAGCCGCCAGGGCCGACCGGTGGCTCATCGCGAGGGAAGATCCAGCGCCGAATGGGTGCTGCTCGATTACGGCGATTTCGTGGTGCACATCTTCAGCGAACGCGCGCGCCAGTATTACGATCTCGAGCGCCTCTGGCGCACCGCCGAGCGTGTGGAGTTCCCCGCCTCGCCTCCCCAGCATCCCGCATCGCCCGGGAATTCCGAAGGTGACGCCACACAGCAATGAACGCGGCAAAAATTCCGTGGGTCGCGGCCGATCCCGCCTCGCAGCACGTCCTCGAAATCGCGGAAAAACTTGCCGACACTTCCACCACGCTCCTCATCACCGGTGAAAGCGGCACGGGAAAAGATCAGCTCGCGCGCTGGATTCACGAACGCGGTCCGCGCCACGATGCCCCGCTCTTGAAGATTGATTGCGCCAGCCTCCCCGCGGAGCTGGTCGAATCCGAGCTTTTCGGCCACGAGCGCGGCGCGTTCACTGGTGCCGTAGCGCGCAAGCCCGGCCGCCTCGAACTCGCCCAGGCCGGGACAATTGTCCTCGACGAAATCGCCGCCCTCGCCCCGGGAATGCAGGCCAAGCTCCTGCGCGTTCTAGAGGAGCGTACTTTCGAACGCCTGGGCGGAACGGAAACTCTGCGCATGGAAGCGCGGCTCATGGCGCTTACCAACACGGACATGCCCAAAGCCGTCGCCGCCGGACGTTTCCGCGAAGACCTTTTCTTCCGTTTGAACGTGCTGGCAATTTACGTCCCGCCTTTGCGCGAGCGTCGCGGCGATATTCTTCCACTCGCTTCGCATTTCATTGAGAGGCTCGCGCCCGTGCATGGCCGCGCCGGCGCCACCTTCGATCCCGCTTCGGTGGAATTGCTGCACACCTATTCCTGGCCTGGAAACGTTCGCGAGCTGAAAAACGCGGTCGAATACGCGCTGGTGTTTGGCAAGGACGCGCTCTTGCGCCCTGAGGATTTCCCCGAGATTCTTCGCGGCGCCGCAGACGCGCGGAAATTCGGCGCGTTGCAGCGTTCGCTCGAAGACCTGGAGCGCGAAGCCATCAAGATGACGCTCGAAGGCACGCGCTATAAAATCGGCCGCGCCGCCGAAATCCTGGGCATCAGCCGCAAGACGCTGCTCGAAAAGCGCAAGAAGTACGGCTTGATTTAATCATCCGCGGTTCTGCACCGTATGAAGATCCGCCTCGTCATGTTGGGTAAAACGCGGCGCGAGGAAACTCGTGCTCTGCTCGACGACTACATCGCGCGCATCCGGCATTACGCCGGGATACAAACTGTCGATCTGCGTGATGCCGGGCCCGCGGCATTGCGCAAATTGAAAATCGAGCCCGGCACCGCCGTGGCGCTGCTGGACGCGAACGGAAAGCAATTCACGTCTCAGCAATTCGCGCGATGGCTCGGCGATTTGCGCGACCGCGGCACGCGCGAGCTCGTTTTCCTTTGCGGTGACGCTGAAGGATTTCCGGAAGCGCTCCGCGCCAGCGCCCGGCACAAAATCTCGCTCTCCGCGCTCACCATGCCGCACGAATTCGCCCGCGTCGTGCTCGCAGAACAGATTTATCGCGCCTTCGCCATCCTCGCCGGCCACCCCTACCCGAAGTAGGCCGTCTTCTGCAACAATGTCAGTCTATGGCTGCGAAGATTACCCACGATGCCGGCAAGCCCAGCGCTTCAATCGAGCTGATGATCACGCAGCCCATGCCCGATTACGATCTGGAAGAAGTGGAAGCCCCGGTTCCTCGCGACGTGGACCCCATGCTCGCCTCGCAAGGGTTCAAGGATTTGCTCGACGAAGCACGCACGGTGCTGGATCGCGAGCTTGCCGGGAGTAATCTCGAAATCGCGCAGTTGACCGGAGCGATCTGCCGCGACAAGAGCATCCATCGCCCCGGCATCTGGCTGGTCCTGCGCGAGCGCGGAGGCGGAGCCGAAATGTCGGCAGCGGCGCGCCAGCGAGTTGCCGCCATCGCCGAAGCCCTGCCGAAACACCTGCAGATTTCCTGACCTCCGCGCCGCCACGTGCACCGCGGTGACCGATTTCGTAGCGGCCGCCTTCAGGCGGGCGTGTTTTCATTCTTTGGTGCGCGCAAATACCAATACGCCGACCTGAAGGTCGCCGCTACGAATGCTACTTTTTCTCGGAAATTTCGATCGAGGCCCGCGTCGTTTCCCAATCCATCTGCAACGTGCACGCGGAGCTCGAGCTCGCGAACGAGATGGTGAAATTTTCGACAGCCGAAGGCAGCGCCGACACTTTCATTCCGTCCACCCGCGCGAAATCGTCGCCTGCTCCCGGATAGGGCACTCCCCAGAGCGGCCCGCCCTTGGCGTTCTTGGTTTTCTTGCTGACCACCAATGTCCACTTGTCCTGATTGGGAATGGTGAAGAGCGTGTAGCTGCCCGCCGGCACGCTTTTCCCGCCGATGCTCACGTCCGTGTCCACAACAAAAGTGGTCGCTTCATTCGCGCCCGCTCGCCACACTTCGCCGTAGGGAACCAGTCCGCCATAAATCTTGCGCCCCTTCGCGCGCGGGCTGGAATAATCCACGTGGACAGCCTTTCCATCCGAAAATTTGCAATCCGCTTTCGCCGGCGGGCTGGGACGCTGGCTCGCATCCTGTGCCCGGCTGGGAATGGCAAGAACAACAAGGCCCAGAAGAATCGTGGCGAACGACGCAAATCGCTTCCGCATTTTCATTTCTCCTCCTTCAACGCACTTTATTCCGGGCCAAGTATATCCCAGGTGTTCGCCCGGAGTTTAACGGATGCCGCGCGAGCATCATTCGTTCGCTCGCACTTGAACGGCGCGAGCGGCTTTGACACCAGGGCCACGCGCAGCTATGCTCCGCCTCAACGGAAGGGGATCGTATGTTTCTTGCTTTCCGGGCGATCACGTACTCCACGCTCTTTATCGCCTTTTTGCTGATCTATCTTCCCGGACGCGTTCTATCCCGCTCGGGCATCTCCCGCCCCGCATCGATGGGAGCGCCGCAGATCGCAGGGATGATTATAGGGACCGCCGGCGCCTTGCTCGCATTGTGGTGCATATTCACTTTTGTCTCGATTGGAAAAGGCACTCCGGCTCCTTTCGATCCGCCTCGGCGCCTGGTCATTCGCGGACCTTATCGATACGTGCGCAATCCCATGTACCTCGGCGCGGCGGTGTCGCTGGCCGGTGCCGCCCTTTTCTACGAGTCCGTAACCCTCCTGGTTTACGGACTTGCTTTCCTTTTCGCCGCTCGTTTTTTCGTAGTTTCCTACGAGGAGCCAGCCCTTCAGCGCACGTTCGGAACGGAGTACGAAGCGTATCGCCGTGGCGTGCACCGATGGCGGCCGCGCATTCGACCGGCTCCGTAAAAACGTGTTTTCGCCATCCCTTGACCTTTCGCTGCAGGGCAGCCAGTATTGAGGACTGCCTCTCGCGAGACCTAAGCAATGCCGGAAGGAAAAGGACTTCTCATCGTGTACACCGGCCCGGGCAAGGGCAAGACCACTTGCGCCCTGGGGACCGCTTTTCGCGCCGTGGGGCAGGGCCTGCGCGTTCTGATGGTACAGTTCATCAAAGGCTCCTGGCACTATGGCGAGCTCGACGCGGCCAAAATGCTGGGCGACGACAAGTTCGAAATCCGCCCCATGGGCCGCGGATTCGTTAAAATGGGGGGAGCGGAAACGGACCCGGAAGACGTTCGGCTCTGCCAGCAGGCCTGGGAATACGGACGCGAGCAAATTTACAGCGGCAAATACGATCTGGTGGTGCTCGACGAAATCAATTACGTGATCAGCTACAAGATGCTCGATCCCGAAAGCGTCGTGAATTCGCTCGCAAATCGCCCGGAGCGCGTACACGTGATTTGCACCGGCCGCAACGCGCATCCTAAACTGGTGGAAGTGGCGGATCTCGTAACGGAAATGCGCGAGGTAAAGCACCCCTACACCAAGGGCATCCTTGCGCAACGAGGAATCGATTACTAGCCATGGCCTGGTTTAAGCGCGAAAAAAAACCGATCGAAAATCCTACGCCGGTCGAAGAGCGCCGCGTCCGCACCGAAGGCATGTGGACCAAGTGCAACTCCTGCCGCGCCATCATCTGGAAAAAGGATCTCGAAGGGAACTGGGAAGTCTGCACCAAGTGCGACCACCATTTCCGCCTCGGCGCCCGCCGCCGTCTCGAATTGCTGCTCGATGACGAGCACTGGACCGAGCACGATAGCGAGCTCGCCTCGAGCGACCCGCTCCATTTCACGGATACCAAGCCCTACGCGCAACGCCTCAAAGACGCGCAGCATAAACTCGGCATGAAAGACGCCATTCTCACCGCAGAAGGACGCCTAAACGGCCGCCCGGTCATCTGCTGCTCCATGGAATTTGGATTCATCGGCGGGTCCATGGGCGCGGTGGTCGGCGAAAAAGTCGCGCTGGCGATCGAGCGCTCGCTCGCGCAAAAAATGCCTCTGATTGTCGTTTCCTGCTCCGGCGGAGCGCGAATGATGGAGGGCGTGGTCAGCCTGATGCAACTCGCCAAAGTATCTGCGGCTCTCGGGCGCCTCGACGAAGCGCGGCTCCCCTTCATCTCCATTCTCACCGATCCCACCACCGGAGGCGTCACCGCCAGCTACGCCATGCTGGGAGATTTGAACATTGCCGAGCCCGGCGCTCTGATCGGTTTTGCAGGTCCGCGCGTGATCGAACAGACCATCCGTCAAAAGCTGCCCGAAGGTTTTCAGACTGCGGAATTTCTGCTCGAGCACGGATTCCTTGACGCGGTTGTCCCGCGCAAGGAATTGAAGCCCTACATTTCGCGGGCCCTCGATTTTTTCCTCGGGTAGAAGCCGCCCGCAAGCCTATGAACTACGACCAATCCGTTCACGCCCTCCTGTCGCTCGGAAAAGAGCTGGCCGCGCCCCGCCAACCCGCCCGTATTCCCGGCCCCGCAGCCCTGGTGCAGAAATTCGGCATCGAGAATATTTCCATCCTCGCCGCTGATCTCGGCCATCCGCAGCTCAACGTTCCCTGTGTGCACATCGCCGGCACCAACGGCAAAGGCTCCACTGCTGCCATGCTGGAATCCATTCTCCGGGCCGCGGGCCTGCGCACCGGCCTGTACACTTCGCCGCATCTCGAACGCATCAACGAGCGCATCCGCATCAACGGCGAAAGTACATCCGATGACGATTTCGCGGCGGCCTGGACGCGCGTGCGCGCCTCGATCGAATCACTGATGGCTTCGGGCAAGCTCAGCGCCCATCCCACCTTCTTCGAATGCGTCACCGCCATGGCGTTTGTTTCATTCGCCAAACTGGGCGTGGATTTTGCCGTATATGAAGTTGGCATGGGCGGGCGCTTCGATGCCACCAACATCGTCGCGCCCGAAGTCGCCGTCATCACCCCCATCGATTTCGACCACGAGAATTACCTCGGGCATTCCATCGAAGAAATCGCCGGAGAAAAAGCCGGCATCATCAAATCCGCAGCCTGGGTGGTGAGTTCCGTGGAACGCCCGGAAGCCCGCGCCGTCATTTCGCGGCGCTGCGCGGAAATGGACGCGCGCCTGGTGGAAGTGGATACCGCCTGGCGCCTCGATGATTTGCAGGCTTCGCGCGGTTTCTATCGCGGAGTCATCTCCTCGCCCCATTCGCAAAAGAAAATCCCGATCGAACCGGCGCTGGCCGGCCGCTTCCAGATTCGCAACGCCATGGCCGCTGCTTCCGCCGCGCGCCTCCTGGCCGAGCGTGGATTTCCCGTTGACGACGCTGCCATCGCCCGCGGCATCGCCACCGCGCATTGGCCGGGACGTCTCGAACGCATCTCCGAGCGGCCGGATGTCTATCTGGACGGCACGCACAATCCCGCCGGAGCCCGCGAGCTGCTGAAATTTTGGGAGGAGAATTTTTCGGACCGCCGCATATTCCTCGTTTACGGCGCCATGCGCGATAAATCGGTGGACGAAATCGCCGGCCTCATTTTCCCCCGCGCGGAGGCCGTGATCCTCACCGAGCCGCGGCAGCCCCGCGCCATTTCTGCTTCACTCCTCGCGGAAATCACCTCTCATTTCGCAAAAAAATCTTTCATCGTGCGCGATCCGTCGGAAGCCATCTCGCGCGCTCTGAAACTGGCGCATCCGGAAGACGCCATATTCGCTACCGGCTCGCTCTATCTGGTAGGCGATCTTCGCGCTATCTGGCGCGAATCTCGCCCCACGGAAGCGCTTCTCTAGCTTCTTGTCACCCCGCCGCCTTCCAAGACTTTGTAGATTCCTCCCGCAATCGGTATGAATTATTTTCATACGCGCGGATGTGTGCGCTAATTGCCGCTGTCTGTTCGCTCTTTTCCATTTCCGAACGCGGACACTTCGTCCCAACTCCGAACATCAATTTCCCTCCCGCGAACGCCGTCAAATCGACTTGCGATTGAATTCTCGCCGCCATCGACACAATCAACCCCGATTTTGCGTTAATCCATGCAGTTGCTGGCAGCGAAAGTGCACCGTGTACGTCTAAGCGAATAAGTTGGAGGATCCCATGAAGCGCGAAGAAAGACGCCAAAAACTGGAATCATTCGGCCGCGCACCCGCTTTGTTGTCCGCCGCTCTGCGCCAATTTCCCAAGAAAATGTGGCTCCATAAACCGTCCTCCGATCGCTGGAGCATTCACGAAATTATCCTGCACCTGGCCGATAGTGAAGCCAGCTCCTACATTCGATGCCGCCGGTTGATTGCCGAGCCGGGCAGCCCGGTCCCGGAATTTGACGCTGCGCGCTGGGCCGGCACCCTCGGCTATTTTCATCAGAGCACGCGCGAAGCTCTCGAAATCATCCGGCGCTTGCGCAGAATGACCTATCAGTTGCTCGCCGCGCTGCCCGACCAGGTCTGGGAAAATGCGCTCGAGCACCAGCCCACGGACGGAATGACGCTCGAACGCTGCGTTGAAATTCAAGAGCGCCATATTCCCCATCACATCGAGCAGATGAAGCTGAACTACGAGGCTTGGCTCAAAACGCACCCGCCCAGAAAGACTGCTTCGCCCTCTCGCCCGGCTCACTTTTCATCCCGCATGATCACCTTGCACGCGGGAACATTCTGAATTTCCGCCGGACTCCGATGCGCTCTCGATGGCGCATGTGCCAGACCGGCGCAACTTCGCACCGGCAATCGTTCGTTAATCCGCCGCCGAACGAGCCTCGCCATGGGTTGCCGGGGTTGACCGGCGATGGTAGGATGTTCGTCACATGAGCCTTGATCCCAGTCCAAAACCGCGCGTTGGTATCCCCTATCGCACACGAAAAGAAGAACTTACGGGAGAACGCGGGAAGTACGAAAAGTACCTCGGAGCCGTCCGCCAGGCTGGCGGCGAACCCGTAGAAATCTCGCTCGCTCTCTCCGACGAGGAGATCAAAAAGCTTGCGCGCACGCTCGATGCGATCGTTCTCCCCGGCAGTCCGGCGGACGTAGAGCCCTCCCGCTACCATGCCGCGCGCCACCCAAAATCCGCCGACGCGGATGCCAACCGCGAGCGCACCGATTTCGCGCTCCTGGACCACGCCTTCGCGGAACGCAAGCCGGTTCTGACCATCTGTTTTGGCACGCAAAGCCTCAACGTCTTTCTCGGCGGATCGCTGGTTCAGGATATCGCCAGCGAATTGCATACCAAGATCCAGCACTCCTGGGAACACGCCAACGGAGCGCCGGAGCCATTCCACACGGCGCGAATCGAGCCCGATTCGCGGCTCAGCAAACTTGCCGGCGCCGATGAAGTACGCGTGAACAGTTCGCATCATCAGTCGATTCTCGAACCAGGCCGCGGCCTTCGCGTCACTTCGCGCGCCCCGGATCTCGTAATCGAAGCGGTGGAATGGACCGCGGACTCCAACTGGGTCACCGGCGTGCAATGGCACCCCGAGCGCATGGCCGAAACCGATTCGCTCGCGCAGAAGTTGTTCCGTGAGCTCGTGCTAGCCTCGCGCAAAGCGGCAGTGCACTCTTAGCGCTGGCGGCTGGGCGCGTCGCGACCCAAGGTTCGGCAATTTTCTGATTTTCATCTTTCCTATCTGGGGGCTACATGATTTCGCTGGCAGGCAAGGCTGCACTCATCACCGGCGGCTCGCGCGGCATTGGCGCCGCCACCGTAAAGCTTTTCGCCCAAGCGGGCGCCGACGTGGTCTTCAGTTACCATCGCAGCAAGGAAGCCGCCGAGCAGGTGCAACAGGAAGCGCGCAAGCACAGCACGCGCGTGGAGTCGTTCAAGGCCGACCTCGGAAAAATGGCCAGCGCCAAAAAGCTTGTGGACTTCACCCGCGAACGCCTCGGCCGCCTGGATATCCTGGTCGCCAACGCCGGCATCTGGAACGAGCAGGACACTCCGATTGAAAAACTCACCGAGCGCGAATGGGACGAAATGATCCGCGTCAACCTGAAGAGCGTTTATTCCGTGATCCACTACGCCGTCCCGCACATGATCGCGCAGCGCGGCGGGCGCATCGTGGCCATCAGCTCCACTGCCGGACAGCGCGGCGAAGCTTTCCACACGCATTACGGCGCTTCCAAGGGCGCCATCATCAGCCTGGTGAAAGGCCTGGCGTCCGAGCTCGCGCGCCACAACATCCTCGTGAATTGCGTCGCCCCCGGTTGGGTGGATACCGACATGTCCGCATCCGTTCTGCGCACGAAAGCCGGGCTCAAATCCGCGCTCGTGCCCATTCCCGTCAAGCGCGTGGGGACCGCCGAAGAAATCGCCGGGCCCATCCTTTTTGCCGCTTCGGACCTGGCAACCTTCATCACGGGTGAGGTAATCAACGTTAATGGGGGATCGGTCCTTTGCGGCTAGCAACACGCACATTCCTGATGGCGGCAATCCTGGCCGGCTCCTACCTCGCCGCGGCTCCGCGGGCCACCGCGCAGGAAGACGTGCTGATGCCGGAGCAAAGCGCGGCGAAGGCCAAGCAATTGTTGCAGCAGGCCATCGACGCGCTGGGCGGCGCAACGTACCTGAACGTCCACGACGTCACCGTCACCGGCCGCCTGAGCCAATTCGGCCACTCCGGCGAACTCATGGGTTTCGAGACCTTCATCGATTACGCCATCCCACCCTTCAAAGACCGCACTGAGAATCTCCCCAAGCGCAATCTGATTGACGTCCACGACGGCGACAAAGGATGGACGCTCGACCGCGGCGGCGTTTCCCAAGCCCCTCATCGCGATATCGCCAAGTTTCAGGAAGACACCAAGGTTGACATCGACAATATCCTGCGCCACCGCATCCACGAAAAAGACATGATTTTCCGCTACGCCGGCCCGGACGTCGTGGACCTGAAGGAATCCGACTGGGTCGAGCTGGTCGATAGCGACGACCGCACCATCCGCATCGCCATCGCCAAATCCTCGCACCTCCCGATCCGAAAGGTCGTGGATACGCGCGATCCCAACACCCGCACGCGCTCCGAAGAAATTGAATATTACTCGCTGTACCATCCCATCGACGGCATCGAAACGCCCTTCCAAATCACCCGCGAGCGCAATCAGCAAAAGGTCTATCAGGTCTTCTTCGATAAGATTCAGTACAACACCAACCTGTCCGATTCGCTTTTCACCCGGGAATCCCTCGAAGATCGCTGGGCCAAAGTCGGCAAGAAGTCCAAAGACAAGAAATCCAAGGATAAGAACCCGGACACGCCCGACGACGCCACCAAGTAATCCGCTGTTTTCGACAACGCTGTCCGCGCAGTAGCAGAATCAGCCCTTCAGGAGCATAATCCCCCGTACATAAAAACGATTGGAGGCTTGCCTTGTTCCCTCGACGCGAATTCATCCGCCGCGCAGCCGTGGCTGCCGCAGTTCTCGGTGTTCCGCTCGCGCGCGCCGAAAAGATTCTGCAGACGCCCACCGCCCCGCTTCCGCCGCGCGACTTGCTCTCGAGCGACCCTAAGCAATACTGGTCGGACTTGCGCCGCCAATGGCTGCTGGCCTCGGACCGTGCCAACCTCAACTGCGGTTCGGTCGGCTGCACGCCGCTGCCGGTTCTGCGCGCGACGATCGAGCACATCCTTTCCGCCGAAGAATTTCGCGAACCCGCTTATCCCTGGTTCGGCTATGAAGAAAACGACCGCCTGCACGAGCTCCGCGATTCGCTCGCCGCCTTCCTCCACGTCAATCGCGACGAGCTGGCCCTCGTGCGCAACGCCACCGAAGCCAACAACGTGGTCGTGAACGGCCTGGACCTCAAGCCGGGCGACGAAGTTCTGCTCACCGATCAGGAACATCCCGGCGGCCGCTGCCCCTGGGAAATGAAGGCCGCGCGTTACGGCGTGAAATTGAACACGCTCGCGCTTCCCAAGCCTCCCGCCACCGCCGAGGAAATCGTCGAGCTGTTTCAAAACGCCATTACCCAGCGCACGCGCGTAATCTTCTTCAGCCACATCACCACCGCGACCGGCGTAATTCTCCCGGCCAAGGAAATCTGCGCCATGGCCCGCAGCCGCGGCATCCTGACGCAAGTGGACGGCGCGCACGTCATCGGCCAGATCCCGCTCGATATCGGTGACATCGGCTGCGACTTCTACGGCACCAGCCCGCACAAATGGCTGATGGCGCCCAAAGGCACCGGCGTCCTCTACATTCGCGACGAGCGCCTGAAAGATTTGTGGGTCAACATCGCCACGGCCAACTGGAACAATTACGACATGAAGGCCTACCGCTTCTCGTGGTTCGGCACTTCGAATTTATCCGTCATGGTCGGTCTGAAAGCCGCGCTCGATTTCCACCAGCAGATGGGCCCGGACGTGGTGTACGCGCGCATTCACGAGCTGGCCTCGCAGGTTCGCGAGCGCGTTGCCAGCCATCCCGACCTTCGCATCACGAACGCGAGCGCCGACCGTTTCTACGGCGGACTCGTCACCTTTGAGCCCGATCCGGCGAAGCGCAAGGGCGACCTGAAGCCGGTCATGGACCAGTGCACCGCCCGAAAAATCCGCATCGCCGGCGCGCCCGATCACATTCGCATCGCCACCCACATTTTCACCCAGCCCGCCGAGCTCGATTCCTTCTACGCCGCGCTCGACGCCGGCCTTGCGTAGCATCGACCGGCCAGCCAGAAATATCGGCAAGGCCCGGCGGGCGGCCGTTTTGTCCGAGTGGCCGTTTCCGCGCCGCGCGAGGTATAATTGCCGGATGCCCATGAAGCGGAAAAGTGAACCGATGCACGGCACTACGGTGCTGTGCGTGCGGAAGGACAACAAAGTCGTGCTCACCGCCGACGGCCAGGTGACCCTGGGCGAAGGCGTGATCAAGCACAATGCGAAAAAGACGCGCCGCCTCTTCAATGACAAGATCGTCGCAGGATTTGCCGGAAGCACGGCCGACGCGCTCTCGCTCTTCGCGCGTTTCGAAGGCAAGCTCCAGGAATATCATGGCAACCTGCCGCGCGCCGCAGTCGAACTGGCCAAGGAATGGCGCACCGACCGTTCCCTGCGCCACCTCGACGCGCTCTTGATTGTCGCCGATACCAAATCCACTTTCCTTCTTTCCGGCAACGGCGACGTAATCGAGCCCGACGACGGCATCTGCGCCATCGGCTCCGGCGGGCCCTACGCTCTGGCCGCCGCGCGCGCCCTTTCGAAATTCACCAAGCTCGGCGCCAAGGACATCGCGCAGGAAGCCATGCGCATCGCCAGCGAAATTTGCATTTTCACCAACGCCAATTTCAGCATCGAAGAACTATGACCGGGAAGTCGGAGAAAGACATGGTGATCTATCTGGCAGGGGAATCCCAGGAGGCGGAGCACGAACCGCTGCCTTCGTTCGACGAGCTGACGCCGCGCGAAATCGTCATCGAGCTCGACAAATACATCGTGGGCCAGAACCTGGCGAAAAAGGCCGTGGCCATCGCCCTGCGCAATCGCGTCCGCCGGCAGAAACTTCCGCCCGAGATCGCCGAAGAGATTCTCCCGAAGAATATCCTGATGATCGGCCCCACCGGCGTGGGCAAGACGGAAATCGCCCGCCGCCTCGCGCGCCTGGCCGGTTGCCCCTTCGTAAAAGTCGAAGCCTCCAAATACACCGAGGTCGGTTACGTCGGCCGCGACGTGGAATCCATGGTTCGCGACCTGGTGGAAACTTCCATTGACATGGTGCGCGAAGAAAAACTCGACGAAGTCGCCGAGCGCGCCGAGCAATCCGCCGAAGAGCGCCTGCTGGACCTGCTTCTGCCCGCTTCGCCCATGCCCGCCGATGCCAACCCCGCGGCCGAAACGGCGCGGCGCGAGCAGATGCAGCGCACCCGCGACAAGCTTCGCGCCCAGCTCCGCGAAGGCAAGCTCGACCAGCGCATGGTCGAAGTGGAAGTGCGCGAGCGCGCCATGCCCGCCTTCGAAATCATCACCAACCAGGGCGTCGAGGACATGGACATCAAGGTCACCGACATGCTCTCCGGCATCTTCGGCCAGCAAAAAAAGAAGCGCAAAATGACCGTGGCCGAGGCCTTCGATTATTTGATCCAGGAAGAAGAGAACCGCCTGATTGATATGGACCAGGTCACCCGTGTGGCTGTTGATCGCGTGGAGCAAATGGGGATTCTTTTCATCGACGAAATCGACAAAATCGCCGGCCGCGAAACCGGCCACGGCCCGGACGTTTCGCGCGAGGGAGTGCAGCGCGATATCCTGCCCATCGTCGAAGGCACCACGGTGAACACGCGCTACGGCATGGTGCGCACCGACCACATTCTCTTCATCGCCGCGGGCGCCTTCCATACCACCAAGCCCTCGGACCTGATTCCCGAGTTGCAGGGCCGCTTTCCCATTCGCGTGGAGCTCAGCTCGCTGACCGAAGCCGATTTTGTGCGCATCCTCACCGAGCCGAAAAACGCACTCATCAAGCAATACACCGCGCTGCTGGACACCGAAGGGCTCAAGCTTGCCTTCACTGATGACGCCATCGCCACCATCGCGCGCTTTGCCGCCAAGGTGAACGAGCACACCGAAAATATCGGCGCCCGCCGCCTGCACACCATTCTCGAAAAAGTCCTCGAGGAGATTTCCTTCGAAGCTCCCGAGATGAAAAAGAAATCGGTGAAGGTGGACGGCGCTTACGTCCAGAAGCAGCTCGCGAACATCGTCAAAGACCAGGACCTGAGCCGCTACATTCTCTAGAAAAATAGAAAATGGGAAATGAGCGATAGAAGAGTGTCGGCGCATCCTGCGCGAAATCGATTCCGCCGTGCCATTTTTCTAGGCTCCTTTCTCCCGTTTTCGCTCCTTCCTCTTTTTATCGCGGGCTGCGCCGCCCCCGGCGAGCCCACCGAGCGCAAGCCTCCCGTGCCCGCGGCCATCACCGATCTCGCGGCGGCCCAGCAGGGCAACGACGTGATTCTCACCTTCACCCTCCCGCAGGAAACGGTCACCCGCCACCCGCTCAAGGAGGCGCCTGAGATTGAAATCTATCGCGATTTTCTTCCGCCTCCCGCAACCGGCGCCCCGGCTCCCGCGCCCGCCTCTCCCAGGAATCCCACGCTGCTTTTCGTGATTCCCTCCGCCATGGTGGGCCGGTACGCCGTCAAGAACCGCGTCCGCTACGCCGATGCGCTCGCTCCAGATGACCTCGCGCACCACGCCGGATGGACGGCCATCTACGGCGTTCGCACGCGCATGTCCATGAAACGGTCTTCCGCGGACTCGAATCCTGCCGCCGCGCGCATTTACCCCGCGCCCGATCCCATCGGCGACCTGAATGCCGAAGTCACGCACCACGGCATCATCCTCCGCTGGACGCCTCCGCAGAAAACTCCTGTCGGCCCCGCGCCACCCGTTGCCGGCTATCGCATCTATCGCTCCGAGGTGGTGGCCCAAGCACCCGCCGCAGCGCCCCCCGCCGGCGCGGTCCAAACACCCAAGCTCAAATCGCCTCTCGCACGTATCGGCGACACGCCGGACAATTCCTTCACCGACGCTCAGTTCGAGTTCGGCGCCACATATATGTATTCCGTCCGCAGCCTTTCGCAGCACGAGGATCTCGCGCTCGAGTCCGCGGATTCAAATTTAGTCCTGGTCGCGCCGCGCGACACTTTTCCGCCCAGCGCGCCTCAAGATCTTGTCGTCGTCCTGGTTCCCGCCCAGGGCCCCGAGCCTGCCCACCTCGACCTCTCCTGGGCCATCAGCCCCGAAACCGATATTGCAGGTTACAACGTCTATCGTACGGAGCAGCCCAATGCCCCTGGAACGCATCTGAACGCTGGGTTGTTGCTTACTCCCGCGTTTCGCGATATGAATGTCGTACCCGGACACCGTTACTTCTACACCGTCACCTCGGTGGATCGCGCCGGCAATGAAAGTCCTGCCAGCACGGCCGCATCCGGCGGCGTCCCGGTGGAAAGCCAGACCAGCCCATGACCGAAGCTTTACCCAACCAATCCAAGCGCCTTAGATTGCCCGAGCCCTTGCCGCGCCCCGCGCTGTGGACCGGCCTCTACACCGGCTCGCTTTTGGTCATGGTGATGTTCGGAGCGCTGGTCGCCGCCAACCGCCTGTCCTGGCTCGATAATCGCGCGCTCGAACGCAACGCCGCCTCCTACGGTCTCTTCGTCATCTTCATGCTGATCCCGGTCGTTCGCTTTCTGAGCCAGCCGCTGCAGATGTTTTCCTCCGCGATGATTGGATGGGTGATGTTCGTCGTGGCTTACGACCTCGCGGGCTTCTATTTCCATAATCTCTTTCAGGTTCTGCGCACCCCCTTCGAAGCCCTCATCGAGGGAGCTGTCATATACGGCGTCCTCGCTGTCGGCTCCTGGGTGGGAGGCATGGTCCTTCAATGGCGGCACCAGGCTATCGCTCCGCGCCGCCGCCGCGCGAGCCATCCGGCCCCTCACCACCGATGAAGCTCTGCCGCTTCCAGCCGCTCGAATTTCCGGCCAAAGAACTCAGCCGCTCGCCGCATCCGTTCCATCCCCAGGCGCGCGCCGGCATCGTCGAGGATGGCGCCGTCTTCGAAATCCGCGGCGAGTTCTGGGGCGAACGCGAACGCACCGGCGCCTCCTGGCCCCTGAACTCCGTGAAACTCCTTCCACCCTCATCGCCCAGCAAAATCGTCTGCGTGGGTCGCAATTACTTCGAGCACGCGAAAGAGCTGGGCAACGAAGCGCCCAAAGAACCCCTGATTTTTCTGAAGCCTCCTTCGTCGGTGATCGCGCCGGAGGAGCCTATCGTTCTCCCGCGCATCTCCCAGCGCGTGGATTACGAAGGCGAACTCGCCATAATCATCGGCCGGCGGTGTTACCAGCCCCGCGCCGGCGAGAGCGTTTTGCCCTGCATTCTCGGCTACACCTGCCTCAACGAAGTCACCGCCCGCGATCTCCAAAAGCTCGACATTCAATTCACCCGCGCCAAGGGCTTCGATACCTTCTGCCCCTTCGGCCCGGTCCTGGAAACTTCCCTCGATTTGACCAAAGCCACGGTCGAAACTTTTGTGAACGGATCGAGGAAACAGTATGGATACACGTCCCAGATGATCTTTTCCCTTGATGTTATAATCCGTTTCGTCGCGCAGGTAATGACGCTCGAGCCGGGAGACGTGATCGCCACCGGCACTCCTTCGGGCGTGGGTCCTCTTTCTTCCGGGGACGTAGTCGAAGTCAGCGTGAGCGGAATCGGCTCGCTCAGGAATCCGGTGATCGGGCCGCAGGACGCTGACGCTCCGGAAGATTGATTCGATCCCAGCGCATGGGCGGACGTTGAAAGAACTTCTAAAGGAACTTCTAAAAGATTGGCACCAATGGGCGCCTCTCGCCGGTCTCGGCTTGCTCGCGATTATCGGCCTCGTTCTTTGGCTGCGCCGCAAGCCCGCCGACCCCAACGAAATTGAACGCCAGCGCTGCGCCTATCTGAATCGCGTCGGCCGCATCGTCGAAGGGCAAATCCTCGAAATCGTGGAGCACGTTCGCGAAGCGCAGGCGGCCAAGCACTCCGGTATGATCCCCAAGCGCGCCACGCCTGCGAATGGCCACTCCGCCCTCAAGCTGCTGTATTACACCTATTCAATTTCCGGAGTCACTTACGAAACCGCGCAGGACGTCACCGGTCGCGAAGAGCGCCTCCATCTCACGCGCGTCGCCGCCGGACAAACCGCCAGCGTGAAGTACGACCCGTCTAACCCCAGCAACTCCATCCTCCTCGCCGACGATTGGTCCGGCCTGCACTGAGGCCGTCTTCGGGCCGCACGTGTTTGCACTGAGCCCCCGTTCGCCCGTAAAAAAACTAGTCGGCAATAAACACGTCTAATTCGAAAGCGGACCCGCTCCATGTCGCCTACAAATGCGAAAGTATTTGTCAGCGGTGATACACTCTTCGTCTTCCGGAGGACAACTGTGATTCGCTTCCAGCGCCTGCTTTCACTTGCTCTGCTGCTTCTCGCGGCGTGTGCCGCGCCTTTGCTCGCTCAAGACGCCGGCCAGCCTATTGATCCCAGCCTTTATTCCGCCATGCGCTGGCGCTTGATCGGCCCCTACCGCGCGGGGCGCGTCTCAGCCGTTGCCGGCATTCCGGGAGATCCCGCCGTCTATTACATGGGCACGCCCGGCGGAGGTGTGTGGAAGACCACCGACGCCGGCCGCGTCTGGAAGCCTATCTTTGACGATCAGCACGTCGCGTCGATCGGCGCCGTCGCTGTCGCGCCCTCGAATACCAACATCATCTACGTCGGCACCGGCGAGCAAACCGACGGCAATGGCATTTATAAATCCAGCGATGCCGGAGCCACCTGGACCCGCATCGGCCTCGAAGACGTTCGCTACATCAATTCCATCATCGTGGACCCGCGCGACCCCAACATCATCGTGGTCGGCGCGCTGGGAAATCCCATTCTAGGCCTCGCCGCCACCAGCCCCGCCCGCGGCATTTTCAAGACCACCGACGGCGGCAAAACCTGGAAGAAAACGCTGTTCAAGGACGATTCTGCCGGCGCCGCAGACACCGTCGCCGACCCCGCAAATCCTCGCGTGCTCTTCACCGCGTTCTGGAAGCCGTTCGATTTCTTCCAGGGCCCTCCTGCCGACTCCAAGCAGCCCGACTCCTGGATTTATAAATCAATCGACGAAGGCACAACCTGGAAGCAGCTTCCCGGCACCGGCCTGCCCACCGACGACCCGCTCGGCCGCATCGGCCTCGCCGTCGCGCCCGGCACTCGCGGCCAGCGCGTTTTCGCCATCGCCACCCCCGGCCTTTTTCGCTCCGACGACGCCGGCCTCACCTGGCGCAAAATCACCACGGACGCGCGCATCACCGGCAATGTTTACATCTGCCACGTCTATGTCGATCCCAACAACGCCGATATCGTTTACGTCATGCAGACCACCACCTACCGCTCCACCGACGGCGGCCAGCACTTCACCGCCTTCAAAGGCGCGCCCGGCGGCGATGATTACCACGTCCTCTGGATCGATCCCCAAAATTCCGCGCGCATGATTCTCGGCGTGGACCAGGGCGCCACCATCAGCGTCGATTCCGGCATGACCTGGAGCTCCTGGTTCAACCAGCCCACCGGCCAGTTCTACCACGTCATCACCGACAACCAATTCCCCTACTACTCCTACGCGCCGCAGCAGGATAGCGGCACCGTGGCCGTCCCCAACCGCAGCGATTACGGCGAAATCAGTTTTCGCGACTGGTCCTCCATCGGCGGATTCGAATTCTGTTACATCGCGCCCGACCCCGCGAACCCCAACATCGTTTTCTCCGGCGGCTGGTACGGCAGCGTGGTGCGCTTCGACAAAACCACCGGCCAGATCGCGCACGTTTTCGTCCGCGGCGGGAAACTCCGCGTTTCGCAGATGCCCCCGCTCGTTTTTTCGCCGCAGGATCCGCACACGCTCTATCTCGGCACGCAATACCTGATGAGCACCACCAACGCCGGCGATAGCTGGCAAATCCTTAGCCCCGATCTCACCGTTGCACCCACGCCGCCGGGCGCTCCCGCGAAATCCGATCCGCCCAAGACCGGGCAAGCCCTCCCGCCGCCTGCCGCTTCCTCGCAACGCCTCGCCGCGGGCCACTCTGCCATGGACCAGGACGACGAGTCCGGCGAAGCCTCCGTGTACGGCGATGACGAAAAAGATTTCGATATGCAGCGCCCCTCGCGTCCCGCCGCGCTCTCCGTTCTGGCGCCTTCCCGCGCCTCGGCCGGAGTGATTTGGGCCGGAACCACCAACGGCATGATTCAGCGCACGCAGGACGCGAGTCTCACCTGGCAAATCGTCACGCCGCCCGGCCTGCCCGCTCTGAGCATGGTCAACGACATCGAGGCTTCGCACTACGACGCGAACGTGGCCTACGCCGTCGTGGCTGCCGCCCGCGACAAACATCCTTACGTCTTCCGCACCCGCGATGCCGGAAAATCCTGGCAGAAAATCACCAATGGTCTCCCCGACGATTGGCTCGCCCGCGTCGTCCGCGAAGATCCCGTGCGCAAAGGCCTGCTCTACGCCGGCACCGAAAACGCTCTTTACGTTTCATTCGACGATGGCGACCACTGGCAATCCCTGCAGTTGAATTTCCCGGCCTCCGACGTCCGCGACCTCGCCGTGCATGGCGACGATCTCGTCGCCGCCACCTACGGCCGCGCTATCTGGATCCTTGACGACCTCACGCCTCTGCGCCAGGCCGGCAAGGAAATCACGAGCGCGAACGCCTATTTGCTGCGTCCCGCCACCACCATCCGCGCCCGTTGGGACAACGATCAGGAAACGCCGCTGCCTCCCGAAACTCCCGCGGGAAAAAATCCTCCCGACGGCGCCATTATCGACTACTACTTGAAATCCGCCCCTTCCGGCGAGATCACCCTCGAAATTCGCGACGCGCAAGGCAAACTCGTGCGTAAATTCACCAGCGCCGCTCCGCCGCCCGACACCACCGTGAAGAACGTCCCCGATTATTGGTTCGGCTCTTTGCCTCAGCTCTCGAAAAATGTCGGGCACAATCGCTTCGTCTGGGATCTGCGCTACGATTCTCCGCCCGCGCTCAATTTCAGCTACTACGGAAACATGCTCGATTACGTCGAATACACGCTCTCCGACCACGCCATTCCGGAAGACACGCCGCGCGAACAAACCCTCGGCCCGCTCGCCGTTCCCGGCCAGTACGAGCTCACCCTCATTGCCAATGATGTGCTGATGAAGCAGCCTCTCTCGATCGTGCTCGATCCGCGCGTCCACGTTTCGCAAGCCGATCTCGAAACACAACTCGTCGCAGGAAAGCGAATCAACGCCGGGCTGGCTTCAAGCTACACCGCCTATCGCGCGATTGCGCCGGTTCGCGATGCCATCGCCGATCGCCAAAAAAATGTCCCGGGTTCGACGCCGCCCGCGCCCGTGCCGAATCCCGCCGCTGCGCCACAACCAGCCGCCCCGGCCAAGGAAGCAGCTCCCGCGCCGAACGCCGCGCCGCCGCCCATGAAAGATCTCGCCGACGCGCTCAAGGATTTCGCCTCCAAAACCAACGCCATCGCTGAAGGTAATTTCGGCGCTCCCGGCATCGGCCCCTTGCACCGCGATCTCGCCCGCTTTGCCTTCATGATCCAAAGTGGCGACGCTGCGCCGTCTGCCACCGCCGCCGCCGCGCTCGAAAGTTCCTGCGCCGCGCTCAACAAGGACTTTGCCGCCTGGCGCGATCTTGCCGCACAGTCGCTGCCTGCGCTGAATGCGCTGCTCGAAAAGTACAAGTTTGCGCCCCTGCCCACGCCCGACGCATCCGGCACAGCCGCAACGGACGCCTGCCACGAATGAGCCGCACCTGGAACCGCGCCCGCGCGGATGACGCCGCCGGCGCGAAATCCAAAATGTCTCTCGCCTGAGCCTTACAAAGCTAAACTCCGCATTTCATCTCGCCGCTTCGCGCGTTACGATTGCACCAGAGACGAAATTGCAATCCTCCCGCCCAGCTTCGTGGAAAATCCTTCTGGCCTTCGCCATCATTTACTTCGTCTGGGGCTCCACCTATCTCGCCATCCGCGTGGGCGTCCGCGAAGTTCCCCCATTTTTGTTGGCGGGCATGCGCTTCACCGCGGCAGGGATACTTTTATACGGCTGGTTGCGCCTGGCTGGCACCAAGCCTCCCACCAGGCGCGAATGGATGGCCGCCACTTTCCTCGGCGCGCTGATTTTCCTATTCGATTACGGCTGCCTCTTCTGGGCCGAGCAGCGCGTGCCCTCGGGAATCGCCGCCGTCGTGCTCGCCACCATCCCCGTTTTCATCACGCTCCTTGAAATAATCTTTCTGCGCACACAGCGCCTCACCTTGCGACTTGCGCTGGCCCTCGTCGTCGGACTTTGCGGCGTTGCCGTGCTCATGAATCGTTCGTTCGCGCTCGGAGAGATTCCGGTCAACCGCGCCGGAGCCCTCGCCCTGCTGCTCGCGGCTTTCACCTGGTCCGTGGCCACCATCCTGACGCGCCGCCTTCCCCTTCCCGCATCGAAGCCCATGAGCGCGGCCGCGCAAATGCTCTCCGGCGGAATTCAACTCTTCATCCTCGCCGCTCTGACCGGCGAATTTTCGGGATTTCACGCGCAGGCAGTTTCCCGGAACGCGTGGTTATCGCTGATTTATCTGATTACCGCGGGTTCCATCGTGGGATTTACCGCCTATATCTGGCTGCTGCATTACGAATCGCCGACGAAAGTCGGCACCTACGCCTACGTCAATCCGTTGGTGGCCGTCGCGGTGGGATATTTCTTCGGCAAGGAAACGGTGGGCCCGCGCACGCTGCTGGGAACTTTCCTGATTTTGATCAGCGTGGTCGCCATCACCACTACACCGAAAAACCAGGATCTGGCCGCCGCGTCCGCCGCGAGGCCCGGTTATCCGGAAGCGGGTGCGGCCTAGTTGTCCACGCAAGCCTCGGGACCGGGCGCGCTCGGCCCCGCCGCCTTATTGACGGTCGTACGATAGCTCGCCGTTCGGGTCGCGCTCCTTCAGTGCCTTCACTTGCCCGTTCTCCATCACGAACTCAAACGTGTCATCGGCGAATTGCGCAGTCCTGAACCGCAGGCCCTTGAGCAGGATGAGCGGCTGCGGAGCCCCGCCGGGAAAGACCAGCGATAGGCCCGCGCCCGGTTGATACACAACTTGGAACTTGGTTTTGTCCGGCGTGAGGTAAGTTCCCGCGAGCTTTTCCAGCAGGCTGGGCTCGAGCGTCGGAGGTTTGCGCGTGAACGTCACCGCCGCTTCATCCAGCGAAATCACTCCGCTTTCGATATCTCCCTGGGGATTGGTCTGGAAGTTGACGGAGAACGTTCCGTACAGCTCGTCATTCGGCGTGTCGAACCGGTCGTAGTGAAAATGGCTCAAGGGGAAGTGAAATTCGTGAAAGTCAAATTGCAGTTGATCGTCTTTCATCCCGATTTTCAGTATGCCGTAAGCCGGATTCTCGTACTCGCCGGCGTAATCCCCGAGCGCGTGCGATGGTTTGGTGTTGGGCACGCGGTCTTCGCCGGCCTTGGCTCGCGCCGCTGTGCCGGCTTTCTTGTCCGCCAAGCGCTGGGTCAGGCGGCGCTGGCTCCAGGGCGTTTGGTCCATCCCCAGCATGCGCTCGTACACGTTGTAGCTCACCACGTTGTAAAGCGGGGCGCTGTGATCGCCGATCACGAGGACGATCACGCCGATGTGGTCGTTGGGCATGAAAGAAATTTGCGAATGAAATCCGGGCAAGTCGCCGCCGTGCATGGTCATCAAATGCCCGCGGTAGGAAGCCGTCTCTCGCGCCATGCCGTACGCCGCGTTGAACAATTCCCAGTATCCTTGCGCTTCGCCCGTAGCGTTAGGCAGCGCGATGGCCGGTTCCAGCGTGGCCTTCAGAACATCGGCCGGCAGCGCCTGCTTTCCGTTGTATTTGCCCTCGTTCATCAGCGCGATTAGCCAGTGCGATAGATCGTCGATATTGGAAATAATCGCGCCCGCCGGGGCCACCCCTTCGGTATCTTCAAAGTACGGCCCCTTGTAGAGTTCGAAGGAGTCGCGCTTTTCCTCGTACGGCACACCGTGGTCCGGGCTCTTCAGCATTTCCGAGATGGTGTAGGTCGTGGCCTTCATGTCCAGCGGGGTCAGAATCCGTTCCTGCACGAAATCTTCCCAGCGCTTTCCGGATTCGAGTTCGATGATCTCTCCCACCGCCGAGAACATCAGGTTGTTGTATAGAAAGGTCTGCCGCATGGGCTGCTCCGGTTCCAGATACCTCAGCTTTTCGAAGAGCTGCTTTCTGCTGAACTCGGACTTGAACCAGATCAGATCGTGCCGCGTCACTCCCGTGCGGTGCGAGAGCATGTCGTGCAAGGTGACGTTGTTGTTCAGTTCGTCGTTGTAAAATCGGATGGTCGGCACCGATTCGCGAATGGGCTTGTCCCAGGTCAGCTTTCCTTCGTCCACCAGCATCCCCGCGGACACCGCCGTGAATAGCTTGCTGTTCGAAGCGATCTGGCACAAGGTCGCCGGAGTGAAGGGCAATTTCTTCTCGTAGTCGCGATAGCCGTATCCTTTCGCGAAAACGAGTTTGTCGTTCACCACAATTCCCACGCCGATCCCCGGGGTGTTCCAATCTTTCAGGGTCTGCTCCATGTAGGCGTCGAAGCCTTCGAGCTTCTTGGCCACGCCCGCGTCCTGCGCCAGGGCCGCCGGCCGGAACGCGAGCAGCGCCAGAACGAGCGCGAAAACGCGGACCAAAAGGCGAACGGAATTGCCCGCGCGAGCGGTGCGAAGCTGCGTGCCGAAAGCCATGGTAGATCTCCTCCCCCACTGGGATTTCTTTTTGCGGCTCGAAATCGGCAGCCATCTTACATCCATTTCGCCCGCCCGCGGCCCTGCGAGTTGCGCATCGGAATCATCTCCGGCACGCGCGTCCACAGGCTTCAGTGGCTCGCCTTCTCCCGTATTTCTGTGCTAGGGTAATTTGTGATTATTTATAATGAAAATTACTATTCGCACTTGCGGAAAGAATCGGCGCCACGGCGCGGCGCGATTTTTTCCTGCCGGGACCGTTTTTCTCCCGCGATTGTGGCATTTCTAATCGCAACAACATGGATTAGAAACGCGGCTAACTCACACAAAACAAAGGACGGCGGCCATCTCTAATCGCAACAAATTTGGGGGGGTGCGATGAACGCGCATCGCAAGCATCACGACCGCCTGCAAGAGCTCCGCCAGCTCAATTCCGAGGCCGAAGCCGGCGGTGGCGCCGAGCGCCGCGACCGCGAGCACAAGCAGGGCAAGCTCAGCGCGCGCGAACGCATCGCTTTGCTGCTCGATGAAGGCTCGTTCGAGGAGCTGGACAAATTCGTGCGCCACCACTCCCACGATTTCGGCATGGAATCGCAGCGCCCGCCCGGCGACGGCTTCATCACCGGCTACGGCCGCATTGATGGCCGCCTGGTGTACGTCTTCGCCCAGGATTTCACCGTCTTCGGCGGCTCGCTCTCGGAAGCCAACGCCGGAAAAATCACGAAAATCATGGACCTGGCCATGCGCGCGGGCGCTCCGGTGATCGGCTTGAACGATTCCGGCGGCGCGCGAATTCAGGAGGGAGTGATGTCGCTCGCGGGCTACGCCGATATTTTTCTGCGCAACACGCTCGCCAGCGGCGTGATCCCCCAAATCAGCGCCATCATGGGGCCCTGCGCGGGCGGCGCGGTATATTCTCCGGCCATCACCGATTTCATTTTCATGACGCGTGATACTTCCTACATGTTCGTCACCGGGCCGGACGTGATCAAGACCGTCACGCATGAGGAAGTCACCAAGCAGGAGCTTGGCGGCGCCATGACCCACAACGAAAAAAGCGGCGTGGCGCATTTCGTCTCGCGCGATGACGCTGAATGCCTGG